>Ga0075158_10003946_pt1 | contig 10311 bp, 10 predicted proteins | sample JI91814BDNA_FD_70968 | JGI IMG/M metagenome (GOLD analysis project Ga0075158, IMG submission 70968) | Wastewater effluent complex algal communities from Wisconsin, to seasonally profile nutrient transformation and Carbon sequestration -... | ecosystem: Engineered > WWTP > Effluent > Algae... | reverse complement strand
CAGGATGGTGCGCCGGGCCCGGCGCCAGCCGGTGTCGACGGCGGTGCGCAGGGTGCGCCCCTCTCGAAGTTCGTCGCGGATGCGTTCGAAATAGACGATGAAGGAGTCGGCGGTGACACCGATGGCCACGATCAGGCCGGTCACGCCGGCCATATCGAGGCGATAATTCTGCGCCCAGCCGAGAATGGTGATGACCAGATAGGTGATCACCGCGGCAATGACGATCGAAGCGACGGTGACCAGACCGAGGGCGCGGTATTGCAGCAATGAGTAGCCGACGACCAGCAGCAGGCCGATGATTCCGGCGATGAAGCCGAAGTGCAATTGCTCGGCGCCGAGGTTCGGGCTGATCTGGGTGCGGGTCTGCAGGTCGAAAGAGATCGGCAGGGCGCCGAACTTCAGTTGCTTGGCCAGGTCCTGGGCCTCGGTGAAGGAGAAGCCACCAGTGATCGACGCCTGGCCGTTGGGAATGGCCTGGTTGAAGGACGGGGCGATGATGACGGTGCTGTCCAGGGTGGAGGCAAGCCGGTTGCGCGGCTGCGGGAGGTTGAGCATCTCGACCGAGAGGTCGCCATAGGTCTTGGCGGCCTTGGAGGAGAAGGTCAGTTGGATCTCGACGATATTGGTCGGCTGGCCGGTGGGCCCGCTCTGGTATCCAGCCACGGCGTCGGTGATATCCGATCCGCCGACGGCGACCGGTCCGAGCAGGAACTTCTCGGCCCCATCGGTGCTGCAGGTGACCAAAGGCTTGGCCGGGTCGTCCTCGAGACCTTCGGTCGCGTCCGGCTTGGAGCAGTCGAGCTCGTCGAACTCCTTGTTCAGAGCCGGGGTGACCCAGTTCAGATCCGTCGGGCTGGTCGGCTTGGCGCTCGGCGCGGGAGCGGTCGAGCTGCTGCTCGACGCCTCGCTCGTGCTGCTGGATTCGCTCGTGGTGGAGGAGGTGGAGGAACTGTCCGCCTTGCGCTCGCTGGAGGTCGCGGTGCTTGTGGAGGTCCCTGAGGTCGCCGACGTCGTGCTGCCCGAGGTCGTGCTGCCCGACGTCGAGCTGCCGGAGCCAGCGGATGACGAGTTGCTGGAGCTGCCCGAGGTGGAACTGCTGGACGTCGGGGTCGGGGTCGGCGTGGTGTAGGCACTCTGGAGCACCGGTCGGAACTGCAGGGCCGAGGAGCGTCGAAGGTTCTCCTCCTGCTGCCGGGTCGGGTTGCCCGGCATCGAGACGACGATATTGTTCGCGCCCTGCGTGGTCACCTCGGAGCCGCTGACACCCTGGGAGTCGACGCGTTCGGCGATGATGTCGCGCGCTTGGGCGACCTGTTCACTGGACACCGTCTGACCACCGAAGAGGCGCGGCTGTAGGACGAGCTGTGTGCCGCCTTCAAGGTCGAGGCCAAGCTTCGGGGCCAAGCCGGCCTCACCGCGCCAATGCGCGCCGCCGAGCAACCCGGCGAGAGCGATCACGACGATGAAGAAGCCGATCAGCGTGCGCTTCTCGACGTCGGGCTTGCTCTTGCGCGCCATCAGGGGGTGGTCCCATCGCCGGCGCCCGCACCAGCGTCAGTCCCGTCGGACGGACCGGCCGCCTGGGGAGCCTTGGCCCCGACGGCGCGCCGGTCGAAGCGCAATTGCACCCCCGGGGCGACCTGCAAGATCACGGCAGGGTCGTCAAAGGCGACGATCCGGCCATACATCCCGGAGGAGGTGACCACCTCATCGCCGACCTGCAGCGACTGCTGCAAGTCGGTGACGGCGCGCATTCGGCGTCGCTGAGTCATCATCAAGAAGAAGAGCAGCAGCAGCGGCAGCAGGAGAATCAGCAAACTGCCGATTCCGCCGCCGGACTGGGTGGCTGTGGCCAAGCCCATGTGCATCGCAAGAGTCCTTTGTGGGCGTGCAAGATCTAGGGCCCGAAGCGGGGCCACCGAGGGAGTCTACGACTGCACCTCGCCGCAAGCCCAAACGCGCGGCTCGCTCGGCGCGTTCCACCTTCGCGGCTCGCAACACCATCGAGGCGCGGTCAGGAGGCCACGCCGGTGCTGGTCAGGGGCCGAAGCGCCCCGGCGCGCCATCGCCGAGCGGAAGGGTCGGCTGCCCGGGCACCGGGCTTGCCGCCGGGGGCGGGGTCAGGCCTAGATGAGCCCACGCGAGCGGGCTGGCGGCTCGGCCACGGGCGGTGCGCACGATGAAACCCTGACGCACCAAATAGGGCTCCGCGACCGTCTCGACGGTGTCGCTCTCCTCCCCCACGGCGACGGCGAGCGTGGCAATGCCGACGGGCCCCCCGCCATACTTCCGGCACAGGGCCTCAAGGACGGCCCGGTCGAGCCGGTCCAGCCCAAGCTCATCGACATCGAAGAGTTCGAGGGCAGCCATCGTCGCCGCTTGGTCCACCCGGCCCGAACCATGCACCTGCGCCCAGTCCCGGACCCGGCGCAACAAGCGGTTGGCGATGCGTGGCGTGCCCCGGGAGCGGCGCGCGATCTCATCGATGGCGAGCACATCGGCGTCCACGCGCAGCAGACCCGCCGAGCGGCGCAGGATCTGACTGAGCTCCTCCGGGGCATAGAAGTCGAGGTGTCCGGTGAAGCCGAAGCGGTCGCGCAGCGGGGCGGGCAGCAGACCCGAGCGGGTGGTGGCGCCGACGACCGTGAATGGCGGCAGTTCCAGCGGTATGGCGGTCGCGCCCGCCCCCTTGCCGACGATCACATCGACCCGGAAATCCTCCATCGCGAGATAGAGCATCTCCTCGGCGGCCCGGGCCATCCGGTGGATCTCGTCGAGAAAGAGCACTTCGCCCTCGTCCAGGGAGGACAGGACGGCGGCGAGATCGCCCGCATGCTGGATCGCAGGGCCACTCGTGACGCGGATCGGGCGCTCCAGTTCGGCGGCGACGATCATCGCCAGCGTCGTCTTGCCCAGCCCGGGCGGGCCAGAGAGCAGGATGTGATCCGGGGCGGCGCCGCGCCCCTTGGCGGCTTGCAGGACCAGGTCGAGCTGGTCGCGGACCCGGATCTGGCCGGGGAACTCACTGAGCCGCCGTGGCCGCAGGGCGACCTCCACGTGGCGTTCGTCGTCCGATCCGGCCGCGTCGAGGACGCGACTGGACTCGAAGTCGCCGTCCTCGGCGTGGCGGATCTCACTGGCATACCCGCTGCTCATCGGCGCAACTCTCGTAGGGCAAGGCGCAGGTATGCGGCGATGTCGCCGTCTTCGGCCGGCTCCGTGGCGGCGACCTTGTCCACCGCCCCCTCAGCCTGTTTGGCATTCCAGCCGAGGCCGACAAGGGCTTCGGTGACCGGGGCCTGCCAGCCACCGGCCACCGCGCCGCTGAGCGCCGGTGCGCCGGATGTGGGGGCGCCGGGCAGGCGCCCGACTTTGTCGCGCAGTTCGAGGACGAGGCGTTCGGCGGATTTGGCCCCGATGCCGGGGATCTTGGTGAGGGCTCGGGTGTCGCCGCCGGAGATCGCGAGCCGCAATTCGTCGGGACCCATGACGGAGAGCATGGCCAGGGCCAGCCGAGGGCCCACACCGGAGACCGTCTGGACCGTCTCGAACATTTCGCGCTCAGCGGGGGTGGCGAAGCCGAAGAGGGTCAGACTGTCCTCGCGGACCACGAGGCTGGTCGAGAGGGTACCCTCCGCGCCGACGCGGTGGGTGCCGGCGATCGCCGGGGTCGTATGCACGAGCAGGCCCACCCCACCGACCCCAAGGATCAGCCGGTCCAGCCCGACATACTCCACGGTGCCGGTCAGGGAGGCGATCATCGTGAGCCACCAGCGGTCAGGGTGGCCGCGGCATACCGCGCCTCGGCGCCGCCGCGCCAGGTATGACAGATGGCGAGTGCGAGCGCGTCCGCGGCGTCGGCGGGCCGGGGTCGCTCGCTGAGCTTCAGAATGCGCACGACCATCGCCGCGACCTGCGCCTTCTCGGCGCGACCGTCGCCGGTGACCGCCGCCTTGACTTCCGTGGGGGTGTGGAAGGCGACGGGGATCTCGCGCTTTGCGGCGACGAGCAAGGCGATCGCGGTCGCGTGCGCGGTCGTCATGACGGAGGCGAGATTGACGTCGGCGAAGACGCGCTCGATGGCAATGACATCGGGCGCGAAGCGATCGGCCCAATCGCCGAGTTGCTCCTCGAGATAGAGCAGGCGCCGGCCGGCCTCGCCATCGCTGGGGGTGCGGACCACCCCGACGGCCACCATGGCGGCCCGGCCCGGACGCCCGTCGACGACACCCAACCCGCACCGGGTCAGGCCGGGATCGACTCCGAGCACACGCACAAGCTGATCCTTCCGCTGCCAAGGGTGCGAACACCTGTTCGGGAATCAGGCTAGCGAGCCCGGGGGCGTCGAGCCCGCAGGAACACGCCTTCGGCTACTCCTCTTCGAGTTGCGCGAGAACTTCGTCGGGAATGTCGCCATTGGCGAAGACGTCCTGGACGTCATCGGAGTCCTCGAGGGCCTCGATGACGCGGATCATCTTCTTGGCGCCGTCGAGGTCGAGCGGGACCTGGAGGTTGGGCACCCAGGAAGCTTCCGCGGAGTCGAAGTCGATGCCGGCCTCCTGCAAGGCGGTGCGCACGGCGATGACGTCGGTGGCCTCGGAGACGATCTCCCAGGTATCGCCATTGTCGTTGACCTCCTCGGCCCCGGCGTCGAGCACGACTTCGAGGATGTCGTCCTCGGAGCGCTCGGACTTGGGGACGATGACGACGCCCTTGCGGTTGAAGACGTAGGCCACCGAGCCGGGGTCGGCCAGGTTGCCGCCATTGCGGGTCAAGGCGGTGCGCACCTCGGCGGCTGCGCGGTTGCGATTGTCGGTGAGACACTCGATGAGCAGCGCGACGCCGCCGGGGGCATAGCCCTCATAGGTGATGTTCTGCCAGTCGGCCCCGCCTGCTTCAGCCCCCGAGCCGCGCTTGACCGCACGGTCGATATTGTCGTTCGGGACCGAGGACTTCTTCGCCTTATAGATCGCGTCCCAGAGGGTCGGGTTGCCCTCGGGGTCACCGCCGCCGCTGCGTGCCGCGACCTCGATGTTCTTGATCAGTTTGGCGAAGAGCTTGCTGCGCTTGGCGTCCTTGGCAGCCTTCTGATGCTTGGTGGTGGCCCATTTGGAGTGGCCCGACATGCGGCGTCCTTCGCTCTCGTCTGGTGTCTTCGCCTCGCCCGTATGCCGCGGCGCGGCCGGTCAGTGATCCTACCCGCGCCCGGCACCCGGGCTGGTGCACACCCGCCCGCGCTCGCGTCTCCCCTGGTGCGGCGCCCCGGCTCCCAGACCACATGGCAGTACTCGACGTACCGCATACTTGTTATGCTCGCGACCAAACCGGTACGCGCGGTACTGCCATTCGGTCTGGGATCACGCCCGCGACGGCGGGGACGAAATGGGTTGATTGCGGCGCTGGCGCACGGTGGCATCGATGGCCCACATGCTCCAGGTGGGGTGATGGACGATATCGGTATAGGTCAGTCGCACCACCAGCCAGCCGAAGGCCACCAGTTCCGTGTAGCGCAGACAGTCCCGGGCAAACTCGCGAGGACCACCGTGGAAGGCATAGCCCTCGACCTCGATCGCGATCCGTAGTTCCTCGTTGCCGAGGTCGACCGTCGCAAAGAGGCCGGAATCGCACACCTGTAGTTGTGGTCGGAACGGCAGGTCGACCGCTCGGACGGTCAGGGCTCGCGCCGCGGACTCCAGCGGATTAGCGACTATTGGCGACGCGAGTGCCGCCACCTTCCGCACCCTCGCGGCTCCGGGGCCATGGACGGCGTCGGCCCTGCGCCGCAGATCCAGCGTGTCGATCGCCCCCCTGCGCACGGCAGAATCCGCGACCGCGAGCGCCTCGGTCAACGGCAACCATCGCGCACAGTCGAGGACCGTGCGCATCGGCCGCGTCACCCCCAGCACGTGCTCTCGGGTCGGGAGATCGGCATACGCGATGTGCGCGGCCCCGGCGGGCAGGGATGCTCGCCCTCGGCTCCTCGGGACGGTGATCCACGGTTTGCGTGCCGCGCGAAGGACGGGCCAGCCGTGCCATTCGGCGGCAGAAAGCCCGGAGACGATGGCGTGATTAGCGTGGGCGAAGCGCTGCAGGTCAGGGATTCCCGGCCGGCTGTAGCGGCCCCGCGCCGTGCGCTCGACCTCGCCCCTTCCCACCGCCGCACGCACCGGCGCATCGCCGTGGACGGCGACCAATTGACCCCAGGTGGCGACGCCGCCCAGCATGACGATGGTGTCGCGCACCATGGGTCCGGGCTCGGGTTGGATCGCCATACGAGCAGATTGGCGTAGGCCGGCGAGATGCGCTCGGCGACCTCCGGCGCTGCTGTGGATAACCTTGCTCGGCCCTGCCACTTCCCAGACCACATGGCAGTACCGCGCGTACCGTGAAGTTCACGAGCCTAGAAGTATGCGGTACGCCCTGTATTGCCAGGTGGTCTGGGAGAAGAGCCCGCTTCCCCGGCTGGTCGCGAGCCGGGGTGACTCAGGCGCGGCGGACCAGGTCCACGAAGTATTGGTGGAAGCGGGTGTCGCCGCCGACCTCCGGGTGGAAGGAGGTCGCGAGCAGCGGGCCTTGGCGCACGGCGACCACCGCGCCGGCGGCGGGGCCGGATTCGACCCGGGCGAGCACCGAGACCTCGGCCCCGACCGACTCCACCCAGGGCGCGCGGATGAAGACGGCCCGGAAGGCTTGCGGCCCCAACTCGCGGATGTGCAGATCGTCCTCGAACGAATCCACTTGCCGCCCAAAGGCATTGCGCCGCACCGTGATGTCCAGCCCACCGAGTGTCTCCTGGTCGGGGCGGCCGTCTTCGAGGCGATCGGCAAGCAGGATCATCCCGGCGCACGAACCATAGGCGGGCATGCCACCCGCCAACCGTTCGCGCAGCAATTCGCGCAGCCCGAAGGCGCGCACGAGCTTGTCGATCGTCGTCGATTCCCCGCCCGGGATCACCAGGGCGTCGATCTGTGCGATCTCCTCGGCGCGGCGCACCGGCACCGCCCGTGCCCCGGCCGCCGTCAGCGCCGCAAGGTGCTCACGCACATCCCCCTGGACGGCCAGGACCCCGATCGTCACCAACCGCGCTCTGCCAGGCGGTGACTGACCGGCAGATCGTCGACATTGATGCCGACCATGGCCTCGCCGAGACCGCGTGAGACCTTGGCGATGACGTCGGGGTCGTCATAGAAGGTCGTCGCCTTGACGATCGCCTCGGCGCGCTGGGCGGGATTGCCGGACTTGAAGATGCCGGAGCCGACGAAAACGCCCTCGGCGCCGAGCTGCATCATCATCGCTGCGTCGGCGGGGGTGGCGATGCCCCCGGCGGTGAAGAGGACGACTGGCAGTTTGCCGGCCCGGGCCACCTCGCGCACCAGTTCGTATGGCGCCTGCAACTCCTTCGCGGCGACGAAAAGCTCGTCCTCCGGCAGGTTTTGCAGCCGGCGGATCTCCCCGCGGATCTGGCGCATGTGGGTCGTGGCATTGGACACGTCGCCGGTGCCCGCCTCGCCCTTCGAGCGGATCATCGCGGCACCCTCGGTGATCCGACGCAGCGCCTCCCCGAGATTGGTGGCGCCACAGACGAAGGGCACCGTGAAGGCCCACTTGTCGATGTGGTTGGCATAGTCAGCCGGCGTGAGCACCTCGGACTCATCGATGTAGTCGACTCCCAGGGCCTGAAGCACCTGGGCCTCGACGAAGTGCCCGATGCGGGCCTTGGCCATCACGGGGATGGACACGGCGGCGATGATGCCGTCGATCATGTCGGGATCGGACATCCGCGACACCCCACCCTCGGCGCGGATGTCGGCCGGCACCCGCTCGAGGGCCATGACCGCCACAGCTCCGGCGTCCTCGGCGATCTTGGCCTGCTCCGGGGTGACGACGTCCATGATGACGCCGCCCTTGAGCATCTGCGCCATACCGCGCTTGACCTGCGCGGTCCCCGTTGCGGGAGGGGTGGTGGTTTCGGACATCTGCTGCCTCGCTTGCCGCGTGCCGTACTGATGAATGGATGCCGCGTGCAGGCGGCGCCCGAAGTCTACGTCGCCGCGCCATACCCTGCTGGCTCAGCGCTCCCCGGGGACCGCATCGTCGAACTCGACCGGCTCGGGGAGGTTGGCATAGCCGGCCAGCCGGAACCAACGCACCACCCGCTTGCCGCGCACCCGGCGGACATCGCGCACGGCCTGATTGTGGAAATTTCGGGCGAACTGCACCCGCCGACCCGCGCCGAGCAAGCGGTCCAGCTCATCGGCGGCGGGGCCGTCCTCGGCGACGATGCGCTCCATCACCGGCGCCGTCACCGTGGCCACGATGGCCTCGGTCAAGTCGGTCTCCACCGCCTCACGCCCGGCGAAGGTCTGGCCGTCGAGAGGGTCGTGCGGCAGCGAATGATCGGTTTCGCGTTCGAGCGCCTCGGCCGCCGCGGAGGCAAGCAGCAGCGCCGATGCGGGGTCGAGAGCGCCGCTATTGGCCAGTTCCAAGGACGATTCGGCCCGCCGCACCAGGTTGGCATCGAGGGCCGAGAGCGCGCCCTCCACCTTCGCGTGCAGCCGGTCCAGCCGCGCGGCGCTATAGGAGAGGTACCACGCGACGCCCAGGAGCGCCGCAAGGCTCGCGATAACCCAGGTGATCAACTCCATGCGCGGCTCCGGACTCCTGACGGGGTGACGGTGTCATAGACGGCGAGAATGTCATTGGCGACCACCGACCAGTCGAAATCCCAAGCCCGTTGGGAGCCGGCCGCGGACAGGCGCACGCGTTCCGCATCGTTGCCGACCAGCCGGGTGATCCCAGCGGCCAGATCGGCAGCGTCCTCATTGCGGAAGATCTGACCAGCCCCCTCGCCAAGCACCCGCACGAAGGCGGTCAGGTCGCTGGCCAGCACGGGCGCCCCGGCGGCCATCGCCTCCACGAGGATGATTCCGAAGCTCTCCCCGCCAGTATTGGGCGCGACATAGACGTCGATCGAGTGCAGAAAGCGGGCCTTGTCTTGGTCGCTCAGCGGCCCGAGGAACTCGCTCGCCGCGGCGACCGCCGGGCTCATTGCCGCGCGGGCCTGCCCGATATCCCCGGGTCCGGCGACCAGGAGACGGGCGCCGGGCAGCCGCTCCAGAACACCGTCCATCGCCGCCGACAGCACGGCGAGTCCCTTGCGCGGCTCGTCGATCCGCCCGAGGAAGCCGATGGTCGGGGCGCTTGGGCGCCCACACCACGCCGGCTGCGCACTCGCGCCGGCGAAGTCGGGCACCGCGACCCCATTGGGAATCACGACCGCATCACCGCCGATATGCCGGATGACCGTGCGCCGCGCCGCCTCCGAGACGGCGATCCGACCACTGATCTTCTCCAGGGACGGACGCAGCAGCGGGTATGCCGCGAGCATCGCCCGGGAGCGCAAGGTCGAGGTATGAAAGGTGGCAACAATCGGACCGTCGAAGGCCCACAGCGCCAACACCGAGGCGCTGGGAGTCATCGGCTCATGCAAATGCACGACATCGAACTCCCCCTCCGCCAGCCACCGGTTGACCCGCGCCGCCGTGACCGGTCCGAAGGTGAGCCTGGCCACGGAACCGTTGTAGCGCACCGGAATTGCCCGCCCGCAGCTCGTGAAATAGTCCGGCAGCTCGGCATCGTCGTCGGCCGGCGCGAGCACCTGTGCGGCATGGCCGTGCCGGCCCAGCCATTCGGCCAGGTCACGGACGTGGAATTGCACGCCCCCGGGGACATCGAAGCTATAGGGACAGACCAGTCCGATCCGCATCAGCCGCGCTCCTGAAGGTCCGCCACGAAGACCCGCTGCAACATATGCCAATCGCTCGTATGCCGCGTGACCGCATCCCCCAGCACCCGCGCGCACTCCCCCGTCATCGCCTGCGTCTTGGCGCGTGTCGCCCCACTGACCGGCGCCGCCACCTCGTCGTGGAAGGTGATGACGATGCCCCAGCCACTCCCCCGGCGTTCGTGCCGGATCGAGACTGGGTGCAGCGCCGATCGCGTGGCGAGCGCGAGCGCGGCGGGTCCGGGCGCCATCCGCGCCTCGTGCCCGCAGAAGTCGACGCTCAACCCGCCACCGGTCAGGTCCCGGTCCGCGAGCAGCGGGACAACGACCGGCCCGGCGGTCTCGGTCCGCAGCCGGGCGAAGCTGTCGGTGGCGAGGGGGATGATCGTCATACCCAAGGAGGTGCGGAACTCCAGGAACTCCTCAAAGACCGCTTCGGGCTTGAGCCGCTCGGCGACCGTGACGACTCGGCCGAGCTCGGCGCTGCACCAGGCACCGGCGAGGTCCCAGTTGCCCATATGCCCCAG
>Ga0075158_10003945_pt1 | contig 10311 bp, 2 predicted proteins | sample JI91814BDNA_FD_70968 | JGI IMG/M metagenome (GOLD analysis project Ga0075158, IMG submission 70968) | Wastewater effluent complex algal communities from Wisconsin, to seasonally profile nutrient transformation and Carbon sequestration -... | ecosystem: Engineered > WWTP > Effluent > Algae... | reverse complement strand
TCCGGTATTTTAAATTTGGTAAAATAATCTTTACCCAGATAATTTTTAATCTGTGTTACAGAACTGTTCATCCTTTCATAGGCCTGGTAACGCTGTTTTTTCTTTCTTTCTCCCGAAAGAATATCATAGATGCTTTCAAGGCTGAAGGTAAGCCCTCCATCTCGAAGTCCGGCAACTGGAAGTTCCGGAGGTGTTCCATCTCCTTTTGGTTCAGGAAGGCCGATTACTTTTTTAAGAGCATATGCTTTATCTTCTTTTCTTAAAGAGTTTACATCATACCGAAGGTTTCCGGTAGGCTTGAACCTGCTGAGAACAATTTCCTGAATTTCATAATACGCAATTTTAAGCTCAACCAGATTTTTTTGCTCCATGGATTGAGGAGTCAGCTTGATGTCTTTTCTTTCGGTCACGATAGAGGTAAAGCGGATTACATCCCCGGTATTGGCCGGAATATTAAAATTACCATTGTAGTCCGTAAGAACGGTTTTTTGTGTATTCAGGTTTGTGACATACACCTGATTGAGATATAAAATAGAGTTGTCTCTCAGAAATACCTCCCCGGAATATATTTGTGCTTTAATTTTTGCCAGAAAAACCAATAGCAGTAGAGTAAACAGTTTCTTCATATAATGCGCAAAATTACATAGAAATAAAGCAATTTTGTGTAGTTAGATGAAGAATAGTGGTTAAAGTTATATTAAACTTTGGGATTTAATTGTTAAGGACTGTTAGAAACTTGCCATTTATTTAAAAAATCAAAAATTTATATAAAAAAACCGGAAGAATGAAGTACTGACTTTCAGCTGTTCTTTCTTCCGGATTTCTTTGTTATCTATGTTTTACAAGCAGCCAGCTTGTGTATTTTACCATAAGATTGGAGCCATATTCTGTCCAGGTGATAAAGTACCAGTAATTGGCTGTAGGAACATACCTGCCACCAATTCTTCCATCCCAGGTGTACCTGTTTTCACGAGTACCACTGAAGACTTCTGCACCATACCTGTCAAAGATCCGGAATACAAGATTGTCATTCTTCATTAAGGCAGAATAGTCTATTACTTCATTATAACCATCTCCATTCGGAGTAATCGTATTGATCAGATTAATAATGGCAAATGGTTTTTTAACATCCTCACACATTTTAGAGTCTCTTACAAATACATTATGAGCACCTCTGGGTACATTGTAGAAAACATTAGAACTCTGCCATACCACGCTATCTAAAGAATATTCATAAGGAGGTGTACCACCGCTTGCCCCAATTTTTACAGTTGTTCCATCAATTTCAATAGAAGTTATTATAGGAATCGGCAATTCTGTAACATTTACATATTGCTTGTAAACACAGCCATTGGAGGTAAGTTCTACCCAATAACTTCCAGGGCCAACATTAGTGATAGAAGGAGTGGTAGCTCCGGTGTTCCATAGATATTTTTCAAAGCCAGGACCTGCATTAAGTGTCGTATTGGTTTTTGGGCAAATTGCCTTGTCTTTTAAAATATCTGATTTCTTAGGAACTTTAATGTTGATTTTGAGAGTACCTATTTCAGGACAAACTCCATTTTTTTCAAAACGGATATAATAAGTTTGTGAAGTTGTAATATTAACCGGGGATGAAACTGCATTTACATTATTCTGAGCATCTGCTAAAGTTGCATGGAAAGTGTAGGTTACATTTGGATCTAATGTAAACTGAGGAATAAACTGAGTTAAGTTGACACTTTTTATTCCATCTAAATCATCATCACAGGTGCTTTCTGTAACGGTTTTGGTAATCAATGTTATTTTGGCTCCAATACTGAATTGTAAAGGTTTGATCACGGAAGCACATCCATCAGGAGAATCTACTCTGATATAAATGGTTGTGTTGGCTGTATAACTCCAGTTGTTAGGGAGAGTGTTGTTATTTCCTGCATTGGCATCTGCTAAATTTGCATAATATCTGACATTAGTAAAGTAATTCGGGTTATTAAGTACAATAGGGGTAATATTGGAAAGTACAACAGTAACTGTTCCATCCAGATTATCATCACAAAAAACACCATTGTAGTTATCCAGAACAATGGCTTTGTTAAAGAGTGATAGCGTTATTTGTGCAATACCTTTACAACCAATATTATCATTTACAACAGCATATATGATTGTGCCATTTGGTGCTGTATAGGCAGTTGTATTAGTTATCAATGCTGTTGCATTTTCAGTCTGTGCATCCAATAGTGTGGGGTAGTAAGTAATTGTAACAGGAGAGGTGGTACTAACGTTTGCTGTAGTCAGGTTGAAGGTTCCTTGTCCATTGATACTACAAGCTAACAATGTATCATTCATTACTGTAAGAGTCTGAATATTGATAGTAACAGTTATCGTTTCACAATCCGGAAAATCCGGATCGTTTCCGCAGAATGTATAAGTGAATGTATCTGTTCCTGAGGTGCCCAGAGTATTTACAGTATAAGTAACAATACCAGTAGCAGGGTTTACAACAGCTGTGCCCAATGAAGGTGCTGTCGTAATAGCTACGGTACTTGGGTTTGGAGTCTGTGATGAACTACTGAATGTTGGAATTATGGTTTTAGCATTACATACATTGTATGATGTATTGGTAAGTTTTGTACAGTTCAGAACTTTAAATTGCTCTGTAACCAAAGGTGCACAACTTCCCATTGTTACAGAACATGTATAATATCCTGGTAGTGTAGGGGTGATTGATGATGTGGTAGCTCCTGGGACGATAGTCCCGTTTCTGTACCATTGGTAGGTATCGTAGATTAAAGGATCTACGGTAAGAACTATTCCCGGAATACAGCCGCCTCCGGATTGTAAAATAACAGGTTGTGTAGGAAAGCCGGCAAAAAAGCCTCCATATCCTACAGCATCACTTCCGGCAGTAATACCAGCCATAATTGCTTTATCTGAAGCTACAGTAATAGTACCTGTTACATTGGGAATCCCATAGGTAACCCAATTCGTTGTGCCTGTCATATTGTAAGGGCCGGTTATTGCAGGAGGATTAGCTCCGTTCACTGTAACGTTAGCTCCTCTTTCTGTAATAATATTAAGCTTGGTGGTGATATTCAGAATACCTCCGGGGTGACCGTTGGAATGAACAAAATTTTCATTAATAAGTCCCAGTTCATTAATCTGCTTGGGAAGATAACAGTTTAACGCAGGAATAAAATTGAATCCGCCTGTAAATATCTCACTTCCTGTATTTGAATCGCCAGCTAAAATCTGGTAGACATAAGCGTTTTTAGAGGTTTTGAGATATAAATTATAGTGACCGTTTCCCTGAAGGATATATTTGGAGTCGGGGATAATGAAGTATTTTCCTGCATTGATGGTTGCCAGAGGGGGAATTTCATTATTGACAAAGATTTGAGTATTGTCTTCAGTAGCAATTACAATAGCCCCTTCCGTACGGGTACCAATCGGTCCGCTACCTTTTACAATGGCAAATTCATTCCCAAGTCTGTTGACAGGTACTGCCTGATCCATTAAAATATCTGAACTGGCTGGATAATTTCCTGCATATTGACCGTTAAAATTTCCATTGGTGACATTAACAGGTCTATTTGAAATAATTTTTGAGCCAATGAAGCCATTAAAGTTGCCTGCTATGTTGCCGATTCCGTCAATAATATAAGACTGCCCTTTATTTAAGGTGAATGTTATTGACGGGTTGGCGGCTCCAGTCATTCCGTTTGAAAATTGCACAGTAGGACTGTAGCCGGAAACGGTAACCGTTGTATTGTCTTCAGTTGCCAGTATGCTGGTCATGAAATTCAGAATGGAGTTGCTCACAGTAATAGGAGCGGCCGCTGCGTAAAATTTCTGTCCTGTGGAAGAAATTCCCTTGGAAGTAATGATTTCTGCATGGTTGAATACTGAGAATCTTAAATTGGCGTAAAAAGGAAATTCTGCTTTAAGATATAATCCTTTAGTTGTTGGAGTAAATAAATCTGCCTGCAGTTTGGTAATGATATAATCTCTTAATACATCAAATTTCTGCGGATTATTTTTACTGATATTTACCGTCCCGATTAAAACATTATTGTTATAAATACTTACAGGAAAAGGTGTTGTTCTGTTGGTAGATAAATACAGTTTTTGATAAGGACTGGGAGCACTTGTTCTATCTATCATAGGAGCAAACCAATGCTCTCGGTCCAACTGGGCAAAAGCAGAGATGAATATGCAAAACATAAACAAAAAACATGAAATTTTTTTCATTCAGTGGTGGTCTTTAGCACAAATTTAGTGATAAAAAGCATTGAATTATTGAAAATAGAACAAAAAAAACATGATTTTGAAATTGTGGTTAAACAAAATTTAAGTTTATGTTATTTTTTTTCTGTTTTTAACATAATATAATAAGTAGATTCAATTGGAGAACTTAAAAAAATGAGCCACGATCATCGGATCGTGGCTCATTCAATATAGTTTTAAACTAATTATTACTCTCTGTTTTTAACAAGAATCCAACCTGTATATTGTATTGAGGTCTGCCTGGCATTAGGCTCATTCCAGTCTATCTCATACCAATAAGTTCCTGTAGGAACTCTTCTGCTGCCATCGGCAGTTCCGTTCCATTTGTATCCGTTGGTTTTATCTGCCTGAAAAATTTTACTTCCATATCTGTCAAAAATAGTAAAGACAAAGTTATTTTTAACAGCTAATGAAGAATAATCTACAACATCGTTTACTCCATCATCATTCGGTGTAATAACATTGATCACATTAGGAATTGTGATATCCACTTTTATCGGGGCACAGTTATAATCGTCTTTTACATAGATGCTGGTGTTTCCTCTGTTGATATTTGTGAATACATTTGAATCTTGCCAGTTGATATTATCCATAGAGTATCTGTATGGTGAAGTACCTCCTATAACATTCACTGTTATTGTTTTGTTTGAGATATCAATATTTGAAATTACGGGTTGTTCCGATGCATATACTTTTACCGTCTGAAGAGTAGTGCATTCTCCGGTTTTTATTTTTACCCAGTAAACACCTATACCTACGTTCTCTATTGTTTGAGTAGTTGCTCCAGTGCTCCATTCATAGTTGGTGAATCCTGGGCCGGCATCAAGTGTAGTTTTTCCTTCCATACATATGATTTTATCTGCCAGTTCATTAGATTTTACAGGAGGTAAAACAACAAGAGTCACCATGGCTACTCTATAACAGCCATTCCCGTTGATTACTTTTATGTAAACAACTCCATTGGGTGCGATATAATTGGCAGGGGTTAAAATTTCATTGGTTCCGGAATGGGCATCAAAAAGAGAAGGGTAGTATTTCTTGGTAATTCCCGTTGCTAACGTTACATTCACATTGGTGAGATCAAATAATCCGGTTGCTGGGTTAGCTTCAAGGAAGCAGGCTCTTACGGATGCATCATTTACTTTAGGTTTTTCAGATACTGTTATATTCAACGTTACTTTTTCACAATCTGTAAAATCAGGATTATTTCCGCAAAACTGATAAACAATGGTTTCGGGCCCCTGATAATTGGAATTTGGGGAATAGCTTATAACTCCAGTAGTTGGGTCAATTGTTGCTGTGCCATTCGTAGGAGGTGTAATGATTTTTACTGTTGCCGGAACTACGTTTTGTGTAGAATTGGTAAACGTAGGAATAATCAGCTTCGTTCCATCACACATAGTTTCATTTACTGTTGTGTTAATAAGACAGGTATATACTTTGTATACTGGAGTTTCAACGGGAGGACATGATCCTATAGTAATTCTTACTGAATAATTTCCTGATTGGGTGGGAGTGTAGGAATGACTTGTTGCACCCGGAATCAGATTGTTTCCATTATACCATTGGTAACTGTCAAAACTGTCATCTACTTCCAGTATGATTCCAGGAATACAGTCACCTGCCTGTTTGGCAATAACGGGAATGGAAGAAAAGCCCGCAAAATATCCGCCATATCCTACAGCACCACTTCCGCCGGCAATTCCTGCGGTTACGGCTTTATTGGAAGTCACTGTTACATTCCCTGTAATATTAGGAACCGAATAAGAAACCCAATTACTGGTTCCGCTTACCGGATAGGGACCTTGGGCAGCAGCAGGGGGACTTCCGTTAACCATAATAGTAGCTCCGGTTTCTGTTAGAATATTTAGTTTCACAGTATTGTTAGAAGGAGGAAGGATATTAATCATTCCGATTTCATCAATTTTTCTGGGCAAGAAACAATTGAGGGGAGGGATATAATTGAATCCGCCTGTGGCAGCCTGAATATCATTAGCAACACCTGCCAGCAGCTGATATACATAAACATTTTTAGTCGTTCTGATATACATATTGTAGTGGTTGTTGCCTTGGTTGATGTAGTTTGTATTTGATGCCTCATTAACCCTGTAATTTTGTCCCTCATCAAGGGTTACTACAGGAGTGGTGGCGTTGTTGATAAATACCTGTGTGTTATCTTCCGTTGCTATGATCAGTGCATCCTCCATTCGTTCAATGATATTGGCATTTCCCTTTACTAGCACGAATTCATTTCCAAGTCTATCCACCGGAACAGATTGGTCCATAATAATATCCGTTCCGAAACCTAAAAAAGAATTGGGAGACAGTGTAAATTGTCCGTTGAAATTACCATTGGTAACAGAAATAGGTTTGTCTGCAGTAATTTTAGCACCGATAAAACCTTTACGGTTCTGAGCTAGAGTCCCATCACCTTCAATGATGTAAGATTGTCCCTTATTAAGGGTAAAAGTCATGGTGGGATTTGTGGTGCCTGTCATATTATTAGCAAATATTACATTGGGCGAATATCCGGAGACTTTAACCGTGGTATTGTCTTCTGTAGCGAGTATTCCTGTAGTGAAATTTATACCGTTAGGGTTCGCATCTGTTATAGGAGCTGTCGCAGTATAGAAGATTTTACCTATTCCGGCCTTACCTTTAGAAGTTAATATCTCAGCATGATTTATCGACGAGAATCTAAAGGTTACGAAATAGGGTTTGGTTCCCTTTGTATACAGCCCCATTTTGACAGGCTTAAATAAATCTGCCACAGAAGTTGTCATCATGTTTTGAAAAGGAACAGTAAATACCTGTGGATTACCTTTGCTGACTGTAACCGTTCCTATCAAAGCATTGTTGTTATAAATCTCTATCGGAAAAGGAGTCACAGAATCTGTTGAAAAATATAGTCCCTGCTGCTCTGTTGCATTTGTATTTCTTTTCATCATTGGGGCAAACCAATGATCTGTATCTCTTTGCGCATAGACCATGTTCAAGGTGAGTATGGAGAGTATGAAAATAAATGTTTTTTGACGAAGTGCATCCATTGTCTGCGGTTTCTTAAATAATAATGTTTTTAACATATCTTCAGTGTTTTTATTATAAATAATTTTCATTCGCAGGCAGATCAAATTATAATAAAAGAGGGCTTAATAAGGTGTAATTTGAAAGGCTGTTTCTTTAATAAGTAAGTTTCTGTAATAAATGCGAATAACAATTTTTTTGAAGAGACAAATTTTTATCCCAGCTAAACAGGAATAGTTTTAGAATACAAGTAAGCCAGGCAGCGATTCCTAAAAATATAAATGTAATCAATGTGTGTTTTTTTAGTGGTTTGTATATTGTAAATATATTATAATAAACAGTTGATTTATAGGTGTTTTTTAATTAATTATTATTTTTATTATGCATATGTGTTTAATATGGGGTTTTGGTTGAAAAAGTAATTGTAAATGCTTTTTTTTAATGTATTTTTTTATTGTTTTTGTTTTTCACATTAATGTGGAACAAATGATTTTGTGACGATATGGGCTTTATCTGACTCAGTACAAATGTTATAATTGTAACTTAGATGGAAGCGTTATTTAATAAAATAGGCCGCGATTATCAAATCGCAGCCTATGAAATATAGTTTTAAACTAATTATTACTCTCTGTTTTTAACAAGAATCCAACCTGTATATTTTATTGGAGTCTTTTCTTTGTTGGATTCATTCCAGCTGATATGATACCAATATGTTCCTGTTCCTAATTTTTTATCAAAGTGTTTTCCATCCCATCTGTAGTTGTTGAATCTGTTTCCGGTGAACACCATGTTTCCATATCTGTCATACACTACAAAGCTCAGATTTTCTTTATAAGCAAGCTCACTGTAGTCTATATAATCATTTACATTATCTCCGTTAGGTGTAATGGCATTTAACAGATTAGGAATAGTAACTTCTACAGCAACAGGAGTACAGTTATAAGCATCTTTTACATAGAAAGTATGCTGGCCTCTTGTTAATCCTGTAAAGATATTTGAATCCTGCCAGTTAGCAGTTCCGTCAACCGCATATTTGAAAGGTGCTTTACCACCGCTTACAATGACAGTAGCTGTATTATTGTTGATCTCAATGGTTTGGATTACCGGATCTTCCACTTTTTTAACTTTTACAGTCTGCGTAAGGAAACATCCGTTCTTACCAAGAATTACGGTGTATTCTCCAACACCAATATCTCTGATACCTGAGGTGGTAGCTCCTGTGCTCCATTGGTATGAATCATATCCAGGACCAGCGTCCAGATTGGTTTTCGCATCCATACAGATATACTGATCTACAAGAATTGGCGACTTTTTAATTGGAAGTACAATTAATTCAATTTTTGCATTTGCAGTACATCCTTCAGCAGTCGTTACTTTCACATAGACAAATCCTCCTGTTGAAGGGAAATTTTCTGGTGTTGTGATTTCATTGATACCTGCAGTAAGATCATTCAGAGTACGGTAATATTTTTTCGTAACAGCATTATAGTCTGTTACCTTTGCTTTTGTAAGGTCAAAATAAGCATAAGGTGCCACATCATACCAACAAGCCTTAATAGAAGTGTCTGTTACAATGAATGGCACTACCGTAAGGTTTAAGGTCACCTGCTCACAATCTGTAAACTCAACCGAGTTTCCACAGAATTTATAAACGATTTTATCTGGTCCTAAATATCCAGGATTAGGGGTATAAGTAATAGTCCCGTTTGGATTAACTACAGCTGTTCCTTTTGTAGGAGGAGTTAAAATTACTACTGTACTTGGAACCACAGTTTGAGTGGAAGAAGTAAAGGTAGGGGTAATAATTTTAGTAGAACATGCATTAAGAGCTTGTGTGGTTTCTTTTAAACACGTTTGTACTTTGTAGATAGGAGTTGTTACAGGAGGACATGTTCCCATGGTTACTTTTACGGTATAATTCCCTGATTGTGTAGGAGTATACGTATAACTGGTAGCTCCCGGAATAGCAACTCCGTCACGGAACCACTGATAGGTTTCATATCCATCGTCTACTTCAAGAACGATTCCCGGAACACACTCACCTGTTTTTTTTGCAATGACAGGGATTGAGGAGAATCCTGCAAAGTAACCACCGTATCCTGCAGAGCTATATCCTCCGTTGATACCTGCTGTTACAGCTTTTGTAGACGTAATCTTAATATTTCCGGTTACACTGTTGATAGCATACGTTACCCAGTTGGAATTTCCTGCCAGTGGATAAGGGCCGGCTTCAGGCAAAAGAGGAGCATCATTTACCATTACAGTAGCACCAGCCTCTGTTAAGATGTTTAATTTTACAACCAGGTCGCTTGGTGTTGAGCTGGCTCCTCCCACTCCAAGAGGCATTTCATTAATCTTCCCGATTTCATCAATTTTTCTTGGAAGGAAACAGTTTAATGGCGGTATATAGTTGAACCCATTGGTAGCATCACTTAATAATACTCCAATAAATTGATATAAATATACATTTTTGGTTGTGGAAATGAACATGTTTGAATGTCCTGATGTACCCTGAGCAACATAACTGGTTTCATTAATTCTGTACCATTCTCCGGCAGCAAGTGTAGCAACAGCAGTACCTCCGCCATTTAAATATACTTCGGTATTATCTTCAGTAGCCACAATAAGACCTCCCTCCATATTTAAGGTAGGAGCTGTAGATCTTGTTTTTACCATGGCAAATGTATTTCCAAGTCTGTCAACCGGAACAGATTGATCAAGAACCGGGTCACTTCCTGTTGTTGAAGCTGAGAAGTTAGCATTACAGCTTCCATTGGTCAATGTTACTGGTTTGGTTGCAACTATTTTGGCACCAATAAAACCTGTTTTGTTTCCGGATTGAGATCCAGATCCTGCAAGAATGAAAGATTGTCCTTTTTGTAAAGTAAAAGTCTGAGTATTTCCAGTTGGGCTACCATTAATAAAAACCACTCCGGCAGTTGGATTCCATGATACTGTTACATTGGTGTTATCTTCAGTAGCAAGGACCCCTGCCGTAAAATTCTGAATACTACTGGTGTTGGT
>Ga0075158_10003944_pt1 | contig 10312 bp, 8 predicted proteins | sample JI91814BDNA_FD_70968 | JGI IMG/M metagenome (GOLD analysis project Ga0075158, IMG submission 70968) | Wastewater effluent complex algal communities from Wisconsin, to seasonally profile nutrient transformation and Carbon sequestration -... | ecosystem: Engineered > WWTP > Effluent > Algae... | reverse complement strand
TTAAAGGAGTTTTCAGAAAATGACTGATTCACTAAGACAAGAAGTGATTGAATATACCCTTAATCGCTTAGACGTTATCGACGAAAAGTATCAGGACATAAAAGAGAAACAAAGCCAATGGCGCAAAGCTGCTAATAAGATTCATAAAGACCTAACCCGCGAAGTGAACGGGAAAGCGGTAATCTCTGCAAACACTTATCACAACTACCTTACAGCCGTGCGTAATGCGATTAAGGACACGGGAAGAAAGCACCCTGCTCTATCCTCTCCTCTTAATCGTAAGGGGTATTTAACCCATGCGGTCAAGGCATTACCGGCCTATGCTAACGAACTAAACGCACTGGCTAAAATGCCAGCTGCGACCGTTGGCAATGGCAAGGCCATGCTGAAAGAACAGCTTCACGCTGAACTGAAGGGGGCGCAACTCGATACGGCTATCGAGATTATAGACGGTTTGTTAGTCGATCATCCGATGGTCACGATGTTGATTAAGAGCAAGGCCAAGCGCGAACAGCGCGCCATGTCTGAAGCTGCTAGCCTGACCCAAAAGAGCCAACACATGAAGAGATATAACTTCCCTGCTGTGCTGGCATTGGCTAAGCAAAGCTTAAACGCCGATAGCTACACTCAAGTAGCATGGGGCATTGCCCTGTTGACGGGTAGGCGGTCGGGGGAAGTTCTGCACTTTGGTAAATTCACTAAGATTGACCAAAGCACCTTATTATTTGAAGGCCAATTGAAAAAGCGTCAAGGCACACAAGCCGAAGCCTACCCCATTCCTGTTTTAGCTGATGCTGATTTAGTTATTGAGGCTATTAAACGCCTTCGTGCTATGCCAGAAGTGGCAGTATTCAAGAATGGGACGGGCAAGTATTACGACGAAGAGGTGAAGTATTCAGAACTCCCTAAGCATAAATTAACCCTAGCGATTAATCAGCGCACCAATGGGGTTTTGAATGAACGCGCTAAGCGTTTAATGAAAGACTCTAGCGAAGTATTCAAAAACACGCGGGGCATTTATGCGCGTTATTGTTCTGATTATGTCCGGCCTCATTCCGAGCAATGGGCGCGTTTCAATGAAGATCAATTCCTAAAGGCTATTCTAGGCCATGAATCTGTTGACGAAGTGAAGCACTACCGACAAGTTTCTTTGGCTTATGAAGATCAAGCCGACTGGTTGAAAGTGCCCGAAGATGCGGAAAAGCAAGCCGATTCAACACCAGCGAATCAAGAGCCGGTTAAGAAAAATTGGAAAGCTTACAGCCCGATTAAAGCCTTACGCGAAAAGCTCGATGCTTTAGATAGCAGTGGCGTAATGGTCGGGGGGCGCAAGGTGTCCGCTAAGTCGATCAAGGATTTTCACGATTCAAAACTTCGGTTCTGGGTAGCAGAGAATCCCAAGCTCAAGATCACTCAATCAGCTATCGAGAAGAACAAGGGGAACACGCTGGAATCAGGCACGGGTAGCGTGAATGTGCGTGTTAATCGTGGCACTTTTCAAGCGTGGCTCAAGGCCGTTGGTGCTGAAGCGGTAGAGGCTTACAACGCGGGTAAAGATTAAACAAACTGGCGTATTACGCCTTTTTAGTTATACTGAATTAAAGGCGTAATACGCCTTTAATAACAATACCGATTAATCATGGAAGAAAGTGAGAGGGCATGAATAGAACCAACGTCCAACTAAAAGGGAATTGTTTTGAGCAAAAACAAAGAAACGGGGAAGCACACACAAAGCAAACTACCCAAGTGTAGCTTCAACCTGCGAGGTAGAAATGCTTCTATGCTAGAAGCGATTAAAAAAGAACTAGGGGAAATATCAGGAAGTAACGACTGGACACGAACCGAAGTGATTAATTTCTCAATTGAGTTCGTCTATAGAAACTTGCCACTGTATAAGAAAAGCACGACTAAAAACGATACTGTAGACACTTAGATTTATTCGCCCTGCCCGCGTGCTTCCGGCACAAGGGCAGGACTTCACCCTAACGACTTTAAAGGAGTCGATAAAATGCAGGTAAATCCTACCACACCAGAAAACGGAATATCTTCCCCAAGTGATGCCACGCCTAATTATGGCTATGAGCTAATTGCTTTCGTGACTGCCCTACTCTTGGTGGTATTCATTGGCCTAATTCCAACCCTGATTGATGCAAAGTTGAAGCAATTACCCTTTTGCTTAATTGGCCTAGCCTTCGTATTCGGGGCGCTCTTGGCCTACCACCACCAACACCATGCACGGTTCTGGGCATTTATTGCCTGTGCGGTTTTAATCGTTTTAGGGTTTTAAGGGAGCGCAACCATGAATGAATTAGTTACCTATCAACACGGTGCACAACACCACGCTAAGGCCGTGCACTACTCACGCTACTACACTTTAGAGCAGCTCAAACAGTTCTACAGCACCGCCAGCCTTGGCTTTATCTGTGCCAGCTTTGCCAGTTGGTGCTTAATGTCGTTCTTTATTGGTCAATTCTTCGCGGGCGCTGAATTTGAAGCTATGAGCGACTGGCGTGCTATCCAGTTCGTTTATGCAGCGATGGGCATAGCGCTTGCCACGGCTATCACCCTAGCTGAAGTGGTTTTATTCAATTCAGGGCGGGCGCGTGAGTACCTGCTAGTCATGGGCTTTTCGGTGGGGTTCTCTATTTTCGCTGAATCAGCGGCGACTATGCAGAGAGAACAATCAACAGTGGCTTTTAAGTCGACACAATCCGAAGTGTATAAAGCCACGATTAGAGCCGTTGACGTATTGGCAACGAATAGCACCCTCTCCCCTGCTCAAATTAAATTAAGCCATTTACAAGCGAGTTTTACCGAAGCTAAGCAATTAGGTAAGTCAGCCGCCATGGATGCGCTACAGGCTCGAATCTTGCGTTTAGAACAGCAGATTGAATTAGAGCAAGCGAATAAAGTGAATGCGCTACAGACTACGATTACCCAAGCTAAAGCACTTGAGTATGACGAAACCAACCACCAAGCCATGATTCGATTCTTAGCCGAAGTGCTGGGCCTGAGTCATGTGGTGAGTTCTGCCCTACTCGCGTTCTTTCTAATCCTCACCTTCAAGATTTGCTTTCACTATCTGGGTTCACAGCGTCAACTGAATGAACGGGCTATCTCGATTAATACGGGGAAAATTAGTGCTTCGATTGAGCAATTCAGAATTTCTAACACTGTCCAGACAGTCGAAAACAGCCCAAATACAGTGAATACCCTGCCCTATGTGAATCAGTCACTTAGCACTGTAAACGCTGTACATGTACAGCTTGAAAGCAGTCTGGTCGACTTGTTCAAAGAGCACTTGGCACAAGGGCGCGTCGGTATCGCATTTAGAGACCTAAAATCATGGATTGCAAAGCACAGTGACGAAAAAACCGCGCTGTATGATTTGCAGGAGGTGGCAGATAGCTTGCTATATGAGGCCGCAAGTGCAGGCTTATTAGTGGAGAATCCAGAGTATGAGAAAGGCAATCGAAAACCACGATACTTGAAAACAGCCTGACTTTAATCAGGGTAGGGGAGTAACACCAAGAGCCGGACTAGTTCCGGCTTTTGTTTTTCCCCATTATAAAAATCAAAGAATCTAAGCCCCCACGTGGGGAACGACCAAAAGAAGGGGTCGGGGAAATTCGTATCTTTAAGGGTTTTTCGCCTCTCTCTATCAACTTCAATTGACATCCTCCCCGCCCTAAAGGACGGGGATTCCTCCAGCGAGACGGCAATGTCCTGCCGCGAGAATGTTCTTAGCTGCGTTGACATCTCTATCATGCAATGCCCCACAGTCAGGGCAAGTCCATTCTCTTATTCCAAGTCCTGCTCTACCTTTCGGACTGTTGACGGAAATGCTTCCGCAACACGAACAGGCTTGGGTACTGTACGCTTCGTTGACTTCCAGAAACACGCCTTGCATCGCTTTCGATTTTGCATCAAGTTGTGTTTTCAGCATGAACCAGCCTGCGTCCAAGACGCTTTTAGCCATCGTGGTTTTGACCAAGGCTTTACTGCTGACATTGCCGACAACGATTAATGAATTTTCACGCACCAGCTTAGTGGTGAATTTATGGATAGAATCCGCACGACGGTTTTTAACCTTGGCATGGATGGCTTTTACACGCCTCTTCTTATTGGCGCGTTGGGCTATTGCCAATTGCTTTTCAGCGTTGCGGTAGAACTGATTGGCTTGAAGTTTCTTGCCGTTGCTACAAGTGGCGTAGTCTTTTAAGCCAAGGTCAATGCCGACTTCACCACGCCCTGATACTTCAACCACAGGCACTTGCACCACCACATTGAAATACCAGCGACCACGGGAATCCTCAGTGAAAGAGCCGGAACGGAAAGCATAGTTTGACAGCCCGTAGCTATCCCACACCTTGAAGAAATTACCATTATGGCGAACCTGCCCATTCTTCCACACGGCTGCACCCGACTTGAACGGTATCCAGCCCAACGAGCGGCGGCTACCGCCTGATACACGCCAGCGTAGCTTATCTTTCTTGAATTGCTTTCGCGCTTTGGCGTGGGCTTCGGTCACTTCTTGGACGGTTTGCGAGTGGAGAGTGAAGCCGCGCGCTTTCTTGAATGCCGCTTGGCTCTTGGCGAGGTCGAAGGCGGTGAAATTATTTCTGAGGTAGCCGACTTCTGGCACTGCTATGTAGCTATATTCTGCCGTGATAGCGTTGGCTTCATTCCACACCTGATTGCACTCAAACGCCCACTGCTTTAGCACGGGTGCGTGTTTGTCCTTTATGCGGACTTTAAGTGTTTTCAGGATAGTGGCTTCTGTTTTCATGTGGTATATTCTACACTTAATCAACTAGGAGAACAACATGGAAAGCACAAAATACGCATCAGTTAGGGTGAAAGTTGAAACCTACCGCGAAATGAAACAGGTGGCTCTTGATGCTGGAATACCTTTTACCCGACTTATGGATGAAATGCTGATGGCTTACAAAGAGAAGTTAGCCCAAGACGCTTATATCCCCGCCGTGAACGACGGGGTTTTACGCGATTCCCGATAATTAAGCGCTTATTTCATAGCCTAAAAACGCTAATTTCCTAGCGCTATTGCGCTATTTCCTACATTCCCATAGAGAACCATAGGAAACTAAAGCAAGCGCTTTAGTGAGCTAATTTAGAGGGTAGGGCGCGGGTAACGCTAAAAAGTTAGGTACTTTATTCGGTTTTCAACATTCGGGGGCTTACACCGCCTTTTGTTTTTATGTTGAGTTCCCATAGAGGGGGCTAACAACAACACTTTTAGCGTTCCAGTGAAATTGAATCTTCCTAGACGTTTTTAACTAGGCGTGAAAATGATTCGACGGGTAATTGTAATGTTTTGTGGCGATGTGTCTATTTGTTGCTGGATAGCTTGTGACGGCTTTCCATAGGCGCGATCAAGCAAGCAATTAGCCGCTGTTACCCTTACAGCCGGAGGCGTTTCAGGATTGAGCATAACCTCTGCTAGTGTTTTCAAAGCGTCTTCGGTGTATTCCTTAGAAGCGTCGGCAATGCCCTTTCTGTTCTGGTTCACACTGCCTACTTTTCGCCCCGCATTTGCCCTTACACCGCCGCGCATATATCCACCCATTGATAAACATACTTGGAACATTCAGGAATTTTTTCCTGAATGTCTCACACCGCCGCGCATATATCCACCCATTGATAAACAATCAAACCAATCAAACCATTGCCCGCCGTTACCCAAATCACCCTAACTTTACCCTAATGTTTTAACTAGACGCATCGCGCACGCGCGAGGGTGGGGTTAATACCGTTAAGGAAAAAATTCCTGAACGGGACGCATCGCGCACGCGCGAGGGTGGGGTGGCTGCAAATCTTGTTGTGGAAAAAATTCCACAACGCATCGCGCACGCGCGAGGGTGGGGTAACTGATTAATAATCAGTTTTTTTGGTAGATAACGTCGAGAGGGAGAGTCGGATTTGTCGGATTTGCACGCCCCTAGTGACCCCGAAAAAATCTTGGCATTGGGTGAAAACTTCACCCCCCCTCAATACATCGAAACTATACCCCTTCTATTGGTAGTTTTCCCCTGAAAAGTAGGGGTAAGAACTACAGGTTTTAACGACCAAAAGAAGGGGGCTTAAATCGCGTTATTATTATTTATATATATAGATAGCAAATAGCAACCCTGTTTTTCTATAAAAATCAACGTGTTAGCGGGGTCATGGTTTTGAAACCATAACCCCAAAAAATCAGCTTAGTTTTGCACCTCTTCAACCCATTTTTTGAGCATCAAGGTAATGGCAGTGAAGCTCAGTTTTCCCGCTGCAATTCGCCCATGAAACGGCTCTAAATAGTCGATAGCATCATCTAGCTTTTCGCTATGGCCTAGGTCATTTAGTGCCACGCTTACGGCTTCCACGACGTTAGAGGGTGCGTTTTTACGGTTTCCTAAATCGCGCTCGCTTTCCACGTGCTTTCTTGCCTGATACTTCGCTAAGTATTCACCGAATTGATCAATACGCTCTTTTAGTTCATTGATACCGGCTAACTTCCTTCGGTTCATCATGGCAAGGGCAAGTTCAAGGCTTTCAGGGCATACCGTGTATTCCTCTTTTCCTCTTAGCTTGCGTAACTTAACCCCGATTCGCTCCAACATATCGACCATATAGAGCAGGGGGCTTGCCTTCACTTTTTGAACATCGGTGTCAGTGCTTAGCAAACCGCAAGTAATCGCTGGTTCGGGATTTTGGGCTAGCGAAGTAAACAGGCCATAAGCACTATGACTTTTTTGTTTAATTAGCTTTTCGTCAAACTTGCCTGCTTTCCCTACCAATAATTCCCCGTTGACCTCGAACACACCCGCCGATTGCAGTGCCAGCCTTGTGTATTTCGATAGGTTCAACCAGTGCGCTTTTGATGTTGTCGTTTTTTCAAGGAAACTAACGCGGTCATCATCACCTGCAGAAACACCCACAAGAGCCGCCTTAATGACTTCCAAGAGCTGCGACTTGTCAGCATAGGCGCGTTCCCATTCGCGTACCGTCGTTAGCAGGCTTTTCTTGCCTTGGTCGGGCAAGATTAAATCAACCCATTCAGCACGCTCAGGCGCTTCTAGCTGTTCAAAATCAATACACGCTTTTTGCTCAATGTACTTGCGATCCAGTGAGGGCTTTAATAATTCATCGTTAGGGTCGACCGCTTCTTCCTCATTTAGCTTGATAGCGGTTACCCGTGCGTCAACCCATTCCGCCCTGATTTTTTGGCGTTCTTCCAGCAAGCTTTCATAGGTCACATCACCCGCCGCTAGTTCTTTTGCTTTGCAGTGCTTAACGATTGCGCCCTTGGCTGTACATTCTTCGGTGAATAATTCGAGGAAGTTTTGCTTATCAGAGGCCACCTTGACCGCTTGATCCATTAGGAAACTTTCAGCCTTGTTCTGATTAGGTCGGGTTTTAGTCATCACTTGAGCAAGCATTGCTTCCCCCCCTAGTTCGAGAATCGTTTCATGCAAGGCTTTAATCTGGTTTTCAAAGCCCCGTGCGATTTGTGAAGCTTTAGGCAATGGCGAAGGGGATTCTTGGTAAAAACATCGAATGGTTTTATCTTTTACCGCACGCTCTCTAAGCATGGCTTGCAAGCCATCTTGATGGGTTCCGGTATCTTGTGCATTGCTTAGGATTACATAGCAGCGGTCTGCATGGCGATACTCAGGGCAGGGAATCACCTTTCCCGATTCCAGCGTGATCGTTCGATCAAAGCTAATTCCTGTCGACATGGCAGGCGACAACATCACAAGATCATAGTCCTGGTATGATTCAGCGGTCATCTGTTCGCGTACTGACTGAGGGCTTTTGCTGGTAATCAGTACCCGCTTTTGAATGCCTTTTTTATGGGCTTCGCGGTCTAGTTCTTCCAAGAAAGAAGCCGATAAGCTAGTGACGATTACTTTCAAGCCTTTCAGTAAATCAGCCAAAATCTGATTGATAAATGCAGGCTTAGTTAGCGACTTGCCCCTTTTGTCCTTTTCATCTTCCCAAATTTTGACGGTGTAGCCTTCCAATTCCGGCTTATCAACAATGATAAGCAGCATGTCATCTGTACCAATTCCAGCCGCTTGCAGTAGCTTAACCGTGGATAGGTCAAGATGAGCATCAGCGCACACAATAGCGCTTGCTTGTTTAACGGCCTTCCCGATTGATTGAATGGTTAGCGCTTCGTTCTTTACCACGTCGGTAATGATTTCAGCCGCTACGCTGTTGGATTCGTCGATTACTAGCAGGCCATTGCTGAAAGCGTTTGATGCTCTTTCGATCCGGAGCATTTCAGGCAAGCTATGAATAGTCGTGCCCACACGATCCGACATTAGACCGCCTTCACGCTTCACGGTCTGGTAATAATCAGCATCAAAAGTTTTGCACAGTTGACGGGTTAAACCGATCCTGTGGCAGATAGCCACACCCTTACCATTGAAAAATTCAGCCATTAACGCTGCAAGCGCGGTACTTTTGCCAATGCCTAAACCACCCCTTAAAAGCACTGCTTTCTTTTGGTGTTTAACCATTAATTTTTGAAGGAGGGGCGCGGGTAAATACTTACCGTCGATTAGGTCGCTAGCGCTTATGTACTCTACGCTTGGCACGGTGGCGACTAACTGCCTAATAGTGGCTATTTTTCCCGTGATACAATTGCGTGGACCATTGGCAATGGTATAATCAGTATTGTGATTATCTTTGTTGCCGTTCTGTAATTTGTTCCCTGTGCGTGGGGCTTCATCGGTTTGACTGTTGCCAAACGGTACACCCTTAGCGATAATGCCAGGGAGTAATACGCCTTTCGGCGCTTCTATATTGTTCATAAATTCACCTGTGGTAGGGGAATGTAAAGAATGAATCGAGGTGCTTAATAGCGTGTTACCAAGCTGTGCAGCCGCCCGATTCCGTTTTAGATTCGCGCCCTAAAACTTAAAGAATCATGGAAGTTTTTTCCGACTTCCCGAAGAAGCCACCCCGCCAAGGGTGGCTTTTTTCGTTTTATGCTCTTCAGGCCATTAAGCGCTAAAATCATTTGCATATATTACCTTACTTTTTAAGGCGTTCCTACTTGCTGCAAGTGTCTACTATATGTTGCAGCGCAGCTAATTCAGCTTGATCGTCTAGCCAATCAATCCCCTTGAGGCTTTCAGGGATGGGTGAAGGTGGCAATAAGACTTCAACGCTTAGTTGCTTTAGTCTGTTTTTGAGCTTTTTTGCAGCCTCTTCACCTCTGCCTTGCCTATCTTTATCTGCAAATATCAATAAGCGCTTTACTTGTGGAGGTACTTCCACCGATTCCAACAATTGCGCCGTACAACAAGCAGCAATGCTTAGTGTATTCAACTGCGATGCGACCGCTAACATGGTTTCCAATCCTTCACCAATGCACAGCGTTTTTCCTGCTTTGCCTAGTCGAATTGCGCCCCCGTTCATGCTGTCAGTCGTTTTTAACAGTTGCTTGCTCGAAATGTGCTTTGGAATTATTCCCAGATGGCCAGTTATTGCTTGCTGCATATAGCTATCTGCCTTGTGACCGTCTTTAGTGATCCGAACCAGTGAAACACCTAACCAACCTTTAGAGCTGGATAATCGCCCAATCAATGCGGGTACTGTAATCCATGACCCCAACCTATCTTTGAGTACTCTTCCTTGATACTGGATAGACACCCCCGCATGGTGTAGTAGTGAAGGGGAATTAATGCTTATTGCAGCATCTAAGCCCCTGTTGTGAAGATAGAGTTCTGTAGCTTGGTTAGGTGTAGCTTTTGCGTAGGAAAGAATCTTTTTTACAGCTTCTTTTCTTGCCTGTAATCTATCCGCTTCATTATGTTGGATTGTTCTATTTTCCAGCTCAGGTTTACAGCCATCATTTAAGTAATGATGAACCGCTTTCAGCGATTCGTAAAAACTCCAATTATTGAGCCATGCCAGTACCCCAAAGCCATCGGATAGAATTTTGTTATCAACTTGATTATGGAAGGCGTGACCGTCTAAGGCAGAACTAGATTCCAGCCTAAAACCGTCTCGTGAACCTGTCCCCATAGGGCAGGGGACATGCACCCCTACACGCTCGCAAGCCTCAGAAAGCCTACTATCTAAGGCTGGAAGTATAGCCAGCCATCGCCCCCGCGCTTGGTTCTTTACCGTTTCCTTGTCCAGTTTGTAGGCCATTCTAGTACACCCTTAAAAGTTCTCTTTATGGCTTTTCGCTTCTAATTTAGCAGATTCAAACAGCAATAAATTGTAGGTTGATTATTAATCAAATCGCTTAGCTACAAAACTGCCTATATTTTCCGCTCTTAAAGAGTCAATCTCA
>Ga0075158_10003943_pt1 | contig 10313 bp, 8 predicted proteins | sample JI91814BDNA_FD_70968 | JGI IMG/M metagenome (GOLD analysis project Ga0075158, IMG submission 70968) | Wastewater effluent complex algal communities from Wisconsin, to seasonally profile nutrient transformation and Carbon sequestration -... | ecosystem: Engineered > WWTP > Effluent > Algae... | reverse complement strand
GGTGAACATTGCCACCTTTCTGACATCCACGGCAGGCAGAACTTCAAAGCTTCCAAGATCAGTATTCGAAGACATCATCTGCACCTTGCTCATTTTCGACTTGTACTTCCAGCCCAATCACCTCAATATCAGCCACAATCGCTACCTCTTCGGCTTTAACTTCTACTGCTTCTTCGGTTTTTGCCTTAGGTACGATGCGACCTTTACGCGATCCAAGCATATACCCACGATTACGAGGTGGGTTCTCTGCGCGAGATTTTTCTTCTTCTGTTTTTTCTCTATGGTTTTCTACGTATTGGTCATGAGCATTATTCATGTATGTGGATGAGGCGCTTGATCCTTGCTCGAGTAGGAGTTCGTCACGAATATTACGTTGCTTCTTTTCTTCGGCAAGAAATTGAATGAAGGAATTGTAGATTGCGGTGGTGTAATAGTTGAACGGTTTACTAAATCGGTTTTCATCAAATTTCAGTCCATTTGCACATAAATTCGTTACTGCAAATGCTACCATGTCATCTCTAAATGAATACCTCGAGAAGGATGGGTGTCTAGAAAAGCGTTCAGCTATAAGCATGTACATCTTTCCGAGCTTGTCAGTTATTCGCCCTAATTGTTTGGCTTCTATAATAGCAGCGAGTAATTCTTCGTCAGTAACGTACTTGCGTTTGCGCCCCGTTTGGGCTGGGGTCTTATCTGTCATAGTGAGTTAACCTTAGGGAAATAATGGGTTGATAGAATCAACTGGAAGACGACGTGTGAGGGATATAGTCATCTTAACAACAAAGTAATTGTAACATAGAACGATGGAAAAGTAAACATTTTTGTTAGTCGACCGACGATAAATAGCTTCAACTATAGGAGACATGAATGCAAGAAATCCTGCTAGAAGACGTGCCACCAATGCAAAATACCAAGGTAGGTGTCATCATTGGTCGCATGCAACCACCGACAATCGGACATTACAAACTCGTAAATGAACTATCAGACGCGATACGCAAGCATAATCATAAAACATCAGAGCAGCACCTAGAAAGCTACCCTGTTGTGGTGTTAGTCACAGGCAAAAAGTCTGGTGAAGACAAGAGTAAAAACCCACTTAGCTTCGAAGATCGCGTAAAGATCATAAGAGCATCTGGAAAGGTAGATTCTAAAACTGTGTTCATCGAAGCAAGCAACGCATTTGAAGCGTTATCTAAAGTACGAGAAGCGGGATATGAACCGACGCTCATCATGGGTGGATCTGATCGCGGTGGTAAAGACATGCCCTACAAGCGCATGCTAGATGACTATTTCAACAAAGACGACGGAACAAAGCTGAAGCATCATTTTATAGAGGTTCAAAGAAATGATGCAAAGGAGATGGGTGAACAAGCTATGCTACATCTCATTGACGAAATTGAAGAATCCGGAATAGCTAAAGACGATGAAGTAAGTGGCACTTTAGCGAGAAAGGCCGCTGAACTTGATAAGCTAACAGCATTCTCTGCAATTACCGGCTTGCTAAGAAAACCTCAAATTGCGAAAATTGTTCTAAAGAAAGTTATGAAGGGCGCCAAAAATGGCTAACATGTTTGACAAGCTCCCCAAAGCTGATACGTTATCAACGATACAGGCGACATTGGGAAATTACACGATGCCTGACGCAACTCAAAAGGTTGCTGAGCTCGCTGGGGCACTCGTCAACAGAGGTAAACTGAATGAATTTACCAACATAACTGCGTCATCGGTCACCGTCGATGGGGTGACAAGCACGTCGATAACGCGCACGAGTGAATCTGTGACAGTCGTCAATGATCCTAGTGGTTCTTCTACTGACGGTTCACAAGGTGAGTTTATCAGTGAAGATGAGGGACGTGATTTTCGTATTCGTCTAAGATCACTAATCAACACCGAAGACGTAGTAATCTTCAATGTTTCGCCGACCGTGAGTGAATCTCGTCAGGCGCAGTATACCTCCACTGACATCGTGCATCATCCAGGTCAGCTCCAGATTTACAAATCGTCTACTGCACGTGGCTATGGGATTGAAGCACAATTAATTTCACGCACTGCTGCTGAAGCACAAGCAAACATTGATACCATTAACCTAATAAGAAGCTGGACAATGCCGTATTATGGTGAAGGTACTCAAGAATCTGAGCTCGCGAATGGTGAAGCTGGATCACGATTTGGTGCGCCGCCAGATATTTTAGAGTTACAGGGGTATGGTAACTCTAAATCCAGTAGAATAATCGGACCAGTGCCAGTGGTTTTGACAAGCTATTCTTGGACTTGGCCGAATGACGTAGATTATATAAAGAGCAGTGGTGGTGAACCGTTTCCAGTGATCGTCAGCATTCACATAGACGTAGTTGAGGCGCTGTCACCAAAGCAGTACTCTTCATTCAGTCTTGCAGCGTTTAAGAAGGGCGATCTTAGCGGTGCTTATACAGCGCAAACATACAGAGGCGTAAGAAGAACATGATAACTACGGATTCTACCTTATTAAATACGTCTAGATACGTACATGGCGGAACCACTGAGAAATCAGCAAAATTCCTTGAGTGGTGGGAACGCAGGCAGCTTCCCAAAAATGATACTGACATCATCTACGAGATCGAACGCATCTACGAGGGGCGGCTAGACCTGATCTCTTACGTATTCTACAAGGAATGGCGCTACTGGTGGATCATTGCTCAGTATAACTCTATCATCGATCCAACGAACGAAATTGTCGAAGGCGCGATAATTGCAATCCCTTCTCCTAGTAGGCTGAAGACAGAATTTCTACGTGGAAAGATGGGCGGCGTTTCGACTCAGCGCGTAGAAGAAGCAAAAATATCTCCTATATTGGTGTAAGAACAAATGTCAAGAAATTCTAAAGGCGAGCCAGCCAACCCGCTGGACAAGTTCAACTCATATTCGTATCATCATATTCTCTACGCGGCGGATTCAACTGAAAGTATCGCTGCGATACAAGATGGAACGCCGCCACTAGAGAGTCGAATCGACCAACCTATAGGTGGAAGTAACGCGTATGTGGTGATAGACACCAGGCGCAACTCTCATTTCTCCGTCAAAGACATAACGTATGCGACGTCATCAACCGGTCAAGTATCACCCACGGCTTCAGGTGTCTTAACTAGCGGTATGACTATGAAAATCCATGATCCGAACGGTATCACCTTTCAGAACTATTTGCAATTTCTCGTGGATGATGCGCTAAGTTGTGATTACACAGGAATGTGCTGGTTACTTCAAACACTATTCGTAGGTCATTCTAGCGACGGAACGTCAAGCATTGTAACCACGTCAGCCTTGCCATTGATACTGATGAACATGGACGTCGAATTTGATTCTGGTGGTGGTACTTATCAGCTCACATTCGCCGGTTTGGCTGGTGCACCGGTCGGTTTAGAGCAACGCGCTGCTGAAATAGGAAACACCGCCGCCAACATCAAAAGTGGCAAAAATCAAACACTGAAGAGTTTGATTTTAAATTTCCAAGATGCACTAAACACAGATTTGAAGGATTATTGGACCAAGCTCAATCCAACGAACCTACCAGCGACTGGCTCTGGCGGTATGACAACGCAACACGGTCGGATGGTGCAATACATGTTCACAATTCCTGACACGTGGGATAACTTCACCGTAGATGGGCACGCTGAAAAGCACGTCGAAACGGATTTCAGGAAGAAAACAGGACAGACTCAAGTCAACAACACCGCCGCTAAATCTCAAGCACCATCCGAAAAGAACACGTCAATCGGCAATATCAGCGTGAACTTGGCGCCGACTATGCATATAGATGAAGCGTTAGCAGAAATCCTAAAACATTGTGACCAGATTCATTTAAATGCGGGTAGTCGCAAGCGTGAGGATCAAGAAGGCAACATCTTGCTATGGAAGACGGTGAGCTCTATCACGTCAGACTCAAAGACCATAGTACTTCACTGGGATATAGTCGAGTTTACAGTGCCAAATATCAGCATAAAGAAATCTGAGACTGTAGATTCAGTGCTGTTCCAAAAATGGTTTGACAAAGGTGACGATGGCGAATGGCGCCCAAAAAACTCACTGGAGTTTGATTATTACTTCTCGGGTAGAAACGCTGATATCCTCAACTTTGAGATGAAAATGCAGCACGTTAATCTTCTGCTACTAGATCGCTTCAACGCGGACATGTTTAAAAAGCAGGTAGCGGGACAGAAGAATGATGAAGCAGGTGAAGGGATGGCAAAGAAGGAAGGACCAACGTTCATTCGCAAGGGTACACCTATCTTTCTCCCACCAAAAACAGGTGATCAACTCAAAGGTTTTTCGTACATCACACCAGGTTCATCACAAACGTCTAAGGCTCGTCAAGACTGGACTTCGAGCCTTGTTGCAGCGATGATGTCATCTTCTATCGATTGTAAGATGACTATTCGTGGAAATCCTGATATTATGATCTCGATGACCCAACCCATCATGCCGCACCCAAAAGGTTCAATAGAATCTAGCTCGTACGAAAGCTCCACTGCACAGTACCGCAAAGCACTCAATAACTACGTAAAGAAGATACAGATAGGCGTAAGTGGCACGGAGTTACTACCAATGTCGGCGTATCCACTGTTCACCAAGGTCAATGTGTTTGGTCCAGACGTGGACTTTAACGGTGACCCCGTTTCTGAAAATTTCGCGAAGCAAATATGGTATGATAAATACTACATGGTGAGAAGTATAACGCACTTTTTCGATTCTGATGGTTCGTTCCGTCAGGAACTTACAATGGGTGCGATGGCAGTGTTCGAGGAACCAGCTAATAAGGAAGCGAAAAGCAAGTGAAGCGCAATAACCTAATACCGTATCTCATGCAGGGAGTCGTCGCTAGTAATGACGACCCTGAACAAATGTGTCGCCTCCGAATTTGGATCCCAGCAATAGATGGTGAAAATTACATCGTCGATAATCTGCCTTGGGCTGAATACAGTAGTCCAATGATGGGCTTCACAACTGATTATTCAGTGGGGCGCGAACGCACAAAACGTTCAGGTCTTGCTGCGTATGGATTCATGGCGGTGCCCAAGGTGGGCGCGCTAGTGTTGGTGTTATTTCTGAACGGCGACCCTAATCGACGCTTCTATATTGCATCAGTTCCAGCACTACACACCAATAGAAGTCTCCCTGGAGGACGCAATAAAAACCCAGAAACTGGAGCAACAGGTCCTTGGACAGATACATACGCACCACATGAGCCTGCGTACACTAACATGCGTGCAGCGTTCGGGGATGTTAACAAATCCGAATCTATAACGCGCGGTGTATATGAACGTCAGGGTGCTGAGGCAGCCACTGAAAAAACTGGTAAAGAAGGCTACACAGCAAACACCGTCGATTCTAAGCACCTAGATCCACAAACATACACGATGGTGACACCTGGTGGTCATTACATAACAATGCAGGATGATCCCGAATGGTGTAGATTGCGCTTGCGAACGGTAGCAGGCAATCAAATTATTCTCGATGACACAAATGAGCGTATTTACATATCGACTGCACGTGGTGGTACGTGGATCGAACTAGATGAAGACGGTCATATCCACATGTACGCAAACGAATCTTTTTCTGTTTCTGCAGGTGGTGATATGAACTTCACCACCAAAGGTTCATTCAATGTAGCAGCGGGAGATTCAATCAACCTGAAAGCAAGCAAGGATATTATGCTTGACTGTGATGGTGACTTTAACATATCCACCGCTGGATCGATACTTGGTACTGCATGTAAGACGACGAATTTATTCTCAGTAGGTCCAATGATCCTCTCAGGTAAACCCTTACACTTCAATGGTCCGCCGCCTCTTAAAGCTCAACCTGCTGCGGATCCGCAGATACAGCCTGCACATGAGCCATGGACCAGACCTGGTTCCCCAATTCAACGCAACCCATACTGGAAAGCATAATGGCAAAAATTAATCAAGAGACGAAGCTAACAAAGCCATTATCGCCGATCAAAAAACCACGCGTGACCTACAAGGGCTTTTCAACAAAATTGTGGGAACAGCATGGCAAAGGCTTTACGTTGACAGATGTAGAAATTGTCAAAGAAGATCTTCTTAACCACATCTTCACCTCCAAAGGTGAACGTGTAGGCATGCCTGAATTTGGTACTAGGATTCCAGAACTCGCCTTTGAACCACTCGACGCAAGTACAATCGGAATCGTAGAAGAAGATCTGAGAATGGTATTCGATTATGACCCTCGTGTTCAAATTCTACTACTTGATGTAAAAGCACTGCCAAACAACAATGCAATTGTTGCTTTCTGTAGGCTTCAATACATTGAACTCAACGTCGAAGGTGATCTGCGCATCGAGGTACCCACTGGCGGAAACTAATCGTTTACTTTTAGTACCCAGTATGATATGATTAGTAAGTCAACCTAGGCAGCGTTGCATCCAAAAACTGCTATCGGGTTAGCAATAAATACAATTGAGGAAAGTTGGTATGGGACATTTCGTTACCTCACTAAAAACGAAAAGGACTCACCGCGACGGACAGTACAAAACTGGGTCATAATGCCGTCGGAGAAATACCTTAAAAGGGTTCCGCGAGATGGAGACTTGTAGCAGAAGATGCTACCTCTCTGTACCGGACGGAGGTGTTTTTACTATCTTAATCGTGCGTAGTACCTAGCACGTCAGCCAAGAGAATACTGTCAAGCAATTGAACTTCACGCTCCAGCTATGGCGTGATTGAACTCAGCGGATAGGTTTCGCACCAGCCAAGCGACGATGTGGTCGCCAGTGCATAAACAGGGGAACAGCGTTACGCCATAAAATAGTTAGCACGCCCAGTTGCTTTAGTAGTAAGTGTCAATCCAATAAGGTATCAAGCGCAGTACGGGATTGAACATGGAGGACTACAAAATCTGGCCCTGATAATTCCATCACATAAGTATCGTACTAGATGATCCTAAGCTGATCGAATATCTAAGTGGTACTTTCCGCGTAAGTAATTCATCACAAGTAATTTTCCTGACCTGTATTCGCCCAAATCCGAATTAAGCTAGAATACGCTAAAGACAGCTAGCCAGTGTTTGTTGTCTCCGGACGTGTCAGATAATGAATGTGACGCATTAAGTCGTGAATTAAAGACACCTAATTACAAGATTCAGTATTATTTGTCTCTTATCCCCACGCTTCTTTTTGTGTTTACTACATGGTAGCTGTGGAAAAGTGGACTTGGCCCGAAAAAATGACTTTATAGGATTTAGCGAAATTGACATTTAGAGCATACAAATACAGAATATACCCTACAGAAGAACAGCAGAACTATTTGCTGTCCAATTTTGGGGCCGTACGATTCGTATGGAATGCACTTGTCGAAATTTTCAATTCTTATTCTAAATGCGGACCAAATAGACCCCTTGATTTAATGTATATAAAGAAACAGCCGGGGAATGAATTTCTGAATGATGTCATTTCATACGCAATTCACGGACGCGCTGGCATGTTTCTAGAAGCTAAAACCCGCTTGTTCGACAAAACAAAAACTTACAAAATGGGCTCCATGAAGTACAAGAAAAAGGGAATAGCTAAAGATTCTTTTTATGTCCCAGGAACCAAAATCAAAGTAGATGTAGATAACGGCCTGTTAAAAATTCCCAAGATGTCGGCGATGAAAATGAAGGTTGATAGAAAATTTGCTGGCGTTTTTAAATCGGTTACTATATCAATGAACAAAACCGGTCAGTTCTTTGCATCAATATTAGTAGAAGAGGAAATATCACCTTTAGTCAAAACTTGCAGATCGATAGGCGTTGATCTGGGTTTAAATCATTTGCTCGTGACGTCAGATGGACATCAGATTGAGAACAAGAAACTATTTCGCAAGAACCAAGTGAAATTAGCAAAGCAGCAGCGTCATTTAAGTCGTAAGCATAAGGGTAGTGTAAGATTTGAAAAACAACGAAAGAAAGTTGCTGCAATACAAAGAAAGGTTGCAAATTCTAGAAGTTGGTACTTGCATAATTTGAGTAAATGGTTAGTAACCGAATATGATGTGATATGCACAGAAGATCTTGATATAGAAGCAATGCGCAAGAGATTCGGAAAGAGTATATCTGATGCTGGTTGGGGAATACTGATAGGATTCTTAAACTACAAATGCGCATGGTACGGAAAAACACATGTGAAAATTGATAGATTTGAACCTTCTACTAAAAAGTGTAGTGCATGTGGCGCACTACATGAGAGCATACCGCTGACTATACGCACGTGGACCTGTGGTGCGTGTAAGAAAGAGCATGATAGGGATTTTAACGCGGCGATTAATATTTTGCATTCGGGTTTGAATAAAATATTTGGAGTAAAGTCGGAGGAATTACCCGACTACATGCGCGGAGAGGTAGTAAGACCAGAGGTAGCAATACCTAACATACTGGCATCTTCTGTGAAACGCATATCAGCAAGTGCTGAATAATTATCTGAGGAAAACTGGAATAGGCTCCGATTCAGCTACTTCTAGTAAATCAGTCACCCAATAAATACACACATCACTTCAAACACAATCAAGAGATTCCCTAATGGCAATACGCAATTTGTACAGTGCTGAATCCTGGCAAGCATCATATCGAGCATTCGAGCAACTATCATTCACGTCATATGATTTTGATAGTGTAAAGCAAGCGATGCTGGATTACCTAAAGATTTATTACAAGGAATCTTTTAACGACTTCATCGAGTCATCTGAGCTCATTGCGACAGTAGAGCTGTTTGCATATGTAGCAGAAATGCTCGCATTCCGTGTTGACATGATGAGTCATGAGAACTTTATGGCGACAGCAGAACGCAAAGATTCAATTCTGCGCTTAGCTCGTCTTATCTCATATACTGCATCACGTAACATCCCTGCTCGCGGTCTCGTGAAGTTGATGTCCATAGGAACTACGGAAACGCTGTATGATTCACAAGGTAACAATCTTGCAGGTGCGCGCATCGTATGGAATGATCCTAACAACCCATTGTGGAAAGAACAGTTCTTCCTAGTCATAAATCGTTGCTTGAGTGGTAAATTTGGACAGCCACAGAAGGTTAAGCAGATTGGAGATGTGAATTTCCAACTCTATGCGTTCAATAATGATCTTGCCAATCTTCGCAATGGTGTATTCTCGTATACCGCAGATACTGGTTCCGAAGTGTTCCCAATGGAGATTACTCCGGTCGATCTAGATGATAACGGTCCTCTCGAGCGTGATCCAGATCCGCAATCAAATCTAACGCTGCTGTATGCAGATGATGGTCTTGGTGACTCGTCCGACTTGACAGGGTTCTTGCTTTTCACTAAGCAAGGAAATCTTATTCGTACTGAGGCTGAATTTACAGCTCAAATACCAAACCAATCATACACGATCAACACACCAAATCTCAACGAGACTGACGTGTGGGTTCAGAAAATTGATGAAAAAGACGCTATCATCGAACGCTGGAAGCAAGCTGAGGTTGTTAACGCGCAGAACTTGTTCTTCTCAATCGATCGCTCGAGACAGAAATTTGAAATTGAAACGCTGAGTGATGACAGATTCCGCGTGATATTCGGAGATGGCAACTTCTCTGATATACCAACTGGTACCTTCGTGATATGGAGTAGACAGTCAATAAATGACAGCGTCGTAATCCAGAAGAATCGTGTAACAAATGAGCGCATGTCGTTCAGTTACAAATCTAATCTGGGTCTGAGCGAGAACGTTTCATTGACATTTTCACTCACATCTTCATTGCAGAATGCCGCTGCTTCTGAGAGCATTGAGCACATAAGACAAACTGCGCCTACCACGTACTACTCTCAGGGTCGTATGGTAAATGGTCAAGATTACAACACATTGTTACTGCGTGATCCAACCATTCTACGTTTGAAGACTGTGAACCGCACGTTTGCAGGTCAGCCAAAATACATCGATTGGAATGATGCTTCGGGTAACTACGAAAACATTAAGCTGTTTGGAAATGATGCAATTTTAGGACACAATTTTCTTCAGAATTCGATCACTACCTCTACGTCAGCACGTAAACTTGTAGATGAAATTCTAGAGGGTTTGTTAGCTGCACCCGGCGTGCAAAACATGGTGAAACACCTATATGCAAGTTACATACCAGGTGTGATCACCCAAGCACGCACGCGCTTTATAGAAGATACGGCGATAATTCCGGATTTAGTTGACCCGACAACCAGACTTCAAGAGAAGACACGGATTCAAGGGCTCTTAGATCGTCATTGGTATGGTGAGCCATCAAACTTTGTGTCAATTGGAGGCGTGCAGCACGCACTGGTATCAAACGATACTGACAACAA
>Ga0075158_10003942_pt1 | contig 10314 bp, 8 predicted proteins | sample JI91814BDNA_FD_70968 | JGI IMG/M metagenome (GOLD analysis project Ga0075158, IMG submission 70968) | Wastewater effluent complex algal communities from Wisconsin, to seasonally profile nutrient transformation and Carbon sequestration -... | ecosystem: Engineered > WWTP > Effluent > Algae... | reverse complement strand
TCCTTGGTCAACTCCGCACCCACTGCGACCTTGTCGCGGATGTCCTGGGGGATTTTCGTGGTGAAGAATTCCCGCATCTCCGCGCGGAATTGCGCGTCGTCCGCGCTGAGCTCACGCTCCATCGAGTGCCTCCGTCAGTGGTGCCGCCCTGTGAATCTGACTCCATTCAACCCGCCCGGGCCGCCGCCGCCGCGGCGGGGTGCCTATGACCTTGGGCACCAGCCGGCAGCCGAGGCTTCGGTGGGGGTGACCGCTGTCGGAGGGCGCGAGTATGGTCGGATTCCTGACCGGTCATCGGGCCGGTCACCGATCACCACTGGTGAAAGGACGTGGTCATCGATGTCGGTGAACAACGAGGGCGAGGCACCCGCAGAGAAGTCCGATTTCGTGTCGGTCTCGCGCGTGCTCGATCATTCGGTCGCGAATGTCTGGGGTGCCTTGATGGCCCCGCACGGCGCAGAAGCTCTCCTTGGTGAGGGCGGCGAGCTCGGCACGAAGGGCAGCAGTTGGCGGGCCAGCGACGGCACCTTCGGGGTGACGCGCAGCTTCCATCCCCAGGAGCAGATCCGCTTCTCCTGGCACGCGGATGATGCTGCCCCGGCGACCTTGGTGGATGTGCATCTCGTCCCGGCCGACGACGCGCGGACCAGCCTGGAGATCCGCCACGAGCACCTCGACGACGGTGCCGATCGTGACGGGTTGGCCGCCCATTGGGAGGCCGCCCTCGATCGACTGGACGCGATGTCCTTGTGAGCCGACGGGGCCGGCGATAGGCCGGCCCGGTCAGCTCGCCAGCCGGTCCAGTGTGACCGCCTTGGCGGCGCCGTGCTCGAGTTCGGCCAGCTGGGCAAGGTAGAGCTCGGCGCAGGCGAGGGCATCCTGCAGGGCGTCGTGCGCGGCATACGTGGGCAATCCGAAGCGTTCGCGCACCGTCCATAGGCGCAGTTCGCCCGGCTGCGGTTCCCGCTGCCAGCCGCCCGGTAGGGCTCGTCGGGCCAGTTCCATGGTGTCCACCGTGCGCAGCGGCAACTCCAGCCCGTATGCCGTTCGGCACGCCGCCCCGAGGAAGCCCACCTCGATCGGTGCGTGGTGAGCGAGCAGCACGCGGCCGGTGAGGGCGGTCGCCAGGGCGTCGACGGCCTCCCGCGCGCTGACGCCCGCGGCGACCAGGTCGTCCGTCAGGCCGTGAATCGTCGCGCTGACGCCGACTTCGGCCCCGGCTTTGGGACGCACATGGATCCGTCGAGCCCCCTCGAGGCGGATCGTGTGCCCGTCTACGGGCACAAAACCGATGCTGAGCAACTGATCACGGGCGGGATCGAAACCGGTGGTCTCGACGTCCACCGCCAGCAGCCGCAACGCGCTCGCCGCGGTCGCACCGGACGGTAGACCGGCCCGCGCAAACTCGCCGACCGGGCTCGCGAGCCCGGCGAGTCGGCCGAGGGCCTTCTCGGGCCCCCGGCGCAGGCCGAACCAGGCCACGGTCAGCCCAGCTTCCCGGTGCCATAGGCGACACCGAGGGTGGACTGGGCGGACCGGACGATCGCGAAGGCCTCTCGCAAGTGGCGCTTGTCGAACGAACTGAGCTCGTCGGGGGAGAGCCGGTTGTCGGGCGCCTGCCCGGCGCGCACCCGCGCCGCCTGGTGACGGAAGCGGACATACGAGATGAACTCGAAGGCATCGCGCAGATCGGCACCGCGCCCGGCGTCCATCCGCCCGGCCGCGACGGCGGCGGCGAGCCGCTCGTCGGTGTTCTGCGCCGGGCTGCCCACGGCCAGCCCGTGCACGCGGGCCAGATCCACCACCGCACCGATACCGCCGCGCTTGATGTCCAAGGTGTCTCGGTGGGCACCCTCCTTGGCCAGCACGAAGCCGCGGAAGAAGCCGATCGGCGGCTCGTTCAGCACGGCCGCGCCCGCGAGGTGGGCGAGGAAGCGGGCCGAGGTGGGAGCCTGCGTGCGCACCTGCTCGGCCAACTCGGCATACAGCGAGGCATCGCCAGCGACCGGGCGCATGTCGAAGAAGATGCTCGCCCGGAGGATCGCTTCCGGCACGGGTGCGGTCATCCAGTCGGTGAAGACTTTGCGCCACTTTTTCAGGCGGAGGCGGCAGTTCGGGTTGGTGGCCATGACGTCGCCGGCACACGTGGGATAGCCCGCCTCGACGAGGGCATTGCTGACCAGCCTCGCCAGTTCGGCGAAGTACTCCTTGTCCGCCGATGTGGCCGCGTCATCGATGATCAGCGCATTGTCCTGGTCGGCCGCCAGGGCCTGCTCCATGCGTGCTCGCGAGCCCAGCGTCACCCAGCAATAGGGCACCGGCGGGGCGCCGAGCCTGGCCTCCGCGAGGGCGATCAGCCGCCGCTCGATGGCGTCGCCGACAGTGGTAACGATCCGCCCCATGTCGGCGGCGCTGGCGTCCTGCGCCACGAGCGACTCCACCACGGACGGCAACCGCGCCGCGATCTTGGCGATCGCCGCGCCGCTCTCCTGCTTGGCGATGTCGCCGGCGAGATAGACGGGGTTGGCATGTTCGAGGCGCATCAAGTCGGTGGTCGTCACCACCCCCAGCGCCCGGCCGTCTTCGACCAGCGGCAGATGATGGATGCGGCGGCCGACCATCTCCAGCAACGCCTCGAAGGCCAGACCGTCCGCGCGGGCCGTCACCGGCTCGGTCGTCATCACGGCGCTGACCGGGCCCGCGGGATCGAGACCGACGGCGAGCACCCGGTTGCGCAGGTCGCGGTCGGTCACGATGCCGGCCAACCGCTCGCCGTCCATGACCAGCAGCGAGGAGATGCCGGCTTCAGCCATCACCGCGGCCGCCTGCCGGATCGTGGCGTCGAGGCCGACCGTCACCGGCTCGCGCTTGACCATGTCGCGCAGGCGGGTCTTGAGCACGGCGCTGCCGGAGCTCGAGGCCTGCTGGAGAGCGACCGCCCCGGCCATCCGCCGCGCGCGCTGGGAGTCGAAGAACTCCTCGAAGCCGGGCGCATTGCTGCACAGCTCGGCGAAGGTCGCGGCGTCCATGACCAGCGCCAGCGTGTCCTCGATGGCGACCACGCTGAAGGTCGACGGGTTGCCGCCGAGCAGGGTGGTCGACCCGAAGCACGTCCCGACCTCGCCCCGGTCGACGAGGGTGCCGACGGCATCGTGCATGTCGACGGCCCCCGACCGCACGATGAACAGGTGCAGGTTGTCGCGGCCCGGGACCATGATCGCGGTCCCGCGCCGGAAGTACTCGACGCGCAGCCGGCGCACCAGCCGCTCCACGGCGCCTGGCGCCATCGACTCGAAGGGTGGGTGAGCGAGCAGGAAGTCGCGGATCTCGGCGAGCTCCACATCGAGGGCCATGAGTCCATGGTGGCAAACTCGCTGCGGAATGGCGTGGCGCCCCCCGCCGGTGCGGGCGTAGGTTGTCCGGGCCATGTTGCTTCGACTGATCCGCTCGCACCTGCGGCCGTATGCCGTGCCGGTCGCCGTCATCCTTGTGCTCCAGTTCGTTGCGACCCTGAGCAGCCTCTATCTTCCGTCGTTGAACGGCCAGATCATCGACCAGGGCGTCGTGCCCGCAGACATCGCCTACATCCTGCGCACCGGCGCGATCATGCTCGCGGTCTCCATCGTCAATATCGTCGCGACGATCGGCGTCGCCTGGGCGGCAGCGACCGCGTCGGCGGGGGTGGCGCGCGATCTGCGTCGCGAGGTCTTCGAACGCGTCGGGCGTTTCTCGGCGCAAGAGCTGTCGAGCTTCGGGGCGCCGACGCTGATCTCGCGCAACACCAATGACGTCATGCAGGTCCAGACGCTGCTCAACATGGGCCTGATGTTCATGGTGTCGATCCCGATCATGATGGTCGGCGGCATCATTATGGCGCTGCGCGAGGACGTCGGTCTCTCCTGGCTGGTCGCCGTCGCCGTGCCGCTGCTCGGGGTCATCGTCGGGTCCATCGTCGTTCGGATGCTGCCGTGGTTCCGGCGCATGCAGGAGTCGGTCGACGCGGTCAATCGCATTCTGCGCGAACAGATCACCGGCATTCGGGTGGTGCGCGCCTTTGTGCGCGAGCGCCACGAGGAGGCGCGGTTCGACGACGCCAACACGACCTATACCGGCACGGCGCTCGCGGTTGGCCGGCTCTTTTCGATGGTCTTCCCGCTGGTCATGCTCGTCTTCAATGGGGCCAGCGTGGCGGTGCTCTGGTTCGGCGCGCACCGCGTCGACAACGGTCAGATGGAGGTCGGCGCGCTCACGGCCTTCATGACCTATCTGATGCAGATCCTGATGTCGGTGATGTTCGGGGTGATGATGTCGATGATGATCCCCCGCGCGAGCGTCTCGGCGGGCCGCATCACCGAGGTCCTCGATGCCGTCCCGACGATCGTGGACCCGCCCGCGCCGATCCCGATCGACCCGGAGCCTGAGCTGGCTGCTGATGATGACGCGTCGGTCGATCCGGTGTCTGAGACGGGCGCGCCACCGCCGCCCATCGGCATGGAGTTCCGCGGCGTCAGCTTCAGCTACCCCGGTGCCGACCACCCCGTCCTGACCGGTGTCTCCTTCGTTGCCGAGCCGGGCCGGACGACCGCGGTCATCGGCTCGACCGGTGCCGGCAAGACCACGCTCGTCTCGCTGGTCGCCCGCCTCTACGACGTCACCGAGGGCGCGGTACTCGTCGGCGGGCTCGACGTGCGCGATGTCGCCCAGGAGGATCTCTGGCGTCATCTCGGCCTGGTCCCGCAGAAGCCCTTCCTCTTCAGCGGCACCGTCGCGAGCAACCTGCGCTATGGCGATGCCGACGCAACTGACGAGCAACTCTGGGACGCACTGCGCATTGCCCAAGCGGCGGACTTCGTGCGAGCCATGCCGGGCGGACTCGACGCGCCGATCGCCCAAGGGGGCACGAACGTCTCCGGCGGGCAGCGCCAGCGCCTCGCGATCGCCCGAGCACTCGTGCGGCGGCCCGCGATCTACCTCTTCGACGACTCCTTCTCGGCGCTCGACCTCGCCACCGACGCCCGCCTGCGCGCTGCGCTGCGCTCCGTCACCCACGATGCCGCGGTCATCGTTGTCGCGCAACGCGTTTCGACAATCATCTCGGCGGATCAGATCATCGTCTTAGAGGACGGGATGATCGTCGGGAGCGGGCAGCATACGGAATTGATCGAGACCTGCCCGACGTATGCCGAAATCGTGGCGTCCCAGGCCGTCATGGAGGACGCCGCATGAGCGACGTCATCAAGTCGGAGGAGGAGAAGGCCGCCGAAGCGCGGCGCGGCCCGGCAGGAGCCGCCCAGCGCAGCGGCCCGCCGCACATGCGGATGGGCCAGCCGGCCGAGAAGTCGAAGAACTTCTTGCCCTCGGCCAAGCGCCTCCTCGGTATCTTGCGCCCCAAGCGCACGCTCGTCTGGGCGGCCATGGCCTTCGCCGTCGTCTCGGTTTGCCTCTCGGCGGTCGGGCCCAAGATTCTCGGCCGCGCCACCGACCTGATCTTCGCCGGCCTCTTCGGGCGGCAGATCCCCGCGAACCTCACGGTCCAGCAGTTCGCGACCATGCTCCGAGCCCGGGGTGAGGACAAGGTCGCCACCATGGTCGAGGCGATGGATCACGTCATCCCGGGGCAGGGCGTCGATTTCGGCGCGGTGGCTCGGGTGCTCCTGCTTGCGCTCGGGTTCTATGCCGTCGCCAGCCTGCTCAGCTGGGCCCAGGCGCGGATCATCGTCGAGGTCGTCAACGGCAGCGTCTACCGGCTGCGGCGGCAGGTCGAGGAGAAACTCGGGCGACTTCCGTTGTCCTACTTCGACTCTCAGCCGCGCGGGGAGTTGCTCAGCCGGGTCACCAACGACATCGACAATATTGCCCAGAGCCTGCAACAGACCCTCAGCCAGCTGATCACCTCCCTGCTGACCGTCATCGCGATGCTGGCGATGATGGTCTGGGTCTCGCCCCTACTCTCCTTGCTCGCGCTGGCGACGATCCCGCTGTCCATCGGCGTCACGGCCGTGATCGGCAAGCGCTCACAACGATATTTCGTCCAACAGTGGAAGAGCACCGGAGAGGTCAACTCGATCGTCGAAGAGACCTTCACCGGCCACGGCCTGGTCAAGGTCTTCGGCCGTCAGGACGAGGTCGGCGCTCGCTTCGCGGAGAAGAACGACGCGCTGCGCGACGCCGGCTTCGGCGCCCAGTTCGTCAGCGGCCTGATCATGCCGATGATGATGTTCGTCGGGAACCTCAACTATGTGGCGATCGCCGTCGTTGGCGGTGTCCGCGTCGCGAACGGCTCGATGAGCATCGGCGACGTCCAGGCCTTCATCCAATATTCGCGCCAGTTCACCCAGCCGCTGACGCAGGTGGCGTCGATGGCCAACCTGATGCAAAGCGGAGTCGCTTCTGCGGAGCGGGTTTTCGAGGTGCTCGATGCTCCCGAGCAGCAGCCGGACCCCGCCGATCCGGTCCGGGTGGACGACCCGCACGGCCGCGTCGCCTTCGAGGACGTCAGCTTCGCGTATGCCGCGGACCGCCCCCTCATCGAACACCTCGATCTCGTCGTCGAGCCGGGTCAAACGGTGGCAATCGTCGGTCCGACCGGCGCGGGCAAGACCACCCTGGTCAACCTCATCATGCGGTTCTACGAACTCGACGGCGGCCGGATCACCCTCGACGGCGTCGACATCACCGAGATGACGCGCGACAACCTGCGCAGCGAGATCGGGATGGTCTTGCAGGACACCTGGCTCTTCGCCGGCACCATCCGCGACAACATCGCCTATGGGAAGCCGGGGGCCACGGAAGAGGAGGTGCTCGCGGCCGCCAAAGCGACCTACGTCGATCGCTTCGTGCACTCGCTGCCGGACGGCTACGACACCCTGCTTGACTCCGAGGCGAGCAATATCAGCGCAGGGGAGAAGCAGTTGCTCACCATCGCGCGGGCGTTCATCTCCGACCCCGCGCTGCTGATCCTCGATGAGGCGACGTCATCGGTCGACACCCGCACCGAGTTGCTCGTCCAACACGCGATGGCCGCCTTGCGCAGTGACCGGACCAGCTTCGTCATCGCCCACCGGCTCTCCACGATCCGCGACGCCGACCTGATACTGGTGATGGAGGACGGCCGGATCGTGGAGCAGGGCGGTCACGCCGACCTGCTGGCTGCCGGGGGACCTTTCGCCCGCCTGTATGCCGCGCAGTTCGCCGGCGCCATGGCCGAGGCCGAAGCGGGCTAGCCTCGAGCCATGGCCGGCTGCCTTCCGCAACAATCGCGCCTGGACTGTCCGTGACGACTGCCGGTCAGGGCTCGCGGGCGCACCCGGCCTCTCGGCGACCGGGCATACTGGCCTTGGTCGCAGCGGGGGGCGCGGCCGGCACGCTGGCGCGCGCGCTGGTGGAGCAGGTCTTCCCCGCCCGGGCGGGGCATTGGCCGTGGGCCACCTTCGGTATCAACGTCACCGGGGCCTTCCTTCTCGGGCTATTGCTGCAGACCCTCGCGCTCGGCGGCCCGGACACGGGGTGGCGGCGTTCGGCTCGCCTTGGCCTGGGGACGGGGGTGTTGGGTGGCTTCACGACCTATAGCACCTTCGCCGTCGAGACCATTCGGTCACCGGCTCTCCTCGCCATCACGTATGCCGTGGCGACCGTCCTTCTCGGCGGGCTCGCGGCGGCGGCCGGAATGCGCGTCGCGCAGCGGCGGGCTCGGCCAGGCGGGGTGGCCGCGGGATGAGTCTGCTGCTGGTGTGCGTGGCCGGCGGGCTGGGGGCCATTGCGCGGTTCACGGTCGACGGGCTGATCTGTCGGCACCGGCGTGGCGCCCTACCGCTGGGCACCCTGGTGATCAACATCGGTGGCTCTTTCCTTCTCGGCTTGGTCACCGGACTGGCGGTGCGGCATGCGGGCTTCCCAGCGGCAGTGGAAAGCGCTGTGGGGACGGGGTTTTGCGGTGGATTCACGACCTTCAGCACCGCCTCGGTCGACGTGCTAAGCCTGTGGGAGGCCGACGGTCCGCGGCCGGGGATCACGTATGCCGTGCTCACCCTCGCCGGGTCCGTGCTCGGCGCCGCCTTGGGCTGGTGGGCCGGCTCGATCGGCTGATGGCGGCCGTGTTTTGCCGGGTGCTACCGACCGGCGCACAACGGGCCGAGCGCTCCACACCTCTGCCCAAGGCCAACCCCTGCACGGACCGGCGATGGCCGGCTGCCCGTGCCTGGGCCAGCCGAGCGTCAGCCGGCGAGCCAGGCTCCGAAGGCGTCGAAGGAATAGGGCCGGCCCAGGAAGGCGGCGACCAGGTCGGCCGCATCGCGCGAACCGCCGGGGGCGAGCACGTGGTCCCGATAGCGGCCGGCAACCCGAGTGTCGAAAAGCGCGGCGGGGTCGAAAGCCGTGAAGAGATCCTTGGCGATGACCAGGCTCCACATATAGGTGTAGTAGCCAGAGCCATAGCCGTCCAGATGCCCGAAGGAGGCCTGGAAGTGGGTGTCCGGGAGGCGGGCATACGCGTCATACGTCCTCTGAAGCTCCGCGACGCGGGCTGTGTGATCGGCCGGCCGCTCGAGGTGGAGATAGTAGGACGTCGCCGCATAGAACATCTGGGTGCGGGCCTGCAGTCCCTTGCCGAACTCGTGCGCCTCCACCATCCGCGCCACCAGATCCGCCGGTATGGGCGTGCCCTCGCCATCGCGGGCAAAAGTCGCCAGCACTCCCGCGTCCCACGCCCATTGCTCCAGCAGCTGGGAGGGGGCTTCAACGAAGTCCCACTCGGTGGCCACGCCGCTGAATCGCACCCACTGCTGATCGCCGCTGAGCACGTGATGGATCAAGTGGCCGAACTCGTGGAACAGGGTCACAACGTCCTGATGCTCCATCAACCCGCGCGAGAAATTGCAGACCAGCGCACCCTCGGGCAGGTTCCGACTCGAGACCCCCGAGACGAGATCAAAGTGCGCAGCGTGCTTGAACTTCCCCTCTCGCGGATGGAGGTCGAGATAGATCCGGCCGATCGGCGCCTGGTCGCGCAGGACGTCGTAGGCGGTGACGTCGGGGTGCCAGACGGGCGCGTCGGGCCGCTCGGCATACGTGATCCCGAAGAGCCGGCCGGTCACATCGAGTAGCCCGGCCCGCACCGCGGCGAAGTCGAAGTAGCCGCGCACCGCCGCCGCATCCACGTCGAATCGTTCGCGCCGCACGAGCTCGAGGACGTAGGCGGAATCGGCGCTCGTGATCGACTCGATCGCGGCGTCATCGCGCTGGGCACGCTCGAGAAGCAGGGCGAGCTCGCGCTGGGCCGGAGCGTGTGCCAGGCCGGCGATCCGGTCGATGAACGCGCCGATGGCGCCGCCCGAGCCGATCATCTTGACTTCGGCGTCGTAGTCCGGCCAGTTCGGATAGTCCAGCAGCCCGGCCAGCTCGGCGCGCAGATCGAGGATCTCGTGCAGGACGGCGTCGTTCTGCGGCCACGCGCGGTTGTTGAAGGCGCTGACCAATTCCTGCCGCGCCGCCCGGTCGTGGGCGAAGGTGCGGAACGGAATGACGTCGGGATAGTCGGTGGTGATCGTCACCAGGCCCTCGGCGTCGACGGGATGCGCGTCGATGAAGTCCTGCGGCAGCCCGGCGAGCCGATCGGGGGCGACGCGGATCGATCGCACGTCATCGCGGATGGCGCGTCCGAAGTCCTGGCCGAGTTCGGTCAGCCGCTCGCTGATCGCGGCCAGCCGCGCCCGCGTGGCCTCGTCCCGGTCGACGCCGGCACGCCGGAAATCCCGAAGCGTATGCCGCAGCACCCGCTCTGCGTCGGCGTCCAGGCCGTCGGTGTCGAGCGCGGCGAGCACGTCGAAAAGCTCGCGATCGAGCGCCCGGCCGGTCAGGAAGCGTGCGATCTCGACGGTGCCGTCCTCCGCAGCCGTCCGGACACCAAGGTCTGGGTGGACCTGCGCGAACAGGCCCGCGGCACCACTGGCGTGCGCGATGGCGATGTCGCCGTCATTCCATAGAGCGAGAGTCTCGGCCGTCGTGCGCGGTGTGCCGTCCTTGAGGCGCTCGACGATCAAGCGCGCGGTCGCCAGGCTGGCGCCGACGCGCTCACGGACATACGGCTCCCACGCGGCCGGGTCGGCGGGCAGGCACTCAGGCTCGATAGACACGCCCGCAACCGTAACCCGAGCGCGCGCTCAACCCCTGTCCCTAAACTCTGCTAGCAGCGTTTAGGTCACGTCCGGCACGGTAGACCCTGCTGCAGGACGCCTAACCTGTACTGGGCGGGGTCGCAGGGGGCCGGTTGGGTTTCATGCCCGGCCGCCCGAGGGTCAGCCAGACCAGCACCACCCA
>Ga0075158_10003940_pt1 | contig 10317 bp, 7 predicted proteins | sample JI91814BDNA_FD_70968 | JGI IMG/M metagenome (GOLD analysis project Ga0075158, IMG submission 70968) | Wastewater effluent complex algal communities from Wisconsin, to seasonally profile nutrient transformation and Carbon sequestration -... | ecosystem: Engineered > WWTP > Effluent > Algae... | reverse complement strand
GCTGGTACTAGTGGGATAAACACGCATGAATTAGCACTTTCTTATGAAGCAAGTTCAAATGCTTTTGAAGTAGCCATTCATGAAGTTGGTGGCATAATTCCAGCAACAATTTTACCGGGCACTTGGTATTGCGTAACCTTTTATCGAAAAAGCGATAGCGTTTGGATAGAATTAGATGGAACGATATTACCAACTGTTTTGACATTGCCAGAAGGTCCTTTAACCATTACATTTCTTGAAATTGGCCAAGAGTTAGATTGCCCTGAAGGCTGCTTTGCAGAAAACCAATCACTTAATGGTAAAATGGATAATTTAATTATTCAAGATTGTTCAAATACAATCAATTGCACTCCGGCAAGTTTATCTATTTATGCTAACCTAAATAATGAAATAACAATCAACCCGAATCCGGCTAATAATTGGATTACTGTTAATGGAGTGAATTTAAACTCAGCAAATATTTCAATTACAAACCTGCAAGGTCAAAAGCTACTGATTGGTGTTGTCAATAATACGAAAGTAAATATTACCCATTTACCGGTAGGCATGTATTTTATCATTATCGAAAATAACGGCAGAGTGATGGTTGAAACTTTTATAAAGGAATAAAACACATCATAAATACTTACAAACTTACCTTTGGTTACCTTTAACGTGATACCTTAGTAATTATTATTCATCTTATCACCTGTATATTTTCATAAACTTTTTCAAAAGCTGCCGCTATTTTATCAGCGTTGAAGTATTCACTACTTTCGGCTGCAATTTTGTCGGTTTCAAAATGGGTTCCTATTAACTTTTCAAGCGCTGCCGTCCAGCCCTCTATTGTGTTTGGAGTAGTGAGCCCATAGCCTTGTTTTACCAACTCCGGTAGCGCTGCTACATCAGAAACTAATACCGGGGTTCCGGTTACTAAAGCCTCTGCAGTAACAACAGAAAAGGTTTCGAACTTAGAACTAAATAAAAAATAATGTGCATGGTTAAGATGACTTGCAATTTCTTGTCGGGTTTGAAATCCACCAAATATAATCGGATAACTCCATTTCAATGTTTTAATTTCATCATACAAAATACCGCCTCCTATTATTACAAGTTCTAACGATTTTCCAGATTGCCGCACTAATTGCTCTAATGAATTTACAATTAAATACAAATCCCTATCTGCATTCCAACTAGACGCTACTGTAATAAATCTGATAGGCATACCCGGCTTATAAATTTTTTCAGCATAATGAAATAAATGGCTATCTACTACATTTGGAACAATTACACTTTTTTCAGCAAGCATAGGCACAACTTCACAAACTTCACTTTGAAGCCATTTACTTACAAAGGTTACTTTGGTCGCATAGTTAAAGGCGTTTAGTCCTAAATAGGAAAGCAAATGTGAACTGAGAAATTTTGTTGTTTTAGACCAATGTTCAGTCAACACCAATGGTTTATTTATTTTTTTTGCAATCAGATAAGCAAGAACTCCAGCAGGGAAGACAACCATACCGTGAACCACATCAATTTGATCAAAATTTTCTGTCTTAATCCTTTTTTTTATTGATGGCCAAAGTAATAATGGGAACTGGTACAAAAGTTTATGCAACTTAGATTTTACAAAAATTTCGACAATTTTTAAGCCCTCATAATCATACTTGCTAATAGATTGGGCAAATAACTTTTGTGATTGTTCAACTCTTATATATAACACGAAGGCCAAATGTTGTGTTTTACTTATAGCCTTTAAATGCTCAACAATAAATGGAAAGCTAAGCGGTTTTTCCTTAGTAGGAAACCAAAACGTAACGGCTGCAATTTTTTTCACCATCTCACAGTCAACAAAAAATTATATCTATCTTTGCAATAATAAGTGAAAATGTCGAATAATCAAACACCTAATTTTGACCCTCAAACATATTGGGAAAAACGCCTAAAAAGCAACACTGGTTTAACAGGAGTTGGTTATACCCTAGTTGGAGAACACTACAACAAATGGGCTTACAAAATTCGGAAACACGTTTTTAACAAAATAGTTACTAAAAATTTAAAGAACCTTACTAATGCCGACATTTTAGATATCGGCTCAGGGAGTGGCTTCTATATCGATGAATGGCTCACTTATCATCCTAATTCAATAACAGGAATTGACATTACTGAAATAGCCGTATCCCGATTGTCGGAAAAATACACAGATCTGAAATTTCATAAATTAGATATCAGCGACCTGACTGCAACACAACAAACGTTAAAACAAAAATTCCATACAATCTCTTGTATGGATGTGTTGTTTCACATTGTTGATGATGAAAAATATAAGTTAACATTTCAATCAGTCGCACACTTGCTTGATAATGGTGGATATTTTATTTTTTCAGAAAATTTTGTGCATGACCAATCAACATCTTTAAGCCATCATAAATCAAGGTCTAAAGTAGAAATCGAACAATTGTTAGCACAAAATAATTTTAAAATAATTAGCCGACAACCATTTATGTATTTAATGAATGAGCCTGTTGATTCTAATAATTTTATACTTAAATGGCTTTGGAAAATCACGGCAATCGTTTGTGCCAAATCAGCCCTTTTCGGATACCTCATTGGAGCAATAACCTTTCCGGTTGAAAAGTTGCTCGTTTCACTTTTTAAAGAAAGTCCAACAAGTGAAATAGTGATTGCAGTTAAAACAAAATAACCGGTTTAACAACCTTGCAACTCAAGCGAACAATAAAAGTTTATTACCTATTGCTGATAAATAAAAAAGAGGAGCTGTTTTAAAACAACTCCTCTTTTTTTATAGAATGCAGTAAAATTATTCTTTTACTACAGTGCAAGATATTGTAGCACTAGTTTTGTTATTTACAATTGTTACAAAATACATACCAGGTGCAAAGCTAGATATAGAAAATCCATGCTGCAATGCTTCCAAATTGCAAGTGGCAACGGCTTTACCGGCAATATCAGTAATAATCACCTTGTCTTCAAAATTATACCCTTGAATTTCATTCATATAAATAAATTCGTTACTAGGGTTAGGATAGATAAAAGAGTCCGAATTGGATGAAGGTAATAGCACTTTGCCTTCATTTAGTGAACATACTGTGCTCATATTTAAAGCAAGCGGTTTAATACCAGGGAAAGAACTAGGATAAGATAATGTAACTGTTTCAGATTCTAGTGTTTCAAAATTATCATAATTAGTAATAACTGTTGTTGTATTTGAGATTGCGGTTTCACACTCAGCAACTTCTCCAGATAAAATTGATGTTTTCATGAATATTCCTTCAACAGTTCCACCGTCACCAACTTGTTCGCCAACTACAAAAATATCATCTCCAACTATAGTCATGGCACTTGAGCTAAACAACCCGGTGGTTGGGTACCTTAATCTAAATGGATAAGATTTAGCCCAAACAACATTACCATCAAAATCCAAGTTGTATAAACAAACATTCGTATATTTTCCATCTTGATATAAGCTACCATAAACAATATATCCTGATTCGTGCTTCTTGATTCCGGCAAATACGCCATCATAAAATGCGCTTGTAACATCTATTTTACGAGTAATAACTGCCTCACCAGACAAATCTGTTTTAATAAACCAAAAATATTTGTTTGAGCTTGTGCTTACATCATCACCACTCCCTATCACAATAATATGCTCACCATCAATTAGCATGTCTTCAGAATAGAATCTTCCTGAAGTTGCCGTACTTTTTATATAAGACCTGGTCCAATCAATTGTTCCTGTAGCATCAAATTTGTTAATACAAATTCTGAATTTATTATTTCCACCTGTTGAAAGTTCATAACGTCCGGTTGAATATATGGAAGACGAAGTTGGGTCATAAGCAACTGCCTCTACCGATTCGTTCATATTTTTATTCAAATTCGTAATTACAGACTGAGCACCAGAAGCTCGTTTAAACTTAATCGTTATATCATCAGAACCTGCACCAGTACCATTATTTGTTTCTTGTCCGCCAACCAAATAGTCACCGCCAGGGCCTAACTCAACAACGTCCCAAAAAAAGCTGTTAACGGTGCACTTCCTAAACCATACAATATCTTGTAAAATAGGATCAAACTTAATTACAAATGACTTACCTAAATCACCAGCAACAGAAGTTCCTACAATTACCAAATTACCATCACTGTCTTTAATCATTTGATTAATCGTCATGCTGGTATCTTTTGCATTAATGCGTTTATTCCAAACGAGAACCCCGGTTTGATCAATTTCGCCTACCGTTAAATAACCTTCATTTGATCCGGCAAGGTAAAGATTTGAACTGGTTGTTTCGTCAACTGGCACTAAAGCAGCAAAACGAATTCCTTGTTCAGGACCATTATCATAAGATTTAATAAACTGAGCGTCAACAAATTTCACTGCCAAAAGGAGCGAAAAAGCAATTAATAATTTTAAATTTTTCATAGTTAAATTTTTTGAAATTTAGTTACTGAGCTTCCGGATATAGAATTCTTTTTAATAAAATACAACCCTGGTTCATATTGTGAAATGTTTACATGTAAATATTCATTTTCGGAGATTGCGGAAAAAACTAATCGGCCATTAAAATCATAAATTTGTATCAATGAACCTTTTTGCACATTTGTAATTGATATTAATTCGTTAGCAGGAACCGGATAAACTAAAATCGGTTCTTCAGCTATTAAATCACTAGTTGGAATATTTAATCTCCCATTTGGATTTAGTATATTCAAAATAATTTCAGTTCTTCCAACAAAGTTTTTCTTGGTTAATTTTTTTCCGGCAATGTTTAACATGGCAGGTTGATTTACCCAAGTGTCAATTGATCCATCCAAACGTTTAAATAACTTGGAATTGTCTTCATTGTCGACAGTTGAAACACCATTTGAATAAGCATAAGTATAAGCCATAGTGTAAGTTGCATCAACCGCATTGTCGACCGGAAAAACACCGTAATACACATCAGGTGCCGTGAGTAGACCATTATCGCCATTTGGATAGCTATCCACCCGATATAAATGTATACCATATGGGCTACCTAAAATTTTATTGAGTTTTAGTTTATCTCCAATTAGTGAGTTAAGCGATAGTGTAGCTCCAGAATAATCAGCCAGATAGGTAAACACACTCGCGTTGCCAATTGGTGCGCCTGAATTAGATTTTTCTACGCTGCCAATTTCGTTTCCATTTGCTCCGGAAATTGAATAATCCTGAAGCGTTGTTGCTGGTGTATTTTCATCTACAATCCAATAGCCAACCAATCCAGTTTCAGCAAGTGTTAACTTTTCACACATTTTATCTCTAATTTCAAATTCAGTCCTCGCAATATTCCACAACCTAACCTCATCAATTTGGCCGATAAATGCATCTGAACGATGCACTGTTGCATATCTGCCAAGGTTAACCGTATTACTATTGTGCACTATTGATGTATTTGATGCTGTTCCATCGGTTGAAACAGCAGCCTTTAAAACACCATTAAAATAAAACTTAATATCTGTAACAGAGGATGCGACAATTGCTATGTGCACCCATTCATTCAGCGGCACTGCACTTGTTGTTATTTTACCTCTTCGGTGCGCGCCGCCAGCACCAACACCATTTCCAATTTCAAAAATTAATTTACCAACTGGATCAAATCGAATATAAAAACCATAGTAATTTCCTGATGTATAACTATCAGATGCAAATACCGGTGTATATAACGAATATTCCGATTGGTTAACCCAGGCTTCAAAAGTTAAAGGGAAGTTTAGTGTATTATAATTATCACCTAAATCGTAATAATTATCTGAATTCCCATCAAAATTCAATGCCAAACCCGAGCCTACAAAGTTGGACTGGCTATTCCCTATTTGAACCATCGATCCTAATAAGGCGATGATAATAACTATTTTTAATTTCATTGTTTGATAATTTTAGATGTTATATTCTTGCCATTTACTTGTTGTGATATAAAGTAATTCCCAGCAGGCAACATACTTAAGTCTAGTGTAATAAATTCACCGATTGCAACATCAGTGAAATGCTTAATTATTTTACCATGGATATCACTTACAACTATTGGATTAACAGAAGAAAGTGATTTTGTTATAACGTAATCTAAACACGGATTTGGAAACACTTCTAATTCCGGAGTGGTTTCAGCTTTCATTTCATTTGCAATTGGAATATTCAGTATATATTCACCTCTTCCAATGCAATTCTTCTTAACCAAACTGGAATTAGGTATTGAAAGCGTAGCCAAAAAATCAGTCCAAGTAGCAACTGAACCATCAACCCTTTGGAATACTGTAGCTAACTCTTCATTAATAGGCGTAATCACCCCGTTTGTAAATGAATAAATATAATTGGAATTATATTTTGCAGTTGTTGCACCATCCGCTGTAAAAACACCAAAGTAGTAGTTGGGATGATTTATCAACCCAATTGTAGAATAAGGCGAAGAGTCGACTCTATATAAATGAACCCCGTGTGGGTTGTTACCAATTTTATTGATTTTCATTTTATCACCGCCTGCTGAATTTAATGTTAAATTCAAGCCGGAATAGTCGGTGGTATATAAATAGTCAACTGCATCTCCAATTGGAGCACCAGATGTTACTTTTGTAACACTGCCAACTATATACGCTGTATCGGTAGGCTCACTTAAATTAATGGTAAACGGATCACCATATGATTCATTAAAGTTCCAATATCCTATCAGGTAAGGCGAAACTGGATTTGTTTTTAGACACAAATTGTCGCGCAAATCTGATTCAGTTTTCACAGTATCCCAAATTCTCACTTCATCAATTTGCCCTGTGAAGTTATGCTGCGTGGTAGGCGTAATGTGTCCCCCAATAATAGCAGGATATCCCGAATGCACAATAGATGTATTTGACGCACCACCATCAGTAGAACTCGAGAGTTGTAATACACCATTAAAATAAAATTTAATATCTGTAATAGATGTTGCTACAACAGCCACATGAGTCCATTTATTTAAAGCTACAGCCGAAGTCGTTACCTTACCTCTTCTGTCAGATCCACCGGAACCGGAGCCATCTCCAATTTCAAAAATTAATTTACCGGATGAATTAAATCGGAACCAAAATCCAAAGTAACTTCCACCAACACCAACATTATCTGTAGCAATAATTGGGGAATATCCTCCCGGTGTCCATGAAGTTGGGTTCACCCACGCTTCAACTGTTAGCGGAAAATTTAAATCATTGAATACATCGCCTAAGTCTAAGTAGTTATTCGAAACACCATTAACGGATAACGCTATACCTGAGCCAATATCATTTGATTGTGCGCTAATAATTGAAATTTGAATCAAAAGAAAGGCTAATACAAGGTTCTTTTTCATTGTGTGTTGTTTGTAGTTAAATAGATTAATTGTTATAAGGCAAAATTTAAATCACGAAAACAAATGAATTGAGGCTTCTTTGAAATGTTATCCATTAATTTATTTAAACTAATGAAGTAACATGCACCGCATAAAATTCGACTCTGAAAAAGTAAATTTACATGTAGTTTTCTGCTGTAATTTGTTTGTTTTCAATAATAATTTGAATTTATTATAGGGGTTAAAATTCGTTACAGTAAAAATATAAAAAAAATTAGAATTTTCATACACTTTCGACGCAATAAATTCCTCAAACCAGTCAAATAAATTCATAATTAATTGACTGTCAATACATTGCAAGAAGTGATATAGTTAGAAGGTAAATCGAGTGCGCAAGCCTATTTTGCCTAAGCAGAGCCCTTACTTATCCGCCAATACAGGCCTTGGTTTAGGTTAACCTAAACGTAAAAGTTATTCAGGAATTAGGAACCTGCAGGTAATTATGGAGCCTTTTTAAACATACTTGGCAACACTTTGATTTCATTTTTGTAGGCAAATAAAATTAGCAGTATAGCAAATACCAATTGGGAAGTGTTTATTTCAAATTCGCTAAGATTTGTACTGCACAAAACAATTACGCCCAATACATAAGACATCGGCACCCAAAATATTTTAAGTTTGTTAAAAGAAAAATTAAAAAACGCTTTAGCCTTGTGCCTTAATAATAAAACCTGTATTGGCTTTACTAAAAAATAGCTCCATACCGCACCCCAAATCCCAAATAAATTAATTAATAAAATACCTGAAATTATTTGAACCAAAGCTGTAATAACCAATATCATAGGCAATAAATTCGTTCTTTTGAAATACATTATTGGGTTTAAATATATAGTATGTAAGCTTTTAAATACAAAAGCTGCGCAAAGCAGCGGTAAAAAATCCAAGCTCTCATAATATTGTTCGTTATTAACAAACAACCTGATTAAAAAAGGTACAATAAAAATCGTGGTCGAAATAATTAGCATATTAACTGCACTAAAAACATGGTAATATCTATTTTCCTCTTGGCTCCCATTTAGTAATTCGCCCTTTGATTTCCAGTTTTTATAAATACGTGGATTGAAGGCCCCCGCTATTCCCAAGCCTGCATATTCTATTCCCAAAGTACACTTCAATGCAAAATCATATACCCCTACATCCCCTACTGTCATTATGCCGGATAGAATATAATTATTGATATAGGCCAACACCCATGTGAGCAGACTAAAAATGAGCACTGGCGTGGCATAAGCCCTTATACTTGGCAGCAGTTTATAGTCAAACTTTAAACCAAATTCTTTTAACCCAAAACTAAATGTTAAAATAAAAATAAATACACCTGAAAGCAATCTACCCCACATTGGACCAATAAGTGTATATGGATATAAATTAATCAGGTAAATGGAAATAACAACAGTTACCAAAAAGTTAAACAAACCGAATAAAAAATATTTTACAGGCCTTTCTCCAAACACCTGAATATTTACATACGTTCGAAACCATGCATTAAAAAATGCAGTAACGACACTCATCAAACCATAAGGAAAAAATGATATCTCGTTTTCTTTAAAAATAATAGGAAAAATCAAATAACCTATAAAACTAATCACCAGTATAAAGACTCCTCCTATCGATAATAAAATACCAAAAACATTACTTAAAAAATGTTTTAATTTATTTTCATTTTCCTGGTAGTCATAATAATGCACTGACAAGTAGGCATCAACGGCGTAATTCATTAATATTTGAACTAATAACGCAAATGAAATATAAATAGCAAGCGCCCCATAATTAGCAGTAGAAAGATTGTTGGTATAAGGTATCAACAATACAAGACTGGAAAGAAGCGGTAACGCTCCTCCGGCAGTAATAAAAAATGTTGATCTAACTATTTGTTTCAAGCCTGTACTTAGACAACAAAAATAATCATAAGGAGTCGAAATCCGCTTATTTGCAAAATTTCCTTTTAAAATAAAGTACCAAAACCCTTTCCGCTTTTAGTCAAATACTGCAACACTTTATAAGATTGGACATATCATACCTACAATTTATTATTTGAAACGCTACATCGTTTATATGGAATTTATATCTTTGGCTTAAACATCACATTATGAAAAACCTCTTTATCATCGCGGGCCTTAGCATATTGCTTGCTTCATGCACCAATTACGGAACCAAAATCGACTTCAATGGCGATGAGGTTTATTATAAAGACCCGGTTACTGAGGAAGTTGCAACCCAGGTTGGTGAATTCCTTAAAACTTATCAATACTTTACCGGCCAGGGATTTACTGTACAAGTATTGAAAGAGGAAGGCTATACCGTTCGTTTTGCGACAAAAGAGGGCATTGAGAACGATGCTGACGTGATGGGTGGTTTTAAATTTCTGCTTATTGACATGAGCGCTGCAGCTTTCAATGGCGACCCTATTACAATTGACCTTTGCGACGAAACACTCAATACCAAGGTTACCATAACACATGCCGAAGCAAAAAGTTATTTGGAAAAAATGTTAACTGAACAGCCAATATAACAAGCAGGCCCCACCTTTTTTAAATTCGTATCTCTTCACAACCGTAAGGCAGGTTGGCAGCTGCTATTTACCTGATGCTTAATCAACCCAATCTTGTGCTCTGATTATTTGGACATTAATCAGGTTGAAACCTGCATGATGAATATCCAATTACATGCCGCCCGTTCAACAAACCTAAATATGGCCTGTTAAGCGATGGTGATTTAACACAGGTAAATTCTCAATAATGCTTGTTTCGAACAGCCTGTAAAACCCATAACCGGATTATAAGCTAATCGCCAAAAACATCACATTACCACCAACCAAAATCATAGTAAAACTGCCCCTAGTTCCCCTAACCAACATAAGCAAAAACCGGCACCTCACATATAAAGGAAGGTCGAGGCAGTTTGTATTACGGGAATATTACTTTTTACTATGGCTAACGATGAC
>Ga0075158_10003936_pt1 | contig 10320 bp, 7 predicted proteins | sample JI91814BDNA_FD_70968 | JGI IMG/M metagenome (GOLD analysis project Ga0075158, IMG submission 70968) | Wastewater effluent complex algal communities from Wisconsin, to seasonally profile nutrient transformation and Carbon sequestration -... | ecosystem: Engineered > WWTP > Effluent > Algae... | reverse complement strand
ATCCTGATCGGCGACCCCGGCTTCGAACAGGACCTGCTCGCCCAGGAGCGCGTGCGCCGGGCCGTGCGCGCGACCAAGGCCGCCGGCGTGCGCGCCGTCGTCCAGTTCGTGCGCACCGTGATCCTCCAGCCGACCATCGTCATCGCCCCGACCGACCCGCAGCTCGACGACCGCGGGTTCGAGCGCCTGCGCGGCGAGCTGCGGGCCGCCCTCGCCAAATTCGTCGCCGACCTCCCGAGCGAGCAGAACGTCAGCCGCCGCAAGCTCGAGGCGATCCTGTTCGGCCACCCCGGCGTCCAGGACATCAAGCAGCTCAGCCTCAATTCGTTCACCCTCGGCCCCGACGAGCGCTACCCGCTCGACCCCTCGCGCCAGCGCGTGATCACCAGCGGCCGCGGCGTCACCGACGACACCGGCGACGTGATCGTCCGCGCCTACGAGCGCCCGAGCCTCGACCTCGAGCGGTTCCCCCCGATCATCGCCCGCGACCGCACCCCGCTGCTGCAGCTCGACCTCGTCGTCCGCGTCGCCAGCGTCGACGCGGCCACCCGCGAGGCCGTGCGCACGATCCTCAACGGCTTCGCGACCCGCCTGCCCGAGATCGAGAACAAGAACCAAAAGCCGATCGTCGGCGAATTGCTGGCCCGCCTGCAGTCCGCCGGCGCCACCGAGATCCTGCTCGCCGTCATCACCGACGAGTCCGGCGCCGCCCACATCTACGGCGGCGAGGAGCGCCTCGACAGCCTGCCCGACGGCGTCCGCCTGGTCGTCGGCGGCGCCCAGCTCGTCGGCCCCGCCCCGCCCGACCAGGAGAGTCCGTGACCCCAGCCGCGCGCGCCCAGCGGATGCTCGCCAACCTGCCGCTCGTGCTGCAGGGCGGGCGCAACATCGGCGCCGTGCTGCGCGCGATCGCCGACGAACTGAGCGTCGCCGAGGGCGGCGTGGCCCGCCTGATGCGCTCGCGCTGGTACGCCCTGAGCCGCGGCTGGGACAGCCGCGACGCCGAGGTCGACGCCAAGGCCGCCAGCGAGCTCGGCGGGCTCGCGGCCCTGTTCGGCCTCGAGCCCGTCGACGGCGAGACCACCGAGCACTTCCGCCGCCGCCTCCACGACGTCGTCGTCCTCCACCGCGCCGGCCTGACCACCGCCCCCGCGCTGCTGCAGATGGCTGCCAACGTCTACCTGTCCGACGAACCACCGGTCATCACCTGGGAGGCCGACGACACCGCCGTAGCGACCTTCACCGTCAGCGAGCCGGACAGCGGCCCGCGCCCCGTCCGCCTCGAGCTGGTCGACAACCCGCGCAAGTCCGCCGCCCAGCAGTTCGACCCCGCCGCCGGCACCACCTTCACCGTCACCAACCAGGGCTTCGACCCCGCGATCCCCGAGTTCGTGCTGACCGCCCCGCCGAGCGCCAGCGTCGCCGTGCCCGTCATCTCCCAGGTCGAGACCGACCTGCGCATCATCTGGGTCGGCAAGCTGCAGCCCGGCCAGGAGCTCACCCTGCGCCACGGCCAGCTCCCGCTGGTCGACGGCCGCCCGGTCGCCGCGCCCGTCATCGTCGTCAACCCGTACACCTTCGGCACCGCCGACAATTACGAGTCGACCTACTGGCTCGAGAAGACCGTGAAGGGCCAGAAGGTCGCGACCGGCGCCCGCTTCTCGGTGTTCGAGCGGGCCAGCGTCCTGCCCGCGCTGCCGACCGGCCCGAGCCGCTGGCGCTTCGACTGCGTCCCGCTGGGCCTGCTCGCCCGCTACCTCGCCTTCTGGCCCGACAAGGACGAACTGCTGGCCGGCGACCTCGGCGGCGGCATGACCTCGCCGCCCCACCTCGAGGTCCGCTGGCCCGAGGTGATCGCCGCCTGCTTCTCGCTGCGCGTCCCCGCCGACTATGTCCCCTGGCACTTCAAGGGCGACCAGGCCCGCTTCGTGCGCGCCCTCCAGGACGTGCTCACCCGCGGCCGCGCCGCCGGCATCGAGCCGCGCCTCGAGCTCGTGATGCCGACGCAGCGCGCCGCCCTCGACGTCCGCGACCAGGGCCCCGCGCTCGCGGTCCGCATCGGCCACGCCGACGACCTCCCGGTCGCCGAGGAGTTCCGCCCCGGCGGCCCCGTCATCCAGCTCGAGGACACCATCGCTCCGCTGCAGGAGCGCCTCAGCACCACCGGCTTCTTCGATCACACCGTCTTCGACACGTCCCTGTACGCCAACCCCAAGGCCAAGCCATGACCACCCCGTACATCCCGCAAGAGCCCGGCAATCCGATCCTCGCCAAGGATTGGAACGACATGCAGACCCAGATCCGGGATCACATCACGCAGCACACCCACAGCGGCGGCGAGAACGGGGTCAAGCTCACCGGCGACGCCATCGACCCCGGCGCCGCCGTCCAGGTCGCGGCCCTGACGACCAAGCAGCTCAGCGCCGGCGCCACCACGATCAAGGGCACGCTGAGCGTCCAGGGCGTCCAGACCCAGGCCGGTCCGCTCGTCGTCAAGGGCGCCGCGATCACCCCCGAGGTCGGCAACCACGCCAACGCCGGCATCCAATTCCCGCCCGACCCCGGCGGCGGCTCCGGCGACGACGCCTTCATCCGCTTCTTCCCGGTCGTCGGCGAGACCACCAAGCTGCTCATCGGCGTCAACAACGACGTCGACGACAGCATCGGCCTGTGGCAGTTCGGCGCCGAGCGCCTGACGATCCACGGCGGCCGCGTCGGCGTCGGCACCCAGACCCCGCAGGACCTCCTGCACGTCCGCGCCCCCGCCGGCAACATCGGCCTGCAGATCGAGACCGGCGAGGCCGACACCGACTACAGCTCGATCCGCTTCAACGGCAACGGCCGCGCGAAGTCGTGGATCGCCACGCACGGCCGCACCGGCCGCCTCTTCATCGGCAACCCGGCCGTCAACGAGGCCCTCACCGTGACCGCCGGCAACGTCGGCGTCCGCCGCTCCATCGCCGCCCGCGCCCTGCAGATCGGCGGCGACGAGAACGGCATCGGCATCGACCCGAGCGACGTGTCCCCCAACGCCGGGTTCGTCCGCTTCGGCGACAACACCGGCTGGAAGCTCCACTTCGGCCGCAGCAAGGAGGCCCCCAACGCCGCCCTCAACACCGCCGGCGTCGCCGGCGTGCTCATGACCCTGCAGGACAACGGCAACCTCGGCCTCGGCACCCCGGCCCCGAGCCAGCGCCTCGAGCTCGTCGGCAACCTCCGGGTCCGCGGCGCCGTCCTGGCCGAGCCCGGCCTCACCTCCGCCGCCGGCATCCAATTCCCCGCCGACATCGGCGGCGGCGGCGGCGACGAGGCCTTCATCCGCTACGGCGTCACCTCCGGCGAGGCCACCCGCCTCGTCATCGCCAACGCCAACGACACCGACGACGTCATCGCCCTCCAGCAGTTCGGCCGCGACCGCCTGGTCGTGCGCGACGGCGGCGTCAGCATCGACGCGACCCTGGCCAACACCGGCGTCGCCCTGCGCGTCTACGCCAAGAGCGTGGCCAACAACTGGAACGGCCGCATCGTCGCCGGCGGCGACGGCAACACCGCCCTGCTCGGCGACTTCAACGGCACCGCGGTGGTCGGCGCCCACAACAACGCCCTCAACGCGTGGGCCGACCTCGCCGTCAACCCCACCGCCAAGACCGTCATCGGCTCGTGGACCCCCGACCCGAGCTCCACCCTGACCGTCGACGGCCGCACGATCTTCCGCATGCCGAACGCCACCGGCGCGTGGGACCGCCTCGTCGTCGCGACCACCAACGAGTGGGGCGACGCCGGCGCCCAGTTCGTGACCATCGGCTCCGGCGGCGCCGCCGGCATCATGCTGTCGAACGCCCACGTCACCTGGCGCGACGGCCGGGCCGCGATCCGCTACGGCCGGACCAACGGCCAGGCCGGCGCGACCTACTGGGACGCCGGCGTGCGCAGCGACGCCAGCTACTCGGTCATCCCGTACGACGGCGGCGCCGACGGCAGCGAGAAGCTCAAGATCCGCAACAGCGGCGAGGTCCTCGTCCGCAACAACCTGTTCCTCGGCCAGGCCGGCAACCCGCTGCTCATCTCCACCAACTGGAGCGGCTACACCTCCAGCGGCAACAACTTCGCCGAGATCTCGAACGACAACAACGCCTACAAGGCCCTGATGCTGGTCGGCAACTCGTCGAGCGGCACCCGCAAGGTCGGCGTGTGGGACCGCCTCGAGGTCAACGGCACCGCGCACGTGACCCAGTCGATGACGATCGCCGGCACCCTCGGGACCAACGGCTTCCAGCCCAACAGCGGCGGCATCTTCCCGGCCGGCTGGGGCGGCGGCGTGCACACCTTCGACATCGTCGCCGAGGCCACGATCCTCTACGGCAGCAACTGCTTCAAGAACTCGACCCTGCGCGTGAAGGAGAACATCCGCCCGCTGACCGGCTGCCTCGCGGTCATCGACCGCCTCACCCCGGTCGTGTACGACCACCGCGACCACAAGGACTCGAAGAACAACTACGGCTTCATCGCCGAGGAGGTCCGCGCCGTCGCCCCCGACGTCGTCCTCGAGATCGACCCGGGCCAGCCCAACTTCTTCGCCGCCTCCCTGTCGCAGGACTCTCTGGTCGCCCTCGCCCTCGCCGGCGTGCAGGAGCTCGCCCGCAAGCTCACCCGCCTCGAGATGCAGGTCCTCGGCACCAGGCCGGACGCCCCCGCGATCCGCGACGCGATCGAGGTGCTCAGCGAGCAGACCCACACCAGCAAGGCCGGTCTGCTCGAGGACTACGTCGCCGTGCGCTTCACCGCCGAGGACCCGCTGGTCGGCGCCCGCGACGTCGTCCGCTACCTGCGGATCCCCCCGGACCTCGATCGCCACGAGTACCTCATGGGCGAGCTGAAGCGCTGGAAGCACAGCCTGACCGCCTGATCGGAGACCCCGCGTGCCGACCCTCCCCGCCACGATCACCGCCAGCACCGGCGCCGTGCTGGCCGCCAGCGCGGTCATCCCGGTGGACCCGGTCGGCGCCGTCCTCGCGTTCGAGGTCCCCGCGGACAGCGAGCTCGTGGCCGCCGCGCTGACCCTCGTCGCGCCCGGCGACGACCGCACGATCGACCTGCTCGCCGGTCCCTCCGCCGCGACCCTCGCCTCGAGCCAGGGCCCCGGCGCCCCGCCGCGCGACCTCGCCGTCGCATGGTTCACCGCCGACTGGCGGACTCGTCGCCCGCTGTCGGCCCTGTCCGTCACCGTCGCCGGCAACGCCCCCGGCCTCGTCGGCATGCTTAAACTCGCCGAGGACGGCCCGTGGTACCCGCCGAGCCCCGGGCGCCTCACCCTCGGCCAGAACCAGCGCCTGCCCGCGCTGCTGGCCACCCGCCTCATGATCGAGTTCATGACCGAGGCCGCCGACAAGCTGACCCCCGCCAGCGCGATCGTCACCGCCATCGGGCTGCAGGCCGCCGCGCGCCCCGGCGACCTGACCCTCGCCCAGGGCGCCACCCTGTTCGCCAGCCACGCCCTCCCGTTCGACCCGCGCGAGGCGTGGACCGTCGACCGCGAATTGCTGGCTGTCCTTCAGGACAGCCTCGGCGACCGCGGCGGACCGATCGAGATCCGCCTGCGCTCCGCCGAGCCCGGCCTGCTGCAGCGCCTCACCCTCACCATCGACCGGATCCCCCGGCTGCGCCGGTTCACCGCCGACGCCCCCGAGGTCCGCCTCGACCTGCCCGCCGACGGCCACGCCCGCGCCGCCATCGACCTGCCCGCCGACGCGATGCTCGCCTCGATCACCTTCACCGCGCGCGCCGACCTCGCCCACGAGCGCCCCGCCGTCCCCGTCGACAACGACCCGCCCGGCCCGCACGCCCACCGCGTCGACCCGGCCCGCAGCGCCGCCCAGGGCTTCACCCACGCCCCGGGCGCCGCGCTCATCGGCCTCGACCTCCACCTGCGCCCGCTCGCCGGCGTCGTGCAGTGCACCGCGGCGATCCACGCCGACCAGTTCGGCGAGCCCGCCGCGGCCCCGCTCGCCACCATCGCCGTCGACCGCGTGTTCCCCACCGACCCGCCGTGGCCCTCGGAGTGGTGGCGCTTCGACCTCCCCGAACCACTCGCGCTGCCCGACGGCCCGTGGTGGGTCTCCCTCGCGGTCACCCGCGGCGACCTCCTGTGGCACCTCGACGTGCGCCCGCCGCCCGACGCCCCCGGCGCCCCGCAACCACGCTCCGCCCGCCACCGCCACGGCGTCGACGCCTGGCTCGTGCGCGAGGTCCCCGGCCCCGGCCCTGTGCGCCTGCAGGTCGTCCCGTGGGCCCGCACCCGCGTGCGCCTCGCCCTCGATGCCGCCGCCCCGCCGCCGGCCCCGACCCTGCGCCTGCAGTGGCGCGGCAAGACGATCGACCTGACCCCCGACGCCGACGGCCGGATCTCCCTCGGCCCCGACCAGCTCGCCGAATTCAACGGAGAGCCGCCCGGCCCGCTCGTCATCCTCGTCGCCACCACGGTCGCCGGCGCCGTCACCCTCGGCGACCTGCACATCCGCCTCGCCCCGGTCCGCGACACCTTCGCCCTCGGCCCCGTCTGACCCCGCCATGCTGCACGCCGTCCAGGCCCACTTCCTCCCCGCCCTGCAGGCCGCGGTCAGCCCGGCCAGCGCCGTGCAGCCCGGCCCCGTCGTGACACCTGTCCCTTCGGACAGCCCCCGCGTCGTCGTCACCGCCACCCGCCTCGCCCTCGTGTTCGCGCAGGGCGACGACGACCCGCTCGCCAGCCGCAGCACCGCCCACTTCGGCGGCGTGCACCGCTGGAGCGGCGACGGCGTGGCCCGCGACTTCCAGGTCCCGGGCGACCAGGTCGGCGACATCGCCGAGCTCGAGTGCCCACCCGGCCGCCCGCTGCGCATCGGCGACGACTACGCCGTCGACGGCCGGACCGTCCGCCTGATGCGCGCCGCCCCGATCGGCCAGGACAACCTGGTCGTGCGCCTGCGCGGCGGCCCCGCGCGCGGCTACCTCGACAAGCGCGCGTGCATCATCACCCTGCAGATCCAGGTCTGGTCGACCGCCATCAACAAACTCGACGCATTGTCCTCCCGCGTGCACGCCGCCCTGCTCGCCGCCGCCGCCGACCTCCCGCACCTCGAGGCCACCGCGCACGACGACCTCGGCGTGCGCGTCCGCCTGCTGCGCCCGCACGCCGCCTGGATCTCGACGACCCGCGACATCGTCGACGCCCAGCCCGCCCTCCTGCGCGACACCCTCGAGTTCCAGCTGCGCGGCGAGCTCGAGCAGCGGATCACCCTCGGCCAGCCGGAGCCCGCCGGCATCATCGAGAAGATCGTCTACACCGCGGATCCTTGAACATCTCCCCTGTCCGCGAACCTCCACGCGCACAGGACCGTCGGCGACCCGTGGCCTGTGCAGCCCGACGACCCACGAGCCGGCGTGCGCTCACCCCCGCGGCGCGTGGTCCTCGAGCAGTCGACGCGCCAGCCCGCGGCCGGCCCGGTACGCGCCCTGGACGCCCGCCTCGAGCGTGAAGGCCTCGCTGGCGAGGCCGAGGCGGCCGCCGCCGGGCAGCCCGAACAGCATCGGCGCGGCGACCTCGGTCGCCAGGTCGACCTTGGCGTAGCGCCAGCGCTGGACCTCCGTCCACGCGGGTTCGCGGACCCACGGACCGACCACGCGCGCCGTCTCCTCGATCAGCGCGGCGCGCCAGGTCTCGGGTGGATCCTCGAGGGCGATCCGCGACCACTCCGCGCGGGCCTGGACCACGAGCACGCGGTACGTCGGATCCACGCGTTTGCTCGAGTCGTGGGCGACGAGCTTGAGCGCGGGCGAGTGCTCCGGGTAGTGGATGTCGAAGTCCGGCGCCGGCCCGCTCGCGGGGAAGCCGAGCACCAGCGTGATGCACGGGTGCGTGGTGACGTGCTCGAGCAGGTTGTGGACGGCGCGCAGGCTGAGGCCGTGCTCCTGCGGGAGGATCGCCTGGGCCTGCGGCGCGGGCAGGGTCAGCACGACGTCGCGGGCGACCACCGATGGGCCGTCCTCGACGGCGAGCTCGACGCGGCCGGGCAGCGCGTGCACGCGGCTGACCCGGGCGCCGAGCGTGATGTCGAGGTCGCGCGCCAGGTGCTTCGGGAACACGTTGACACCCTCCGCGAAGGCGATCCGGCGCTGCCCGGGGCGGAACGCGGCCGGGTGACACGGCGAGCCGGCCCCGGTGATGTGCAGCGGCCACCCGGGGACCACGGTGGCCGGAACCGCGGCGAGGGCCGCGAGCAGCGAGGGATCGTCGCCGTGGTAGTAGGTCAGGCCGATGTCGACCGGCTGGCCCATCAGGCGGCGGGTCGCACAGCGCCCGCCGACGCCGCGGCTCTTCTCGAGCACGACCACGCGGAGGCCCGCGGCGACCAGGTCCCGGGCACACGCGAGCCCCGCGATCCCGGCGCCGACGATCGCGACATCGATCCTGTCGTCTGAGGTGACGGACATGGCCGAACTCTGGACCGGCTCGACGGATCCGACGAAAACCCCGCGCACACGCACGGAGACCGCATTCAGGCGGTCCCGTCAGCCCCGGAAGGACGTGATCCGCAACCCGCGCAACGCGGCGGAGAGCGAGCGCACCCGGCCCGACGCGCTCACGTGCAGTCCCAGTAGTAGAGCACCCGGTCGAACCGCCGCACCGTTCCGCAAATTCCCGCCCGCGTTTACACTCTCCCCGTCATGTTCATCGTCTTCGGCGACAAGCACCGCACCGAGCCGCACCCGGGCGGCCTCTGCTGCGTCCGCAACTGCCCGAAGTGCGGCGCGCACACGACCTTCCGCGAGCACGTCATTTCGAAGCAGTTCCGCCTCTACTTCGTGTCGATGTTCACCCACGACTCGCACCACGTGCTCGCCTGCGACGCCTGCGGGACCATGTTCGTCACCGACGAGATGAAGGCCCGCCGCGCCGAGAACGACCACCACGGCACCGTGCTCGGCGCGCTCCAGGACGTCGCCAGGAAGACCAAGGCGGCCGCTCAGGGCGCCCTGGGCGGCGACCTCGGCCAGGCCGCCCAGCAGACCGGCAAGGCCGTCGGCGACGCCGTCGACGCCGCCCAGAAGCGCGTCGGCGGCCTGATCGAGCGCCTGCGCGGCAAGCCCGACGAGTGACGGCGCGCCGCTTCACCGCGGCTCCGCGTGCACGACCCACCGCGCCTGCCCGCCCGCCACGAACCGCGTCACCACCTCCGGCCCGAGCCCCGCCGCCGCCGCGCGGGCCGGCGGCAATCGGTGCAGCACGACCTCCCACACCACCTCGGTCGCCTCCGCGTCCTGCAGATGCAGCGTCTCGCGCAGCACACCCTGGCCCGGCGGCGGCACCCGCGTGTCGTCGACCGTGCGCACGTGCGACGCCTCGCCCTCCTCATCGGCCGTGCGCGCCAGCCAGCGCTGCATCTCGAGCTCCGCGGACACTCCGTTCGGCGTCGACACCCGCAGCACCGCCCGGCGAAACACGTCACCCGTCGGGAACGAATGCCCGATGTCCGCCCCCTCGAGCGTCACCGCCACGTCGATCCCACCCGCGACCCGCCGCGCCGCGACATCAACCTTCAGCGCGCGCGCCAGCTGCCGCGGATCGTGGATCCCCGGGAACGCGTGGCTGCCCGCCGGCATGTGGCACGAGACGCAGCTCAGCCCGCGCGCGTCCGCCGAGCTCGCGTAATATTCGATCAGCGTGTTCTGCAGCGCCTCGTCGGGCGCGTGCACGCCGTCGGCGATGAACGCGAATTGATGGCACTGCCCGCAGAACTCCGGCGCGCGCAGCTCGGGCGCCGCGCGCATCGGGTGGGCCCGCAGCCCCGCCGCCGAGACCTCGCCCGCCAGCACCTCGCCCCCGCGCACATGACACGCCGCGCAGTCGATCCCCGTCGCGCGCCCCGGCGCCGACGTGACCGGCGCATGACAGTCCCGGCACGCCTCGTGCGGCCGCCCCTCGTACTCGCGGCGAAACACCGGGTCGTCCCACGCGCGCGCGTGCATCGACGTCCGCCAGCTGTCCGCCGCCTCCGCGTGGCAGCCCGCGCACGCGTCCGGCGACAGATCCAGGGCCGGGCCCGCCTCGCCGCGAGCCGCCTCACCGCAGGCGCCCAGCGCGAGCAGCAGCCCCCACGCGCGGCTCACTCCCCTGCCTTCTCCTCGCCTTTCTCCGCCTTCTCGTCCTCTTCCGGAGGCTTCACCCATTCGTCCTTCGCGGCGTCGTATGGCCACACCTCGGTGTACACCTCGCCGATCTCGTCGGACCCGAGGGTCCCCTCCTCGGGCGGCGTCGGCCACAGGGCCCACGCGACCTCCGGC
>Ga0075158_10003933_pt1 | contig 10322 bp, 6 predicted proteins | sample JI91814BDNA_FD_70968 | JGI IMG/M metagenome (GOLD analysis project Ga0075158, IMG submission 70968) | Wastewater effluent complex algal communities from Wisconsin, to seasonally profile nutrient transformation and Carbon sequestration -... | ecosystem: Engineered > WWTP > Effluent > Algae... | reverse complement strand
CTTCAGGCCCGCGTGGTCGGAGACCTGGATCTGAGGCTGCTCTACCTAACCCTCGAAGCCGGACCGGCCGCCTTGGCAGGCGATGAGCGGAGCGGCGAGCCTTTATTTAGGCCGACTTGGCGGTCTGCCGTCGGGCTGCTACGCGGGCGTTCCAGAGGAAGCCGGCGGCCACCAGCGCCGCCATCAACAACTGAGCGAGCACACCCTGCAAAGAAGGGTGGATGCCCAGCAGGTCGACGCGTGGCCCGTTGAACGAGGATGCGCCGAGCCACCCCGCTTCCTGGAGGCCGGCAATACCCTTGCCGGTCAGCACGACTGCCAGCACGGCGACCAGCCCCGAACTCCAGGAAAAGAACTTGCCGATGGGTAGGCGCGCACTGAACCGCAACAGGGCCACTCCAACGATGGCCAGGATGACCACGCCGCTTGCCAACCCGCCCAGCACGGCCTGGTGGTTGCCCTGTTCCCACAGGGCAGCATAGAACAGGATGGTTTCAAACACCTCGCGATAGACCGCGATGAACGACAGGCCGAACATGAACCAGGCAGACTTGCGGCTCAGCGCCGCGGACAGCTTGTCGTGGATGTACTGCTGCCATGCTCCCGCCATGCTCTTCTGGTGCATCCACATCCCGACGCTCAGCAGCACGACGGCGGCAAAAAGGGAGGACAGGCCTTCGGTGACCTCGCGACTGGCGCCGCTGACGCTGACGAAGTAGGTGGCGACCGCCCAGGTCACGACGCCGAGCGCCAGCGCACCGGCCCAGCCGGCATGCACATAGCGCAGCATGTCGCCACGCTCGGCCTTGCGGAGGAAGGCAATCATGGCCACAACCACCAGCAGGGCTTCCAGCCCCTCGCGCACGAGGATGGTCAGACTGCCCAGATAGGCGGCCGTAGCGTCGGCGCTGGAGCCGAGCAACGCGTCAGCCTCCTTGAACAATCCATCAATGACATCCACCTGGACTTGCAGTTCCGGCACGGCTGCTTTGTTGGCCATCATCGAGCGGTACTTGCCCATTGCTGTTTCGATGCGGCCCATCAGTGCCGAATCCCGGGTGGCCAGCGTCGGCTCAATGGGCTCGACACCATCCAAATAGGCGGAAAGAGCCAGGTCTGTCGCACGCGCAATTTCCCCCTTCTCGAAGGCCTGGAGGCTTTGGGTCAGCTTCTGGCGCGCAACATCGAAGCTCAGCGCACGGTTCTGAACGACGGCTTCGGGGTGAGCCTGCAGGTAGGCCATGGTCACAGCGGCGGGCTCTTCGCCCACCCGCTTGGCCAGATCCGCCTGGGTCATGCGTGACAGCGTGTCCAGGCTGGTCAGTTGCGCACGGACGGCTGCGTTCTCAGCCCAGACTTTCTGTCCTGCAGTAGCCTCTGCGTCTGTATGCGCAAACTGGCCAATAAAAAAAGCGAGCGCCCAGCGGTCTGATTCGGGAAGGGTGGCGAAACTGGGCATGGCCGTGCCTTCAATGCCCTGGCTGACGGCCTGGTACAGCGCGAAGGCACTGCGCTCTCTTGCTCGGTCCTTGTCTGTGAAAGCGACGGGGCGTGGGTCCAGCTTGAGACCCAGAGGCCCATCACCCTTGCCCGTGACGCCATGGCATGCGGCGCACTGGGCTTGATAGACCGCCGCGGCCTGCACGACCTGCGGAGGCCCAGCCGGCGAGGACGGCACGGGATAGGCCGCGAGTAGATGGTTGGCCAGCGACTTGGCCAAGGCCGCAACTTCCTCGGAACTCTTCTTCGCCTCAATCGCAGCAGACAGGGTCTGCGCCTCGGCGACCAGGGCGGCACGTTCGGGATGGGGTTCAAGCGCCGCGAGCTTGGTCTGACTCGTCTTGGCGAACTCGCGCATCTCCTCGAACTCGGAGGCACTGACGACAGCCCCGTTCTTGACCGCGCCGGCATAGTCAACGGCCAGGTAATCGAGCAGTTGCCAGATGCGGCGAACGTCGGTTTCAGCCGCGTGCACCGCGGTGACGAAAGAGAGTGTCAGTGCGCAGAAAACCGCTGCGCAGACCCGATGCCACGATCGATGAGCCATGAAACTAGACCTGCAAATAAGAATGATTCTAGTTTCAACTGTGCACTGAAGTACCCAATCGCACCCGAAAAGGTCTTGCTTGACCCTCTAGAGACAATATGGTTTCCAATCGCGCGAGGCAAAGCCACTCAATCCTCCGGATTGCATCCAATCTCGCTGCGAAGCGATTCCAAAGCGCCGCAGTCGCCGATGCAAACACCTCCCGCGCACGTGCTGCGGATCGTCTCAAGCTGTCTGCGCAGCGTCTTGAGTTCGGCAATTCGGCGTTGCACATGCCGCGAATGGGCATCGAGCAGGGCATTGACTTCATCACAGGGTCGAGTCGGGTCGTCCTGGAGTTGCAGCAGTACCCGAATCTCGTCATGCGACATGTCCAGCGACCGACATCTCAGGAGGAAGGTCAGGCGGTCGACATGTTGATGACCGTAGACGCGGTAGTTGCTGTCCGTACGCGCCGGGGCCTGCAACAAACCTTCGACCTCGTAGAAGCGAATGGTGGGCACTGGGCACCCTGCAAGCACGGCCAACTCGCCGATTTTCATGATCATCTCCAGGTCGATATAACTCTATAGTTACTTTACCGTATCCGTTTGAGCGTTGCATGCCCGCAATCCAGGAAAACGCGGCACTTGACTCTATAGCGACTTTATGATTTCCAATGCGGTCATCGCGTGGACATCGTCATGAACAGCACTCTACAGAATCGTTCCATCAAGATCAGGTCCTCCTGCGAAACTGATGCCGCCCGCCCCGATGCCGCATGCAGTTTGCATCTCACTGTGATCAGCATTTCAGACGTGGACAGCCGCGACCAGGCTAGCCGAAAGAAACTTCGTAGCTTCGGCCAAGCATGAGGCATAGCATGGCTGAACATGCAAGGTCAGTCCTTCAACTCGACCAGCCGTCGACGGATATTCCAATGCCGGCGACCTGGCCGCCGGTGGTCCTTTCCAGGGGCACGAGCAGGCACCTGCCTGCCTTGGTCGACCGGCAAAATTTTGGCGTGCGCATCATTCTCCTGATCCTCGTCGCGTTGCTGTTACTGGCGACACACCCTGCCTCCGCTGCGCGTCTTGATGGATGCCCGGACAGGGTCGCGCAATCGATCTGCGACGGATGCCAGGGAATGGGCTTGACCAACCACGGGTCATGCCACCCTGCGTGGAGCCCCGATACGGGGCCGAATGACGCCGACTGCTGTCAATCGACCTGTTTCGGCTTGCCGCCGGGCGCCGTTCCCAATCTCCCCGGCAACGAGTCCACGGCTGGCTCGGCGACAGCGTCTGCCCCATTGCGCTCCATCATCGCGAGTCGACCCGAGCGACCGCGATGGTGAACAGGGCGGTCCAAACCTAGCCCTGTCGCATCTGTTCCGGCTCTACGCGATCTTGCCGGGTGTTGGCCTCCCGTCAGTGATCCGGAACCGCATAGTTGTAGTCCTTGCGGCAGAAGGAACAGCTCGCCGCTGTATCAAGCGGCGCCTTGCTCGTCACCCAATTGGCGCTTGACCCATTTCCGCCAACCGGTGCGCGACGCAGACCATTGCGATTGATATCGGCGCGATGGTTCACTTCCAACGAGAAGTCAATGAGATTCCCATTCACACTGCCACGCGTTGCGGGCCTCAGGCGAGCCCTGATCGGTATCGCGATGACCGCGTGCGCCACCCTTTTACCGGCCTTCTCGGCACAGTCGCAACTGCTCGACAGGCTGCTGAAGTCGGACCCGGTCAGCACGGAACTGCTGGTTCAGGCGTCGGACGGTATCGTGCCCGGCCGGTCCTTCTGGCTTGGCCTGCAGATCAAGCACCATGGTGATTGGCACACCTACTGGAAAAACCCCGGCGACAGCGGCCTGCCTACCCGTCTGCAGTGGAACCTGCCCAGCGGTTTGACCGCGGGTGACATCGTGTGGCCGCTGCCCAAGAAGTTTCCGCTCGGGCCACTGACGAACTACGGCTACGACGGCACGATTGTGCTGCTGGTGCCTGTGCAGGTGGCGAGCGACTTCCAGCGTCCTACGGACGGGGTCGTGAACATTGGCATGCAAGCCAAGCTCCTGGTTTGCAGCAATGTCTGCATGCCGCAGGACGTCAACCACACGCTCGCAGTGCCCGCCCAAGCGGCCTCCACGATGCCGGCGTCGCGGTTCGAGGCCGCTCGCAAAGCGGCTGCGGTGGCACTCCCTGGCCCCCAAGGTACAGAACTCGCGGATGAGGGACGCACTCTTGTGGTTCGTGTCGATGGCCTGCCGAAGGACTGGCGCGGGCAGATGTTGAGCCTGTTCCCCATCACGCCTCAAGTGGCCAGAAATTCGGCGGTGCAGGAGAGGGATTGGGCGCAGAGCTGGGAGGACGGGATCTGGACGGCACGCATGCCGGTCGCGCCTGATCGTGTCGAGAGTCCGGCCACCATGCGATGGCTGGTGGCACGGGGCCCCGAAACCTCGCCGCGATCACCGGCGCTTGAGTTCGAGGCGCCCATTGCGGGCCGCTGGCCGCCGCCCACGCCGATCGAGTCGATGCATGCGGCCGGCCCGGTGGAAGACTCGCCGTCGACGACGCCACGGGCACCGTCCGCGGCAGCCACGACACCCACAACGGCCGTGAGCCTGGTTCTGACACTGTTCGGTGCGTTCGTGGGTGGCTTGCTTCTCAACCTCATGCCCTGCGTGTTTCCCGTGCTCGCGCTGAAGGTCTTTGCCGTCGCGCGCTCACAGGAGACGGGCGAACGGCATCGATTGGCCGGGCTGGCCTATGCCGGTGGGGTGGTGCTGACCTTCGCATTGCTCGGCGCGCTTTTGCTTGGCCTTCGTGCTGCGGGTCAGGAGTTGGGATGGGGCTTCCAGCTCCAATCGCCGCTCGTAGTGACGGTCCTGGCGCTGCTCTTTACATTGATCGGCCTGAACCTCGCGGGCATGTTCGAGTTCGGCCAGGTGCTACCGGACAGCTTCGCGTCGCGTCAACTGCGGCATCCGATCATGAACTCGGCCCTGTCGGGGCTGCTGGCCGGCATCGTGGCTTCGCCTTGCTCGGCCCCCTTCATGGGGGCAGCGATCGGGTTGGCCGTCAGCTTGCCCACCGCCGAAGCCCTGTTCGTCTTCGTCGCGCTCGGCCTGGGCATGACCGCGCCCGTTCTGGCCGCCTGCTTCTGGCCCGGGTTTGCGCGTGTGCTGCCCCGGCCGGGTCCATGGCTGGCGACGTTCCGCAAGGCCCTGGCCTTTCCGATGTTCGCCACGGTGCTTTGGCTGCTGTGGGTTCTGGGACAACAGGCCAATGTAGACGCCGTGATCTCCGTGCTCGGTGCGGCCTTGGCGCTGGCCTTGTTGTGCTGGTCGCTGACGTTTCGTGGCCTGGCCCGCTTGCTGGGCGGCGTGCTCTCCGCTGGCATCCTGGCGATCGCTGGTTGGAGCAGCGGCCTACTGGCGTCCTCGGCTGCGTCATCGCCGCACTCGGCCCTGGGCACATCCTCGGCGCGGTGGAGCCCATGGTCGGAAGACGAACTGCAGGCCCGGCTGGCCAGCGGCCAAGCGGTGTTTGTGGACTTCACTGCGGCGTGGTGCGTGACCTGCCAATTCAACAAGCTGACCGTGCTGGGCGATGCACGGGTTCTGACGGCGCTCGACGAGCACAAGGTAGTGACCTTGCGCGCCGACTGGACGCGGCGCGATCCAGAAATCACGAAGGCACTGAATCAACTCGGGCGCAGCGGCGTTCCCGTCTACGCGTTCTATGTACCCGGTCGACCTCCGATCGTGCTGTCGGAGGTTCTGACCGTCGATGAAATCAAGGCAGCACTAGGGTCACTTTGAAGCCTGAAACGGGCCTGGGCGCAAGGCTGCGGAATGTCTCCCTCGCAATCAACTTTTTTGGAAGGATCAAGCATATGGATCGTCGTCACTTTCTCGTTATCGCCTCTGGCGCGTTTTCCATGCCCGCGGCCGTGCTCGCACAGGATCGCTTCGTGGAGGGCCAGCACTACGCAACCTTGTCGCAACGGCAACCCACACGGGATCCCTCGCAAGTCGAGGTTCTGGAGTTCTTTGCTTATGGATGCAGTCACTGCAGCGCATTCGAACCTGCCCTCGACGCGTGGCAAAAGAGACTCCCCCCCGCGGTGCTCTTTCGTCGGATTCCGGTGGCATTTCGTGCGTCAGCGGTGATCCAGCAACGCCTGTACTTCGCGTTGGAAGCGCTCGGACTCGTAGAGCAACTGCATCGCAAGGTGTTCTATGCCATCCATTCGGAGCGGCAGGCTCTCGACACGCCGAAGGAGATTGGCGAATTCGTCGCCCGCAATGGCGCGGATGCAAAGACGGTCCTGCAGACCCTGGACTCGTTCGGCGTGGCAAGCAAGGCAAAGCAGGCCTCCTCCTTGATGACCGGATACAAGCTTGAAGGCACTCCCTCAATCGGGGTCAACGGCCGATGGCTGACTTCTGGGTCGATGGCCGGCTCCAACGAGCGGTCGCTGGCTGTAGCGGACTACCTCATCAGCTTGGCGAGAACGACGTGACCGGCAGGCGGGACGTGGCAAGTCGGCGCAAATCCGGTCAGGGCCGTCGGCTGCGGAGCGCATAAGAGAAAAGGGTATGTATGGGTGAAGACGATAAACACGATCTCGACGCGGGCCTCGCAGCGGATCGCCGCATTCTGTGGCAAGTGCTTCTGATCAACTTGGGGCAATGTGCAGTCGGGATGGGCGTAGGGGCCTGGGCGGCGTCGACGGCGGTGTTGGGCGCGGCCTTGGACAATCTGGCGGACGCTTCGGTGTATGCGGTCAGCCTGTATGCCGTCGGCCGTGCCGCCGCGATCAAGGTCCGAGCGGCTCGCCTTTCCGGATGGCTTCTGATTGGTCTGGCAGTCTTGTTGTTCATCGAGGTCTTGCGCCGCTTCTTCGGCGGCGAGGAACCCCTGGGCGCTGCGATGATCGCGACGGCCGCGTTGAATGCCGCGCTGAACATCGTCTGCCTCCGGCTGCTGCGGCGGCATCGCGGCGACGACGTGAACTTCAAGGCCTCTGCCATCTTCACCAGCAACGATTCGCTGGTCAACGGCGCGATCGTTCTCGCTGGCGTCCTGGTGATGTCATGTGGATCGAACCTTCCTGACCTTGTGCTCGGCATCGTGGTGGCGATCATCGCCGGCAACGGTGGCCGCGAGATCCTTGAGGAAGCGAGCAAGGCGGCACGCGAAATCGAGCGAACGGCCCCGGCGGGCCGCTGACCAAGTTGGAAGCAAAGCGAATGACCTCGCCGGATTGAGGGCACCGCTTGACTCTGCAGCAACTTTATGGTTTCCAATCCCCGCATCGACCTTGAGGCATTGCCATGAACAACACAAGCTCAACTACCGCCATCTCTGGCTGCACGGCATGTGCAACCGACGGGGGTGACCGCTCCGCAGAACGTAGTGCGCGCCTTGACCAGTTCTTGATTCCGAACATGGACTGCCGCTCTGAGGAGGCTGCGATTCGAGAGCGGCTCGGACGGCTGGAAGGCATCCAACACATTGACTTCGACCTGAAAGCCCGCAGGCTCGCGGTGACCCACCTTTTGACGGCGGAACCTATCCTGGCAGCGCTTCACGAGATCGGCATGCACGCATCACTCGACGGTGCCGCGCAGGCAACGGCTTTGGAAGCGGATTCGGGTTCTGTCTTGGCCGCCAGTACATCATGCTCCACGAACCTACCCGACGCTGGTGGCGGATGCGTATCGCGACGCGACCAGTTCTCGATTCCGAACATGGACTGCCGATCTGAGGAAGCCGCCATACGCGAGCGCCTCGGGCTGATCGAAGGCATCAGGCAGCTCGACTTCGACCTGAAGGGCCGGCGGCTCGCGGTGGCCCACGAGCTGAGTTCAGCACATTCCATCCTGGCGGCACTGCACGAGATCGGCATGAACGCGACCCTGGGCGAACTGGGTGCAGCCCCGGGTTCCGCTTCGAAGGTGCCGGACCCTCCGGAGCCGGCAAGGACGGTCTCGGAGCTTGGCAACACGACGCGCCTGCTGATCAAGAACATGGATTGCCCGACGGAAGAAGCGCTCATCCGAAAGCGCCTCGGAAGCGTCGACGGCATTGACCGCCTCGACTTCGACTTGATCAACCGCCGGCTCGAAGCCCGGCACCGCCTGCCGTCGGCCGAGCCGATTCTCGCGGCGCTGAAGGACATCGGCATGCAGGCGACGGTCGAACGCGAAGCTGGCTCGGCAAGCACCGGCGAAGCTGTGTACCTGATCGAGAAGATGGACTGCCCGACCGAGGAGGGCCTGCTTCGCAAAGCGCTCGAAGGCATGTCGGGCGTGCGCTCGCTCCAGTTCAACCTGATGTCGCGCACGCTGACCGTCAGCCACGACCTGCCCGACCCGGCACCGATCACGGCCGCCATTGACAGGCTGGGCATGGCGCCACTGCTGCGCAGCAACACCGGTGCAAGCCCCGCCGTCACGCGCGACTTCAAACCTGGCATTTCATGGGCGCAATGGACGCGAATGGGCGTCGCTGGCGCGCTCGCACTGGGAGCTGAAGGCCTCAGCTTCGCAGGATACGGAGATGCATCCTGGGCCGTGATAGCCATGTCCTTGTCGGCCATCGCGCTTGGCGGCGTCTCGACCCTGAGGAAGGGTTGGATCGCACTGAAGACACGCGCCCTCAACATGAACCTGCTGATGACGATTGCCGTCATCGGCGCGGCCCTGATTGGACAGTGGCCCGAGGCGGCCGTGGTCATTTGGCTGTTTGGCATTGCCGAGATGATTGAGGCACTGAGTCTTGATCGTGCGCGCAACGCGATCCGACAGTTGATGGACTTGGCGCCGGAGACAGCGCTGGTCCGTCAACCGGATGGTCAGTGGCAAGAGGTCAAGGCGGACCTTGTGCCTATGGCGGCCGTAATCCGCGTGCGTCCCGGTGAGCGCATTGCGCTCGACGGAGTGGTTGTCTCCGGTGCTTCGTCGGTGAACCAGGCGCCCATCACCGGCGAGAGCATGCCGGTGGAGAAGAAAGCGGGCGACACCGTCTTTGCGGGCACGATCAATGAGCGCGGCACGCTGGAGTTTCAGGTCAGCGCCCGCAAGGGTGACACGACGCTGGACCGCATTGCACGATCGGTTCAGGAAGCTCAAGGCCAGCGCGCGCCGACTCAGCGCTTCGTCGACAAGTTCGCCAGCATCTACACCCCTGCCGTATTTGCGCTGGCGATCGCCATTGCGGTTGTGCCTCCCCTGGCATTCGGTCAGCCCTGGTTCGACTGGCTCTACAAGGCGCTGGTCATGCTCGTCATCGCCTGCCCCTGCGCACTCGTGATTTCAACCCCGGTGACGGTGGTCAGCGGCCTGGCCGCCGCCGCACGACGCGGCATCCTGGTCAAGGGCGGGCTGTATCTGGAACAGGGACGCCTGCTGCGCTCGGTCGCTCTGGACAAGACCGGCACGCTGACGCTGGGCCGACCCACTTTGACGGACACGGTGCCTTTGGGCGCCATGCCCGAGGCCCAAGTGCTGCGCATTGCCGCCAGCCTGGATGGTCTGTCCGAGCATCCAGTGGCAGCCGCCATCGTCAGCGCCTACGGTGACAACCGTCATTCGAAGGTCGAGCATTTCGAAGCGCTCGCGGGCCGAGGCGTGAAGGGCGACATCGACGGCCAGACCTACTACATCGGCAACCATCGTCTCGCTGCGGACCTCGGCGTCGCCGGCCCGCAGGTTCGGCAAGTGCTGGAACGGCTGGAGGCTGAGGCCAAGACTGCTGTCGTGCTGGCCACGGCGCACGAGGCTTTGGCGGTGCTCGCAGTCGCGGACCAGGTGCGCGAAAGCAGCAAGCGGGCCATTGCCGAGATGCGGCGGCTGGGTGTCGAGCCGGTGATGCTGACCGGTGACAACCGCAAGACGGCAGAAGCCGTCGCCGCGCAGGTCGGGATCACCGACGTTCGTGCCGAGATGCTGCCCCAGGACAAGCTGGCCGCCATCGAAGAGTTGGCCGCGCGAGGGCCGGTGGGCATGGTGGGCGACGGCGTCAACGATGCGCCGGCGCTGGCCAAGTCGAGCATCGGTTTTGCCATGGGCGCCGCCGGCACCGACACCGCCATCGAGACGGCCGATGTGGCGCTCATGCAGGACGACCTGCGCAAGCTGCCGGAGTTCATTCAGCTCTCCCGGCGCGTGGGTGGCGTGCTGAAGGCCAACATCGCCTTCGCGATCGGCACCAAGCTTGTCTTCATGGTGCTGGCCTTCACCGGTCACGCCGGCTTGTGGCTGGCGATTCTGGCGGACA
>Ga0075158_10003929_pt1 | contig 10326 bp, 7 predicted proteins | sample JI91814BDNA_FD_70968 | JGI IMG/M metagenome (GOLD analysis project Ga0075158, IMG submission 70968) | Wastewater effluent complex algal communities from Wisconsin, to seasonally profile nutrient transformation and Carbon sequestration -... | ecosystem: Engineered > WWTP > Effluent > Algae... | reverse complement strand
GCGCGTCGAGGGTGACCTCCAGGTCGGCGAAGAGGCGCTCGAATCGATCACCCCAGTCCACGCTCCCCATCGTAGGGAGGCGCCCGTGGCCGCGCGCGACGTCATCCACAGGGCACGAGGCCACCGGTTGCGCACATCGGCAAAGCACGCCAAACTGCTGCAAACGATATCTTTCATCACCAAATCACGCAGAGGGGGAGCCATGGTGGGCCTGATCTATCGGGCGATTCGGCCGGGACTGGCGCTCGGCGCCCTGCTCTTCGCTTGGGCGGCGCTCGGCTGCGGCTCGCTCGTGGCCGGGTCGGTGCTGTGGGACGCCAAGGACGACATGCAGGTCGATCCCACTGTGGTGGTGGCCGGGGGCCTGGGCACTGCCGGCCTGATCCTCGCCTGGGCCGTCTGCAGTGATGTCACCCTGGCCGCGGCGCGCCTGCTGCGCGCCCCACGACGGCCGCATCCCGCGGATGCGGCCACCCAGGCCCGGTGGGCGGCGCGGGTGGCCGCCGTCCTGATCGGGTTGGGCACCGGTCAGGGCGTCGCCCACACCGCCCCCGGTGCCGCCGCGCCCATCTCGGTAGTCGCCGTGATCGGCGCCGGCCCGGTCTCCCCAGGCAACCCGTCCGCGCCGGCCACGGCGCCCGATCCCCGCTGGGGTCACGGCTCTGACGGCACCTCCCCCGAGATCGCCCTGGTCGGCGGGCGTCCGCCCGAGGACCGGCCACCGGACGAGGTCGTCGTGCGCCGCGGCGAATGCCTCTGGGATATCGTCGCGCGCCACCTCGGCCCCAGCGCCTCAAGCGCCGACATCGCCGGCGAGTGGCCCCGCTGGTATGCCGCCAATCGCGCCCGCATCGGCGCGGATCCCGATCTGATCCGGCCCGGCATCCGGCTGCACATCCCGCAGGCGCGGTCATGAGCGCCGCGCGCGCCGGTGCCGCCGTGACCCGCGGGGCCGCCGCGGACCTGCCGCCGATCCGGGTGCTGCCGATCCCCGAGCATCGGCCCATGGCACTCGACCCGGACGAGCCGGTCTTCGTCACCTGGACGGGCGCGATCGATCATTCGCAGCCCTTCATCCAGGACGCTCTCGCCTTCGAGTTGATGCCCCGCCGCAGCGATGTCGACAGGGAGGTCGCCAAGGTCGACTTGCCCGATCCGCACATCTGGATCAGGACCACCGGGCAACTTCTCATCGAGGTGATGGCCGGCCTGCGCTCACCGGCCCAGGTGGTCAGGGCCTGCGCGCCCGAGGTCTATGTCGCTATCGCCCGGCGGCATGCAGCCATGGCGCGGCGGCGACCCGAGGGCCAGGGCCCGTCGATCCGACCGCGCGTCGCGCGAGTGCGGACCTCGAACCCGGTGCCGGGGGCAATCGAGGCGGCCCTCCTCATCGTCCACGGCGCACGCGTGCGTGCCATGGCCGTGCGCGTCGACGCCACCGTCACCGGCTGGCGGGTGACGGCCCTGCAGTTGGGCTGAACCGGGCCCGACGGGCTACTTCGTGTCGCGGCCGTGACAGGCCTTGTACTTCTTGCCCGACAGGCAGGGGCACGGCTCGTTGCGCTTGGCCAGCGCCAGCTGGTCCGCGGTCAGCGGTCGCGAGCGGGGATCCTCATCCCGCTCGACCACGTCACCGGACTCGCTCGGCGCCGAGTAGTGCAGCCGAGAAGGACGCAGCTCCTGCTCGAGGCCCTTGGCCGTGACCGCGGGGCGCGCGGCCCCGGCAAGCCCCGGCTCGGGCTCGCCCGCGGCGGCATCCGCCGCGTCCAGACCGCGCAGCATCTCGCCGATCGCGACCGGCTGCAGCGGCGCAGCCTCGGGCTGCTGCCCTTGGACCTCGGCGTTGAACAGGAAGCCGACAGCCTCCTCCTTGATCGCGTCGTTCATCGCCTCGAAGAGCTGGTATCCCTCGCGCTGGTACTCCACGAGCGGGTCGCGCTGGGCCATCGCGCGCAGGCCGATGCCCTCCTTGAGGTAGTCCATCTCGTAGAGATGCTCGCGCCACTTGCGATCGAGCACCGAGAGGATGACCCGGCGCTCGAGTTCACGGGTGACCGTCTCGCCCAGCGCCGCCTCGCGCGCGTCGTAGGCGTGGTGAATGTCGGAGATCAGCTCCTCGGAGAGTGACTCGTGCGTCAGGCCCGCACGACCACCGGCACCGGCTTCGACCTGGGCCTCGGTCACACCCACCGGGTAGAGCGCCTTCAGCGCCGCCCACAACCGGTCGAGATCCCAATCCTCGGCATAGCCCTCAGCGGCTTCGGAGTCGACATATCCGGCGACGACATCGGTCATGAAGCCGCGGACCTGGTCCTGCAACGATTCCCCCTCCAGCACGAGGCGACGCTCGTCATAGACGACCTCCCGCTGCTTGTTCAAGACGTCGTCGTATTTGAGGACGTTCTTGCGGATCTCGTAATTCTGGCCCTCGATCTGGCTCTGCGCGCTCTCGATGGACCGGGAGAGCAGCTTGCCCTCGATCGGCGTCGCGTCGTCCATCCGGGCCGAGGTCATCACCCGGTCGACGAAGCCGGCGTTGAACAGCCGCATCAGGTTGTCCTGCAAGGAGAGATAGAAGCGCGACTCCCCCGGGTCACCCTGACGACCGGACCGGCCCCGCAACTGGTTGTCGATGCGGCGGGACTCGTGCCGCTCGGTCCCCAGGACATAGAGACCACCGAGGCCGGTGACCTCGTCATGCTCGGCGGCAACGGCCTTCTCGGCCGCGGCGAGCGCGTCGTCCCACGCGGCTTCATACGCCTCGGGGGTCTCTTGCGGGTCCATGCCCTTTTGCTTCAGGCTCGCAACGGCCATGAACTCGGGGTTGCCGCCGAGCATGATGTCGGTGCCTCGACCGGCCATATTGGTCGCGACCGTGACCGCGCCCTTGCGCCCGGCCTGCGCGACGATCGCAGCCTCGCGCTCGTTGTGCTTGGCGTTAAGGACCTCGTGCGGGATGCCGCGGCGGCGCAACTGGTCGCTGAGATATTCGGACTTCTCGACGCTGACCGTGCCGACGAGGACCGGTTGACCCTTGGCGTGTCGCGCGGCGATGTCGTCGACGACCGCGACATACTTCGCCTCCTCGGTGCGGAAGACGAGGTCGGCCTGGTCCTGGCGAATCATCGGGCGGTTGGTCGGGATCGGGACGACCCCGAGCTTGTAGATCGAGTGCAGTTCGGCCGCCTCGGTCTGGGCGGTGCCGGTCATCCCCGAGAGCACGTCATACATGCGGAAGTAGTTCTGCAAGGTGATCGTGGCGAGTGTCTGGTTCTCGTTCTTGATCTCGACGCCTTCCTTGGCCTCGATGGCTTGGTGCATGCCGTCGTTGTAGCGGCGGCCGGCAAGAATGCGCCCGGTGTGCTCATCGACGATGAGGACTTCGCCGTTCATCACGACATAGTCCTTGTCGCGGTGGAAGAGTTCCTTGGCCTTGATCGCGTTGTTGAGATAGCCGATCAGCGGGGTATTGACCGACTCGTAGAGGTTGTCGATGCCGAGGTAGTCCTCGATCTTGTCGATGCCCGACTCCAGGACGCCGACGGTCTTCTTCTTCTCATCGACCTCGTAGTCGCCGAGGCCGGACTCGAACTCGCCCCGGTTGAGCCGGGTGACCATCTTGGCGAACTCGGTGTACCACTTGGTCGCTTGGTCGGCCGGCCCGGAGATGATCAGCGGCGTGCGGGCCTCGTCGATGAGAATGGAGTCGACCTCGTCGACGATGGCGAAGTTGTGGCCGCGCTGGACGAGCTCGTCGGTCGACCAGGCCATATTGTCGCGCAGATAGTCGAAGCCGAACTCGTTATTGGTGCCATAGGTGATGTCCTTGGCGTATTCGGCGCGGCGCTGATCAGGCGTCATGTCCGAGAGGATGCAGCCGGTCTCCAGGCCGAGCATGCGGTGCACGCGACCCATCAACTCGGACTGGTATTCCGCCAGATAGTCGTTGACCGTGACGACGTGCACGCCCTTGCCGGCGAGCGCGTTCAGATACGACGGCAAGGTCGCGACGAGGGTCTTGCCCTCACCGGTCTTCATCTCGGCGACATTGCCCATGTGCAGCGCGGCGCCACCCATGATCTGGACGTCGAAGTGCCGCTTGCCGAGGGTCCGCTTGGACGCCTCGCGGACCGCCGCGAAGGCCTCGGGCAGGATGCTGTCGAGGCTCTCACCCTTGGCGATGCGCTCGCGGAAGAGATCGGTCTCGCCGCGCAATTCTTCGTCGGTCATCTTCTCGAAGTCCTCTTCGAGGGCGTTGACCGCGGCGGCGATGCCTTCGAGGCGCTTGACCACACGGGATTCACCGGCGCGCAACAAGCGCTCGAACAACTTGGGCACGGAGGAACTCCTGACATAGCGACCTGGAACCCGACCAGACTAATCGAGGCCGAGCTCCCTTCCCCAACGTGCCGGGACGGGGGCACGTTCCGGGAGGGAACGGCATACGGGCGGGCACTGCGGTGGCCGCGCGCATCGCGCGCGGGTGAGGATTGCCGTATGCCGTTCCCCGCCAGTGTCCCCGAACTCACCGACGGCGTGGTGCTGCTGCGCGCCCACCGCCCCACCGATGCCGACGGCATCGTCGGACAGTCGAACGACCCCGCCTCGATGCGATGGACGACGGTGCCGCGCCCGTATGCCGGCGAGCAAGCGCAGGAGTTTCTCGCATCGATCGAGGCCGGGTGGAACGCCGGCGAGGGCAATCTGCACTGGGCCATCTGCGAGGTCAGCGCTCCCGAGCGCTATCTCGGGACCATCGACCTGCGCGAGCGGCCGGGCGGCACGGCCGAGGTCGGGTTCGGCCTGCACCCGGACGGCCGTGGCCGCGGCGTGATGGCGCGGGCCGTGCGGCTGCTGGCTTACCACTACTTCACCGAGCGCGGTGGGCGGCGGCTGTATTGGTATGCCGAGCGCGGCAACTGGGCGTCCTGGCGGGTCGCCTGGGCGTGCGGCTTCCAGCATCACGGGCTGTTGCCGCTGAAACTCGCGGGGTTGGCGGACGTGCCGGGCGATCCGGCGCGCGACGGCTGGGTCGCCAGCGTCGGGGCCGAGGACGATCTCGGCCGGCCGGCCGCGCCGTGGTACGTGCCCCCCGTTCTCGACGGCGACGGCATCCGGCTGCGGCCCTGGCGGGAGTCGGACAGCGAGAGCGTGGAAGCGGCAGACCACCCGGCCCATTTCGTGCCGGCGGGGGCGATCCCGACGCCGGAGAATTGGGCCGCGTGGTTCGAGCGGCGGCTCGGAGTCATGTCGCGGGGCACGAGCCTCAACTGGTGCATCGCGGATGCGCGCAGCGATCGGGCGCTGGGCGAGGCGCTGGTGTTCGTCCATGACGGGTCGCTGGACGCGGCGGACACGGCCGAGTTGGGCTATTACCTGTTTCCGTCGACGCGGGGCCGGGGCGCGGCAAAGGAGGCGGCCCGGCTCGCCACGGCGCACGCCTTCACGCCGCGCGAGGCGGGCGGCCTCGGTCTGCGGCGTCTGGTCGCCGAGACCGCCGCCGACAATGCGGCGAGCAATGCCGTCCTCGAATCAGCGGGCTTCACGCGCTGGGGGCACGAAGCGGCCGCCACGGCGCCCGACGGCAGCATCGGCCCGGCCGACCACTGGGAGCGGCTAGCTCCATAGGCGAGGCGTACGTGGCAGCCTGAGCGTGGTGACCAACTCCGCGTCGGCCGGCGACTGGTCAGCGGCATTCCTACGCGTGGATAACATGTCCAGGTATCTCCGCCCGGCAGCAACTCCAGCCTCAACGCCGAATAGGTCACGATCGTCAACAACACCGGTTCCACGCTCTCGCTGACCGGGTGGACGCTACGCGACAAAAGCAACCACGTGTTCACGTTCCCGAGCTTCTCGCTGCGCGCGGGCGGCTACGTCTACGTGAAGTCGGGGAAGGGCACCAACAGCTCGTCCTCGATCTACTGGCAGCAGTCCTGGTACGTCTGGAACAACTCCGGCTCGGCCTACCTGCCGGGACAGCAAGGGCACGCTGAAGGACTCCTGCACCTGGGGTTACGCGATCACGACGTCCTGCTGACGCCCAGGGAGGGCGAGGAAAGTGGCGAGCAGGTCGAGCTCCGCCACCAACTCGGCCCGGTCGGCCGGCCCGCCGCGGCCGGGCTCCCACGTCAACCGTTGGACGCGAAGCACACCGGCGGCCCGGTCGGACTTCAAGTCCACTCGAGCGACCAGCTCATCGCCCAGGAGGAAAGGCAGCACGTAGTAGCCGTGCACGCGCTTCGGCGCCGGGACGTAGATCTCCAGCCGGTAATCGAAGCCGAAGATCGCCGCCACTCGATCCCGTTGCCAGACAAGGGAATCGAAGGGTGAGAGCAACGCCCGGGCGGTGATCGCCCGCGGCCGGCGCGCGTCGCGATGGACGTATGCCGGCCGCCGCCACCCCTCGACGGACGCCGGCACGAGCGTCCCCTCCCCCACCAGGCGTTCCACGGCCGCCGCTGCCGGCGCCGGTGGGATGCGGAAGTAGTCGCGCAGGCACTGCAGGCTCCCGACGCCATGCGCGCGGGCGGCGACCTCGATCAGCCGCGTGATCGCGACATCGTGGGCCGGGCGCCCGGCCGGGTCGGTCGCCGAGCGCATGCCGGGCGGCAGGACGCGGTGGAGCGCGTCATACCGGCGCTCGAATTGCGTTGTGCGACCGGCAGATCCGATGTCACCAGCCCAGAAGAGATGCTCCAGGGCGTTCTTGACCAGTGACCAGTTCCAGCCCCACTCGCTCCTCGACCGGGGCACGTCGTGCGCCAGCGCGACCTCGGTCTCGCGCGAGGTCATCGGCCCGTGTCGCTCGATCTCGGCCCACACCGCTGCGACCAGGCCGGGATGCTCGCGCTCGACGCGCTGCATCCCGCCCCACGAGTCGGTCTTGGCGCGCTGCATGCGGAAGTCCAGCAGCGGCCACGTGCTTGGCGGGATCAGGCTCGCCTCGTGCGCCCAATACTCCACCAGCCGCCGGGGCGCGCGATCACGGATGCGATCGAGGAGGGTCGCGTCATACGGACCGAGCCGGGAGAAGAAGGGCAGGTAGTGGCTGCGGGCGAGCACATTGACGCTGTCGATCTGGATCACGCCGACGGTGTCGATCACGCGTTGCACATCGCGCAACGGAGTCGCCGACACACCACGCGGCCGACCAAATCCTTGGGCGGCCAACGCGATTCGCCGTGCTTGCGCCCGGCTGAGGCGAAGCTCGGTCACGACAGCCGGATCAGGACAACGCCGCCTGGGCCGCGCCGACTTCCAGGTGGATGACGCCGTACTTCCAGCCGCGCCGCCGATAGACGACGCTCGGCTTGTCGGTCTCGCTGTCGTGGAAGAGGAAGAAGTCGTGGCCGACGAGCTCCATCTCGCGCAGCGCGTCGCTGAGGGTCATCGGGACGCTCTCGTGCACCTTTTCGCGGACCTCGATCGGCGAGTCACCGAAGGCCCCGAAGAGGTCCGGCTCGGTGTCCTCCACCGGCGCGGCGGTCGCCGGCTGTTCGACGATCGCGGGCGCGGCCTCGACCTTGCGGCCGCGTGAGACGCGGCGCCGATCGTTGGCGCGGCGCAGGCGCTCGACGAGCTTGTCCTGGGCCAGATCGAAGGCGGCGAACTTGTCCTCATGGATGGCTTCGGCGCGCACGACGGGGCCGCGGGCATGGCAGGTGATCTCGACGCGTTCGGAGGCTTTGGTTTTGCTGCGGGTGGGTTCGTGGGTCAGCATCACCTCGATGCGCAGGGCGCGCGGCGCCAGTGCCTCGACCTTGGTCAGGCGGGCATTGACGTGATCGCGGAAGGATTCGCTGACGGGTTGGTGACGGCCAGAAATGACGACATCCATGTGAACTCCAAATGGTGACGGATCAGCTGCGAACTCGAGGCGTCGAAATGGTGCACTCCGGTCGCATCACCTGCCTCGCGTGACCGCGGCGAGCGAAAGACGTTCCCATAGAGGGACGCTAGCCCAAACCCTGACCGCTGTGGGACTCGGGTCGGAATCGGCGTGGCGTGGCCGCGATGGCCGCCTGGCCGACGACCTCGATGCCGGTCGCGTTCAGCGCCCGCGTTGCTTCGGCCATCGACGCGCCCGTGGTGAGGATGTCGTCGGCGAGGATCACCGTGGCGCCGTGCCAGTCCCCCGCCCGCACCCGCATCCGGCCGGCGAGATTACCCGCCCGCCCGGCCGCATCGAGGCCGGCCGTGTCCCTGACCCGGCCGTGCACGCGCAGCACCTCGGCGCTCGGCAGACCAGCCTCGCGCGCGGCCAGCCGGACCAGGTCCCGCACCGGATGATCCCCGCGGGCGCGGATCGAAGCAGCCGAACTCGGCATCGAGAGCACCACATCGATTCCCGTATGCCGGGTGCTCACCGCCTCCGCCGCACGCACCAGAGCCTGCGTGAGCAGCACGGCGAGAATCGTGCGCAGGTCGCGTCGCGCCCCGTCCTTGTAGCCACGGATCAAACCGGACAGCGGCGGCAGGTAAGCGGCCGTCACCCAGGTCGGGCCGATGCCGAAGGGGGCCGGCGCCGGGAAGACAGGCTGCGGCCCACCCGCGAAAGTCGTCCCCGTCACCGCATCGACGCACTCAGCGCACAGCGTGAGCAGGGGCGCGCCGCACCCTGCACACCGGCGGGGCAGCGCGAGATCGATCAACCCCGCCACGTCGAATCGCCGGCCCATCGCGCCATCTTCCCAGCCCGCCCCGCCAGGGGACTCGGGTCCCAGCCGGGCTGTGGACAACCATCAGCGGCCGGGGACGATCAGGTCGCTGCCCGCGGCGGGGAGCCAGCCGGCACCCGCACGCACGAAGACCCGATCCTTGGTGCGCACCACCAGTCGCCGCTCACCGCCCAGCGTGGTCAGGGCGAGCGCGCCCTTGACCGCAGGCAAGGGCGTGACCTCCTGGCCCAGGGTGACCAGGAAGGCTCGCTCGACATCTTTGGTCACGGAACCCAGGACCGACAAGGTCGTGTCGTCGATCCAGGTGACATCGCGCAGCGACGCGAACTGCGGTCCGAGCCGAAGTGGCGTCGCGGCCAGCGCGGTCGGCAGACCATTTGCGGCCCGGACGATGCCGGCGACATCCAGCCGGGCGTCCTTGTGGTGTCGGTCGGTGGACACGATCGCGATCCGGCTGCCGTCCACCGACACGCTCAACGCGACCGGCAGGCGGCCGGTGAGCCAGTCGGCCGGGATCCGCACTGCCGCCGCGTCCGGGTCGGTTGCCGGCCAGACGAGCGAGTTGACCGCCCAGACCGCGGCGTCGTTCGGCTTCTTGGCCAGCCGGCCGCCAACCCACAAGGCCCCCATCCGGTCGTATGCCGGCGCGGTCAGGTCGGTGCCGAAGTTCGGCACCGTCTCGGCCGAGTCCGCCCGGAAGCGGGCCAACTCGCCCTGGTCGACGGCCGCCACCTCCTGCCCGGTGAAATTTGCCGCCAAGTCGTCGAAATAGGGCTGCACGGCGGGAAAGACGGGAGTCCGGTCGGTGAAATCCTCGGCCTGGCTCTGCTCCACCTGTGACGGATCGACCGAATACAGGCCCTGCCCCACGCGCACCAGCGGCAACACGCCGACGGGCGGGCCCAAAGAGTCGATGCCCAACTCGCGCAGGGTGGCGACGGGAGCGTCGATCCCGGCAAGGGCAAGCCGGGTGCCCTCGACCGTGACATCGACCCCGACGACGCCGGGCGCCTGGGTGACCGTCGAGACCAGTTGCGCCCAGATATTGCGCCGGGCGGCGGAGTCATTGGTGATCCCGGTGCCAGCCAGGTTGACCGTCGCGATCCCGTCGGACACGGGCACCGAGTCCACCAGCAGGTGAACGCCGCCACCGAGATCGGTGCGGACGGCACCGGTCAGGTAGTTCGGCACCGCGCCGAGTTGCTGCCGCACCATCCGCGTCGCCATCCGGTCCGAGACGACCCAGCGCACATCGGGCACGAGCGAGGCACTGCCCGTCGCCACATAGTTGACGGTCACCTGCCGCATCAACCCGGCGAACGCGCTCGGCGACAACCAGCGCCCAAAGGTCTTGGGGACATCGCTGATCCGCCACTCGCCGCCGACCTCGGTCAGCACGAGATCCATCCGCACCGGTTCCGAGCCTGGCGCGGCCGGGGTGTACCGGCCGTCCGCGGTGAGCGTGCCGACGGGGGTGGCCGTCAGCCGATAGCGACCGGCCAGCCCGTCGATAACCACCGCACTGCCTTCTTGGACGACCACCGTGCCGACGTCGGGGTTCCAGCGGGCCGCCGCACCGGTCGTCAGATAGGACTTGGCGCCGGCGATGGCATCACCGGAGACCCCACCGGCGCGCAGGAAGCCG
>Ga0075158_10003924_pt1 | contig 10333 bp, 8 predicted proteins | sample JI91814BDNA_FD_70968 | JGI IMG/M metagenome (GOLD analysis project Ga0075158, IMG submission 70968) | Wastewater effluent complex algal communities from Wisconsin, to seasonally profile nutrient transformation and Carbon sequestration -... | ecosystem: Engineered > WWTP > Effluent > Algae... | reverse complement strand
GCCCGACTGGCGCGACCGGCCCGGGACCGACCGGCAAGGCCCGGCCCCGCTGCTGGCCGGGCTCGCTATCGCGGGCACTGCGCTCCCCCGGGGCCCGGTTCGTTTCCCGCGCCGCTGCGGCAGCCCTCACGATCCTGGCCGCCGGGTGCGGCGAGCCGGGCGCCTCTTCTGATGCCGGTGGCGCCGGTGGCGCCGGTGCCGCCGGTGCCGCCGGTGCCGCCGGTGCCGCGAGCGCCGGCGCCACCGCCGCGAGCTACTTCGTCGAGCTCCCCACGGAGCTCGGTCACGGCGACCAGGCGATGGGCTCCCTGCGCACGGCGCTGCGCCGCCACGGCCTGCAGGTCAAGGACGAGTACAGCGAGCTCGTTGGCCTGGCCGGCACGGTCAGCGTCCGCGGCAGCGCCGCCGATGTCCAGGCGCTGCTGCAGGAGCTTCCGGGGCTGCAGGCGCGGGCCGTGGTGTGGCGCTACCCCGCCGGCGGCTGCGGCGACGCGAGCTGCGACAGCGACGAGGCGGCGACCCCCGACCGCGGCGCGACCTGCAGCCTCGACTGCGGGGCGCTGCCCGAGCACTCCGCCCGCGACGAGCTCAGCAACAGCTGGCACGTCGGCGCGGTGGCCGCCGATCAGCTGTGGCCGCAGACCCGCGGCGAGGGCATCCACGTCGCCGTGCTCGACACCGGTTATGACAGCGGACCGGGCACCCAGCACCCGGATCGACCGGCCGAGCTCGGCTTTGGCTACAACCTCGCCGCCGGCAGCCCCGACTACGGCGCGGTAAACGAGCACGGGACCCACGTCGCCGGCGTCATCGCCGCCCCGCGCAACGGCCTCGGCTCGGTCGGCATCGCGCCGGGGGCGACCCTGCACATCTTCCAGGTCTTCCAGAACAACGCCGGCCACGTGGGCGCCACCGACGCCGACATCATCGCCGCGATCGAGCTTGCGATCCGCAACGGCTATCACATCCTCAACCTGAGCCTGGGCGGCCCCCGCGACAGCGAGCCCGAGCACCGCGCGGTGCGCAAGGCCTACGACGCCGGCCTGCTGGTGGTCGTCGCCGCCGGCAACGCCGAGGACAGCACCAAGGGGGCGCTCGGCACCGCGGCGCGGGAGTTCCCCGGCGCCTACCCGGAGTCGCTCTCGGTCGGCGCGGTCAGCCGCAGCGAGTCGATCGCCAGCTTCTCCTCGACCGGCCCCAGCGTGACCCTGTCCGCCCCCGGCGTCGGCATCTACTCGACGGTCCCGCAGGCGAGCGGCGAGCGCGAGGTCACCGCCGTGTTCACGCTCTTGGGGCTTGGCGAGCGCGCGATGAGCGCGGCGCTGCCGGTGGGCAGCTCGGGCACCGGCCTGGACGGCAGCCAGGTGGTCGCCTGCGGCTTCGGCACCCCGGCGGAGGTCGCGGCGTGCGCGCCGCTTGGCAAGGTCGCGCTGATGCAGCGCGGGCCGGGCGGCCCGGGGCAGACGGCGCTGCCGTTCAGCGACAAGATCCGCAACGCCCGGCTGCAGGGGGCGATCGGCGTCGTTTTGTACAACCACCGCTACGGCGATCCGGCGACCGCGGGGGCGGTGCTCGACAGCATCAGCCTGGGCACCGGCCAGCCGGTGCCGGTCGTCGGGCTCGCCGCCGGCGATGGCGAGTACCTGGACGACCAGCTGCGCCAGGGCCGCCAGCTCACGGTGCGCATCGCCATCCGCGCCAGCGACTACGCGACCTTCGACGGCACCAGCGATGCGACGCCCATCGTCTCCGGCGTGGCCGCCCTCTTGTGGTCGCGCTTCCCCGCCCTCACCAACGTCGAGCTGCGCCAGCTGCTCATCGAGTCGGCGGTCGACCTGGGCGCCCCGGGCCGGGACGACGCCTTCGGCTGGGGCCGCATCGACGCCCTGCGCGCCCTGCGCCAGGCCGCCCCGCGCGCCCGCTGCGGCGACGGTCGGCTCGACCCCGGCAGCGAGGTCTGCGACAGCGCCAGCGCCAGCACCGCCTCGTGCGACGAGCTCGGCTACGACAGCGTCGCCGGCGGCGCCGTCACCTGCGGCCGCAGCTGCACCAGCCTCGACGGCCGGACCTGCCAGTGCCTGCCGGGCCGCGGCCCGTTCCAGCTGAGCCAGACGGTGACCGAGAACGTCAACCTGGCCGGGGTGATCGGCACCCTGGCGGTCTACCACGTGGCGCTCGGCGGCAAGCCGGTGCGCGGCGCCGTCGCCCGGGTCGCCACCAGCCACCTCGGCCGCGACCTCGGGGTCTATCAGACCGACCCCTCCAACGTCGCCGGCGACATCTATGATTTCAACCGCACCCAGGGCACGGGCGCGACCCCGGGCGACTACACGCTGTCCCCGGTCCTCACCAAAGCCGGCGGGCGCTGTCACGACGATCAGCCGATGAGCCCCGCCAGCTACATCCTCCGGGTGAAGAACTAACCATGAAGGTCGGTGTGATTGGCACAGGGTATGTGGGGCTGGTCGCCGGGGCGGGGTTTGCCGACTTCGGCAACGACGTGGTCTGCGTGGACATCGACGCGGCGCGCATCGCCGCCCTGCAGGCGGGCGCGATGCCGATCCACGAGCCGGGGCTGGCCGAGCTCGTGCGCGACAACGTGGCCGGCGGGCGGCTCGCCTTCAGCACCGACTTCGCGGCGGCGGCCGCGGACGCCGAGGTGGTGCTGCTGTGCGTGGGGACGCCGCCGCTCCCCGACGGCAGCGCCGATCTGAGCCAGGTCCTTGCGGCCGCCCGGGCGGTCGGTGCCGCCCTGCTCAGCGAGTTCACCGTCGTCGTCAACAAGTCCACCGTCCCGGTCGGCACCGCCGAGAAGGTGCGCGACGCCATCGCCGCGGTGACCACCCGCCCGTTCGCGGTGGTCAGCAACCCCGAGTTCCTCAAGGAGGGCAGCGCGATCGAGGACTTCCTGCGCCCGATGCGCGTGCTCATCGGCGTCGGGCCCGGCGCCGGTCCGCCGGCAAGCGGGGCGCCGGCGGCGGTCGACGAGCGCGCCCGCACCGTCATGCGCCGCCTGTACGCCGCGGTGGTGCGCACCAGCGACCGCATGCTGATCACCGACGCCCGCTCGGCCGAGCTGACCAAGTACGCATGCAACGCCTACCTGGCGATGCGGGTGTCGTTTATAAACGACGTGGCCGGACTGTGCGAGCGGGTCGGGGCCGACGTCGAGCTCGTGCGCCGCGGCATGGGCATGGACACCCGCATCGGCCCGCGCTTCCTGTTTCCCGGCATCGGCTACGGCGGCTCGTGCTTTCCCAAGGACACCCGGGCGCTCTTGTCGTGCGCACGCAGCCACGGCATGGAGCTGCCGCTGGTCGCCGCCACCGAGCGCATCAACGAGCGCCAGAAGCTCCTCCTTCTCGACAAGCTGTGCGCCCAGCTGAGTGCGGAGGCCGCCGCGGGCGCGCCCCCCGGGTCCGCTCACGAGGCGCTGCTGGCCGGCAAGACGGTGGCGATCTGGGGCCTGTCGTTCAAGCCCGAGACCGACGACGTCCGGGAAGCCCCGGCGCTGAGCCTCATCGAGCAGCTGGTCGCTCGCGGCGCCCGGGTGCGGGCCAGCGATCCGGTCGCCAACCAGCGCGCCACCGAGCAGCTGCAGCACAGCCTGGGCGCCGCCGCCGCCGCGGTCACCTTCTTCGACGACGCCTACAAGGCCGCCCAGGGCGCCGACGCCCTCTGCCTGTGCACCGAGTGGCGGCAGTTCCGCCAGCCGAACTTCCGCCGCCTCCGGCGCGAGCTGCGCGGGCTCCTGGTCTTTGACGGCCGCAACATCTGGGATCCGGCGCAGGTGCGTGAGGTCGGGCTCACCTACCATGGAATCGGCAGACTCTGAGCGGGCTCTGTAGGAAAGACGCCGGACGGAATCCAGGCGGGCGCTCTCCCTGGCGTGACGGGTTTGGGCTAGTATGAGGGGCAGCCAGGCCACTCGGTTCGGAGGAACCATGTTCGTCGTCTGCGTCAAGGTTCAGGTCATTGCCGAGCATGTCGAGCCGTTCATCGCCGCGACGCGGGAAAACGCCCAGGCGACCCGGCAGGAGCCGCGAAATGCTCGCTTCGACGTGCTGCAGTCCCTCGAGGATCCCAGCCGCTTCACCCTGTACGAGGTCTACCAGGATGAGGCGGGGTTCAAGGAGCACCAGCAGACTCCCCACTACCTGGCCTGGCGGGCCGCGGTGGCCCCGATGATGGCCAGCCCGCGGGTCGGAGAGAAGCACCGGAGTCTGTTCCCCGAGCCCTGGCGGTAGCGCGGTGGAGTTCACGCTGCGCACCGCCGGTCAGATTCTGTTCGGCCGCGGCACCGCGCGCCGGGCCGCCGAGCTGACGGTGCCGCTCGGCCGGCGGGTGTTCCTGGTGACCGGGGAGAGGTCGCTGGAGCACGGCGGCCACCTGGCCCGCCTGCAGGCCGAGCTGGAGGCGCGAGCGGCCAGCTGGACGCGGCTGGTGACGACCAAGGAGCCCGACGTCGAGCGCATCGACAGCGCGGTGGCGCGCTGCCGGGAGGCTGGCTGCGACGTGGTGCTGGCGATCGGCGGCGGCAGCGTCCTGGACACCGGCAAGGCGGTGGCGGCGCTGGCCAAAAACCCCGGCAGCGTGCTGGAGTACCTGGAGGATGCAGGCCGCGGTCCGCCGCGTCCGCTCGCCCTGGGGGCGCTGCCGGTGGTCGCCCTGCCGACGACCTGCGGCAGCGGCTCGGAGACCACGCGCAACAGCGTGGTCCGCATCCCGGAGCTCGCGGTCAAGCGCAGCCTGCGCAGCGATGTCCTGCTGCCGCGCGTCGCGATCATCGATCCCGAGCTCGCCGAGGGGGCGCCGCTGCCGGTCGCCGCGGCGGCCGGGCTCGACGCGCTCACCCACCTGCTGGAGGGCTACGTGTCGCGCGGCGCGCAGCCGACCACCGACGCGCTGGCGCTGCGCGGCCTTTCCCTTGCGAGCCGCGCCCTGGCCGAGCTGGCGGAGCCGGACCGCGCGCACGGCCCGGCGTTCGACCAGATGGCGCTGGCGAGTCTGTGGGGCGGCATCGTCCTTGCCAACGCCGGACTCGGCGCGGTCCACGGGCTGGTCGCGCCGCTCGGCGGCTACTACGAGGTCGCGCACGGCGACGCCTGCGCCTGCCTGCTCCCGGCGACGCTGCTCGCCAACATCGAGGCGCTCAAGCGCCGCGCCCCGCAGCACCCGGCGCTCGACCGCTACCGCGAGATCATCGCGCTCATCTGTCCGAGCGGTCCGCAGACTCCCGAGCGCGCCGCCGAGCAGCTCCTCTGGCTGCGCCAGCGGCTCGGTGTCCGCTCGCTGCGCGAGCGCGGCGTGGTCCCGCAGAGCTTCAGCCGGATCATCGCCCAGGCGCGTGGGGGGAGCATGCGCTCAAACCCCATCGATCTGTCCGACCAGGAGCTCGAAGCAATCCTGATAAGTACGCTCGCGGGCTGATTCGGAGCTACACTGAAGCAAGTACTGGTCACATGCAGCTCGATGCGCGGTGGGTCCGCTCTTCCCATTCCGCCTTGCGTGCAGGAAGGATTGGAGAAGCCTGGGATGGCGAGTCGCATTTACCGAATCGTGAAGTACGTTGAGGATCACTTCTCATCGTTCGCAGTGTCACGGCTCATCATGCTCTCCGGGGTCAAGGTCCGTAAGTACACCCGGGACTCGTCGGATGATCCGCAGGACTTCGCCAAGGTCTGGCGGGCGGTGCAGGAGCTGGCCAAGACGCACAGCCAGCTCGATGAGCTGACCCACCTGATCAATGATCAGTGATCCGTGATCCGTGATCCGCATCGCGACTCTGGGCCCGGGCGCCGCGGCGCCGCCGCAATATCTTAAGGAGAGAACATGTCGCAACTATTCGCCGGACTTGGCTCGAGCGTCCACTCCGACACCGCGGTCGCCGTCGCCGCCGCGGTCGCCCAGGCGCGCACCACGCTGCACGGACACACGCCCAGCGTCGCCTTCGTCACCGCGACCGTAGAGCACGATGCCCAGCAGGTGTTCGCCGCGCTGGTCGCCGCGCTGCCCGGAGTGGCGGTGCACGGCATCACCACCTCGCTCGGCTTGCTCGGGCCCTCGGGGGTGATAAACGGTCCCGATGGCGTCGTCGGGGTGCTCCTTTTGGCCGGGGGCAAGGGAGTACGGGTCGCGGTCGGGGCGTCGGCGGTCGGCGCCGATCCGAAGGCGGCGGCGCGCAAGGCGGCGCAGGAGCTCCTCGCCCAGAGCGGCGGCGAGCTGCCGCGGGTCGTCCTGTTCAACTCCTCTCCCGGTCCCGAGGAGGCGCTGCTGAGCGCGCTCGCCGAGCTATTGCCGGGGGTGCCGGCCTTCGGCGGGAGCGCCGCCGATCACGCGATCGCCGGCGAGTGGAGCGTGTTTACCAGCACCGGCCCGCTCAAGGAAGCGGTCTCGCTGGTCGGAATCTTCGGCGCGGTGGCGGTGGGCGGAGCGATCCGCGCTCCCTACGCGCCCACCGCGCGCCAGGGTCAGGTCACCGCGAGCACCGGCCGCACCCTGAAAGAGCTCGACGGCCGCCCCGCCGGCGAGGTCCTCAACGAGTGGCTCGACGGAGCCGTCAGCGAACAGCTGCGCGACGGCGGCAACATCCTGGCCCAGACCGCCCTGCGGCCGCTCGGGATCAAGTGCCAGACCGCGGCGGGAGCGCACTGGCTCACCATCCACCCGGCGCACATCCACGCCCCGGACGGCAGCGTCTCGCTGTTCGCCTGCGCCGAGCCGGGCCAGACCCTCTCGGTGATGAGCGGCAGCGTGTCCGGACTTACCGCGGTGCTCGGCGAGCTGTGCACCGAGTCGCTGGAGCGGGCGGGGCTGTCTCCCGAGCAGGTGCGGGTGGGCATCCTCATCTACTGCGCCGGCTGCGCCGGAGCCATCGGCGCCGAGCTCGATACCGGCCTGCGCGAGCAGCTGGCGCGGCGGCTCGGCAGCGCGCCGCTGCTCGGGATGTGCACCTTCGGTGAGCAGGGGTACGTGCCGGGCTTTGGCAACTGCCATCAGGATCTGTCGGTCAGCCTGCTGCTCATCGGGTAATCACTGTCCGCTCGCCGCAAGCCCCGAACGGGGCCTGGTCTCAGGGCTCTTGCCATGCATCCGTATAGTCCGATAAGTCACAGCCGCCCCTGGGCCAGGCGCGGTCTCCTTGCAGGGGCTGCCGGCGCGCTGCTCCTGCTTGTCTGCTCGACGCGGCTCGCCGCGGCCCCGCCGCAACCGCCGACCCCGCCGGCGCTTGGGGTCTGGCGGGCCTGGCTCGACAGCCCGGGCGGCGAGCTGCCGTTCGGTCTGGAGCTGCGGCCGGCGGCGCCATCGGGTCCGGGGGGCGCGGCGGCGGGCTCCTTGCAGGCCTTCCTGCTCAACCCTCCCGAGCGGATTCCCATCGCCCGGGTCAGCTGGAGCGCGGGCGAGCTGGTCCTCCACCTGGACCCCTACGCATCGACGCTGCGCGCCCGGCTCGGGGGCTCGCCGCAGACTCTGGAAGGGACTTGGCGCAAGCAGAAGGGCGCCGACTCCTTTGTCGAGCTGCCGTTCCACGCCCGCTTCGGCGCCGCCCGCCGCTTCACCGCGCCGGCAGCCGGCGGAGCGCCGCGCCCCGCCGCCGCTCCGCTGCCGCCGCGCTGGCGGGTGAAGTTCGCCAGCGACCCCGATGCCGCGGTGGGACTGTTCACCGAGCCGTCCCCGGACCTCCTGACCGGAACCTTCCTGACCAGCACCGGCGACTATCGCTACCTCGCCGGCAACCGCGACGGCGACCGCCTGCGCCTGTCGTGCTTCGACGGCGCCCACGCGTTCCTGTTCGATGCCCGCCTGCAGCCGGCCGACCCGCCGCGCCGCGCCGCCGCTCACCTGGCGGGCGACTTCTACTCCGGCGACCGCTGGCACGACACGTGGACCGCCGAGCCCGACGAGAAGGCGCAGCTCGCCGATCCGTTCACGCAGAGCCGCGCCAGCGCGCAGGCCGAGCTCGGCGCGCTCCGCTTTCCCGATGTGCAGGGGCGCAGCCGCGCCCTGAACGACCCGGCCTTCGCCGGCAAGGCGCGCATCCTGGAGGTCTTCGGCACCTGGTGTCCCAACTGCAACGACGCCACCGCGTATCTGGTCGAGCTCGATCGCAAGTACCGCGCGCGCGGGCTCGCGATCGTCGGTCTGGCCTTCGAGGTCACCGGCGACCTCGCCCAGGACGCGGCGCAGGTCCGGCGCTTCGCCGCCTTTCATCACGCCGAGTTTCCCCTGCTCATCGCCGGTCTGGCCGACAAGGAGAAGGCCTCGCGCAGCCTGCCCCTGCTCGACCGCGTGCGCGCCTACCCGACGACCCTGTTCCTGCACCGCGATGGCCGCGTGCGCGCCGTGCACAGCGGCTTTTCCGGCCCCGCCACCGGCGCCGCCCACGCCGAGCTCCGCCGCCACTTCGAGGAGCTCATCGAAGAGCTCCTCGCCGAACCGGAGGGCGTCGGCCGCTAGCCGGCGCTAGCGCCACGCGATCGCGCCCTGGGCGCAGGTGTCCTCGGGACCGCGCGCATAGTGCGCACCGATGAACGCGCCCAGCGTCGCCGGGTCCAGGCAGGACGCCGTGTAGGCGTACCCCCAGGCCACCGCCGCCACCTGCACCCCCGCGGGCAGCAGCGGATCCGGGGTCAGCACCCAGCGGGAGTTTATCGGCGGCTGGCAGGCCGGGTCCTGCGGCAGCGCCGCCGCGAGGTCCTTGAGCTGCGCCGCCACCTGCGGGCAGCCGTCCGCGCAGCTGTACAGCAGCACCACGCCGCCGTGCTCCGCGTTGTGCAGCCAGTTGCCGCGCGGCACCTGCTCGCCGAACGCCTGCGCCCACGGCACCCACACCGGATAGTGAGTCCCCGCGGCCGGCGGGTTGGTCTGAAAGGACAGCGCGCTGCCCTGCAGGGCGTGGTTCGCCGCGTCCGCGGGGACCTTGACGGTCACCGCCGCGCACGGCCCCTCGGGCGGCCCGAGCGCCCCGGGCGGCCCGGTCTCCCCCGCAGGCGCCGCGCCGCAGCCGAGCCCCGGTCCCAGGCCGACCAGCAGCACCGCGCACCGCGCCCACGCCCACGGGCGCGCAAGCTCACTCCGCAGTCCCAGCAGGATGTTCATCGCCCCCACTATAGCCGGACTTTTCCCCCGCCACGACCTATTCCCGGCCGCCCGCCCGCTCAGAGCTCAGCTTGGGGGCCGGCGGAGCAGGCGCAGCCGCCCCAGGCTCGCGCGCAGCTGCTCGACCTGCTCTTCCAGGTTCTGGATGTGGCTGAGGATCTCGTGGTCGGTCTCGTGGGCGCGCTCTTTTTCGCGCTTGTCTTCCTGCTCGGCCAGGGCGTTGCGCAGCGCGCTCATCTCCGCCGTGATGACGCCGATGAACAGGTTGAGGATCACCATCACTCCCAGCACGACGAAGCTGATGAAGTAGAAGATCGGCGTCCCCGGCGAGTAGTCATACTGCAGGGCCTTGCCGATCGCCTCGTGCATGATCTGCGAGAAGCCGTTGCCGGTGGCGATCTCGAACAGGGTGAGCATGGCCACCCCCAGGCTGCGGAAGTGCTCGGGATCGCTCTGCGCGAACAGGATCGCGCCGGCCACCGAGTAGACGTAGAAGTGCAGGCTCATGAACAGGCAGATATAGGCGATCGAGGGCAGGCTCTTGAGCAGCGCGCCGACCAGGATGTGCAGCTGCTGCAGCTCCTCGGCCAGGCGGATGAGGCGCAGCAGCCGGGCGATGCGCAGAAACGGCAGGAAGCGGGTATGAATGTGCACCGGCAGCACGTGCGGGAGCAGGCAGAGCACCACGATCGCGAAGTCAAAGACGTGCCAGAAGTCGATGTGCTCCAGGTTCAGCCGCCGCCGCCGCGCCGCCTCGGTGTCGCCCATGTGCTCGGGGTTTATGAAGAACAGCCACGGGCGCCTGCCCCACAGGCCCATCTTCAGGGCGAGCTCGGCGACGAAGATGAGGACGATCACCAGATCCAGGTAGCGGAACAGCTCCCCGTGGCGCGCCATCAGCGCGGTGTCGGTCTCTAGCCCCACCAGGACCCCGGCCAGCGCGATCACCAGGGTGATGAAGTAATCGAAATAGTTTGGCTTCTTCTCTTTTATCTTGGCGAGCAGCTCTTGCATGACTTCTCTCCGCCCGGTCCCCGGGCCCCCCGAGACAGGACTTTGCGCCCGGCTCGCCGACCGCGGAGCGCGCGGAGGCAGCGAAGCTTTGAGCTTGCGCCATTTTACGGCAAGCGGGGTCGCGGCGCCCAAGCGCAGCGCTGGGCGTCGAGATTTTGCGGGGCCGCCCCTGAGACGCGGGCGTCAGTTCGGCCAGAGCGAGGGGCGGAAAAGCCGGGGG
>Ga0075158_10003923_pt1 | contig 10337 bp, 11 predicted proteins | sample JI91814BDNA_FD_70968 | JGI IMG/M metagenome (GOLD analysis project Ga0075158, IMG submission 70968) | Wastewater effluent complex algal communities from Wisconsin, to seasonally profile nutrient transformation and Carbon sequestration -... | ecosystem: Engineered > WWTP > Effluent > Algae... | reverse complement strand
TGTCAACAGGCCCTAGCAAATCATTATTTATCGTTTTCTGATCAAAGGCTCATGTCATGTGCTTGTCCCGTCGTTTTCTTTTTGCCCTATTGAGTTCTTGCTTTGCATTACCACTGTTCGCCCAAGAAACCTTACCCGCCAACGTAGAGAGTCTCTTAAAAAAAGCCAATTTACCTAAGTCCGCGCTGAGCCTGGTCATCACACCAAGTCGGCAGAACGGATACGCTTTTAACTTACAAGGCGACAAAGCAGTCAGCCCAGCCTCGACTATGAAACTGGTGAGCAGTTTTATCGCTTTGGACGAACTAGGCCCCAATTTTCGCTGGAAAACCCAGATTTATGCGGACACGCCCCTCACCGGCATCAAACACGGCACATACACGGGCAAACTCTACTTAAAAGGTGGCGGCGATCCCAATCTCACTTGGGACAAATTAAGTCTGCTACTTCGTAATTTGCGTCAACAAGGAGTGCGCGATCTGCAAGGCGACATCGTGCTTGACCGCAATTATTTTCAACCGACGCGCCCCGAACTGAATGTCACACCTTTCGACGAAAATCCGGATGCGTATTACAACGTCATTCCTGATGCACTGCTCATCCACAGCAATATCAGCGCCATTGCCATTAATTCTGATAGCAACACTGTAGAAAGCAAATTACTCACGCCCATGGATAAGGTGAGCATCAAAAATCAGATGACACATAATAACGCGCCATGCAACGAATGGAAAAATACTTGGGTAGCACCGCAAACCAGCATCAATCCCCAAGCTCAAATCGAAATTAGCTTAAGCGGTGCATTTCCCAAAAACTGTCAAACCACGGTGTATCTCAATCTCGTCGAGCGCAACGCTTACATTGGCAGTGTGATACGTGCACTATGGGCAGAACTAGGTGGTAGTTGGCAAGGACAAATCCAGGATGGAAGCACGCCGGCTAATGCGGTACTTATAGCGCAAAGAGAATCCGAGACGCTGGCCGACACGCTGCGCATCATCAATAAGTTTTCTGACAATGCGATGTCACGCATATTATTTTTAACTCTGGGAGCGGAGTCGCCTATAGGCAAAAATTTTGCAGATTCCAGCCAAACTGCCAACGCTGTGATCCGCGCTTGGTTAGCCAAAAATGGCATCAGCGATACTGGTCTGCAAATAGAAAATGGCTCGGGCTTATCGCGCACCGATAAGATCAGCGCCAATCAATTGGCAAGTATTTTAAGAGTTGCCGCCAATAGTAATTGGTATCCAGAATTCGCTAGCAGTTTACCCATCGTAGGCATTGATGGCAGCATGCGTAATCGTCTCAAGTTCAGCGCTGCCGAAGCGCGTGCGCGAATTAAAACGGGTACCTTAAAAAATGTCGTTGCCGTTGCTGGCTATGTTCGGGATCAGCAACAAAATGATTGGATCGTAGTGGGTATTATCAATAGCGATGAAGCCAGTATCAGCCGCGCCCGTCCCGTGTTGGATGAAGTCATCAATTGGGTGGCGAATGGTAGACCTTAGTTTTGGCTTCAGCTCAATTTTGCTCAAGCTCATTTTCCAAAGCTAGCGTCACACCGTCCATGCCCAACATTTTGCGTTCTGTCTCATCGCGATTGATAAGAGGATGATGGATTGGGTAAAGTCAGGGTTATGCGGTTTTAGGCCGAAGTATCAACTGGCAGATTTCAACTGACAGAGATTAATTGAGAGGAATTCCACCATGATAGGCTTTTTACTCTGGATTATTTTATTCTTATTGTGCTGGCCACTGGCCTTACTAGCGATCGTAGCTTATCCCTTGATATGGCTATTACTTTTACCATTCCGCCTACTCGGGATTGCAGTCGATGGCGTATTTGAATTATTGCGTGCGATAGTTTTTCTACCGGCACGAATTTTGGGTGGTAAGCCACGTTAAACGTCGCTGCTAAAGCTTAGGCTTTTTAACTTTAGAGAGATCAATGACTAAGATTAAACATATCTTGCAACTCCTCACACCAATCCTCAGCGTCATGCAAGCCTATGCCTAAATACTGACAAACACGTTCTCGCGCCTTGAACCATTCGGCGGAACTTTCTTGTCCTTCATATTTTTGAATCGCATATTCCGCCAAGGTGGACAAGGCGATCAAGCCACGCACACTGTCTTCGGTCGCGGTATCTTCTAAAGTGCTGTAATCATGATGCAATAAAATCGCGGTCGAGACTTGTTCCGGCAATCCCCAAGTGCGCGCCATTAATGAGCCAATAGACGCATGATTTGTAATGTGGTGATTGTCTTCAATTTGGGTTAAAGGCAAATCAAATTCATTATTCGCTTTTTTCCAAGTTTCGGCGTAATCAGGAAAACGCTCCATCAAAATCGGCACACCGATATCGCAAAACAAACCAAAAGTGTGTGCTACATCGGACGAACAAACCGGGAAACGTTTAACCATGGCGCTCAAGGCTTGCGCACGTTTAGTCGAAAAATCCCAAAATTTACCCAGTGATAATGCGCTAGTATTAATGGATTGCCTCGCAATAATGCCCGTCATGAGCATGCCTGTTTGCGTGGTACCTATCAAACCCACAGCATGATCAACCGATTGTGCTTTTAAACGTAATCCGAAAAAGGAAGAATTGGTCAACTTTAATAGCGATGCTGCAAGCGAAACATCATTAGCAATAATTTTTGCCAATCCTCGCGCACTCGGCTCATTCTTATTTAATTCCTTTTGCATCTCGACTAACAAGCTTGGTCGCGGAGGAATACGTATGGTTTTTAACAAACTATCTACCGCTTGTTTGTCGGTCACCATGGGTTGTACGCTTTGATTCATCGTTTTGCAAAAGATTATTTTAAAATAATAAGAAGGATAAAATGCTTGTGGTCAGATCGAACTCACCGTATTAGACATTATTTCCTAATGGAAATCAATTCCAAGCAAGCCCACAGCGAAGCTGAAGCCCAAATAAATTGCTCTATGACAGCTTTCGCTGGTAGCGCTAACCGCGATTTTGATCGCCATAAATTACTTTAATGGTATGGGAGTTCGGCTATCTACTGGTACCGCTGTCACACTGTTTTGCGGCGAGCCATCAATTAATTTGTCGGAGTATGTCAGATAAATAAGCGTATTGCGTTCGGCATCGACCATCCTAACGATACGCAACTTTTTAAACAAAATAGAAAGACTTTGATTAAAGACTTCTTCCTGCTGTTTGAGCGGCTTGTCAAAACTAATATTACCAACCTGACGGCAAGAAATTGAGGCTTCCGCTTTATCCTCGGCCAAGCCCAAACCACCTTTAATCCCTCCCGTTTTGGCACGAGATACATAACAAGTGACGCCTTTAACTTTGGGGTCGTCGTAAGCTTCAACCACGATTTTATGGTCGGGCCCTAGCAATTTAAAAGCGGTATCAACACTGCCTATCTTCTGCGCCTGCGCCAGGCCAGAACCAAGTAATAAACATAAAGAGATCAAGCGAACATATTGCATCTTAGGCTTTCGTTGGTGGGAGGTATCAGTGCTTCGTTGTTTATGCACTGGAATTTGTACTTATTTTAAATTCATTTTAGATTCATTTTAAATTTATTTAGAACTCATCTTAAACTCCTTAAAAACACTAGCGAATGACCTGCATCTAAAGTCCTTTGTTCTCTATCAATCTCTATTTTGGATGTAAGCGTGCCTAAGATTTCGACCAATTCAATATTTTCCTGCTACAATCGCGCCCCATGTTTTCCTTTTCCTTACTTCATCGTTTGCGTCGCGCTAATAAGCTCGTGATCGCCGTGTTATTCCTGTATGGGCTAACACTGGGCGTCGCCATGGCTGCGCCTATGATTGCAGGTAAAGGCATCAGTATGCTGTGTACCAGCACGGGCATTAAATTTGTCAACGAATCAGGCAAAATTGTTGATGGTAAGGCGACTACGCACACCCTAGAATGCTCGTTTTGCGTCCCTACTGGCATAGCTCCCGAACTTCCGCTTATCGAAGTTTGCCCTCCGGTACATGCATTATCCTACGCCACACAATCGATTCCAGCAGCACGACTCGCTGCGATCGTTTCCGCTCCTCTGCCCGCTCGCGGGCCTCCGTTGTTCAATTAAATCAAATCTAGCGACCGGCCATATCCATCTCGCATGGAATAAGGCTGCCGCGTCGCACTTTATCTCGGGCTTTGTTACTGAAGAGAATAATCAATTTGAATTATTCACGCGGTAAAACAAAGTTCCATTTTGATTTTTCTGCGCACAAGTCCTAAGGATTTTTGCGTCAGGTATTGAACATTTATTTCATGAAAAACGTACTCCAACAAAATGCCATCGCATTAGCGATTGCTGCCGCCTTTCCATTTTTCTCTGCCTATGCTTTCGCAGCAGATGATCACAATACCAAACAAGACGATCAACAAAATCGTCAAACACAAATAGAACGCGTCACGATCAAAGGCGATAGACCAACGAGCTTGCCAACGGAAATTCCCACCACTATTGAAGGCATCAGTGCCAAAACACTAGCGACCACCATCAATGCGATTGATGCCGAAGATGCACTCAAATATCTACCAAGCTTACTAGTGCGCAAGCGCTATGTTGGTGATTACAATCACGCGGTATTGGCAACACGCGCATCAGGCACGGGCAATAGTGCGCGCTCTATGGTGTACGCTGATGGCATCCTTTTATCCAATTTATTAGGTAATGGCGCAACCTTTACGCCACGCTGGGGCTTAGTCACGCCAGAAGAAATCCAACGTGTTGATGTCTTGTACGGGCCATTTTCTGCTGCTTATTCAGGCAACTCAGTTGGCGCGGTGGTCGACTACGTCACCCGCATGCCAGAAAAATTTGAAGCCCATGCCAAGCTGGTTGGCTTCTCGGAGAATTTCCAAGAATACGGCACTGACAAAAAATTTAGCGGCAAACAACTCAGCGGCAGCCTCGGTGATAAACAAGGTGCTTTCTCATGGTGGGTGAATATCAATCGTTTAGATAGCGATGGTCACCCAATTGCATTCACCAATAAGCTGGTTTCTACCGGCATCACTAGTAGCGCTGGAAAACCCGTCACTGGCGCAATCGCAGGCAAGAATCCGCAAGGCCAAGACTGGTGGTTAATGGCTGCAACTGGTCAATATCACACCATACAAGATCATGCCAAAGTCAAACTGGCGTATGACATTACCCCCACGCTCAGAGCCAGCTACACCTATGGCGTATGGCGCAATGATATGAATAGCTCGGTTGAAAGCTATTTACGCGATACCACTGGCAACGCGGTGTATAGCGGCGACGTGAATATCGCCGGCAAAAAATATACGATCAATCCTACCGATATGGCGAATAGCAAAAATCAGCTCGAACATATTACCCACGGATTACACGTAAAAAGCAATACCAAAGGCACGTGGGATTGGGAACTAGCGGCCAGCCTATATGATTACAACAAAGATATAGCACGTGCACCAACCGTAGCAATCCCAAGCGCAGACGTAGGTGGTGCTGGTCGTATCACCGATGGCAGCGGCACAGGCTGGAACACGCTCGCCTTAAAAGGTATCTGGCGCCCAAATGCCGAACACACCACTGAGTTTGGCTATCAACGCGAAGCATACAAATTGCGTACCTTAGTATCCGACACCACCGACTGGATCAACGGCGCAGCCGGCAAACGCTTTTCGGCCTTCCGTGGTGATTCTGAATTGAACAGCGTTTATCTCCAAGATGCATGGCGCATCAATCCGACATGGAAAACCATACTAGGCGGTCGTTTTGAACAATGGTCAGCACAGGATGGCGCAATCTCCAACGCGAGCACCACCTTGGCTTTTGGTACACGCGAGGAAAACTACTTCTCACCCAAGGCGGCGGTAGCATTCCGTGCCACTGATGAGCTCACCTTAAAAGCATCACTGGGACGTGCAGTACGCATGCCGACGGTATCTGAACTTTATCAAGGAACGGTATCGACACAAACCATCGTCAACAATGATCCTAATCTCAAGCCAGAAAAATCTTGGACCAGTGAATGGAGTGCGGAACAATCACTCAACGATGGCAAAGGCTTATTGCGTGTCACTTTCTTCCATGAAGACACCGATGATGCCTTGTATTCACAAACTAATACCTTGGTCACGCCAAACATTACGAACATTCAAAACGTCGACAAAATCCGTACCAATGGTTTAGAGCTGGCGTATCAAAATAGTGACGTGATGATCAACGGCCTCGACCTCGCCGCCAGTGTGACATATGCCGATTCAAAAATTGTTAAGAACGATAAGTTTCAGATGAGCGTCGGCAAATGGCAGCCACGTGTGCCGCAATGGCGCGCTAATTTTGTCGCCAGCTATCGCGCCAACGACCAACTGACAACCACACTCGGCGTACGCTACAGTGGTCGCCAATACGGCTCTTTAGACAATAGCGACAGCAATGCTTTCACCTACTTCGGCTTCTCTAGTTTCTTGGTCGCTGATTTACGGGTTCGCTACAAGTTCGACAAACAATGGAGCGGAGCGATTGGCATCGACAATCTGAACAACAAAAAGTATTGGGCATTTCACCCTTATACCCAGCGCAGTGTGGTGGCTGAGCTGAAGTTTGATTATTGAGTTTGATTATTGAGTTAAAAATTGTAGGGCGGGTAAAACCCACGCCGCCAGAACATCGAGCGATTGTGCTGCGCGAATTGCACCCGCCCTACAAAGAAACCACTAATCGGTATAAGGAAAAACATGCAAACACAAAATAAGCGCAGCGCCCTACTACAACGTGTTTTTTGGCGGCTACATTTTTGGGCTGGTCTACTCACTGCGCCAATTATTCTCTTCGCTGCACTCACTGGCTTGCTGTATGTGTTCACGCCGCAGATCGAAGCTTGGCGTCACGCGGAATTAGACACGGTAAATGCGGTGGCACCACATCAAAATCTAGATGCACAAATCGCGGCAGTGAGAATGCAATTTCCGAACGATACACTACGCACGATCATTCCTGCGTTTACTGACGCGCAGACCACGCAATTCGTTTTCGGAGACAAGAAAAAGCGCGCAGCACCTACAACTATTGAAAATAACAAAGCTAGCGAAGCGAACAATCTAGAACACCAACATCACGCACCAACCGCAAGCACTCGCTCCACAGCCCCATTCATCGCCTATCTCAATCCTGGAACGCTAGCACTGCAAGGCACGATAGCTGAAGACGGTCGCTTCAAAGAATGGGCGAGTAAATTACATTCGACCGTATTACAAGGCGACAGTTGGCGCTGGCTGATTGAGCTAGGCGCTAGTTGGATGATTATGATGCTGATCACTGGCATCTACTTGTGGTGGCCACGCGGTAAAACAAATTGGCGTAGTGTGCTACGCTGGAATCGCAGTCAAAATCAACGCGTTAACTGGCGTTATTTTCATAGCATCAGCAGCATCGTATTTAGTGCTCTGACTTTGACCATCCTGCTTACTGGGATCACCTGGTCCAAGTATGCGGGTGACAATTTCAGAGCGATGCAAACGACGCTCAAACAATCTTCGCCCAGAGCACCTAAGGAATTAGCGTCAACATTTACACCAGGGATATCGGCATTAAGTGCAGAAACGATTTACCGTAAAGCGCGCCAACTCGCACCCGAGATTCAAATGCAATTGACGCCCCCCAAATCCGAACGAGGTGTATGGCGCATCGAAAGTTTTGATCGCACCCAACCACAAAAACGCTTCCAACTTGTGCTTGATGCGTACACGGGCGCCGCGCTTTATCAATCAGGCTGGGGTAATTTGCCTTTGCTAGCACAAGCAACAGCGGTCGGTATTCCTTTTCATCGAGGCGAATTTGGTTGGTGGAATCAAGCCTTACTTATCCTCGTTGCGCTCTCAACGATTTTTTCTGTGGTATCTGGCTATGTCATGTGGCTACAAAGACGCAAAGCGGGTAGTCTTTCCGCACCCGCAATCGATAGCAGCCACGCGCTTGCGATTCCTTGGTGGATATACCTTATCTTGCTTATATTGAGCTACGCGCTACCAGTTTTTGGCATCAGCCTTGTGCTGCTACTCATCATTGAAGCCGTGACGATGTTCCTGCGACGCAAAACAAATCATGCTTAAGAAAACTTATATGCACACCCCAATAACTATCCATCAATCACGTAGAACTTTCTTAATAAGTAGCCTCGCACTTGCGCTCACGGCATGTAACAAAGCCACACTCAAATTTAATAGCATCGACATCACAGGCGCTGATTATTGTCGCGATTTCAAACTCAATGACAGCGACGGCAAGCAGCGCCAACTGGCCGATTTTAAAGGACGTTATGTCCTGGTATTTTTTGGCTTTACGCAGTGCCCTGATATCTGCCCTACTGCCCTAGCGCGCGCCGCCGCAGTCAAACAATTGCTAGGTAAAGACGGTAATAAGTTACAGGTGATTTTCATCAGCATCGATCCCGAGCGTGACACCGCCGACCTAATGCGCGCCTACACACAAAACTTTGACCCTAGTTTTATCGGGCTACGGGGCACCGCCGAACAGACAAAACAGGTTGCCGACGAGTTTAAAGTCTTCTATGCTAAGGTCGCCACTGGCAGTAGTTACACCATGGATCACTCGACTTTGAGCTACCTGTTCGACACCACAGGCAAGATCCGATTAGCGATGCGACATGAACATAGCGCCGCTCAATTCGCATCGGATATTCGTCAATTAATGCAGCATGCCCCTTAGATTTTTGCAGCAATCTAATGTAATTAACTTTGTATTTTATGTAGTTCCCACCAACGAAAGGAAAGATCATGAAAAAAATCATCACTCCACTCTTCGCCGCACTTAGCTTAACCATCAGTGCTGCAGCCTTCTCACAAGTTGCGGTAAAAGATCCTTGGGTGCGCGCGACTGTACCGCAACAAAAAGCCACCGGCGCATTTATGCAATTAACTTCAACCCAAGATGCCAAAATCATTTCCGCCACCTCACCTGCAGCAAAATCGGTCGAAATCCACACCATGGAAATGGATAAAGACGTCATGAAAATGCGTCAAATCATGAGCTTAGATCTGCCAGCGGGTAAAGCAGTCGAATTAAAACCAGGTAGCTATCACGTGATGCTAATGGGCTTAAACGCACAAGTCAAAGAAGGCGATATCGTGCCATTGACACTGACCATCGAAGGCAAAGATAAGAAGACACAAACAATCGAAGTCAAAGCGGTCGGCAAAGCAATGAATGCCTCAGCACACAAGATGTAACATTAAGCATCTGATGCCGTTCAGATAAATCGAAAGATTTAAAGTGTCATACCTGCGAAGGCAGGGATCCAGTGACTTTGGCTTTTTATCTTGCTGGATTCTCTCCTTCAAACTATACAAACCAAACAAAAAGGCAAAAACCGGAGAACATATGAAGTCAAATTTATCCATGTTTTTCAGCACCGTGCGTTGTTTCAATGTGGCTGCGATTGTGGCATTGGCGATCTGGCACGGTTATGTTTTCTATTTAAATCAAGCGATACAGAGAACCCCAACATCGCCGGTCATTGAAATCAAACTCACGACGCCGAGCAATTCACCGAGCGATAACACTAGCCAAGTTTCAATCTAAAGCACCAGCTAAAAACATCATGAAAAAACTTCTTCTGCCTCTCTGCTTACTAAGCATCATCAACCTAGCAAATGCCCACGTCACGCTGGAACAAGCAAAAGCCAAAGCGGGCAGCTATCACAAGCTCACCTTCAAAATCGGTCACGGCTGCGAAGGTAGTACCACGCATACCGTCAAAATCAGTTTGCCAGAAGCAGCAACAGGCGCAAAACCTATGCTCAAGCCAGGCTGGAAAATCGACACAGTGAGCCAAACCCTGAGCAAGCCTTACGAATCGCATGGCAAAACCATCACCACAGGCGTGCGGGAAGTGACGTGGAGCGGCGGCCAATTGCCCGATGCTTATTACGACGAATTTTCTATCCAAGTCAAACTAAGCGACGAAGTCGGTAAACAGTATTTCAAAGTCACGCAATTATGCTAAAAAGGTCGCCTCGATTGGATAGAAATCCCCACAGAAGGACAAAGCAGCAAAGCACTCAAATCACCTGCACCTGTGCTTGAAGTTGAAGCTAAAAACGAAATCGTGCCGCATCACTAAACGATGGCGATAGGCGCAAAGTAAAGTGCGCGGAACTTAATACCAATCAGTACGCGCAATCCACAGTTTCGACATTCAAACGAGATCTGCTGTTCATCTCTTTGTATGCAATTAGCGCTCACTTCACTTATGCCGCGGCATCAAAATTTTCGGGCACATGGTCAGTCGACATGCGAACGTCGGAGCAGAAGACACGGCGTGCTAAGTACGG
>Ga0075158_10003922_pt1 | contig 10338 bp, 6 predicted proteins | sample JI91814BDNA_FD_70968 | JGI IMG/M metagenome (GOLD analysis project Ga0075158, IMG submission 70968) | Wastewater effluent complex algal communities from Wisconsin, to seasonally profile nutrient transformation and Carbon sequestration -... | ecosystem: Engineered > WWTP > Effluent > Algae... | reverse complement strand
TCCCTCCCCGTCCTTCCCCGCGCGCTCTCCCGCCTCGGCTCCCGCCGCCTGGGCGCTCTTGCCGGGGGCCTCCTGCTCAGCGCCGCGCTGGCTGGCTGCGGACAGAGCGACTACGAGACCGACGAGTCGATCGCCGCGGTGACCGCCGCCACGGCCCCGAGCTGGGCGCCCAACGTCAGCTACCATATCGGGGACCTGGTCACCTACAGCGGCCGGCTGTACAAGGTCCTGCTGGCCCATACCAGCCTGTCGTCGTGGACGCCCAACATCGTGCCGGCGCTGTTCCAGGATCTGGGCGCGGCCACCTCCACCTCGCCGGCTCCGACTCCCGCTCCGGCCCCGGCTCCCGCTCCCGCTCCCGCCCCGGGATGCACCGCCACCACCTGGTCGGCAGGCGTCTACTATACGCTCGGCACGGTGGTGAAGTTCCCCGCCAATGGCAACTATTACAAGCTGGTCAACGTCGGCGCCCACGGCAGCGATGGCACCGACCCGACGATCAGCACCTGGTACTGGCAGCCGACGACCTGCACCACCACGACGACGCCGCCGCCGTCCCCGACGCCGAGCAGCGGCTTTGTGGTCAGCGAGACGCAGTTCAACCAGATGTTCCCAAGCCGCAGCTCGTTTTATACCTACGCCGGTCTGGTGGCGGCGCTGTCCTCCTATCCCGCCTTCGCCAACACCGGGAGCGATACGGTGCGCAAGCAGGAAGCCGCCGCCTTCCTCGCCAACGTCGCCCACGAGTCGGACAACCTGAAGGCCGTGCGCGAGTACAACACCGCCAACTACCCGTTATACTGCTCGCGCGGGGTCGGCAACTGCGGCGGCAAGGAGTACTACGGACGCGGCCCGATCCAGCTCAGCTGGGACTATAACTACGCCGCTGCCGGCAGCGCCATCGGCGTCGACCTCCTCAATAATCCGGAGCTCGTCGCGACCGACGCGGCGATTGCCTGGCGGACGGGCATCTGGTACTGGATGACCGGGACCGGCTCGGCCGGCACCACCCCGCACAATGCGATGATCAACTCGCAGGGGTTCGGTGTGACGATCCGCGCCATCAACGGAGCGCTGGAGTGCAACGGCGGGCGCCCGGATCAGGTGCAGTCGCGGATCAACTACTACACGACCTTTACCCGGATCCTGGGCGTCGCGACCGGCAGCAACCTCTCCTGCTGAGAGGCGCGCACGGAGAGGCAGCAGAGCCCCTCAGCTTGCATCTATGCATAGCTCCAGGCGGTTGACGACTAGAGCGCCCGAGCTGCCGCCGGCCTTGATCCGAAGCAAGATGCGGCCATCGTCGGGGGCCACCTCGGCGGTAGCGTCGGCGGGGTACCAGCGATAGGGGGCCACGTTGCTGACGTAGTTGGTGGCAGTCGAGCCGCTGCCGGTAAAGGTCATCCAGTTGAAGCTGCCGCTCGATCCTGTCGAGTAGGAGCGGCCGAATACGGCCAGGGTGACGCTCATGATGCGACTCACACCGACCGTGCTGAGCTCCACGTCGATGAAGTCACTTCCGTCAAGCTGCAGCCCGCCGCTGCCGAGGAATGGGTCGACAAACTGCGGCGTAAAGCCGATGCCGTACCCATAGACGCCGACCTTCCAGCGGCTCTTGTCGGGCAGACCGTGGACTTCATAGTTGACCGTGGCGCGGCCGCCGCCGTCCGTCCAGCGCACCCGGAACGCGGTCGCGCCGCTGCCGCCCGATATACAGGGGCCGCCCGTGATCGAGCCGGCGGTCATGTCGACCGGGGCTGCGAAGTCCGGCCGCGCCCCGAGGTCGGGCGGCGCCGCGAGGTCCGCTTGCGAGCGCAGATCGACCGCGCCGTCCGAGCTTGCCGCCACCAGGTCGGGCAGCCAAGCGTCCTCGGGCCCGCCCTGGGCATCGCGCACCGAGGCATCGGAGCCCCTACCCGTGTAGCCCCCGCGCGAGCACCCCCCAATAGGCGGCAGCGCCAGCGCCAGCACCGAGGCTGCAGCGACTACCGACCGAGCGCCACCCACGCCGCGCCCGCGAGCGTCGGCTCGACTTGCTTGTCTTGCAGAACGGGTCGTCACCACGGCATCACCATGGCGTTTTGTACGATCTTTGCGGTCTTTGCACCACTGAATATTAGCTCCGCAGCCTGGCCCGCGCGGCCCTATCTTTTGTTTGCCGCGCGCTGTCTGGGGAGCGTAATACTGTTCCATGAGCCAACGCGTTCCTGGCCCCCCTCCCCTGCCCATCATCGGCGCTCTTGGCAACCTCGTGCAGTTTCGCAATGACCCGCTGGGGTACTCGCAGCGAGTATTCCGCTCCTACGGGCCGCTCGCCACGCTGGTCGATGGTCCAGCGCGCCTGCTCACGCCGCGCGGCACGGGGGTGGTGCTAGCCACCGGTCCTGAGCTGAACCGACAGGTCCTGACGCAGCACGACCGCTTTCACACCTACGCGCTTTCCGGCCGGTTCTTTCCCGAAGACGACGACCGTCCCCGCCTCCGGCCCCTCAAGCGGATGATGACCGGCCTGTTCCACGTAAACGGCGACGAGCACCGGCGCCACCGTCGCCTGCTCATGCCGGCGTTCCACAAGGCCCGCCTTGAGGCCTACCGGGACGACATGGTGGAGCTGGTAGGTGAGATGCTGGACGGCTGGCGTCCCGGGCAAGCGACCGATCTCTCCGCGGAGATGACCCGGCTGACCCTGCGCGTCGCGACCAAGACTCTGTTTGGGGACGATGTCGGCGAGTCCGGAGTGAAGATCACCCACTGGATGCAAGACTGGCTCCTCACCATGTTCTCGCTCGCCGCACTCCTGCCGTGGGACCTGCCTGGGCTACCGTACCGCCGGTGGCTCGATCGGAGCCATCAGATCGACGCCGCGATGTCCGAGCTCGTCCGCCGCAAGCGGGCCCAGGGCACCGAAGGAGCCGACATGCTGTCCATGCTGCTGGCGGCGCGCGATGAAGACGGCTCGCAGCTTACCGACGATGAGATCATCGGCCACGCCGGGGTCATCTTCGCCGCCGGGCACGAGACCAGCGCCAACGCGCTCACCTGGACGCTGCTGCTGCTCTCTCAGCATCCCAAGGTCGCGAGCAGTCTGGGCGAGGAGCTCGCGGCCGAGCTGCACGGCGATGCCCCGACGACAGAGCAGCTCACGCGCCTGCCCCTCCTGGACGCGGTGGTCAAAGAGAGCTTGCGCGTGCTGCCGCCCGTCCCGCTGCACCCGCGCTTCGTCTCCGAGCCGGTCGAGCTGGGTGGCTACCACCTGCCGGCCTACACCGAGATCTTCCTGAGTATCTACAACCTGCACCACGACCCCGCCCTGTTCCCCGATCCGCAGTCCTTTCTGCCATCGCGGTGGGCGAGCATCAAGCCGAGCACGTTCGAGTACAACCCGTTCAGCGCGGGCCCGCGGATGTGCATCGGCGCGGCCTTTGCGATGATGGAAATCAAGATCGCCCTGGCGATGATCCTGCAGCGCTTCCGCATCGCGCCGGTTCCCCAGCGTCCGGTCAACCGGCGGGTGGCGATCACCATGGCGCCGACCCCGGCCTTTATCGCCACCGTAAAGCGGCAGGATGGCAACTGGCAGGCGAGCGCCGGCGGAGTCGCCGGCAACGTGCGCGAGCTGGTGAGCCTGCCGGCCTGAGCTTGGCGTATACTGCTACCTTTCTCACTGAGCTATCACCGAGCTATCACTGAGTTACCAAGGAGCCCCCATGAGCAAGCAGCGCGGAGTAGATACGATCGGTCTGATTGGCAGCGGCAACATCGGGAGCGTGGTCGCTCGGCTGGCCGTCGCGGCCGGCTATAACGTCGTGCTCAGTAACTCGCGCGGGCCGGAGACGCTGTCTGACCTGGTCAGCGAGCTCGGTCCGCGGGCGCGCGCCGCGACACCGGCCGAGGCGGCGGCCGCCGGCGATATCGTGGTGGTGACCGTTCCGCTGCGCGCCTACCGGAGCGTCCCCGTCGAGCCCCTGGCCGGCAAGGTGGTCATCGACACGAACAACTACTATCCCGAGCGCGACGGCCGCATCGGCGAGCTGGATAGCGGAGCCGCTACGGTCAGCGGCCTCTTGCAGCAGCACCTGGGCTCGGCCAAGGTCGTAAAGACGTTCAACAATATCTTCTACAAGCACCTTGAGTCGCTGGCCCGTCCTACCGGGGCGGCCGATCGCAGCGCCCTGGCGATTGCCGGCGACGACCCCGCGGCCAAGGCTGTCGTGACCGCATTCCTCGATGCCATCGGCTATGACACTGTCGACGCCGGACCCCTGGCGGAGAGCTGGCGTTTCGAGCGCGACATGCCCGCCTACGGTCTCATCTACTTCAGCAAGATGCCGGTTCCCGGAGAGGCCTGGCCGGACGGAGCGCCCACCCCCGCGAGCAAGGTGGAGAGCGCCCTGGCCGCCGGAAAGCGTCAAGCCGCCACCTGAGAAGTCGGACACGCCTGCCTGCCTGCCTGGCAACCCTTGCATTTCGGGTCGCCCGCGATAGAATCTCCGTGTCTCTTCGCGAGACCTTTATGGACCACCACACGCGCAGCTGAGCTCTCCTTGTCCTGGGCCTTATCGGGCCCTCTGCTTCATTTCTTTGCTCTTTGCGAGAGGCGCGTGTCCATGTCTGTCCAGCCCCTATTGGCGGCTTCACGCCTGTGTTTTTCTTATGCCAGCGGTGAGCCGCTGCTCGCCGAGCTGAGCTTGCACCTCGTCGCTGGTCAGCGCATCGCGCTCGTCGGCCCGAACGGCTCTGGCAAGACCACCCTGGTGCGGCTGCTGGCCGGCGAGCTCCAACCCGATTCGGGGAGCATTCGCGGCGAGCGGCCGCTGCACCTCACCCAGCACGTCACCGCGCAGCCGAGCACGCGCAGCGGCGGCGAGGCCCGGCTCACCGCCCTGCGCAGCGCCTTCGCCGCCGCGGCGCGGGTCCTGCTGCTCGACGAGCCGACCAACGATCTCGATCCCGACGCGCGGGCGCACTTCGCAGAGCTGCTGGAGGACTTCCGCGGGGCCGTGCTGATCGTGACTCACGATCCCGAGCTCCTCGATCGAGTGGATGCGATCTGGGAGCTCAAGAGCGGCCGCCTGCAGGTGCATCCGCCCGGCTTCCGTGCCTACGCCCAGCGCATCGAGGAGGAGGAGGCGCGGCTGCACAAGACGGTCGAGAGCCTGGAGTGCGAGAAGCGCAGAGTCGAGCTCAAGGCCCGCGCGGTGAGCGAGCGGCAAGAAAAGCGCGCGGCCCGCGGTCACAAGGCGGGCATCAAGGCGAACCTGCCGGCGATCTTCCGCGGCACGCTCAAGCGCCGCGCGCAGGAGACCGCCGGCCGGCTGGATGCGGTGCACGAGAAGCGGGCGCACGAAGAAGAGCGCAGGCTCGCCGCGGCGCGCCGCCGTCTGCGCCAGCTGTCGTGCTTCCGCTGGGAATCAGCGGCCTCCGCGCCGCCGGCCGGCAAGCGACTTTTGCGCGTGGCGCGCCTGGGCCTTGAGCTGCGCGGACCGCAGCGGCTTCACCTGCGCGGCCGCAACGGCTCCGGCAAGACGACCCTGCTGGCTGCGATCGCCGGCGATGAGGACGCGCGACGGCGCTTCGGCGGCGAGATTCTGGTGAGCGCGCCGGTGTGCCTGTTCGATCAGCGGCTCGCGCGCTTCTCCTCGGCGCAGCCGCTGTGGGACTGGTTTCGCGAGCGCCTGCTCGCCGATACGGCCTCGGCGCGCACGCTGCTCGGCCACCTCGGCTTCGAGCAGGAAGAACAGCTGCGCCCCACCTGGTGCCTCAGCGGGGGGGAGCGCGTGCGCCTGGAGCTTGCCCTGGCGCTGAATCGCTCCGAGCCGCCGCAGCTCCTGCTGCTGGACGAGCCGACCAACCACCTCGATCTGGAGAGTCGCCGCATCCTGACCGAGTTTCTGCGCAGCTACGCGGGCGCGCTCATCGTCGTAAGTCACGACCAGCGCTTTGTCGACACGCTGCGCATCGACGAGGCCATCGAGCTCGGCGCGGACGGCGCTGGAGCAGCGCTCGTGACCCGTTGCAACCCATGACGCGCCAAAGGTGCAACAAGTCCGGGGGTTGGGAGCAAGCCGCGTAAAGCTCCACCTCTGCTGCCGCCATGCCCGGACCGCGACGACCCGCCTCCCCTGCTGTGCTCCCAGGTGCCCCCGCCGAGGCGCTCGGCTGGACCTCGCTGACCGAGATCGCGGATCGGGTGGGCAGCGAGTCACTCACTGTCGCATGGAGCTGCGTCGAGCGAGCGCCGGCTCGGCAGGCGGCAAGTGCTCGGGTCGCTCGGTGTCTTCCAGCAGCTCGGCCAGCAGCTCGGCATCGGACTGCGTGCAGGGCGCGCCGGTGTTGCGGCGCCGCAGCTCGCGATAGGCTTGTAGCGTCGCTCTGAGCAGCAGCGGCGGGTTCCCGCGGACCGTCAGCCAGTAGGCGGCTTCATTGCGGACCTGGACCGGAATGTGCAGCTTGCGCGGCGCCGAATACAGGGGTGGCGGCGGCATGCTCGGATAAGGTGCCGGCGGCGGGGCCGGATAGCCAGGCGGCGGCGTCGGATAGCCAGGCGGCGGGGCCGGATAGCCAGGCGGCGGGGCCGGATAGCCAGGCGGCGGCGCATCCGGGTAAGCGGGCAGCGGGGCCGGATAGCCAGGCGGCGGATAGGCGGGGTTCGGCGCCGGCCCCGGGGCGAGCGGCTCCGGGCCGGCGGCGGGCGGCGGCGGCGGCCTTCCGCCCGACGAGCCGGACGATGGATTATAGGGGCTCGAGCCCTCTGAGCTCGGGCTCGACACCGCTGGATCGTCGGGCGGCAGGTTCGAGGAGCGCGAGGAGCCGTTCGACGAGCCCGAGGCGGAAGAGTGCTCGCTCGACCCGGAGCCGCTCGACGCCACCGAGGATTCGCGCGAGGAGTGGTCGCTCGACCGCGAGCGGCTGGACGAGTCCCCCGAGCCGCGCGAGGAGTGGTCGCTCGACCGCGAGCGGCTGGACGAGTCCCCCGAGCCGCGCGAGGAGTGGTCGCTCGACCGCGAGCCGTTTGACCATCGCGACGAGTCGCTGAACGAGGGCCCGCCCCTGCTGCTGCGCGCCTGCGCCGAGGCGGCCAGCGCGAGCAGCCCGAGCAGCCCGAGTCCGATGAGCAAGCGAGGCGGTGACGTCTTCATAGCCCAGCTCCGGGTCCACGGCTCGGCTCCGTGCGCGCTGGCCCGGCTGCAGGGAGGCCCGCAGGGAGAATCGTAGAGTTCAAGATCGCCGACACCATCAGCTTTCGATTCTGCTCTGTTTGAGCATACTCATGATACAGCTCTGCGTCGTCGGTTTTTATCAGCGACAGCGCAGCCGCCAGAAGCTCTTCGGGAAACGCCGCCGACTCCGGTCGCGGCTCAAGCTGAAACTCAGCAGGTAGGGGAATGCCGTACCCGCCCCCGACAAGCTCCCAGGGCAGGCGCAGGCTGCGCAGGTGCTCCTTCAGCTTCTCCCCGAGCTCGACGTAGCGCGGGTCGCGCTTGAAGAGAATGCGGCTCAGCACGGTGCGCTCGATCTCCTTGAGCTGGCGCTGCAGGATGAGCCCTTCGATGGTGAACAGCCCCGACAGGGCCGCCGGCTGGTCGCGCAGCGCGGTCGCCCACTGCCGCCGCCCGGCCGCGGTGGTCTTGGCCAGGTACTTCTCCAGCTTGCGCGGGGCGGCGGGCAGGCGGTCACGAAACCTCAGGTACACCTCCGCATATCGGTCGATGGCCGACTGGAACAGGTACCCGCGACTGAGAGCCGCGGCCCGCTCCGCAAACACCGACGCGTCGGCGACCTGCTTCTTGATGAGCTCATCGCGCAGCCCGAGCGGCGTGAGGACCTCGATGGCCTGGACCGCTCGACTCAAAAGCGTCGATTGGACAAGCCGCAGGGACTCATCGGCGCAGTTGTTGGTCAGGAAGAAATATCGTCCGCTGTATCCCCAGTAGAGCTCCAGGGCATGGTAGATGAACCGCTGTATCTCGGGCTCGGTCAGCTGCAGCGGCACGCTCTGCAGGTCGCGATGATCAATCTCGGTGTAGTCATTCAGGACTTCGGTGAGCGGCCGGATGATCAGCTGCGACATGTACTTTCCGGTCAGCCCCTTCCACGAGTTGATCGTCAGGTCCTCGCGCAGGTTGGCGACGAAGCTCAGCACCACGTGGTCGTGCAGATCTTCCAGGCAGCGTTCGTCCACCCGGGTCCGGGTCGGCGCGCAGCTGACGATGCGGAACATCGAGTGCCCGAAGCGGCGGGCGATGCCCTTGCCGCGCCCGGCGAACAGGTAGTGGATCTGATAGACCCGCCGCGGGTCGAGGTAGACCGGCTGGTCCCCGGCGTATACCAGGGTGTTGACCGCGCACGGATAGGACTGAAACGGCTGGACGCCAAGCTCCCTGGACAGGTGCTGATACACCGCCGGGCGGCGGCACTTGAACTCGGGATCGAGGATGAAGTATTCAAAATTGACCGCCAGGTTTTCGGCGATGTCATGGAACTCGTAGAGGTCCGGCGAGCGCACCCGCAGCTGATTATGCGCCCGCAGCTTTGGCAAGGTGCCCTGGCGAGCGAACTGCTGCAGGTGCTGATAGGAAGGAGTCTCGCTGACCCGGGTCAGCTGGTCGTAGACATGCAGGACCTCATGGAGGCAGGTCGCGAGCGCCAGCCGGTACAGCGACTTGTGGCCGCACGAAAAGCGCGCCGACCCCTCGCTGCCCGCTTGGGCGGCCAGGAAGATTCCCGGGTGGAGCAGGATCCGATGGGGGAGCTCGGGGCTCCGCGCCAGCTGCGCGGCCCCCAGAGTCTGAACCGACGCCGCCGCCGCAGGGCTCCCGGGCGGGGCATCGCAGACCGGTACGCTGATCGGCTCTCGGGCTTTGTCGGGATCGACCGCGATGACAATCGGGCGACCGATGCGCTGCTTGAGCTTGGGCGGGAGCAGCCGCTCCACCTCGGCCAGGAGCGCCCGCATCGGCGCCTCGTCGCCGCCTTGACCCGGCGCGGCGAGGGCGAGCGCAAAGCCGGACCGCAGCGCCCGGGGCTCGGGCGCCAGGCTGGGCCGGTGACAGCAGAGCAGCGCGAGCGCGAGCAGCGGCAGCAAGGACCGACCCCGGCGCCGCGGCGCTGCAAGCTGTGCGTCCTTCATGCCGCTACGCGCCACAGTCCATGCTCCATCTGGTCGAGGTCTCAGCGGCGCCGCGCCCGCCTGCGCAAACCTGGTCTGGTCGAGCTCCTTCCGCAGTGTACCACGGTCCTCTCGGCGCAGCGCGAGCTCCCCGTCGGCAGGCCCGAGTTCGCGACGCCGCCGGCGGATCGGCGCGGCCAGGCGGCGGCAAAGTGCGCTACGATGATGCAAGGAGATGCAGCGGTGATCGACCAGCGCTTTGGCAGCTACCGAGTCGTGCGCAAGATCGGCGAAGGCGGCATGGGCTCCGTCTACGAGGCGGTCCATGACGACATCGGCAAGCGCGTCGCGATCAAGGTGCTGCACGCCACCTACTCACGCGAGGCCGAGATCCGCGCCCGGTTCCTCAGCGAGGCTCGCGCCGTCAACCTCGTGCAGCACCCCGGCCTGGTCAGCATCTTCGACTACGGCTGCACCGCCGATGACGCCGCCTATCTGATCATGGAGTTTCTCAATGGCGAGACCCTGCGCGCTCGCCTGAAGCGCCAGGGGAAGCTGCCGCTCAAGGACCTCCTGCGCATCCTGCGGCAGGTCGTGGACGCGGTGGGTGCCGCGCACGAGAAAGGGATTGTGCACCGTGATCTGAAGCCCGAGAACATCATGCTGATCGCGGATCGCGAGCTCGTCGATGGGGAGCGGATCAAGATCCTCGACTTCGGGGTCGCCAAGATGACGCAGCCGGGCGGCAACGCGATGACGCAGGCCGGAGCGATGCTCGGAACTGCCGAGTACATGGCTCCCGAGCAGTGCTTGAATGCCAAGGCGGTGGATGAGAAAGCGGACATCTACGCGCTGGGGGTGATCTGCTATGAGCTGCTCACTGGCGCAGTACCTTTCACCGCGGAAGGGCTGGGCGCGATCATCCTGAAGCACCTGCAAGAGCCGGCGCGGCCGCTCCGCGAGCTGGTGCCGGATGTTCCCGAGGAGCTGGCGGCGCTGGTCATGCGCATGCTGGCCAAGGCCCCTGCCGAGCGTCCGCTGGCGCGGGAGGTGGCGCAGCTCTGCGATCCGCTGCGCAGCCCCTATGCCTCGCCGCAGACGGTGCCCATGCAGTCGATCCCCAGGTCGGCGCTGCCCGCGCAGCGGGTGCCAGAGCCAGCGCCGGTCGCGTTCGTTCAGCGCGGGACCGCGGCGAGCACGGTCCTCAACTACTTGTATCTCGATCACCC
>Ga0075158_10003921_pt1 | contig 10340 bp, 8 predicted proteins | sample JI91814BDNA_FD_70968 | JGI IMG/M metagenome (GOLD analysis project Ga0075158, IMG submission 70968) | Wastewater effluent complex algal communities from Wisconsin, to seasonally profile nutrient transformation and Carbon sequestration -... | ecosystem: Engineered > WWTP > Effluent > Algae... | reverse complement strand
AACCGGAATACCCTGCGCAAGAAAATCAAGGAACTGAACGTTTCGCTTGTGCGCTGATCGAACTGGTGCAATGAAGCAACGGCCGTGTTTTTGCGGCAACGAGCCTGCCCAAGCCGTCAGCCAGAGTTTCTGAAGACGTGACAGCCGCAGACCTCTCGCCCCTCGAGGGCGTGCCGAGCGACGATCTCCAACGACCCTCCGGCATCCGCCAGTGGATGCTGGAAGTCGTGGTGAGCCTCGTCGCGCTGACGGTTGCGATCGCGTCCTACATCGTTTTGAGCGGCGCAGGCCCCGTCAATCCCGACGCCGAAAACGTCGGCATTCTGCTGACCGTGAACATCCTGACCGCTCTGGTGCTGGTCGGGGCGATCGCCTTCCGCCTCTATAACCTGTCCCGGACGCGTGAAGCTGGGGTCGCCGGCGCTCAGCTGCATGTCCGCATGGTCATGATCTTTGCCGCGATCGCGATCATTCCGACCGTGATGGTCGCGTTGTTCTCTGCGGTGATGCTGAATCTCGGCATCAATTCGTGGTTCAGCGACCGCGTCAGAACATCCATCGAGAACGCCGCGAGCGTCGCGCAGGCCTATGTGTCCGAGCACAAGCAGTCGATTCGCTCGGACGTGCTCGCACTGGCGGCTGACGTAAACCTCAACCTCGTGATGGCGGTCAGCGATCCGAACGCCTTCCAGCAATATCTTCTGCAGAAGACGGAGGACCGGAACCTCTCGGCCGCCATCATTTTCGATGGCGCGGGCCGATTCATCACCGGCGCGCGGCGCACGCTGATGGTTGAAATCAAGGCGCCCGAGATCGCGGAGTTCCAGCGCGCAAGCACGGGCGACGTCGTCATCCTCGCCGACAGCTACGACGACCGCGTACAGGCCCTTGTAAAGCTGGAGCGGTATATTGACCGCTATCTCCTGGCGATCCGGTACGTCGACACGAAGGTTCTGCTCAGTCAGCGCGATACGGTCGCTGCCGCCAAGGAGTATGAAGTCCTCGAGAAGAACAGCGGAGCCGTGCAGCTTGCCTTCGCGGCGGTCTATGCAGTCGTCGGTCTGCTCATGCTGCTCGCAGCGGTTTCGCTTGGTCTCAATGCCGCCAATCGCATCGTTCAGCCGATCGGCCGGCTTATCGGAGCGTCCGAGCGCGTGAGCGCGGGCGATCTGACCGCCCGCGTCAGTACCCGCGGAATCGACGGCGAACTTGCCAACCTGTCGGACGCCTTCAACAAGATGACATCCGAACTGCAGAGTCAGCAGGATGAACTGGTGGAAACGAACCGGATCGCCGAAGACAGACGCATCTTTGCAGAGGCCGTGCTTTCGGGGGTTTCGGCCGGCGTCATCGGCCTCGATGCGCTCGGGCGTATCGACGCGGCGAACCCGACGGCTGCCGCCTTTTTTGGTTACATGTCCGCTGAATTGACCGGCCGGCCGATCGAAGAAATCGCACCTGAGATCGCCGGCATTCTGGCCGAAGCGCGTGTCAATGCGGATGGCCGCGCCTCGGGGCAGCTGGATATCGCGCGTGGCGGCCGTACCCGCAATCTGTCGGTGCGCGTGACGTCGGAGCGTACCGGCGGCCTTCGCACCGGGTTCGTCATCACCTTTGACGACATGACCGATCTCGTCGCCGCGCAGCGCAGCGCCGCCTGGGGCGACGTCGCTCGCCGGATCGCTCACGAAATCAAGAACCCGCTGACGCCCATTCAATTGTCAGCCGAACGCCTGCGCCGCAAATATGGCAAGGAGATCACCTCCGACCCCGATGTGTTTGAGCAGTGCACGCAAACGATTATCCGGCAGGTCGGCGATATCGGGCGCATGGTGGACGAGTTCTCGTCATTCGCGCGCATGCCGGTGCCGATCGTGCGGGAAGAAGATGCCGGCGAACTGGTGAAGCAGGCCGTGTTCCTGCAGAGCGTCGGCAATGCCGCGATCGGATATACTGTCGACGCGCCCGAAGGCTCGGTATCGTTGGTGTGCGACGGGCGTCTGGTGGCTCAGGCGCTGACCAATGTCCTTAAAAACGCGGCCGAGGCGGTGACCGCGAAGTTCGATCCGGAGGCCGCTGAAAAAGGCATGACGGCAAAGCCGACCGGCGGGCAGATCGAAATCACGCTGAAGGAAGAGCCAGGCTTCGTGACGGTTGCGGTGTCCGACAACGGCATCGGCCTGCCCAAGCATGAGCGCAACCGCCTGACAGAGCCCTATGTCACGACGCGCGGCAAAGGCACGGGCCTTGGCCTCGCTATCGTGAAGAAAATCATGGAAGAGCATGGCGGCAGCGTCACGCTCTCCGACTCCGAAACGCTGGGCGGCGCGCAGGTGACGTTGCGCTTCCCAGCCCCCGAATCCCAATCGACGCAGCAGCACGGTCTCCATGAGCAAGACGGCTAACTGGCATAAGGCGCCGGAAATTCTCGTCGTCGACGACGAGGTGGACATCCGCGAACTCGTCGCGGGTATCCTGAATGACGAAGGCTATGAGACACGCCTGGCGAAGGACGCCGACGGTGCGCTGAGCGCGGCACGCGCCCGTCAGCCTGCACTTGTTGTGCTCGACATCTGGCTGCAGGGCAGCCGGATCGACGGGTTACAGGTGCTTGAGGAACTGAAGCGCGACTTTCCAGATCTGCCGGTCATCGTCATTTCCGGTCACGGAACAATTGAAACCGCCGTCGCCGCCATCAAGCGCGGCGCCTATGACTTCCTGGAGAAGCCGTTCAAGTCCGACAAATTGCTGATCCTCGTGGAGCGCGCACTGGAAAGCGCGAAACTGCGCCGCGAGAACGAAGAGCTGCGACAGCGCGCGAGCGAGGATTTCGACCTCGTGGGGCGGTCGAGTGTCGTCTCGCAGCTTCGCCAGACCATCGAGAAGGTCGCGCCCACAGGCAGCCGCGTGCTTATCAGCGGCCCCGCCGGTTCGGGCAAGGAAGTGGTCGCACGGCTGTTGCACCAGCGCTCACGCCGCGCGCGCAATCCTTTCGTCGCGCTCAACTGCGCCATCATGGCGCCTGACCGGATGGAGCAGGAGCTGTTCGGCGTTGAAGGCACTGAGACCGGTGGGCGCAAGGTGGGTCTGCTGGAGCAGGCGCATGGCGGCACGCTGTATCTGGATGAAGTCGCCGACATGCCGCTCGAGACCCAGGGCAAGATCCTGCGCGTATTGCTGGACCAGACCTTCACGCGGCTTGGCGGGACGCAGCGTGTTCAGGTCGACGTGCGCATCATCTCCTCATCCAGCCGTGACCTTCGGCGCGAGATTGCCGACGGCAATCTGCGCGAGGACCTGTTCCATCGTCTCGGCGTCGTGCCGATCCGCGTGCCGGCGCTGTCGGAACGCCGCGACGACATTCCCTTCCTGGTGGAGCATTTCCTCAGCCGCTTCAGCCGCATGTATGGTGGGTCGGTCTGCCGCGTGGCCGACGACGCGATGGCGGCCCTTCAGGCGCATGACTGGCCAGGCAATGTCCGACAGCTGCGCAACAATATCGAGCGCCTGGTGATCCTGACGTCCGATCAGGCAAACGCGCAGGTGAACGCCGACATGCTGCCCATCGAAGTGTCGTCATCCGCCCCCGCTGTGACCCAGGGGCCCTCCGGTGAACACATCATCTCGCTGCCGCTGCGCGAGGCGCGCGAGATGTTCGAGCGCGAGTATCTTGTGGCGCAGATCAACCGGTTCGGCGGCAATATCTCGCGGACAGCCTCGTTCATCGGGATGGAACGTTCAGCGCTGCACCGCAAGCTGAAGACATTGGGTGTCGGTTCCCGGCCCGAAGACGGCGCCGGCTAGGCTCGCCATGTCGCGCATCGCCTATGTCAACGGCCGCTACGTGCCGTTCGCCGAAGCCACCGTGCATGTAGAGGATCGCGGCCTGCAGTTCGCGGATTCGATCTACGAGGTGTTCGCCGTTCGCGACGGGCGCTCCCTGGACGCTGAAGGTCACTGGGCGCGGCTGGAGCGGTCGCTCAGGGAACTGGGGCAGGGGATGCCGCTGTCCCGCGTTGCGCTCGGCCACCATGTCGACGAGACGGTGCGGCGGAACCGCGTGCGCAACGGGCTCGCCTATCTGCAAGTGACCCGCGGCGTGGCAAAGCGGGACCATCCTTTTCCGCCGCCTGACCTGCCACAGACCGTCATCATCACGGCACGCCGCACCGATCGCGCCAAGGCAGACGCCGCAGCCGAAACCGGCATCGCCGTCGCGACCATGCCGGATGGCCGGTGGTCCCGCTGCGATATCAAGACGACGGCGTTGATCGCCAATGTGCTGGCCAAGCAGGCCGCGCGCGAGCAGGGCGCCTATGAAGCGTGGCTGGTCGACGCCGACGGCTATGTCACCGAAGGGGCGAGCACCAATGCGTGGATCGTCACGAACGATGGAACTCTGGTGACGCGCGCGCTGTCGAACGCCATCCTGCCAGGCGTCACACGAGGCAGCGTGAAGGCACTGGCCGAAGCGCGTCAGATGAAGATCGAGGAGCGGCCTTTCACGGTCGCGGAGGCCCTGGCGGCGCGTGAAGCCTTCATCACATCTGCGGGTTCGTTTGTGCTCCCAGTGGTGAAAATCGACGGGCAGGCTGTCGGAGACGGGCGGCCGGGGCGGATTTCAGGGGATCTGAGGGCCGCATATCTCGCGTCGGGGTTGTAGGCTTCATTCATTTCGCACTTGCAGCAATCGCGAAAAGAGCCACATTAGAGGTGGCCCCAAGATTCTTGGCCATATCGACCCTGCCTCACGGCCAAAAACAGTATCGTGGAACAATGAGCGACAAGCAGAACCTGCAGGACGTGTTTCTGAACGCCGTCCGCAAGACAAAAACCCCCCTGACGGTCTTTCTCGTCAACGGCGTGAAGCTTCAGGGCGTCATCACCTGGTTTGACAATTTCTGCGTGCTGCTTCGTCGCGACGGCCACTCCCAGTTGGTCTATAAGCATGCGATCTCGACCGTCATGCCATTGAATCCGGTACAGCTGTTTGAGCAGGAAACTGAAGGGCTCGAGCCAGCCCGCTGAGCCTCGCGCGCCCCACGGCGCGTTCGTCATCCACCCGTATCTGAAGACGGAACGCTCGGCCAACGGGCGATCGCCGGAGGCTGCTCTGCTGGAAGCAGAGGGCCTGACGCTGGCGATCGGTCTGAAATCCGTCGCGTCCTGGCTGGTGCCCGTCACCCAGCCCACCCCGGCCACCTATATCGGCGGCGGCAAGGTGGCGGAGGCGGCCGATCTCGTCGCCGAGATCAATCCGGAGGTCGTCATTTTCGACGGGCCCCTATCGCCGGTGCAGCAGCGCAACCTGGAAAAGAAGATCAAGGCCAAGGTTATCGACCGCACGGGCCTGATCCTTGAGATCTTCGGTGAGCGGGCTCGCACGCGGGAAGGCCGCCTTCAGGTGGAGCTGGCCCATCTCACTTATCAGCGGAGCCGTCTGGTCCGCAGCTGGACTCACCTTGAGCGCCAGCGGGGCGGCTTCGGCTTTCTCGGCGGTCCCGGTGAATCGCAGATCGAGACCGACCGCCGCCTGATCGGCGAGCGCATCTCGCGCATCAAGGCCGAACTGAAAGAGGTTGTCCGCACTCGGTCTTTGCACCGGACGGCACGCCGGCGCGTGCCGTTTCCGATCGTCGCGCTGGTGGGCTACACCAACGCGGGCAAGTCGACACTGTTCAACGCGCTGACCCGGGCCGAGGTCCTCGCCGAGGACATGCTGTTCGCCACGCTCGACCCGACCATGCGCGGGCTGAAACTGCCCGGCGGCCGCAAGGCGGTGCTGTCCGACACGGTGGGCTTCATCTCCGACCTGCCGACCCAGCTTGTTGCAGCCTTCCGCTCGACGCTGGAGGAGGTGCTGGAGGCTGACATCGTGCTCCACGTCCGCGACATCGCGCATCCCGACAGCGAGGCGCAGCGCCTCGACGTCGAGGACGTGCTCGGGTCGCTCGGCTTTGAGGGCGAGCGGCTGGATCAGGTCATCGAGGTCTGGAACAAGATCGATCTGCTCAGCGAGGCCGATGCGGCCGCGGCCCGGCGGCGCGGCGCGCGCTCGGGCGCACAAGGCCCGGTCGCGGTTTCGGCCGTAACCGGCGAAGGTCTCGACGGCTTGAAGGCGCTGGTCGAACGCCGGCTGCGGTCGGAGGAAGACGCCATGAAGCTGACAGTGGCGGCCGGGGACGGGCAGGGGCTGGCCTGGGCCTACGCCAACACCGCGGTCCTCAGCCGCAAGGACCTCAGTGACGGCCGTGTCGAACTGCGGGTTTCGGTCGCGCCGGAGCGGGCCGAGCTGGTGCGCAGTCATTTCGGCAAGAAGAAGCCGGAGGGCACGCCCAAAACACCCCGGCACAAGCACCGTAAACTGGCGGACTAGGGGACCTCGGCCTTGGACGCAGTCCAAATCGCGTCCATTTCCTCAAGCGAGGATTGAGCGGTCGTTTTTCCTTTTGCAGCAAGCGCTTGCTCGATTTTCTCAAACCTGCGGGAGAACTTGAGGTTGGTGCCGGTGAGCGCAGCCTCCGGGTCGACGCCCAGCTTGCGGGCCAGATTGGCGACGACGAACAGGATGTCGCCAAGCTCGTCCTGCAGCTTCGCCACAGGCGCACCCTCACCTAGGGCCGACTTCAGTTCACCGATCTCTTCGTCCAGCTTGGCGAAGACCTGAGCGGCATCCGGCCAGTCGAAGCCGACGGTCGCGGCCCGTTTGGTCAGTTTCAGGGCGCGCGGCAGCGCGGGCAGGGTGCGGGGCACATCGCCCAGCAGACCGCCGCTGACCGGCGGCTTGGCGGCCCGTTCGCGCGCCTTGATCTTCTCCCAGTCTTCCGTCTGCTCGTCAGATGACCGTGGGCCTGCCTCGCCAAAGACATGAGGATGCCGGCGAACCATCTTGTCCTGAATGGCGTCCACGACGTCGGAAAAGGCGAACGCGCCGGCCTCATGCGCCATCTGCGCATGGAAGACGACCTGGAAGAGGAGGTCGCCCAGTTCGTCCTTCAGCGCCGCCATGTCGCCGCGCTCGATCGCATCGGCGACCTCGTACGCTTCTTCAACGGTGTAAGGGGCGATGGTCGCGAAATTCTGCTCCCGGTCCCAGGGGCACCCATCCGGCGCGCGCAGGCGCGCCATCAGGGCCAGGAGATCGGCAATCCGGCCAGGGGCAGGGTCCTTTGACACCGGCTTAGGACGGGTCGATCGCGTTGATGTCCGGCACTGCCTGGGCACGCTTGCGCGCGATGGCTTCGCGGATTTCCTGCTGCTTGAACTTGTCGATGGGGAAATTCCACATCACCAGGATCGTCAGCAGGAGGAACAGCATGGGGAAGCCGACGAAGACATAGGCAAGACCCTGGATCGCTTCAGGCGTATTCGCCATTCCCAGCTTGGCATCGAAGCCGATCTGCGAAAGCACCAGAACGATCAGCGCCGAGGCGGCGTAGCCCAGCTTGTTGGTCAGAACGAGCAGCGAATAGAACAGGCCCGCCCGCTCACGGCCTGTCGCCAGCGTGTCGATATCCACCACGTCCGCCATCATCGAGCGCAGCAGGAAGCCGCCTGCGCCGTAGGTGACGCCGTAGATGATGAAGGCGCCGGCCAGGATGTTGAAGTCGCCCTTCGGAAACAGCAGCAGCAGCGGCGTGGCGCACAAGGCATAGATCATCGCGACACAGAGCGTGCGGTGCTTGGTCATGCGGTAGCTGAGCTTGATCCACAGCGGGATGAAGAAGAGGCCCGCCACGAAGTAGATGAAGAGCAGGGTGGACGACTGGCCTGGCAGCTCGAAGTAGAAAGCGACCATCCAGATGAACAGCGCGCCGGTAATGCCGGGCGCGAGGCCCTGCAGCAGATCGGCGGCGAGCAGGCGGCGCAGGGCCGCGTTGCCGGCAATGAGACGGATTGCGCCGCCCACGTCGAGTTTGTGCTTCTCAGCGCTCGCATCGAGCGGTGGTTCCGGAACAAGCGACACAAGAATTGCGGCCGTGATCGGCATGGCGATGCAGATGAACCAGCCCATCAGCGCCAGCTTGTCATGGGCGGTTACGCCCGGCTGAAAGGTCTCGAGCAGCACAGGCAATGCCAACACCAGCAGGAAACCTGCGACAGCGGCAAACTCACGCCACCCCTGAATACGGCTGCGCTCGTGATAGACGGTCGAGAGCTCAGCGCCCCAGGCGATATGGCTTATCGAAGCGACGGAGTAGGCGAGGTAGCTGACGACGATCCAGATCGCGAAATAGTTGATCGTCGCATCCTGCGGCGGGATGAAGAGCAGGAACACGCCGGCCACGAAGGGCGGCACGGACGCGATGATCCAGGGGCGGCGGCGGCCCCATCTGGTCCGCGTGGAGTCTCCCAGCCAGCCGATGATCGGGTCGACGATGATGTCGAGAATGCGTGCCGCGAAAAGGACCAGCGCGACGGCGTTCTGATCGAGCCCCAGACCCGTGATGTAGAAGGGCTGGACGTAGACAACGAGAGGCAGACCGAGCGCCGCAAGCGGCATTGTAGGCAGGACATAGGCCGCGATCGTGCGGCCCCGAACTGAGAATTGCTGCATCCCGCGCTTCCTGACTTCGAATTATGATTTCCTGTCATCTGACCTGCGCCGGGGGGGCCTGTCCACCCAAACAAATCGTGTTTGTGCACGGACTTGCGTGGCAGTCTGAAGGAAACGAGTTGAGAGCTGGGATGGACCTGGAAACCCACAAGGCGCGGATGGCGCGTGACGGCTACACCATCGTCGAGAACGCCATCGAGCCCGAACTTATTGATGCGCTGAACGAGGCTTTGTCCCGTCTGGAACGCGAACTGGAGGCCAAGCCCGCCATGAACGGGTTCGAGGGTCACCGCACGGTCCGCATTTACAACCTGCTTGCGCATGGCGCGCCTTTCGATCGCATCCCGGTGCACCCGGCCGTGCTCCCCATCGTCGAAAGCGTGCTGGACGAGGAGTGCCTGATCTCGTCGCTGTCATCGATTGCGATCGACCCGGGCGAAAGCGCTCAGCCGATCCATTCCGACGACATGGTCATTCCGCTCGCCAAGCCGCATGCCGCCGTCATCTGCAACTCGATGTGGGCGCTGACCGACTTTACGGAAGCGAACGGCGCAACGCGGCTTGTGCCTGGCACGCACACCCGCGAGAGCCCCGATTATGGCGGCAGCTACGAAACCATTCCCGCCGAGATGCCCAAGGGCAGTGTGCTCATCTGGGATGGCGCACTGTGGCACGGCGGCGGAGCGAATAGGTCAGGTGAGCGCCGCACGGGCATCGCCATGAACTACTGCGCCGGGTATGTCAGGCAGCAGGAAAACCAGCAGCTCGGCGTGCCGGCAGCAACAGCGCGCGGCTACGGCGCGCGACTGCAGCAGCTCATGGGTTATGGCGTCTATCGCGGCCTGATCGGACACATCGACAAGAAGTCGCCGGCGCAGCTTTTGAACGGCGGGGGAGCCTTCAAATCCATCTGGGACTGAGGCCAAGAGCTCGACCCGGAATGCGTATAAGATATATTATGGAAATTCCGGATGGCCGAATCGCCCGGTTTCCTGGGCCTCAGTCTTCATCCGTGACAATAACGTCGAGCATGTAGACGACGGTCTTGGCATCGCGGAATCGCCAACGGACAAAAGAATTTTACACGACCGAACCAAACCTCAGGCCTGCCGGGGATTCGCTCACGACGGAAGATTTCAAGTCGGCCGAGGTGTCGGCGCGCGCCCTACTCCAGTTCGAACCGAACCGTCACGCGATAAACGCCCGGCGCTGCTGTTTCAAAGCGCCACTGACGGACAGAACTCATCGCCGCCTCACCAAAGCCATAGCCGCCAGGCGTCTCGTCGATGAGCTGCACGTCGGTCACCGCGCCACCGGCAGCGATGAGAACCTCAACCACGGCGACGCCATCGCGCTCGGCTCTTGCGGCGCGGCCCGGATAGATCACCGGCGCCCGGTAAGTCGGACGCGGCGCCGAGGCTGCCGGACCGACAGGCCCGGACACCGTCCCGATGGCGCCCGGCGTTCCAACTGAGGGGGGCGCCGCCGGCCTGCTGGGTGGCGCCGGCGGTGCGACGGGATCATCAGGCTTGGGCGGCACCAGGTCCGAGCGCGGCCGCTCCGGCAGGGCCGGCGGCGTGTCCGGCGTGATACGCGGCGCCTCAGGCACCGGCATCGCCATGGGCGTGGCCATCTCGATGGTCCTGGGCGGTTCAGGCTCGGGTATCACCCGGACGGTCAGCAGGCTGATGACAGCCCACCCGAGAACCACGTGCAGCGTGACGGACATCGCGACCGTCAATGCCCGATCACGGGCGGGATGCTGAACCAAAACGTCGGACGA
>Ga0075158_10003920_pt1 | contig 10343 bp, 10 predicted proteins | sample JI91814BDNA_FD_70968 | JGI IMG/M metagenome (GOLD analysis project Ga0075158, IMG submission 70968) | Wastewater effluent complex algal communities from Wisconsin, to seasonally profile nutrient transformation and Carbon sequestration -... | ecosystem: Engineered > WWTP > Effluent > Algae... | reverse complement strand
CGGTCGTAGTTCTCGGCGACCTCGGTGAAGCGCACGGCGGGGAAGCCGTTCTCGGTGAAGGCGGTGTGGTCGCCGCCGCGGAGGAACCGATCCGGGCGGAGCACCAGCATCGCCTGCACCGGGGTGGCCTGCCACGCGCCGGTGTCGGCGACGAACCTCGCGATCTGCCGCGAGGGGCTGTCGGCGACGGCGGACAGCTTGCGGAGCTGCTGGAGGGCGGCGTCGTCGAGCGGGCTCGGCAGGGCCTCGCTGAACACGCGGATGTGGCCGCGATGGGAGCCGCCGCGCGGGTCGGTCGGGTCGCCGACGATGTCGTTGCTGAGCACGCCGCGGATCTGCAGGCCGGCCTGCCGGGCGGCCTCGGCGTGGCGGCGGGCGCCGAGCAGGCCCTGCTCCTCGCCGGCGGTGGCCATGAACACGAGGGTGGCGTCGAAGCTGTGGTGCGACAGGACGCGGGCCAGCTCGAGCACGACGGCGGTGCCGCTGGCGTCGTCGTCGGCGCCGGGGGCGTCGCGGGTGGCGTCCATCGGATCGCTGGCACGCGAGTCGTAGTGGCCGACGACGTAGTAGCGGCGCGCGCGGGCCTCGGGCAGCGCGCCCGGGAGCTCGGCGATCACGTTGACGATGTCGACCGGGCGATCGATGCGCTTGCCGTCGGGCTCGACGCGGTGGGTGTCGAAGCTGACCTGCAGGGACGGAGCGCCGGTGCGGGTCAGCTCGTCGCGGAGCCACGCGCGCGCGGCCCCGATGCCGCGGGTCTCGCTGTCGGTGGCCGAGAGGGTGTGACGCGTGCCGAAGCCGACGAGGGTGGCGACGGTGGTGCGCATGTTGTCGGGCGAGATCTCGGCGAGGATCGCGGCGACTGCGGGCGGTGGGGCGGAGGCCGGGATCGCGGTCAGCGGCGCGGGTGCGGGCCTGGTCGCAGGCACGACGGGCGGCGGCGGCGGCGAGGGCTGCGGGCACGCGGCGAGCAGGCAGAGGACCGCGAGGCGACGCATGGCGCGAGGATGCCACAGTCCGCGTTACACTCGCACGGGCCATGACGGACCCGCTGCCGCTGCTGTGCTGCGTGGATGTCGACTACCGCGGCGACCATGCGGTGGCCGCGGCGCTGCTGTTCCTCGACTGGAGCGCGAAGGACCCGGTGGCGCAGCACGTGGTGACGGTACAAGGCGTGGCGCCGTACCGGCCGGGGTCGTTCTACGAGCGCGAGCTGCCGTGCATCGAAGCGGTGCTGGCCCGCAACCACTGGCCGCTCGCGGCGATCGTGGTGGATGGGTTCGTGTGGCTCGGGGAGGCGGAGCCGGGGCTCGGCGCGCGGCTGTTCACGGCGCTCGGCGAGCAGGTGCCGGTGATCGGGGTGGCGAAGAACCCGTACCGCGGCGCGCCCGCGGTGGCGGTGCGCCGCGGCGACAGCAACAAGCCGCTGTACGTCACCGCTGCCGGGATGACGGCGGATGCGGCCGCGGCGTGCGTGCTGCGCATGCACGGGGTGCACCGGCTGCCGACTTTGTTAAAAGAGGTGGACAGGCTGTGTCGCGAGGGCGGGTGATCCGGCGATTTCAGTCGAGCGGCCGCGCGAGGTAGAGGGTGCCGGGGACGGGGTTGAAGCAGTAGGGCGGGATCTCGACGAAGCCGAGGTCGCGGTACAGCGCGCGGGCGGCGGTCATCGACGGGAGGGTGTCGAGGCGCATCTCGCGGTAGCCGCGGCCCTGGGCCGCGACGAGCAGCGCGGCGACCAGCGCCCTGCCGAGGCCGAGGCCGCGCGCGGCGTCGCGGACGAACAGGCGCTTCATCTCGCAGACGCCCGGGTCGTCCAGCGGACGCAGCGCGGCGCAGCCGAGGGCCGAACCGTCGGAGGCGCGTGCGAGCAGCAGCTCACCCGCCGGTGGGGCGTACTTGCCGGGCAGCGTGGCGAGCTCGTCGGCGAAGCCCTGGAAGCAGAGGTCGACGGCGAGGGCCGCGGCGTACTCGCGAAACAGGGCCGCGACGTCATGCAAGTCGGCGGTGGTGTGCGCGGGGAGGATGCGGAAGGGCGGCATGCGTCGGGTGCGTGACGAGAGATATCGGAAATGGCGGGGGCCGTCATGCGGTGCTCGGGGCCTCGTGCACGCGCGCGCGTACCCGGCGTCCGGGGCTGGCGAGGCGGACAGACGGGCGAGGATCGGGCATCATCGCCGACGCTTGTCCCACGACCCGGAGAGCCACCCCCGTGACGCCTCGCCCAGACCTGATGGCGTCGCCCTGTGGGACGACCCGAAGCCGGTCCTCCCGGCGCCCCGCTGGCGCCACCTCGCAGCCGACGTGCCCGCGGTGACCGCCGCGGTCGAGGGGCTCGCCGACGCGTTCGACTTGCGCGCGCAGTCCGACCGCCGCTGGGTGGTCGACCTCGCCGATCCGCCGGTGCAAGGCGAGCTGTCCGTCCAGTCCGAAGGGGCCAGAACGCGGGTCGGGCTGGCGATCAACACCCGTGAGGCGATCGTGTCGTCACGCGCGCTCACCGTGATGTCCTGCGTGTCGGTGTCCGTCGGCGTCGTGATGGGGGTGATGCTCAAGCCCGTGGGGTCCTTCGTGCTGAGCGCGATGCATTTCATCGGCCCGCTGCTCATCGCGGCCGCGACGTTCATCGCCGCTCTCACGGTCTACGGCCTTCGGCAGCTGTGGCACATCTGGCAGGTGCATCGCTGGGCACGTGGCTACCAGCATCGCCTGTGGCTGGCGCTGGACGCCCGCCTCGGCTTCAAGCGGATCTACCGCTGACGGCTCAGCGGACCTGCATGCGTCCGATGCAGTAGCGGAGCGCCTCGCGCAGGTTGGCATGGATGGTGATGCGCGACAGGTCGATGCCCAGCGTCACCATCGTCCGCGCGATGCTCGGGTGGATCCCCGTGATGATGCCCTCCGCCCCGAGCAGCTGGATCGCCCGGATCAGGCCGATCAGGTGGCTCGCGGTGCTGGTGTCGAGGACCTCGACGCCGGTCATGTCGAGGACGGCGAACCGCGCCCGCGCCCGCACGACCGCCTGTAGCAGGCCGTCCATGATCTCCGCCGCGCGCACGCTGTCGACCATCCCGATGATCGGCAGGGTCAGCACGCCGTCCCACACCTCGACGATCGGCGTCGACATCGCCCGGATCACCATCTGCTGGCGCTCGATCACCGCGAGCTTCTCGCGGAGCTCCCGCTCGCCGGCCGTCGTCTCGGTGATGTCGAGCGAGATGGCGACCATCACCGCTTCGTCGGGCCCGCGCCGCTCGACCGGGATCATCCACGTCTCCCAGCTCTTGCCCCCCTCCTCCTGCAGGTTGTGCCCCATCTCGCCGGCCATCGCGGCGCGCAGCAGCGGCAGCCCCGGGCTGTGGGCGAACAGGTCGAGCATGTTCATCCCGAGCAGCGCCCTCGGGCTCGGCGTCGACGCCCGCCCCTCCTGGTAGAGCATCTTCCCCTGGGCGTCGATCGCCCACAGCGCGATGTTCATGTGCTCCTGGATCGCCGTCAGCAACTGCTCCTCGAGGAACCGCCGGGTGTCCGTGGCCGCCCGCGCCGTCACATCGCGCCCGTAACAGACCGCCCCGCGCACCTGGCCGTCGTCGTCGTGCACGCAGCGGTGCGACCATTCGAACACCCGGCGATCGCCGATCACGGACCATTCGTGCGTCGCCTCGTCGTCGACCAGCATGGCGCGCCACGCCGCGCCGTCGACCGGCACGAGGTCGTCGATGTCCCGCCCCAGCGCCTCGGCTCGCGTCGCGGCGAACGCCAGCTCGGCCCGCGGCCCCCACTCGGTGATTCGTAGCCCCGCATCGAGCCCGATCTCGACGAACGGACTCCAACCTCGACGACCCCCGGTACGCTCCGTCATCAACGGATAGATCATCACGACATTACAAAAATGTCTGCAGTCTACAAACACCGCTCCCGGCGCGATCCTGGACTCGCAGCATAACCTGCCGCACGCCGAGTCGACGTGTCCGCGACATGAACGGCCGTCCCTTGTGCGGAGCGATACGCTCCGCCCTGGAATTTTCGGCGACGTTTGAAATGCGCTGGAATCGTCCCCGGTCGCCCGGTCCAAGGGCTCGGCACCACGGCTCCACCGCGCTTGTCCTCGGCGATCAGGCGCTTGTCCTCGGCCTCCAGGCGCTCCTGAGTCTCGGCCCTGAGCCGGGTCTGCAGCTCGGTGATGAAGCGCAGGGTGTTCTCGACTTGCTGCTGGGTCTGTCCTGTTTCCTGCCCATGGGTTTCGTGGCGGTGGCGATCTTCTTCTCGGGCTCGACGTTCGGCGGCGAGCAGCGCCTCGGCCTCCGCGAGGCGTTGCTCGAGCTCGGCGACGGTGGCCGCTGGATCCTCGGGTCGGGTCGCAGCGCCGGAGCGAAGCTCGGCGAGCTCGGCCGCGAGGTTGTCACGGGACTGGATGACCTTCTTCAGCCGCGCCTCGGCGACCAGGCGCTGCTGCACGGCCGCCAGGCACTCCTGGGCCTGGGCGCTGAGCTGGGTCTGCAGCTCGGTGACGAAGTGCATGGTGCTAGCGAATTGACGGCCGCCGGCTCCTCGATGCGGGGTGCGGCGCTCGGTGACGGCGGCTCGATCACGACATTGGGCAGCTTCTCGGCGCGACCGCCCCACACGATGCGTGCGCGCTCGCCGTGCACCTCGACGATGACGAGCAACGAGGACACGGCGGCGAGCAGATAGACGTGGTCACCGGCGGCGATCTCACCGAACACCGGCCCGGCCTTCACGTGGCGAAACGGATGGCGCTCGTCGCCGAGCCTGACGGCGAGCGGGACGACCGTGTGGAGTAAGGACTTCGCCTCACCATCGCAGGGAAGGTGCACGAGGTCGATGAGCCGGTGCGGGGAGCCGTGCTGCGCGAGGCGGATCGCCACCATCGTCGTGCGGTCGAGCGCGAGATGACCGACGCGGATGCCGTGCTCGTCGTAGGTTTGGAGGATATCCGTGGACCTGTAGTCCGGCTGACGCGACGCGAGCCAGTACCGCACGAGCAGGGCGGGGTCGAGCGAGTCGTACCAGCCGTTTGGCGGATCCGGGATGGCGGGTCGCCTCGCCGCCAAAGATCCGCGGAGGCGCGGGAGCGCGCGTACCTGCCCGGGGCGGCGCGCCGATCAATTCGGCTTCAGCGTCCGCCACAGCGATCCGGTCAGGCAGCTGCCGCCTTGCTCGCAGGTCCCGTCGAAGTTGAGCCAGTACACGTGGGTGTCGTCGACGACGAGGTCGCGGAGGTAGCGGACATTGCACTCGGCGACGATCTGGGGCGCGCCGCCGGCCTTCGGCGCCCGCTGCACGCGGTCGCCGCCCCAGTACACATAGTCGTCGTCGAGGACGATCCTCGAGGTGCCGGGGCTGCAATCTCGCGGGGTCATGAACGGCGTCGGGTCGGTCCACAGCGGCTCGATCGCGCCGCCGGCGACCGGCGCTCGTCGGAGCTCGCACCCGGCGGGGTTGTTGATGTCGAGCCAGAACACGTGCTCGCCGTCCGACACGACGCCGCCGGCGTATTGCTGGCCGGTCGCGACGGTCAGGCGCCCGGAGCCGTCCTTGCCGGCGGACTCGACGGTCTCGCCCGTGGTCCAGTACACGCGCTGGTCGTCGACCGCGATCTCGTAGCTGCCGTACCAGTCCTCGCCGTCGTCGGCGGCGGAGACGATCGTCTGCCTCGGCCCGCCCGCGATCGGGAACCGGTCGATGTAGATGCTGGATGCGGTGAACAGGTGGGCCTCGTCGACCGCGAGGGCCGGCGCGTTGTGCATGAGCGACTGCGGGGCGGTGCCGTCGAGGTTCGCGCGCAGCAGACCACCGCTCTCCTGCGACCAGAACAGGGCCGTCGGGGTCGTGGCGAGCCCCACGCCGTCGAGCGGACCGGCGAGCAATTCGGGGACGCCCCCGTCGATCGGGACGCGCCACACGCCGCCGTCGTCCTCGTCCTGGATCGTCGCGCCATTGCGCGTCGTGAAATAGAGGTGGGCGCCCTGACGCGACAGCGCCCACGGCCCTCCGAGCTTGTCGGCCAGCAGCTCGCCGTTGCAGGGCCCCGGTTCGCCGGTCGTGCTGTCGTCGTCGCCGGTCGAGCTGTCGTGTGCGCCGGTCGAGCTGTCGTGTGTGCCGGTCGAGCTGTCGTGTGTACCGGTCGAGCTGTCGTATATGCCGGTCGAGCTGTCGTGTGTGCCGTTCGAGCCCTCGTACGTGCCGGTCGTGCCGGTGCCCTCGCTCGAGCTCGACGGGGCCGCGCCGGTCGTGTCGCTCCCGGTCGACGTCGACGCCGCACCCGAGCTGTCGCCGCTGTCGCCGCCCGACGAGAGCGTCGTGTCGACGACCGTCGACTCGTGACCGCTGTCGCCGACCGTCGTCGTCACGACGCTCTCGTCGGAGCGACACCCGGTCACCACGAGCGCCGCTGTGTATGCAAGAACCTTCCCCGCCATGATCGTCTCCTCTCACGGAGTCGCCGAGGCGGTCAAGCCCGCGCGGCTCAGATCCCCATGAGCGTCAGCGAGTCGACCACGCCGCGCAGCATCGCGGCCAGCGTCGGGTGATCCGCCTCGAACTTCTGCGCGGCGAGGGTGAGTTCGCCGGTGTCCGGGGGCGTGGCCGCGATCGCGGCGCCGTTCGCGTGCGCCTGAAGCTTGGCGGTGATGCGCTGCAACGCGGCGCGCAGCATGACGCGGACCTCGGGGTCGCCCGTCTCGGCGGCATCCACATCCGCCTGCAGTCTTGCGAGGGTGTCCCGCAGCTTCTGGACGTCGTCGATCATGCCGCACCATAGCGGAGGGCGCGCCGTTGTCCAGCGAAGCCCGCCACGCGTGCCCCGCCAAATGTTCGCTTGTCGATCTCCGCCGAGGATCCGCGTGGCGCCGGCCTCCCGCGGGTATCGACGTATTCGATCCGGAGGTCGGTGGCGATCTCCGCAGCCTGCGACGAGTGGACCCGCGACGTTCGCCGCCGGCCGAGAGGGCTCTGCGAGGTACCTCGCCGACCTGCGCCGTCGCAGCCGCGAACACGGCGGCGAGTGCCTCGAGGACGAAGGCATTGATCTGACCTCGCCGATGCGCTTCAAGTGCGCCAAGGGTCACCAGTGGACCACGCAGGGCCGCATCATCCGCACCGGCTCGTGGTGCCCGGTGTGCGTCGGCAGGGTGCGGGTGACGCTCGCGCAGCTGCAGCGACGAGCCCGGGCGCTCGACGGTGGCATGAGCTCCGAGGAGAGTCGCACGACCATCCGGGGCCAACAACTCCCGGCGCGCTGTGCTCATGCAAAAGTCGCGACGAAAGATACCGGAACGACCGGGCGAATCCTGAGGAGCGGGCGCAGCGGGTCGACGACCGGTCGCCCCGAGCAGTGGATCCTGATCGACCTGACCGAGCTCGCCGCCGCCGCGGCGACGCGCGGGAGATCCTGCGCCAGGCGGCTGCGGCTCGAGAAGGCTAAGGGCTGGAAGTTCCCCAATACGGCTCGGACACGCGAGGGGGCGGCGAAGGTGGCCGCGATCGCCAGTCAGGTGGAGCCGACCAGCGTCAGTAGGTCGACACCCCGTCGCCGCGGTGACTGATGGGGACCACTGGACAAGCCGAGATCGCGCCGCGCTGGGGTACACCGCGTCGGGGGCGTAACGCCTTTGGGCGGGTTGTAGCGGCCTCCTGGTGGCCCGCGGCGGGGCCGGCGGCCGGCGAGCGCGAGCGGGACACATGCCGCCAGCGCGGGGTCGAGGTCGACGCCCAGGTCGTCGACCTCGGCGGCGGGGCCATGGCCTCGTGGACCTGCGCGAGCACGGCCAGCATCCGTTCCGCGGTCGGCGTCGCCGCCGGCAAGAGGCGCACGTCGGCGATGCCCTCGGCGCTGTCTCTGGGTCGCCAGTGAGCCGCGGTTCGCACCACTTTCTGCAAAGCGGCCTCGAACTCCCCGTCGTGACGGCCAAAACGCGCGAGGAGGATGAGCGTCTCCAGAATCCGTGCTGCGTCATGCCTGCCTCCACGCTCCACGCCCGTGCGATCGGTCGGTCCTACTTCGGCGTGCGCGTCATGGCGCGGAGTTTTTGGCGATCGGGAGGGCGTCGATCTGGCGCTGGAGCTCGGCGGCCCCGCGGTTGTTGAGCCAGCCGACGCCGGCGAAGATAGCGAGGACGAAGCCAACCGCCCACAGGCTCAGCCCGGTCGACAGGGCGCGGCCGACCGAGATGACGGCGAAGCCGAGGACCATGGGTCCGAGGTACCACCACCAGACGCGCCGGAGCAGGTCGCGCTGACGGGCGAGTTCGTCCCGGTAGAACGCGTAGAAGGTGTGACTGGGTAGTTCGTGCGAGGGGAGCGCTCGTCCCCGGGCGTTGGCGTACATGTACCAGGCGGTGAACCCGGCGCCGAGCGTCACGATGACGTCGCCGGCGCGAATGATCGGGTCAGACTCGGCGATCGCGTTGATGGTGAACAGGACTGCCACGATGGCGGCGGCCAGCCATTCGCGGGTGTTGCGAGCGGCGATCGTCGCGCGGAACTTCTCAGCTTTCGCATGGAGCTCCGCGGGGACCATGGCGATCGGCTCGGCGGGCTGGTCCTGCCAGAGCGCCTGGAGATCATCGATGGGCTTGTCGGGGTCGGGGTCCATCATGCGCCTCCGCGAGGAGAGTAGTTGAAGCGTTCAGCGAGGATCTTCTTGAGGCGGTGGCGCTTCGTGTGCACATTCACGAGCGAAAGACCGGTGACCTCGGCAATGTCCTCGGCGTCCATGCCCTCGAGGTGGAGGAGGATGAACTGGCGATCCAGCGGGGGGTAGGCGGTGGATGAGCGCGAGGAGGCGGCTCATGTCGAGGCGGCGATCGGTGGCGTCGCCGTCGCCGTCGGCCGGCATCTCCGCGAGCTCGTCGAGGCCGACCAGGACGGCGTCGGGGCGGCGCCGGGCACGTGCGACGTGGGTGCACGCGACGTTGTGGGCGACCCGGTAGACCCAGGTGCGCAGCGAGCAGCGACCGTCGAAGCGCGCCAGGCTGTGCCACACCTCGGCGTGGATGTCCTGCTGGAGGTCGCGGCAGCGCTCGGGGTCGGCCTCGTAGGCGCGGGCGAGCCGGGCGACGGCCGCGCCGAGGGTAGCGACGGCCTCGTAGAGGACGTGCCGACGCGACGGTGCCAGAGGGACATCGCCGTCGGGTTGTGCCCTCGTGGTATGCGCGGTCACTGGAGGAGGTAGTCCTCGCGGGGTCCGGATTCTTACAGCGAGAAATTGATAAATTTCGCGGACGAGCCAGAACGCCGTATCCGCGGCGCTTGCAGGGTTCCGCCGCGAACTCCCCAGCAAGGACGCCTCTGCTGCGATGATCGCCGGCGGCGTCGTTATCTCCTCCCCGCCGCCGCGCTATCAACCGCTCCAGGTTGCCGGCCGCGCGCCGGCTGTGGCACCCTGCCCGGATGGCTTCGCCTTATTTTAAAATCCACGCGACCTCGCTATCGCTCGCCAGCGCGCTCGGAGCCGCCTGCGGCCCGACCTCGCCGGCCACCACCGAAGTCGAGACCGACCCGACCGCCAGCACCTCCGAGACTGGGACCGGCGACCCCTCGACCGACCCGACCGCGCCGACCACGAGCACCGCGCCGACCGACCCGACCTCGCCGCCGCCCCAGTGCGTCGAGGACAGCGACTGCGGCGGCTACTGCGAGTACTGCTACGACGGCCAGTGCGACTTCGGCGGGCCCGGCTGCTGCGGCTTCGGCGTCGAGCCCGCGCCCGGCGGGCGCGGCTGGCGGTGCAGCCCGCCGCCCTACTACGACTGCTACGACGACCTCGAGTGCGCCGAGGACGAGGTGTGCATCGATCACGAGTGCGTGCCCGCGTCCGTGCCGATCCCGCAGTGCCCGTCCGACCCGATCGACCCGTCCGCGTGGAGCCTCGCCGGTCCGCCGTCGAACCTCGTGCTCGCCGACCTCGACGGCGACGGTGACCTCGACGTCGCCGCCGCCCTCATCACGGCGCCCGCCCGACTGCAGCTTTCGTTCAACGACGGCGCAGGCGTGTTCACGCCCGCCGAGCCGATCGAGGTCGACGGCGCCCCGATGGGGCTCGCGGCCGACGACCTCGACGGCGACGGCGCCGCCGACCTCGTGTTCACCACCGTCGAGCCCGACGGCGTGTTCGTGGTCTCCAGCGCGAGCGACTTCGTGCTCGGCTCGTTCACCCCGACCGACGCCCCGCCGCGCGAGGTGTTCGCCGGCGACTTCAACGCCGACGAGTTCACCGACGTGGTCACGATCGACAGCGCCGTCGGGAACGCGCTGGTGCTCCTCGGCGACGGCGCCGGCGCCCTCGCGCCCCCGCTTCCGACCTCGGCGATGTCCGCGCT
>Ga0075158_10003911_pt1 | contig 10363 bp, 6 predicted proteins | sample JI91814BDNA_FD_70968 | JGI IMG/M metagenome (GOLD analysis project Ga0075158, IMG submission 70968) | Wastewater effluent complex algal communities from Wisconsin, to seasonally profile nutrient transformation and Carbon sequestration -... | ecosystem: Engineered > WWTP > Effluent > Algae... | reverse complement strand
AGAACCACGGCCCCTCGCCGATCACCGTCCAGGTCCCGCTGCTCGCGGGCGAGAAGATGATCGAGTCGACCGGCAAGGTCAGCGATCCGAAGGCGACCGTCTCGCTCGACCAGGCGGGCGCGACGATCAGCTGGACCTCCGTGCTGGAGACCCGCGACTCGCTGGTCCTCACCGCCCCGCAGGGCAGCCCCTGGACCGAGAGCTGGACCGTCACCTGCGGCGAGGCCTGGCAGTGCGTGATGACCGGTCTGCCGGCGACGCGCGTCGACGCCGGCACGTCGGTGTTTCACCCGTGGCCGGGCGAGGCCCTCACGCTCGCGCTGCATCAGCCGCCGCCGATCGACGGGGCGCTGCTCACCATCGACAGCGCGTCGCTGCGGCTCCGCGTCGCCGACTCGGGCACCGAGGCGAGCCTCGTGATGATCGTGCGCGCCGCGACCGTGACGACGCGGACGGTCACCCTGCCCGCCGGCGCCCACCTCAAGTCCGTCAGGATCGACGGCGCGGAGGTGCCGATGGCCAGGGACGCGACCGAGCTGCGCCTGCCGCTGCAGCCCGGCGTCACCCAGGTCAACATCGACTGGAAGCAGGACGACGGGGTCCAGGCCGTCTACGCCGCGCCGTCGGTCGCGCTCGGCGGCGCCGCGGTCAACACCCGGGTCGCCATCGACTTCGTCGACGACGCGGATCGGATCGTGCTGTGGACCGGCGGCGGCGCGAGCGGCCCGTTCGTGTGGTTGTGGCCGTGGTTCGGCGCGCTCGCGCTGCTCGCCGTGGTCCTCGGGCGGGCCCCCGGCGTGCCGCTGAAGCCGTGGAAGTGGCTCGTGCTCGGGCTCGGCTTCAGCGCCGGGTTCGTCCCGCTGATCGCCGCGTGGTTCCTGCTCGTCGCCTGGCGGCCCGCGCTGGTCCGGCGGGTGACCCGCGACCACGACTACAACGCGCTGCAATTCGGCCTCGCGCTGCTGACCGCCGTCGTGGTCGTGGTGACCCTGGCGACCGGCAAGGCGCTGCTGACGAGCCCGGTCTGGACGCTCGTCGACAACTGGAGCACCGACGACGAGCTCCTCTCGTGGTACGCCGATCGCCTCGAGGACGCGACGCAGAGCGCCTGGGTCGTGTCGGTGCCGACCTCGCTGTGGCGCGCGCTGTGGGTGCTGTGGGCGCTGTGGGTCGCGTGGCAGTCGATCGGCTGGGGGCGCTGGGCCTGGCGCACGATCGGCGAGGGCGGATGGCTGAGGACGCCGCCGCCGATGCCGCCCGCCGAGGACACCGATGTCGCCGACGAGCCGGTCGTGCCGGCCGTGCCGGTCGTGCCGGTCGTGCCGGTCGTGCCGGTCGTGCCGGTCGTGCCCGAGGAGCCGGGCGACCCTCGGTCGTGATCCCCACGGAGAGCCCGCGAGGCCATGTCCCGGTCCGCTGTGGCCGCAAGGACGGGCGGTAAGGCTCGCCCAAGTTGCACGGTCGATAACGATGCTGCGCGCGGGCGAGCGTGGTACATTCGCCCACCATGCGCGGGTTCGAGGCAGGCCACGCGGAGACCCTGACGAACGGCATCAGGTCGGACCGCGTCGGTCCGACGCACCGGCCGAGCCTCGCGTCCGAGGTCATCGCGCGCCGCTACGAGGTCCTCGGCCTGCTCGGCGTCGGCGGCATGGGCAGCGTCTACCGCGTGCGTGACCTCGAGCTCGGCGAGGTCGTCGCGCTGAAGTTCCTGCGCGCCGACGTGCCGCACGACGCGCCGCTGCACGAGGGCTTCCGCCAGGAGGTCCGGCTCGCGCGCCGCGTCACCCACGCGAACGTCGCCCGCATGTTCGACATCGGCGAGCACGACGGCCAGCGCTTCCTGACGATGGAGTACATCGACGGCGAGTCGCTCGGCACGCAGCTCGCGCGCGAGGGCAAGCTCGGCGAGGACCGGGTCGTGGCGATCGGCCTGGCCCTGTGCTCCGGGCTGGCGGCGGCCCACGCGGCCGGCGTGGTCCACCGCGACCTCAAGCCCGACAACGTCCTCATCGAGCGCTCGGGCCGCGTGGTCATCACCGACTTCGGCATCGCCCACGCGGTCGCGTCCGGGCCGCAGGCGCCGGCGCTGGTCGGCACGCCGGCCTACATGGCGCCCGAGCAGGCCGACGGGGTCGCCGACATCGACGGGCGGGCCGACCTCTACGCCCTCGGCGCGGTGCTCTACGAGCTGCTGACCGGCGTGCCGGCGTGGCGCGGGGACACGTTCGCGGCGCTGCTGATGGCCCGCCTGCTGGCGCCGCCGCCCGACCCGCGGGTGCTGGCGCCGCGCCTCTCGCCGGCCCTCGCCGAGGTCGTGCTGCGCTGCCTGGCCCGCGACCGCGAGCAGCGGTTCGCCAGCGCGGCCGACGTCGCCGCGGCGCTGCAGGCGATCACCTGGGTGCCCGCGTCGCTGCTGGCGACGGCGACGACGCTGCCGCCGATGGCCGTCGCGGCCCGGGCCATGCGCGTCGCCCCGGTCCCGGGCCCCGGCGACCGCTCGGTCGCGGTGCTCGGGTTTCGCCACATCGGTCCGTCGGAGGACGCGTGGGTCGCCGACCAATTGGTCGACGAGCTGATCGACGCGCTGTCGGCGGTCCGCCGCCTGCGGGTCCGTCCGCGCAGCGTGGTGCTGTCCGTCCAGTCCGGGCTGACCGACCCGCGCGCGATCGGCCGCGCCCTCGAGGTCGAGGTCGTCGTCGAGGGCTCGGTCCACCGCACGAAGGACGCGCTGCGCGTCACCACCCGCCTGATCAACGTCGCCGACGGGTTCCAGCTGTGGGCCCGCAGGTTCGACCGCCAGGCCCACGACCTGCTCGAGGTCAACGCGGCGATCGCCGAGGCCATCGCCGCGGCCCTCGTGCTCGAGCTCGCCGCCCCGCCGTCCCGCGGCCCGACCGCCAGCGGCGCCGTCGAGGCCTACCTGCTCGCCCGCAAGGAGCTCCGCCACGCGTGGGCCGGCGCCGGCGACCTCGCCCGCACCGTCGCCCTGTTCGAGGAGGCCACCGCCCACGCGCCCTCCGACCCCGACGTGCTCGCCGGCTACGCGATGGCCCGCGCCCGCCGCCTCAACTACGGCGGCCGCGGCCCCGGCGAGCCGACCGCGACCCTCGCCCTCGCGCAGCGGGCCATCGACGCCGCGCCCCACCTCGGCGAACCATGGCTCGCGCTGGCCACCGTCCGGTTCGTCACGAGCGCGTGGCCCGAGGCCGTCGTGGCCCTGCGCGCCGCGCTCGACCGGGCGCCCGGGCTCGTCAAGGCCCACGAGATGCTGGCCAACCTGCAGCTCGAGGTCGGCCAGCTCGACGAGGGCATCTACCGCCTCGAGACGGTGCTGTCGCTCGACCCGATGGCGATCGGCGCCCGCGGCGACCTGGCCCGCGCGCTCGCCCTGCTCGGCCAGTGGGACCGCGCCAGCATGCTGCTCACCCTGCCCGTCGAGCGACCCGAGGACAGGTTCGTCCGCCAGGTCCTGCGCGCCCGCTTCAACCTGTGGCGCCACGCCCCGGTCCACGACCTGTCCGAGACCCCCGAGGGCCCCTACGGCCCGCTGCTCACCTACTACATCGCGACCGTGCAGTCCGGCACGTTCACCGCCGAGGCCCGCCAGCACTTCGCGCAGCTGCTCGCCAGCACCCACCCCGGCTCGCGCGTGCGGCCGCTGCTGTGCCAGCTGCTCGCCGAGCTGCACGCCTACGTCGGCGCCGACGACCACGCGCTCGCGGCCGTCGAGCAGGCCGCCGGCGAGGCGCTGCACGACCTGAGCTGGCTCGACCACTGCCCGACGCTCCGGTCGCTGCAGACGCACCCGCGGTTCGTCGCCGCCCGCGAACGCGTCGCCGCCCGCGTGCGCCCCGTGCTCGCCGCCCTCGCCTGACCGCCGACGAGGTTGCCGCACCGCGCCCGCGGGTGCGAGCCTCGGGCACGACTTCGCAGCAGCTCTGGCCCACAAGCGTGGCGTCGCCGTGCCGCCAGGCCGTCGACGTCGGCGGGGAGCTCCGCCCGAGCAGCACGATCCACATGGCCCCGGGGACAGGTACGAGTGGCGGCGGCCACAGCCCGACGGCGAACGCGAGCGCTACGCGACCCGGAACTATATCCGGTGGGTCGGCGCGCCGAACGTTAAGATCGTCGATCATTCGAATGCGCCGCGCCGCGCACCCTGGCGGTTCCAGCCGCAATTTCGTCGACCGCGAGAGGCCGTGTCGCCATGAATTCGAACTGTCATCCGGCGCCTGCGGTCCGCCCGGACGCGGGCATCCATCTTGATGATATCTTTACAGTCCGCCGCGCATCGGGCCCCGGATGGGTCCTGAGGCGGGCTGCGGCGCGGTGCGTGGCGACGCGGGTGGACGGCGGTTCGCGGTCAGGCTGGATATTCACGCGACGTGGGGTACGGTCCTGGAATGATGCGTGTACGTCTGTCCACGAGCGCGTTGTTGTTCGCGAATTGCGGGCTGTTCGATCCCGCTGACGAGGGCGGCGAGGACCAGACCCCCATCGAGGTGACGACCGCCGACAACGAGGATCCGAACGACCGTGTGTGCGCGTGCGCGCCGGACAACGAGAATATCTACGTCATGTCGGACGACCAGGACATCTGGACCTTCGACCCCGAGGCCCTGAGCTTCCGGTTCATCACCCATGTCGCCTGCGGTGAGCAGCTGGGCGGGTCGAAGGCCATGGGCATCAGCCGCAAAGGGCGAGCGTGGATCGAGTTTCACAGCGGGGACATCCACACCGTCGACCTGACGGCGCCAGGAGCGGCGACGACGGCGTGCAAGGATCCCGGGTTCGATACCTACTACGATCCGATGTTCGCGCAGTTCGGCATGGCGTTCGTGGCCAACAGCGCAGCCGACCGGTGCGAGAAGCTCTACCTAAACACCAGCATCCCGCCCGAGGTGGAGGCGCCGATGGGCCGCCACCACGGCGCGCTCGGGGTCATCGACCCGATCACGCTCACGCTGTCGCGGGTCGGGCCGATCGACTTCACCTACGGCGAGCTGACCGGAACCCGCGACGGGCGCATATTCGCGTTCCTGCCCGGCAGCGACAGCCACCTCCGCGAGTACGACAAGGACGACGGCACCCTGCTGGGCAGCTGGCCGCTGCCCGGGCTCGGCGATATCGCCGCGTACAGCTTCACCTTCTGGGGCGGCTACTTCTACTTCTTCACCGCCGGCGAGCCGGACACCATGCCCAGCCGGGTGACGCGCTACGACTTCACCGATATAGACGGCGAGGGCATGGTGCTGAGGACGGTGATCGACGAGGCGCCGATCCGCGTGGTCGCGGCCGGGGTGTCGACCTGCGCGCCGTCGTGTCCGCGGTCGTGGCGGGCGGCTTGCTCACGGTGAGCCCGGCCGGATGCGGCGAGCCGCGTGACCATGGCCTCGCGCCAAATGGCGGGGTCTGAGCGCACGACAGCGGCGACCAGCTCAGGCCGCGGGGCGCTTGAAGCAGACGAACGCGTCCTCGTCGCTCTGGGCGATGAGGTCCATTCCGACCAGCTCCCAGCCCGCGTCGCCCGCGGACTGGATGCGCTGCGCGGCGTCCTTGTCGAAGTCGACATGCTCGCAGAATTGCTGCCAGCGGGCAGCCGCCGGGTTGGGCGCGTACGACGACTGCGCCTGCGCGCCGCGCATGGCGTTCGCGCCGCAGCCGAGGAGGATGCCGGCCAGCACCAGGGTGATGGACTTCCACGAAGTGCTCTGCATGCCGCGGCTTTATCACGCAACCGCGCGCGTTGGCAACGCGGGATCGGCGATGTGGGCAAAGACGAATTTGATAAAGATGGACGTATGTGACGATCGAATCGTGCAAGCACGAAAACTCCATCCCTATTGCATGCAGCAGTGAGCTCGCCGCGCTCAGTCGACCTGGCCGAGGAAGCGGCGCAGCGCCGCCTGGGCCGCCGGTTCCATGAGCGTCGGGGCGTGGCCGACGCCCGGCACCTCGGCGACCTGCAGCTTCGGCGCGGCGGCCCGCATCTGGGCCACGTGCTCCGGCTCGATCACGTCGGAATTACCGCCGCGGATCAGCAGGGTCGGCCGGGCGCGCGCCAGCCGACGAAACGCGTAGCGGGCGATCCACGCGGTGTGCCGCAGCTTGCCGGTCCGGAACGGCGCGGCGATGTCGAGGTCGTAGCGCTGCACGAACCGGCCGGGGGCCGTCTCCTCGAACGCCCGCCGGGCCCAGCGCGGCCACTCCTCCGGCGGCATGTCCGGGAAGGCCGCGCCGTGCAGGCCGCGGACGTGGGCCGCGGCCTCCTCCCACGACGCGATGTGCACCGCCCTGCCGGTGTAGTCGGCGATCCGCGCCAGCGCGCGCGGCGAGACGGTGGGCCCGGCGTCGTTGAGCACCGCCGCGGCGATCAGCGACAGGCGGCGCAGGGCGATCGTCAGGATCACGAGGCCGCCCATCGAGGTGCCGACGAACACGGCGCGGGCGATGCCGAGGTCGTGCGCCAGCTTCATCACGTCGCCCGCGTAGTTCATCGGGTGGTAGCGCCGGACGACCGGGTCGTACGCCGACCTGCCGCGCCCGCGCACGTCGACGGCGATCACGCGCCGCCCCATACTAGCCATCCACGGCGCGACGTCCTCGAAGTCGGCCGAGTTGCGGGTCAGGCCGTGGATGCAGATCACGGGCAGGCGCGCCGGGCCGCCGTGGCCCGGGTAGTCGCGCGCGTACAGGCGCAGGCCGTCGGCGCTGGTGTGGAACAAATCGTTGTACGTCGACGACATGGCGCCCTCAGATCGCCCGGTCACGGCCGGCCCAGTACGGGTCACGCAGGCTGCGCTTCAGGATCTTGCCGGCGACGCTGCGCGGGAAGTCGTCGACGAGCACGACCTGGCTGACCCGCTGGTAGCGTGCGCCGACGTTGGCGTTGATCCACGCGCGCAGCTCCTCGGCGCCGATGACCTCGCCGGGGCGCAGGCGGACCGCGGCGAGCGGCGTCTCGCCCCACTTGTCGTCCGGGACGCCGAACACGACGGCCTCGGCGACCTGCGGGTGGCGGGCGATCACCTCCTCGATGTCGTGCGGGTAGATCTTGACGCCGCCGGAGTCGATCATGTCCTTCAGGCGATCGACCAGGTAGAGGAAGCCGTCCTCGTCGACGCGGCCGAGGTCGCCGGTGTGCAGCCAGCCGTCCTGGATCGTGCGCGCGGTCAGTTCGGGCTTGCCGTAATAGCCGGACATCAGGAACGGGCCCTTGCCGGCGATCTCGCCGATCTCGCCGGCCGGCAGCGGGCGGCGCGACTCGTCGACGATCCGCAGGTCGAAGAACGGCGGCGGCACGCCGACCGAGCCGCGCTTGCGCACCGCGTCGGCGCGGTCGAGGATCGTGACGAACCCCTCGGTCAACCCGTACAGCTCGTGCATGCGGCCGGGCAGGACCTGTTCGAGGCGGTCCTTGTGGGCCAGAGGCAGCGGCGCCCCGAGCGAGACGAGCACCTCGAGCGAGGCCAGGCGCGCGGCGTCGAAGCCGGGCGACTCGAGGATCGCCGCGATCTGCGACGGCACCAGCATGACGTGCGTGACCCGCTCGCGCTCGACCGTCCGCAGGAAGGCGGCGACGTCGAACTGCGGGTGGACGATGTAGGCCGCGCCGGTCAGCAGCGCGGGCATCAGGGTGACGAACGCGCCGTTGAACACCATGGCGCCGGTGTGCAGCACGACCGACGCGGCGCTCATGCGCCACGCGCTGGCCAGCAGCGCCGCGTAGTGGGCGCGGATGCGGTGGGTCAGCGCGATGCCCTTGGGCATGCCCGTGGTGCCGCTCGTGTACATGATGTTGAACAGGTCGTCCGGCTGCACGCGCGCGGCGATCGGGGCGGCGCCGGCGTCGGCGACGAGGGCGTGCCACGCCGGTCCGGTCTGCACGCACGTGGTCACGAGTTCGGCGCAGCCGGCCAGGGTCTCCTCGGCGGTCGCCGCCGAGTGCACGACCACCCGCGGCCGGGCGTCGCCGATCAGCGTGGCCAGGCCGCTGGCGGTCAGCAGCGGCGAGAGCGGCACGGCGCACGCGCCCATGCGGGCGCAGGCCCAGTAGATGGTGATCATCTCCGGGCAGTTGGCGAGCACGGTGACGACGCGATCACCGTGGCCGACCCCCGCGTCGCGCAGGCCACGGGCGGTGCGATCGACCAGCGCGTCGAGCTCTCGCCAGGTCCACCAGTCGTCGGCGAAGGCGAAGGCGCGGGCGTGCGGACGGTAGCGGGCGTGGTGGCCGACGAGGCCGTCGATGGTCAGGCTGTCCATGGGCGTGCGCGGGCGGCCGATTCTAGGGCCCCTCCCCGCTTCACCGGCGAAAAAAGGACCGCAGCGACCCCGTGCGCTGGTGCACGAAGAACCGCCGCCGGTGCTGGTGACGTCGCGGACCCTGCCCCGGCGGCGGCGCATCACGGCCGCGTCGTGTCGTGTAAGTCCGGCCCTTCAGTCTCGGCGACATCGCCCGTACCCGAAGTGCGCGCGGGCAGTGCTCCGTCCGCCAGGCCGTGGTGACGGAACGTGCCCCGCGTGATACGACGGTCGACTGGTATCGGGGAGGTGTGTGTGGTGGACGACAAACGAATCGTTTGGGTGCCGGCGATCGCCGGAATGTGGCTGTGTTTCGGCGCGTGCGGCGATGATGGGTCATCCCAGGACAGCGAGAGCGCTGGCGGGTCCGCGACCACCAGCGCGAGCGCGACAGTGCCGACCACCGGCGAGGCCGACGGCAGCGCGAGCGACAGCCTGACCACCGGCGTCAGCGGCGTCAGCGAGTCCGCGACGATGGCGACCAGCGTGTCGACCACCACGTCGGAGCCGACGGCCACCACCGTCGACGCGACCAGCGTGAGCGGCGACGACACGACCAGCACCGCGACCACCAGCGACGCGACCGGCGGCACGACCACCACGACCAGCGACGGCGACACGACCGCGACCACCGGCGAGTCGCCGCCGCTGTGCGGCCAGATGCCGCCCAAGGGCTACGTCGGCCCGTTCGACGCCAGCTGCAAGAGCGAGCCGCAGATCGGCAGCTTCACCCCGGTCGCCGAGTGGACCAAGGCCTCGTTCACCGACTACCCCGCCTACGACCAGGGCATGATCGCCCCGATCGTCGCCGCGCTCACCGATGACGACCTCGACGGCGTCTACGGCAGCGAGGGCGACATGCCGACGATCGTCCTGGCGACCTACGCGGGCGGCAGCTACGGCGGCGCTGGCGTGCTCCGGGCCATCTCCGGCGACGGCGCGCAGGAGCTGTTCGCCGTCACCGGCATCGGCGGCTGCTCGGGCCTCGCCGCCGGCGACATCGACAACGACGGCATCGTCGAGATCGTCGGCGTCAACACCAACAGCACCGTCGTCGCGTGGGAGCACGACGGCACGCCCAAGTGGACCAGCGCCGCCTACGCCGGGCACATGGCCACCCAGTACTCCGCCCCCTCGATCTCCGACATGGACGGCGACGGCAACCCCGAGATCGTCATCGGCCGCGTGATCCTCAACAACGACGGCAGCCTGCGCGGCCTCGGCCAGTACGGCGTCGGCTCCCAGGTCTACGCCAGCACCTCCTTCGCCGTCGACGTCGACAACGACGGCGTCCAGGAGGTCGTCGTCGGCAACGCCCTGTACCGCCCCGACGGCTCCGCCATCTGGAACATCCCCGAGTCCGACGGCTACGTCGCCGTCGCCGACTTCGACCTCGACGGCGCCCCGGAGATCGTCGTCGTCTCCGCCGGCAAGGTCCGCCTCCAGACCGCCGCCGGCGTCGTCGTGTGGAACGTCGACAACCCCGGCCTCAAGGGCGGCCCGCCGACGATCGCCGACTACGACGGCGACGGCGCGCCCGAGGTCGGCGTCGCCGGCAAGATCGGCTACGTCGTCTTCGACACCGACGGCAGCGTGTTGTGGCAACAGGCGACCCAGGACGCCAGCTCGTCGTTCACCGGCTCGTCCGTCTACGACTTCGAAGGCGACGGCATCGCCGACGTCGTCTACGCCGACGAGATCAACCTCTACGTCTATTCAGGCACCGACGGCGCCGTGAAGCTGCTCTACTCGGCCCACGACAGCGGCACGATCATCGAGTACCCGATCGTCGCCGACGTCGACAACGACGGCCAGGTCGAGATCGTGGTCACCCACAACAACCTGCTCGGCACGGTGCACGGCCTCACCGTGGTCGGCGACATGGCACAGTCGTGGCGCCCCGGCCGCAAGATCTGGAACCAGTACGCATATAACATCACGAATGTGATAGAATGCGCCTAATACCGCTCTGCGCGGCCCTATACAAGAGAACGTGCGCTATAGGACATGTTCCAAGAGCATCTGGTGGCTCGTTTTTGGATCGAAAAGTGGGGGG
>Ga0075158_10003910_pt1 | contig 10364 bp, 9 predicted proteins | sample JI91814BDNA_FD_70968 | JGI IMG/M metagenome (GOLD analysis project Ga0075158, IMG submission 70968) | Wastewater effluent complex algal communities from Wisconsin, to seasonally profile nutrient transformation and Carbon sequestration -... | ecosystem: Engineered > WWTP > Effluent > Algae... | reverse complement strand
CGCAGACTGCCACGTCAGATAACTATCAGGTTTCACAGACACAGTTTGGGTCCGGCTCGACAGACCAGACATGTTCTGATCAATACTGCGCACGCACGTCGCTGGGCGAATTCGCAGCGGGCGATACGGCTGGTCCAAGCACGGCCAGCTTCAGCGCTATTACAAACGACAGCGAGCCATCGATAGAAGTCATCGTCGATCCGGGTGAGTCAAAGATGGGCGTGTTGACGACAGAAGCGACGGCCTCAAAGTCATCAACTATTCGTGTACAAACCTATTTGAGTAGTGGTTATGTGCTGCAGATTGTCGGCGACCCACCAAAGTATGCCAATCATATGTTAAATGTTCCTGGTGTTCCAACAGCCTCGACGCCAGGCAAGGAAATGTTCGGCATAAACCTTGTCGACAATTCATCTCCTAATATTGGGGCAGGTGTTGCCCAGGTCCCATCGGGTCAGTTTAGCTTCGGTACAGTCGAGTCCAATTACAACTCGCCAAACCTTTTCATGTACGAGAGCGGTGCAGTGGTCGGCCGAAGCAATAGCGCGTCTGGTCGAACAGATTACACGATGAGTATAGTTGTGAACATCTCGAACGACACGCCAGCCGGCCGTTATTTGGGCGATTATGCAGCGGTCGTAATCCCGGTTTATTAAAACTTATAAAACATTTAACGTTGTGGAAAACTCCACTATTGCGGCTATTATATTGCTCATGGTAAAATACCTGCGTATCCCTTGTAATATAGGGTCCACCACATAAAATAAATAAAACTCAGGAGATATATGAGAACATATACACTCAAATCAATCGCTCAGCGCGGAACGATGTTGAGTGCTGCCTTTGCCATGATGGTATCGACAGCGCTTCCGGCATTGTTCCCTACGTTAGCGTTTGCGGATGCATTGAATCCGTTGACGGAACGTAGTTTGACGCTATCGAGCTCAGCGCCGGGATGGGATTTCTACGACGGTTCGGGCAACCCTACATACTCACCACCAAATGCTGGTGCAAACGGTCAGAAAGTCGGTAACTATTTCGACTTTAAGGTAACGACTGATACATCGGCCGGTACCATGGAAGCTATGTCATTCCAGTACTGTAAATCACCTGCAGGTAGCTGTTTAGCTCCTGGTGATAACGGTTGGTCTGGCCCTACTGCGCGTAACGCAGATACGACAACAACCTCTGACTTGAACGTCACAGTGGATACGCAACAGTCCCAAGCAAGTATTGCTGATGACGACCCTACTGATTATGCAACAATTACAGACACATCTACGGCTACGAATCCTAATGGTGATTTCTCGAGCATCCCTTGTAGCAACGATGAAACACCAGGCGTTGTTGGCTATCAGGTAGGTGACTGTAATGCTATCGCTGGTAAAAACTTTGCCGTCTATTATGATGACGGAGGCACTTGGACCGAAGATCCTGGCTGGTCTATGGATGCTGCTAATTTCGAGATATACAACAATGCCAAGACAACCGGTGCTGTACAGAACCAAGCAACTGGTAAGAATAACGAGATCCAACTTACACATGCCGGTACTGGCTTTGATGCAGGTACGCGTGTTCGAGTTGTATTCTTTGCAACTGATGACAACTATATTACCAACCCTGGTAGCGGTGCGTTCTTCGTACGTATTAATACCTACAACACCACAGGTGCGGCTAACCTCAACAGTATGACCAGGTATGACGAAGCAAACATCATTGATGGTGGTGTGACTGTGGCGAATGTCATGAACCTTGGCATCCAGATTGTCACGAAGGTCCTAGAAACCATGGCATTTAGTGTTGGTGTGGTTGATCCATATACACTAGAAGCAGAAGCAGACGATAACGGTGTTACTGCAGGTGGTGCTGACGAAACAAGTCAGTTTGCACTCGCCAAAGGTGGTACATCATATATACATAACGTTTGTGAACCTATCCTTACTCGGATGGTGAGCAACAGTGGTCCGCATAACCGTCTCTCGCTAGGAGATCCGGGCGCTGAATATTCACTAGCAGTGGACAAGACATATAGTACACATAGTTACTTCCGACTTAGCTCAAACTCTAGTGCCGGTGCTACCGTGTACTACAGCGGTAACACGTTGACGAATACCGTTGGTGACCGCATCAACGCAATTGGTGACCCAGAGGATGACGGTACAAGTACCGGAACCGCTGCAAACCCTTCTCCTGGTAGTGAGCAGTTTGGTCTTGCTCTCGCGATCGATAGTACGAATCCATATGGTATTGACTATCGTACCGAAACGAAACCAGGCTATATCTATGAGACAGGCGCTGATCTAACAGACGGTAACGTAGCCGCAGGTTTGGCGACATATCCGACTCAAGATATACATAGCAGCGTTGAAGACAATGCGATATCTGATGTTGACGCTAACTTAAGTTGGCATGAGCCACAATTGGCCACGCTGACACCAGCGCCACAATATGCAAACGGAGCTGGTTACGTAAACTCAGTTTACAATAACAACGCTCTTACTAACAACCAATACGCAAGTGATAATACATCATTTGCCTTTAAACCAGAATCAATGTTGGTCCCTGTGCCAATCGCATCAAATGATTCTCAGGTTGTCGACTGTGTAACCGGTAAGGCACGTTACATTGCGAATATCGCTGCAACGACACCTGCTGGTATCTACACAACTAAAATCAACTACATTGCAGCCCCACAATACTAAATCGATCGATTAGTTATTCTGAAAAAGTGTAGTAAAGAAACCGACCTCACCCGAGGTCGGTTTTGATGTAGTACAATAACAGGTATGCAGCATAAGTTGTTTAGGTTTCACGCGTTTGCGCACCATCCGCTTCATCACATGGGTCTTGTTGATTCACTTTGTCTGATACTAGCCATCTTTATATTTGTATCGCCCGTGGGGGCTTCGACACGCTTCACTGAGCGTAGTTTGTTTATCCAAAGTCCCGAAGCTGGTGTTGCGACATCGTATACACTGTCGTTAAACTACATAACTCCTGTGCTTACTGGCTCACTAGATATCTTGGCATGTATCGATCCAATACCGCACCATGCCTGCGTGACGCCGCCAGGGCTTGATCTTTCTGGTGCAACTCTGAGCAGCCAAGCAGGTGAGACCGGATTCACAATAGCAACGCAGTCCACAAATCGTATCGTCTTGTCTCGTACCCCAGCTGCCATCACGCCAGGAGACAGGTCTGTGTATGTTTTTGATAATGTAGTCAATCCCGCCAATACCGGTGAATCATTCTCCCTACGATTAAAAAACCATACGAGTACAGATGCGACCGGTCCCCAAATAGACTTCGGTTCGGTGAAAAGTGAGATTACGGAGGGGATATCTATTGAGACACAGGTTCCACCGATGCTGGTCTTCTGTGTTGGTGAGGTCGTGTATGATAACTGTGCTGGTACAAATGATAACTATTATGCGGACATGGGTGAGCTCAACGCTGATGCTACATTGACGGCACAATCTCAGATGGCTGTAGGTACGAATGCTACCGCCGGATTTGCGATCACGGTAAGCGGCGCACCGCCTGCTGCCGGTACGAGCGTGATAGATGCTCCCATAGCACCCACCACTAGTCTTAAGGGAACAAACCAGTTTGGAATCAATCTTGTAGCAAACAATGCTCCTACTGTAGGTAGTGACCCGGAAGGTACATGGGCAAATGCCATACCATCACCAGACTACAGTGTTCCTGACCACTATAAGTTCGTTGCTGGTGACGTGCTTGCTTATTCGCCAAATGTTAGCTTGATGAAGAAGTTTACGGTGAGCTATATCTTCAACTCAGAGGAGAATCTACGCCCAGGTGTCTACACGACGACGATTACCTATACAGCCAGCGGTCGTTTTTAGATTGCCGAGGGACGACGCTAATGGTAAAATATCCCTAATACTTATATAAAGTAAAAACGTGAGGGAAATAGGGAATGAAAAATTTTAAACGCATTGTTATGGCGGCTCTTGCAGTTGTTGTCGCTACCGCATATTCAATGCCTGCACAGCAAGCCTATGCGCAATCATCGGCATCGCTTAGTATTACACCGAAAAAGAGTTATGTTGTCGAGCCGGGCAAATCAATCAAAGACAAACTAACAATACGAAATCTTGATAATACTTCTGATCTTAACCTTACGCTTCGCGTCGTTGACTTTTCATTTACTGATGACGGCGGTACGCCAAAACTACTCTTGGATCCGAATGCAGAGAAGACCACCTGGTCTTTAAGATCATATCTCACGGTACCGAAGTCAGTGACTATACCAAAGGGCAGTTCTAAGACACTTGATATGAACCTTAATATACCGAAAGGTCATGGCGCGGGCAGTCTGTATAGTGCCGTTATCTATTCATCAGCCGCACCTGATGGGGGTGGAAATGTCGGCTTGAACGCATCAGGAGTAACTCTCGTATTCGCACAGATTCCTGGTAAGGTAAACGAAGATCTTAAACTAGAGAAATTTGGAGCATACAAAGAAGCTACAGTGGCAAGCCCTGCGCAGTATATATTCTTCTCTACTGAGGAACCCCAGCGAATCGCCTATACTTTGAAGAATAATGGTAACGTAACAGAGGCGCCAGTAGGAGGTATCACACTACAAGGTTGGTTTGGTGCGCCTATTACTATAGAAAACGTGAACCCGAGTGGATCATTAGCGCTTATAGGACAGAGCCGTACATATACAACGTGTATAAAACTTAAAGAAGCTCAAGTCAATTTTGAAGGCAGGAAGACCGAAGCAAAGACTTGTGAGGCACCGGGCTTGTGGCCGGGTATGTATACTGTTTCTCTTGATTTATATTATGGACAAAATGGTAATCTTACTAAGGAAATTAAAGGTACGGGAGTATTCTGGTATCTTCCTTGGTGGTTTATCATTATAGTTCTTGTTGTACTCGCGATTACACTGTTCTACGGCTGGAAGTTGTACAACTGGGTTCGTTCAAAGTTAGGCAGGCAACCCCGATCTATCAAGCGATCAAGTCGTCGCAAATAACAATTCTCTTTTGTAAGCAGGGCTAGCACGGTACAATAAGCGTAAGCATGGTACACAAAATTCACAGCAGCGTACAGTGGGTTCTGCCGATTCTAGTCGGCATGGTCCTGCTGTCGCTGTTTGTATTTGCTCGTGGGGCAACCGCGATTACACAAATCCCTGACCCAAGTCCGATCCCAGGATCATTCGGTCTCGAGGCTACCAAGCGCAAGCCGCCGCCAACCGTAGGAGCGACTATCACAACTCCGGGCAATGGTTCCTCATTTACGACTTCACCGATTACGGTAAACGGTATCTGTCCGAATGATTTGCTAGTACAAGTGTTTAACAACGGCGTGCTCGTCGGTGCGGTCATGTGCAAAAGTGGAAGCTTCAGTGTGCAGGTAAGTCTGTTTGCCGGGACGAACGAACTCACGGCCCTCGTGTACGACGAGATCGACCAGGAAGGTCCCGCGTCGAACACGGTGACCATAAACTATACCGATACCAGGTTCACCGCGTTTGGTGCACTGATCACACTCACGAGCTCGTACGGTCGACGTTCGGCGGCGGCGGGGAGTGAGCTGAGTTGGCCACTCCAGGTATCTGGCGGCACTGGCCCCTATGCGTTTAGCATCGATTGGGGTGACGTATCCGCTCCGCAGCTGAAAAGCCAGCCACTGGCAGGACTCGTCACTATTGCCCATGTGTACAAAAAGGCTGGTATCTACACAGTGAACATCAAAGTGACTGATGTGAATGGTGTCAGTGCGTTCCTGCAGGTTATAGCCGTGGCTAGTGGCAAGGTAGACAGCACTACAGCAGGGGCGAGTACTGCGCCGGAGGGTGGTGCAGTAACCTCACCTCCACAGATCCTATGGATACCGACAGCTATATCGTTGATACTCCTCGTTCCGGCCTTTCTGCTAGGTCGCATGAGCCAGGTTGTGACACTCCGCAACAAGATGCTCAAAGAGCGCGATCAGTACCAGGAGAAGTAATTATTCTATAGGGCTGTGGAAAACTTTTCGAAAAACGTCTTGACAACCATAAGCACTGTTGTGATAAACTAACCACGTTAGTAAACAAAACAAAAACATTAAAAACTTAATGTGAGGAGAGAGGGAATGACTTCCTTTAGAGATCTGAAACAACGTATTGGACGCGTAGGTGCGTCCGTCATAATGTTGCTTGCAACCATCGCCCCGGCGTTGACACCAGGGGTGGCGTCTGCTGCGATGATTACGGGCCGAAGTATAGAATTATCAAGTTCGACTAAAGCTGCTACAAATGTTAGTTACGAACTAGTATTTACGCCTGCTGCATCTGCTGGCGCAACAGCAATCCAATTTTGTAGCAACACACCACTTGCTGGTGAAGCATGTAATGCTCCAGCGGGATTGAGCGTAACAGGAGCTGCAGTAGTGGGTGCTGATAGCGTCAGCACGCCTACCGTTGCCGCTAGCATGGGCCCTGTGGTCGTTGTTGAAGACGCAATTACTGCAACGGAAACAACATTTGAAATTACGAGTATCGATAATCCGACAAGCGCCGGAACTATCTACGCTCGTATTCTCACGTATGACACTAAGGCAAATGCCGAGAATGACTATGAAGCCACTGGTGATCTTGGCGACAATGATGGTATTGGTGAGACAGGCTCAGTCGGCGCTGTAGATAATGGCTCTGTCGCACTCTCTATCACGGATAGCATCAACGTTGACGCAGCTGTCCTAGAAAGTCTTACCTTTTGTGTAGCTAGCGCAGCTATTACAGCCAACTGTGCAAATGCTTCAAGCAATTTGCCAAACTTGACTCTTGGTGAAGGTACACCTAAAGCTCTAACGGCTGCTCAAGTAAGTAAAGGAGATATCTTTACTCAACTATCAACCAATGCTGCTAGCGGTGCAATTGTCCGTATCAAGAGTGGCAACACTAACTGTTCTGGTCTCGCGTTGAACGGTGGCGCTACCTGTGCAATTGCTGCTGCAGGTACAACAGGCACTTTCGACTTTGGTGAAGCAAAGTTTGGCGTGTTCGTGAACCCAACAACAGGTAGTACTGTAGGCACAGGCACAATTGAACTCACTAGTGGTGATGCGACTGTGACTGGCACTGGTACCAACTGGGTAGCCAGCCCAACTGTCAAAGTTGGTGACACGATCTGGACTAACGGTGGTCGTGCATACACAGTTCTAAGTATCACTAGCGACACAGCCCTAGAACTCACTGCAAATGCTTCTGCAAGCGAAGCAACAGCAGCCTACACACGAGGATTTGGTACTTACCGAGTATTTGGTGGTGGTGGCACATATAGTGACACAGTCAATACCTTCAGGCTTGATGAAACTAATGTAAAAAGCACCTACGGTGATCCAATCCTCGACACTAACGGTGGTGTGGTCAACGGTGGTAACATCAAACTGACATTCGGTGCATCGATCTCAAACGTGACGCCTGCTGGTAAATACAGCAACGCGTACAGCTTGATTGCGACTGGTAAATTCTAGTCTGCAAACTAGCTAAACTAAAACACCCCCATCACGGGGGTGTTTTAAGTAGGCAAAATAGGTGTTTGCAAACATAAGTACATCTGTTATGATGGGAAGTAATTACGTAAAGGGGAACGGTGTGTTGTTACAACAACGTGTCAAAACAAACATTAGGGTGGCTATGGTATTTGTATTTGCCTTGGCAATTTTGGTTGCCCCACTGGCACCTCGTACCTCTGCTCAGAGTGTGAACAATTCCCCTAACACGCTTAAGGTATCACCTGTCCGTACAGACATCACCATCCCTGCCGGTACGAGCAAGACGGTTCAGACGACTGTCACTAACCTCACGAAGTCTCCTATCACTGTCACGCCGGTTGAGAACGACTTCATCGCAGGCGACGAGAGAGGTACTCCAGCGCTTATCCTTGATGCAGACAAGTTCGCACCAACGCACAGTCTGAAACGCTTCATGAAGCCTCTAGGCAACATCACTATCCCTGCTAACCAGTCCAAGACGGTGAATGTCGTGATCACCGTGCCGAAGGACGCCCAGGCTGGTGGTTACTTTGGAGCTATCCGATTTGCACCGACATCCCCAGACGGTAGCGCTCAGGTCAACTTGAGCACTAGTGTCGCCTCAATCATCCTCATGACAGTTCCAGGACCAACTGTAGAGAAGGTTGACCTGACAAGCTTTGAGATCCAGCAGGACGGCAAAAAGGGCAGCTGGTACTTCCAGAGTGCCAATGACCTGACAGCCGTATTCCGTTTTGTTAACAAGGGCAACCTCCAGATGGGCCCAACAGGTCAAATTTCTGTGCTTCAGGGAGACAAGGTTGTTTATCAGACGAACTTCAATGACAAAACACCTCGAGATATGGTGCTACCAGATAGCGCCCGTATCTGGGATATCCCGCTCAAGAAGATCGGTAGTTTTGGTGAGTACAAAGTCGTCGCGACCTTTACCTACGGCTCAAAGAACCAGACGATTGAAGTCACAAAATCATTCTGGATTATCCCTATGAGCGTCATCATCCTCACAGTTGTTGGTATCATCGTATTCATCCTCCTCATCGTAGGCATCTGGCTATTCCTCCGCGGCTACAAGCGCCGATTGCTACGCAGCCACAGCCGCCGCCGTTAGTAATAAAATCTCTCTACGACACAATTTATGTAATATACAATGGCTTTGCTCTTGACGAACCACTGTTATTTTAGGTATTATTACCTTTGAATCTATCTCAAATGATAGAACATATTCCGGCGTAGCTCTCCGCTGTACAGCGGAGGTAGAGCAAGATACAATAAAACAATGTTCTATGTGTACGCACTTTATAACAAAACTGCTCATAAAACCTATATAGGTCAAACAGAAGACTTAGGCAGGAGATTGCGTCAGCATAACGAGCACGAGTTTATAGGATTTACCTCAAGGTATCAGGGTGAATGGGTGTTGATTTATAAAGAATCGGCAGCCACACGTTCTGATGCACTGATTAGAGAGAAGCAACTCAAATCAGGCAACGGCAGAGCGTTCATTAAAACATTTATTCCGGCGTAGCTCAGCGGTAGAGCATTCGACTGTTAATCGAATGGCCACTGGTTCGAATCCAGTCGCCGGAGCCAAGGCATAATAGACGAAATCAGAACTGTTAATTCGGTTCTGATTTTTTATACCCATGATAGAGATTGAAACCGACTGACAGTTCCCTGTTATACTCGTAGCATGAATACCATTATCGTTTTGCGTGGCCCCTCTGGTGTCGGTAAGTCCACAATATCCCACTTGATTCAAGAAAAGCTCGGTAAAAACTGGACGGTCATTGATGTCGATAAGTTCAAACACTATATGCCTATGAAAGATGGCCAGGTGAACCGTGCGGAACGTAGCCTTATTGCACAGAATGTAAGCAAATACTTTGCAAAGGAAATGTACGACAAAGGCTATGACGTTATCCTTGAAGAAATGTACAAGAAGCCGTTTAATGACAGCCTTGTTGAGTTTCTCCATGGGAACAATATAAATTACCTAAAGGTCTTTCTCTATGCACCTGTCGAGCTAGTGATTGAGCGGGCACGTGCACGCGAAAAGGAAGTGCCAGACGAAGAGATTCGCCGACACTTTTCTGAAATTGAAGCCTACGATGATGACTTTGTGATTGATACAACTCAGTATTCAAGCGAAGAAGCAGCTGACCAAATCATTGCGAAACTAAATAATAACTAGAAATGAAAACAGGCCCCCTGATGAGACTAACTCTGTTGGCAAACTTAGTGCCGACAGAGAGCCTGTTTCCATTTCGAGAGCCTGCTGTATTAGCAGGGTGATTTCAGTTCTTCGATGGTGACGTCGACAGCTCTGCCGAAGACGTAGCACATGAAGAGGATTGTCGCGATGATCGCGGAGATGAGGCAGACTTCCGCCAGACTCACGATGATCGCCGCGTACAGTTCTTGGGACAGGGTAACGCGTAGTAGCCATAAGGCAACTAATGTTACGATGAATACCTTCACTGAAATGTTCCTTTCTAGCACGAGTCTCAGGGTTTCCGAGACAATTATATTTTAGCATAATCATAATAAAAAGTCAATCATAGGAGGGCTGCGCTAAGCAAGAGTCATTTTTTATCACAGTTATAACTTCCTCTATCACTCTGAGCCAAGCATAAGCACTATGATGAAAGTCATGGTGTTGATACTTTATTTATGTTTCTTGATATATGAGCTTACTACAGCCAATCAGTAGATTCTTCTGATTATCTTCCTCTTTAATCACAGGTGTGCTCTACAATATTGCATAAGCAGTATTGCGGATGAAAACCGTACATCGCGTGAGAAAAAGATATTTGGAGAAAAGAATGGTGTCGAAGGCGCTGCTGTCA
>Ga0075158_10003909_pt1 | contig 10364 bp, 8 predicted proteins | sample JI91814BDNA_FD_70968 | JGI IMG/M metagenome (GOLD analysis project Ga0075158, IMG submission 70968) | Wastewater effluent complex algal communities from Wisconsin, to seasonally profile nutrient transformation and Carbon sequestration -... | ecosystem: Engineered > WWTP > Effluent > Algae... | reverse complement strand
TCGGCTCGCCGCGAGTCGGTCGCCTGCGGCCCCCGCCGCTCACCGGTCGGGGGACCCGCCTCCGGCGCCGCCCGCTGCGACTGAAGAGGCGGGGGCGCGGCCCGTTACTCGGGCTGGTTCAGGCGGTGCTGGGTGATGAGCTTGTATAGGTGCATCCGGTCGATCTGGGCGCGCCGGGCCGCCTCGCTGATGTTGTTGCGGGTGGCCTTGAGCATGGCGCCCAGGTACTCGCGCTCGAAGGCGTCGATGAGCTGCTGCTTGGCGACCTTGAACGGCACCGCCAGGTCGATGAGCGGCGCCCCGGCGGGCGGCAGGAGCTCGTTGGCGCCGGTGATCAGGTTGTCGCCGGGGGCGCGCACCGCCACCGGGTCCTCGTCGGGGATGTGGAAGGCGCGCTCGACCGCGTTGCGCAGCTCGCGCACGTTGCCGGGCCAGGTGTAGTCGTTGTCGCAGAGCCGCTCGACGACCTCGGCCAGGGGAGGGAAGCGCGGTCCGGGATCGCCGGACGCGGACCCGGCCGACCCCGAGTACTGGCCGGCGGTGAGCCGGTTGTAGAAGTACTCGACGAGCAGCGGGATGTCCTCGCGGCGCTCGCGCAGCGGCGGCACGTGGACGTTGACGACCGACAGCCGGTAGTAGAGATCCTGGCGGAAGCGGCGCTCGTTGACCTCGGTGGCGAGGATGCGGTTGGTCGCGGCGATGACCCGCACGTCGATCGGCCGGGTGCGCTCCGAGCCAACGCGGCGGACCTCGCGCCGCTCGAGCACGCGCAGGAGCTTGGGCTGCAGCGCCGTCGGTAGCTCGCCGATCTCGTCGAGGAACACGGTGCCGCCGTCGGCCCGCTCGAAGGCGCCGCGGTAGTCGCTGTGGGCGCCGGTGAACGCGCCCTTGCTGTGGCCGAGCAGCTCGCTCTCGATGAGGTTGGCGGGCAGCGCCGAGCAGTCGATGACCACGAACGGCCCGCTGGCCCGCTGGCTGGCCTGCACCAGCGCCTCGGCGACGGCCTCCTTGCCGGTGCCGGTCTCGCCGCTGATCAGCACGGTGGCCGAGCTGCGCGCGACCTGGGCGATGCGCGAGAACATCCGCCGCATCACCACGCTCGGCCCCACCATGTCGCCGAAGCGCCCCGCCGGGTGCAGCGCCGCGCGCACCGGCTCGTGGTCGAGCGCGTCGAGCCGCAGCTTGGTCCGCCCGAGCGCGATGACCGTCCCCGAGCGCAGGATGAGGTCGTAGACGCGCATCCCGAAGGCGAAGGTGCCGTTGGTGCTGCCCACGTCGTGCAGGCGCCAGCCGGCGTTGGTGCGCACGATCTCGATGTGGTAGCCGCTGACGCTCTTGTCGGTCAGGCAGAGGTGGTTGTTGTCGCGGGTGCCGACGCGCACCAGCATCTGCTCATCGCTGTCGCAGCTCTTGCCCTGATCGGGGCCCTCGATCACCGCCAGGCGGATGCGCGGCAGGTCGATGACCGTCGAGAATCCGCTGCTATATGCCTCGGTCCGGAAGCCAAGCGGCTCGTCCATGAGGCGGACCATAGCACACCTTGGCGACCCGGCGGCCGAGCGGGCCGGCGCGGGCTCTCTAGCGGGGGTCGGGCGCGGTCTCGGGCGCGGTCTCGGGCGGCTCTTCGGTGAGCGCCAAAAGGGCGAGCAGCTCCTGGCGCAGGAGCGCGAGCGCGTCGTGGGTCAAGCCACTCTGGCCGTGCTGGCCGCCTTGGCCGGCGGCGGCGGCGCGGCCCGGTGCGACCAGGCCGAAGAGCCCGCCGGGGTCCGCCGCGGGCGGGGCTGCGCGCTGCGGCCGGGGCAGCAGCTGCAGCGCCGGCGCGGCCCGCGTAAATGCCTGCTTGCCCAGGGAACCAAGTCCGCGCCGCGGCCGCGCGCTCGCTGCCTCCGGTCGGGCTTCCCCCGCCGCCGGCGCGCTCGGAGCAGCCGGAGCGACCGCGGCCTCTGCGCCGGGCGCGGCCCCCGCCGGTGCGCGTCCCCCGGTCGTTCCGCCAGGCGGCGCCTTTTCTCTGGTCGCGGCTTCTGCTGGCGCCTTCACGCCGGCGCGGGCCTTACCGGTCAGCGGGTCCGTGCGTCGTGGGAGGGCTTCAGCTGCCGGGTCAGGCCGTGCCTTGGCCGCAGGCTTGCCTGGCTTGGCCAAGGTAGCAGCCTTGGCCACGGTCGCTGGCTTGGCGGGCTTGGCCACGGTCGCTGGCTTGGCCTTGGAAGGGGGCCTGGCCGCGGGCGCTGACGCCGGCTCCGTACTCGCGGGCGGCTGGCGCCGGACCTTCGGCTCAGGCTCGCCCTGGAGCGACGCCTTGGCCGGAACGGACGCTGCCACCGTCGGTGCTTCCCGCTTGTCGGGAGCGCCGGCGACTTGCCTCTTGCGAGGTGAACGGTCGGATGTATGGGCAGAGGTCATGAAAGAAACAAAGATCCCTGGTCGCCAGGGGCCCCCGCCCCCATCCCCGACGACAGACAGCTAGCTGTTCAGCGCGTTTTTTAGCACCTGGCTCGGCTTGAAGGTCAGCACCCGCCGCGCCGAGATCGTGATCTCGTCGCCGGTCTGCGGGTTGCGGCCGATGCGCGAGTTCTTGTCCCGCACCACGAAGTTGCCAAACCCGGAGAGCTTGATCTTCTCGCCGCTCTCCAGCGTCTTCTTGATGATATCAAACACGGCTTCGACGATCTGCGCGGCATCCTTTTTCGAGAAGCCGCCCACGTGTTCATAGACATTCTCGATGATATCGGCCTTGGTCATCGTACGGCGATTGTCCATCGGGGTGCCCACCTGTCCTGCAATAAGTAATACTTCCTCGAGCTTACTCGACGGCTCTCGACGATGTCAAAGTAATTCATCTCATTATTTTCGTTAGATGGAATACAAATGGTCGAGCCAGATACCGAGCCAGCTAGCGACAAGCGCACTCAACTACTGTTCCATGCCAGCAGCGGTTTGACCAGCCAGAGCTCGTCAGCGGAGCCCGCTCCGGCCCTCAGTCCGCCCGCCCTGGCGAGGCCCTGGCATTTGCCCATTGTTCGCGTATGGTTCTCATATTGGCCCGCAGCCCGCAGCCCGCAGCCTGTAGCCCGTAGCCCTTTCGTTCGACAAAATCGTTTTTTTTCCTCACCCGCAAGCGCATGATGGCGCCCGCTTAGGTTTTAGGAGCTGACCACGATGGGAAAATCGCGTGGCTCGGGACAGTCCCCGGGCACCCCGCCAAACGGCCACCGCAACGGCCAGACGCCTTCCTCTAATAACCCGGGCGGCCGTCCACCGAGCGGCGCGCTGGCCGGAGGCGGCGGCAATTCCAGCGTGGAGAAGTTCTACGCCGAGCTCGATCGCTGCTGGAGCCTGCTTGAGCGCGGTGACCTCGACGGGGCCCAGAGCCTGGCCTTACAGCTGCTGCGCACCGACGGCGACGCCCCGGAGCTGTACGTGCTGCTCGGGATGATCGACGGCATGCAGGGCGAGCCCGAGAAGGCGCTTACCTACTACGAGCGCGCCATGGACATCGACCCCGAGTACGTCGAGCCGATCATCTGCGCCGCCGAGGTGCAGATCTGGGAGCTCGAGGACTTCGAGAAGGCGCTGGCGCTGTGCGAGCGGGCGCTCGACCTCGCCGAGGAGGAGGACGAGTACGTCGACGCCCTGCTGCTCAAGGCCGAGGCGCTGTCCAACCTCGGGCGCGAGCAGGCGGCCTACTCCACCCTGCAGGAGCTGCCCGAGATCGCCCTGGGCGAGCCGAGCTACCACCTGCGGGCGGCCCGGCTGCTCCTCGACCTGGGCTATACCGCCGACGCGCACGAGCACTTCAAGCGGGCGCTGATGCTCGACGCCGATAACTCCGACGCCATCCACGGCATCGGCCTGTGCGCCGGGGAAGACGGCGACCGCGCGACCATGATCGACTGCTTCCTGAAGGTCCGGGTCGCCGACCTCGGCGAGGAGCCGCCGCCGTGGGGGGTCCCGCCCGAGCGCTTCTCCGAGCTGTGCAGCGCCGCCATCGACGAGCTCCCCGAGCCGCTGCGCAAGCTCATCGCCAACGTCCCGGTGATCGCCACCGACTACCCCTCCGAAGAGCTGGTCAAGGACGGCATCGACCCGCGCGTGCTGGGCCTCTTCAACGGGGTGCCGCACGGCGACAAGCCGAGCCTGGGCGGCACGCCGCACCTGGACGCGATCTTCCTGTTCCAGCGCAACATCGAGCGCATGGCCTACAGCACCGAGGACGTCGACAACGAGATCCACATCACCCTGGTCCACGAGGCCGGCCACTTCTTCGGCCTCTCCGACGACCAGCTCGAAGCGATGGGCCTGGGCTAGCCAGCGCCGGACGGGCCTAAAGGAGCGCGTAGCGCAGCGCGACCAGGCCCGCCACCCCCCACAACAGCGGCCGCACTTCGTGCCGCCGGCCGGTCAGAAACTTCAGCACCGCGTAGCTGAACACGCCCAGGCCCACGCCGTTGGCGATGCTGTAGGTGAGCGGCATGGCGATGAGGGTGAGGAACACCGGGATCGTCTCGGTGTAGTCGCCGCGCTCGCCCCAGGCGATGAACCGCAGGTTGGTGATCATCATCGCTCCGACGAGGATCAGCGCCGGGGCGGTGGCCACCCCGGGCACCACGGCGAGCAGCGGCCAGGCGCAGCTGGCGAGCAGGAACAGCAGGCCGACGACCACCGCGACAAGGCCGGTGCGCCCGCCCTCCTCGATGCCGGCGGCGGACTCGATGTAGGCGGTGGTCGTGCTGCTGCCGAGCAGCGCCCCGAGGCACGAGGCCAGGGCGTCGCTGGTGAAGGCGCGGCCGGCGCGCGGCAGCTCCCCGTCGCGGTCGAGGAACCCGGCGCGCGCCGACAGCCCGATGAGGGTCCCGGCGGTGTCATCGATGGCGACAAACAGCATGGTCAGCAGCACCCCGGCCAGGGGCCACGACAGCGCCGCCCGCACATCGAGCGCCAGGAACAGCGTGCGCGGCCACACCGGCAGCTGGATCGGGGAGCCGGTCAGCCCGCCGAAGGGGGTCAGCTCGCCGCCCTCTCCCGGATAGACCGCGGCGCGGGTGGCGATGGCGAGCGCCGTGGTCGCCGCGATGCCGATGAGGATCGCCGCCGGCACCCGCCGGGCGAGCAGCACCGCGGTCACGTACAGCCCGCCCAGCGCCAGCAGCGGCGTCGCCTGCCGCAGGCTGCCCAGGGTGACCAGGGTCTGCGGATCGGCGACCACCAGCCCGGCCTTGCGCAGCCCGATGAGCGCCAGGAACAGCCCCACCCCGGCGGTCATCGCATACTTGAGGTTATGCGGCAGGCTGCTCAGCAGCGCCTGCCGCACCCCGCCCTGCGACAGCGCCGTGAAGATCACCCCGACGACGAACACCGCCCCGAGGGCGGTCTGCCACGGCACCTTCTGCCCGAGCACCACGGTGAACGCGAAGTAGGCGTTGAGCCCCATCCCCGGCGCCTGGGCGTACGGGTAGCGGGCCAAAAGCCCCATCAGGATCGAGCCGCTCGCCGCCGCCAGCGCCGTCGCGGTGAGCAGCTGGGCGCGCGCCCCGGGGAACGTGATCGCCTGGCTGAGGATGTCCGGGTTTACCACCAGGATGTAGGCCATGGTCAGAAACGTCGTCAGGCCGGCGCGCAGCTCGCGCGGCAGGGTCGAGCCGCTCCGGGTGATGGCGAAATAACGGTCGAGGAAGGTCGCAAGCTCGGCCCGCGCGGGCGGCGAGGAGGAATCGGCACGCATACGGTTCTCCGCAGGCCGCGGTTTTCCCACAGGCGGGCGGCGCGACGCAATCGATCGCTGTAGTCCGGGGCGGTCCGCGGCGGCTAGCCGAGCCGCCCGGCGGTGAACACGCTCTCGAGCAGGGCGTCGATCTCCTGCAGGACGCGGCGGGTCGCGTCGCTCGGCAGGTTGGCCAGGGCGGCGCGCAGCTCGCCGAGGGTGCGCAGCTGCGCGAACAGCTGCACGTCCGAGAGGCCGGCCGCCGCCTGCAGGCGGGTCCGGACCTGCTGCAGCTCGGCGAGGATGTCGGGCAGGCCGGCGCTGCCGGGCAGGCGGTGGCGGCGCCCGGGGTGCTCGCGGTAGAAGCGCTGCACGACCGGGTCGACGATGCCGTCGAGGATCTCGCTCTGCTCGGGGCTGTTCCAGCTGTGCGCGACGACGAACAGATCGCCCTCGTCGGCCTGGGCCCGCCCGTCGAGCATCGCCGAGGCGGCGCACAGCTTGAGCAGCTTGACCGCGCGCCGGTCGCTGATCGAGATCCCCTCGCCGCGAATCTGCACGATAAGCGCCTTGTAGCTGGCCAGGAAATCCTCGCCGAACGTCAGGCGGGAAAGGAGCTGCCGGCGCAGCTGCATAAGCTCGGCCGCCGAGACAAGCGGCCCGGCGGGCGCGGCCCCGGTCGGCTCGCCGAGCAATCCGCGCCGCTCGTGGGCCAGGCCGAGCGCGAGCAGGCGGTGGAAGTGGAAGCTGTCCAGGTTGTGCGAGCGCACGCGCAAGAGGAAGCGGTCGAGCAGCGCGGCCAGGCTGTCGTCGGTGGGGACCTCATTGCTGGCGGCAAACAGGGCGAGCAGCGGCACCTCGATGCGCTCGGCGCCGATGTGGACCCGCCGCTCGTTGAGCAGGGTGAGGAGGCTGTTCAGGATCGCCGAGTTGGCCTTGAAGATCTCGTCGAGGAAGACAATCTCGGCGGTGGGGAGCATGCTCTCGGTGCGGCGGCGGTAGCTGCCCTCGCGGAAGGCGCGGATGTCGACCGGGCCGAGCAGCTCGTTGGGCTCCGAGAAGCGGGTCAGCAGGTACTCGAAGTAGCGGGCGTCCAGGAGCTGCGCCAGCGTGCGCACAAGGGCGCTCTTGGCGGTGCCGGGCGGCCCGATGAGCAGCAGGTGCTCGCCGGCCAGCACCGAGATGAGGAGCAGGCGGATGATCTCGTCCTTGGCGAGGAACTGCTGCTGCAGGCGCGTCCCCAGCTCCTGCAGGCGCAGCAGCGCCGCGGCGCCCGGCGCCCCGGACGGCGGACCAGCTGGCGGACCAGCCGGCGAAGGAGTGGCGGCGGGATCAGGGGAGGGAGCGGGTGCCGACATCGGGTTCCTCATGGGTGCGCGGTGCAGGGTTTTCGCCCGTCGCGGGCCCGGCCGCCAGCGCGTCCAGGCAGAGCTCATCAAACTCGCGCAGCCGCGCCGCGCCGGCTGCCGCCCGGCACGCCAGCAGGTAGGTCTGCAGCCGGGCGTTGAGCCTGGGCTCGCACAGCACGTCCTGGGGTGCGCAGAGCAGCGGCCAGCGCGCCGCCACCACCGCGTACAGGGCGTAGCTGTCGGCGGCGGGGCCGGCCAGCTCGGCCGCCGGCAGCGGCGTCTCGGACAGGGCGACGCAGACGTGCAGGTGGCTGACCAGGCACAGCAGGGTCATCAGATCGCGGCTCGCCAGGGCGCGCTCGCGCTGGCGGAGCAGCGCGCCCACCGCCTCACCGGCCTCGGCGACCGCCGGCCCGGCGCCGAGGGCCAGGTAGCGCGCCACGACCAGGCGGGCCACCGCCGGCAGGCGCAGCCAGGCGGCCTGCCCGACCAGCTCGGGCAGCAGGCCGACCCCGACCGGCGGCAGCAGCGCCGTGAGGGGGCTGGCGGCGAGCAGCTCCCGCACCGCGGCGGCCGAGTCGCGCCGCGCCAGCAGCTCGGGCAGCAGGCGCACGTGCCGCCGCTCGGGCAGCGCCAGCCGGGCCCGCCCGAGCAGCGCCCGCAGCCGCGCCGGCGGCGGCGTCACCCCGCGGTAGTCGCGCTCCCCCCAAAAGGTCGGCGCGCGGGTGTCGGCCCGCCACAGCCGGAACAGACCGACGAGCAGGCTGTGGCGCCCGAGCAGCCGCTGCGCCGCCAGGGAGAGCCGCCGCGGCTCCGCGGCGCCCGTCGGCAGCCGGGCCTCACCGTCGGCCTCGGGCAGCCGGGTGGCGACGCGCGGCAGCTGGGCCGCGGCGCGGCCGATCAGCTGCCGGGTGAAGCCGCGCAGGAGCTCGGCCTGCCGCTCGCTCAGGCGGACCGCCGCCGGGTGGTGCAGGAACAGCAGATCATGCAGCGCGACCAAGAGCAGCGCCGCCGAGCGATCCTCGAACAGCCGCGGCGCGCTGACCACCGGCACCAGCTCGAGCAGCCGGCGCTGGCGCGCCTCGGCCAGGGCCTCGGCCGCCACCGTGCCGTCAAGCCCCCCCGAGATCGCCGCCAGCAGCCGCTCCGCCCCCCGCCGCGCCAGCGGCGCGCCGACCTGGACCGCGGCGCCGTGCACCAGCGGCAGCGCAAAGCGCCCCAGGAACCGCTCTGCCCACTCCAGATCGGTCACGGCTTGTCCTCTTCCAGCTTGCCCCACAGCGGCCACAGCGCGAAGGTCGACAGCGGCGAGATGGGCGTGTTCTGCAGCTCCGGTGCCGGCGGCTCGCCGTGCAGGGTCACGCTGCGCACGGTCGGCAGCATCGGCGCCAGCAGCTGCTGGGTGAGCGGCTGCAGCTGCGCCAGCGGCAGCGCCAGCGGCTGCCCTTGGCCCGGCAGAAAGACGATGCAGCGGTCGCCGACCCCGCCGAGCTGCGCCGCCAGGAGCTCGCCCGGCAGCCGGGGCAGAAACTCCCAGCCGAGCGGGATGAACACCCGGGCCGTCGGCTCGTAGAGCAGCGTGCCGAGCGGCAGCCCGTGCACCCCCTGCGCCCCCAGGACCAGCACGCCCTCGTCGATGCACGCGGCCACAAGGCCCCCGAGCAGCGCCGCCGGCAGCGTGTAGAGCAGGCGGCTCAGCCACAAGGCGCGCTGCCACGGCACCAGGGTCGCGGTGGGCGTCCGGCGGCCGCGCTCGGCCGGCTGCGGCATCAGCTGCAGCTGCACGCGCAAGACCACCGGCGCGCCGGCCGGAGGTGCCGCCCCGTCCACGACCGCCGCCGGGCGGGGGACCGCGGGTGCCACCGCCGCGTCGCGTCCAGCGGATGGCGGGGCACCGGGGCGGCGCAGCTCGACGAGGCGCTCGATGGGGATGAGCCGGTCGATCGGCACCGCGGTGAAGCCGCGCTGGGCGCCGGAGAACAGATGCAGCCGGTCGGCCGCGAACAGGCTGGTCAGCGAGCCGAGGCGCAGCGGGTGGGTGTACCCCAGCTCGACGGCCAGCCGGTCGGCCGCCGGCTGATAAAGCCGCAGCCCCGGCACCCCGAGCAGCCGCTCGAGCAGCCCGGCCGGTCCGCTCCGCAGCCGCAGCAGCGCCAGCTCCACCGCCGGCGGCGGCACCTCCCCGCCAGCGGGCGGCGGCAGCGCGTCCGGCATCGCCAGGTCCGCCCGGACGCCGCGCTCCCACAGGTAGCCGACGACGCGCCCGAGCAGCCCGATGGGGGCGGTCAGCCACAGCGGCTCTTCGAGGGGCCGCTCGTCGCCCGCCGCGCCGACCGCCGTACCGGCGCGGTCCGCTCCCAGGGCGCCCTCGAGCCCGCCGTCCGCTCCGGCGGACAGCCCGAGCAGCTCGCGCAGCGCCAGCCGCGCCCCGCCCGGCGTGGCGAGCAGCGTCAGCTGCGACAGGAGCGCAAGCGGCGACAGCTCGCGCACCCGCGCGAACGGCTGCGCCGAGGCCTCGCTATAGAACACGTAGTCGGCGGGCCCCGCCGGCGCGTCGGCGAGCAGCTCGCGGGCGTCGTAGCCGAGCGGCGCGCGGCGGTCGCGGTAGGGCACAAAGTGCTTGCCCGCCCCGACGCACAGCACCGCCCCGCAGAGCCGCGCCGGCCGCGCGAGCCGATCGAGCAGCAGCGAGTCGGCGGACCCGAGCCCGAGCAGATACGCCTGCGCGCCGAGCGGGTTTCGCACCTGCTCGATGCGCAGCGAGGGCAGCACGTCGTCAAGCTGCAGCTCTTCGGACAGGAGCCGCAGGAGCGCCACCAGGCGGTCGACCCCGAGCAGCAGGGTCGCGGCGTGGGTGCCGACGACGACGCCGCGCGCGTCCTGGACAAGACCCGGCACCTTGAAGCCGGTCTGATGAAGCGCGACGGGCTCTAACATTGCGGAAGCCCGTATGATACCACCTGTGATAAGAAGTCCGTAGCCTCGCGCTAGGGGCCACGATCGGGACCGGGGACAGGAGGCCTTTCATGACGATGCAGCTGAGCTCGACGCCTGAGGCAAGCGGCGCGACCGGCCCGACTGGCGCGACCGGCCCGGGACCGACCGGCAAGGCCCGGCCCCGCTGCTGGCCGGGCTCGCTATCGCGGGCACTGTGCTCCCCCGGGGCCCGGTTCGTTTCCCGCGCCGCTGCGGCAGCCCTCACGCTCCTGGCCGCTGGGTGCGGCGAGCCAGGCGCCTCTTCTGATGCCGGTGGCGCCGGTGGCGCCGGTGGCGCGAGCGCCGGCGCCACCGCCGCGAGCTACTTCGTCGAGCTCCCC
>Ga0075158_10003908_pt1 | contig 10368 bp, 9 predicted proteins | sample JI91814BDNA_FD_70968 | JGI IMG/M metagenome (GOLD analysis project Ga0075158, IMG submission 70968) | Wastewater effluent complex algal communities from Wisconsin, to seasonally profile nutrient transformation and Carbon sequestration -... | ecosystem: Engineered > WWTP > Effluent > Algae... | reverse complement strand
TTTATGTTCACTCTTAAATTTCCATAATAATATTGATGAAATTAAAATAATTATTCATTCAGAAAACACGTACTCGGATTTATTGTGCATTATCATTTCATCATCTACAAAAAAAAACGTATCACTGGTGGTCGTTTCTCCTGATAAAATTTTATCCTTATAATCTTAAGAAAGATCGGGTATCTCATAGTAATATTCCCAAGTATTTACAGAGTTTGGTGAGCAGTAGGGGAAATTAAACTCATAAGTCGCAATTCTTTCTTGTTAGAAGTAGTGATTTTCAATAATAGTCATATTGGAAACTTCCAAATCTCCCACTTTAAATTTCAGAAAAGTGCTCATATATTTTGACTAGAAAAAATTCTTTGGGAAATGGTAAACTTTCTTGCGCATTTCGTCGAATAATTTCAACATTTCTTCAGTATAGTCCTCGTCGTTGATGATCAAATCTTCATTTTGATTTTCCTCCATTTAAATGTCTATTAGCATCTCTTCGGTCATAGAATTTTTCACTTTCAATTCCAAAAATTATAAAGCGTATTTGTTTGCCTTTAGAGGACATAAAAATTTTTATGGAGGTGATTTCATATTTCTAACCTCTTATTTAGTTAATTTTGACATTATAATGTTGATTTATTTTCTAATATTAAATTTGGTTAATTCAATGGCTGACTGGGGTTACTCAGAAATTAATGACACTGTAATATTGACTCCAGGAAATCACGACCAATTTTTATGAGATTATGAAGAAGCTATGCTTTATTATTACCTTCCAAAATGTAAATACTGCATTGTGATTAACAAATTTTACGATGAGATGGCTTTGGAATGGAAAGAAAAAGATTAAAGAATTCCTTTCGCCAAATTTAATTGTCTAAAACATGTTGAATTTTGCGAACAATTAGTCATTCCCGTTTTCCCTTATTTGAAATTTTATATTAGAGGTCACCCTATTCCATATAACGGGAAAAGAATGAAACACTATATTAACTTATTTTTGGAGGAAATTTTAAACACTTAACCACATCAAACCAATTTGGATTAAATAAAGACTTTGAAAAATGATGATCATACATTTCTATTATTTACTGGTACTAAATAAACCAATCTCTATCATTTCTTCGATTTAAACTCAAAATATCATCGTGACTTAAATTTTTTGTTTTTACACAATCCAAAAAAACAGGAGCTGATTGAAAGTGAAATTTTCGATGATCATTTATATGAAATGACTGATTTTAAGAATGATATATTTATGTTAAACAGAGGAAAAATACATTTCTTTAACAAAGTTGAAAGTTTTGACAATATTGACAACTTCATTCAACATATAATTCATCCAAACGTTTTTGATTTAGGACCTGAATTCGAAAGAACCTATTAAAATGATCCTGCATAGTTTATGGTTTTGTTTGTGAAAAATTTGTAAGAAGAAAAATTAAAGATATTTGAAAAATTCGCAGAAGGAAATAAAAAAAAAATGAATTTTTTAGTTGCATCTGAAGATTCATACTACACTAAGATTTATCAAAAACTTAAGGAAATTCTAATGATACAAGAAGAAGAAATGCCTTGTGTAAGAATTTTTCAAACGACCTTTACTTTAATAGGAGCTTAAAAATATAAATTTCCTGGAGAAATAAACTAGACATATTTATTCAAATTTCTTAGAGCTTTTAAGTCTGGTGACCTATAACCTTATCTCAAGGTGGAATAACTTAAAAATTAATCAATAGAAAATATCAAATTGCTTAACGCATATACATTCCAAGAAAATGTTATGGTGACAGGATAAGATTCTGTAGTCTTATTTCATAGGGATTTCGATTGAGATGAAAATTCATAGAAATTTCTTATTTCTATTAAAAAACTTTCGAAAAATAAACAATTCGAAGGAGTTAAATTTTTTGCAATTAACGCTGAACTAAATGAACTGAAACACTTTTACCATGATAAACCACCAATTTTGATACTTTATTCAAAGAAAGATTTACTGAATCCTTTATATTATGAAGGGTAACCGGACATGAAGAAAATAGCAAAGTTCATTAAGTCCAAAAAATATTTAGTCAAAAAAACCTCGATCGGAGATTTCTTTTCCAATGATTTATAATTAATTTCAAATAGATATTAATAAGAATAATATTTTTATTAATATTTATAATGGATTTACCAAAAGTAAAAATTATTTTCGATATCAAAATTAAACAGTTTGATTTTTCAACTTTGAAAGTGAACTGACTTCCTGAAAAATGCGACTAGATTCTCTAAAACTTTCTTGAAGAATTAAACCAAATTTCAGAAAAGGATTACCTTTTTAAACACATATTGCCTACCCAAATACTTTTGAGTTGTGTTTTTTTGTCGTTTCTTGGATTTCTTAAATTTTATTTGACGCCAATTTTCCTCAGTTTGTCTTTCGTATTCATTTTCGTGGTGTTTTATATCTTCTTTAAACAATAAAAATTCACCTTACAAACTAATAAACTTTTGATTAAATATAAGGCGCCTATAAAATAATTTTACAACATAAAAATTTTGTTTCAATCTAAAAAAATATTCTTTAAATTTCTTATAGGGAAAAAAGATAATAATGTAGACTTCCTCGAATTTCAGAGTCCTTTCAACTCATAATTCCAAATCATTGATTCTTTTCCCCTCATATCCAGTCAGTAAATAGATGAAAAGAAACAAGTCAAATAATTTGCAAAAACAGAAAAAGAAAAAAACAAAGAAAATATCATCAATATCAAAGAAGAAAAAAGAGAACAAGAATCATTATGAACAGAAGATATTCCTAATTAATTCATTTCAAATCTTGACTTATCATATAATTAACTTAATTAGTCTTTTTTAAAAGTATTAAAGGGATATGTGATTTACCAGATATCTAAATTTCATCAAAAATTCTGAGTATTTCCTCCTTAAATTTACCGAAATGAAAACAGGAAGGCTTACAACTCAAGTGAATTTATCTGAAACTAGTGATCATTGAGAAGATATTTTCTTTTTCATCCTAATGACTTTTACAGAGTTGAAATTTTTTATTGATTAACCTTCTTAATTCATCCAGATTTTTTTGTAAATCTTGATCATTATTTTATTTCAAAACCTTATCTGTTTTATTTTATAAGTTGAAAGAATGCAATACCTTATTCAATTTCTTTTATTACTTTCATGAATTTTCATCAACCAACTAATTATTACATCTCTTTGATGAGATTTTTTTAATCGAATCTCTTGAGTTGTTTTGAATTTATCATGCAAATAAACTCATTCAATTATCTTCATTTTATTTTATCGAAGAGGACTCTTTAATTTTATTCAAATTCGACAAACATTGACTGAGAATGCTTTTTCTAATCTTCTCTCTATCATATTTGAAATGATTCTATTTAATTTGATTCTGTTTTTTAACTTGTTGAATTATATTTTATGAATTATAAACTATTTGTTATTTTGCTTAATCAATTTTTTGTATGTTGCTATTAAAATTAAAAGGAAATTTCTTTCTAGGAATACTATAATTTTATCCGAAATAATAATTCCTATTTGGATAAAGAGGGTTCTCTTACTCTTGTTGTTTTTTTTAATCATGAATCGAATGGTATTTTTCGAATTTCTTTATAAAAGATGAATTTCAAATAATAGGTTTTTTTATTTCTTGATTTTATTCAACAGACAAATCACTTGTTTTTTAAGGTTCCTAAGATCTTTTTTCCTCCTGTATTTTTTATAAATTTGAATTATTTTAGCTAAATTATTTTATAAAAGAACTTGTATTTCTAAAAATTTTTTATTCAGACTAAGAATTCTCATTTATTTTTGAGTTTTTGATAGGTTGATTTTTTAATTCGATTTTCATTTTTTCTTTAGAGAATTTAGACTTGAAATTTATATTTTTTTTGGTATGATTTTGAAAAGTAAATTTTCTTTCAAATAAACTACTCTTTTTCTATATAAGTTAATTCTAATTGAGATCCTTTACACTTTGGTGTTTTATTGAATCGATTTCATTTTTTTAACTTTTTGAATTTTCTTCAAAATTTTAATCCTATTTCAATGATCTTTAAGAGTCTAAGTTAGATTATGATTCCGAAATTGTTTAGGTGTCTTCTTCAAAAAGCATATTATCTTCTTTTGATTCCAATATATTTTCTTAACAACTTTTACTTTTTTGTTTGAAAAATTTTACATTAGTTTCTAAATTATTAAATGAAGGGATTGATTTCCTGGAAGAGTATTTTTATATTATTTTGTTCTGAATACCTTATAATTAAGAAAAACCAAAATCACTGAAATGAGTGTTTCTTCTTTGATGGGAAATATGGTTCTATTATTTGTTGGTTTAAATTTTTTTTTCTATGTCATTCTATAAAAACTCTCTGTATGAAACTCATTCTTCAATGGATTGTGTATGTTATTTTTTAAAATTGTCCTTTTTATCTAAATTTTCTTTTTCTCCTTCTGATATCAAATCCTAAATTTAGGTTTTCATTTTGTCGTATTAAATGACATCGTAAATATAAAGTTGTATGGATTTACGAAAGCTCTTCCCTCAATTCAATGAAGCCAGCAAATCAGTTACTTTTTCATATTTCTTTTGAATTTTATCTTAACTTTGAATTTGATCCTTCAACCTAAGTATATATTACTATGTCTCCTGATTTTGGTTTTGAGAATTTCTTTTTTCAATTTTAAGTTTTGTGATTTCTTCCAACAAATTTTTTATCTATGAATTCAATTTTTCTTGATTCTTATGTTATTCTTAATTCGTTAAGTTGATTTTAGATTACACCTTTTGGTAATTATATTTTTCGTCACTTAATTATTCTTGCAATTCTATAACTTATATTTTCATACTGGATAATTCGACTTCTTTGCTTTTCAATTCAATGAAATTTTTTTTTATGTTTTCATTCGTCTCATCTGTCATTAATGCCTTATTAATTTTGTTTATTCATCTTTGATCCTCTACCTTAAGGAGAATTCATTTAAGATAAGCTATAATATTTTCAATCAAAAATTTTATCAAATCATCACTTATCTTTTCAAATTATTTTGGAACATATTGTATAGTTTTTATTTGGCTGTGAAACTTTTGAATGTCAATATTCCTAATTATTTACTCTAAAATAATTTTCTAATCATTTGTTTTTTCGTTTTTCAGTTTATTTATGTGTGTTAAATTTTTTAATAAAGTGGATTTTTCTTCTTATTACTCTTAAATATCTTCATCAATTTGCTTGAGGATCATTTTGTTAGTTTCCATCAAAACCTCTGGACTAATTGATTATTTTAAAATTTCATTATTACCAGATTCCAATTCTTCCTTCAGATTAATCGCTTGTAAATAGAAGTTACTGTTTGTATTTATTTGACAAACCTCTATTGTTTTGGGCTCTTCAGTTTGGTTTTCTTGGAAATTTTCTTTAAAATTTTGAAAATTATCTTTAATTACACTAAAATTAGTGATTTCTTGTGTGTTTTTTTTTATTCCTAGTTGTTTAAGTAATTCATGAATCACAATTCGTTCGCAATTCGAAAGATTTTGTATTATTTAAACTAATTCTAAATTTTTATTTAAAGAAGTACAAATTATATTTATCAACTCTCCATAACTTAGTGTTTTAATGTAAAGATATTTTTAGTAAGAAATCAAACTGTCCTCTATTTCTTCTGATTTATGACTGACTTAAGTTATCATGAGTTAAGTTAACTTAAGAAGATGATTTATTTATTTATTCGTTTTGTTTTTTCCATCATAATTCATAATATTTAAATTCAAAATAAAAATTTTTCAATTAGTGATTACTTAAAAAATTATACTTGTTATCCTGCCTCTTCTTGATATTTTTTTAAGACTTCATCAGCAATTCAGTTATATTCTTAATATAATTCAAACCAGTTCTCATTTGGAATAATGTCCAATTCATCAATAACATCATCTTCAATTTTGAATTCATTTTTATCTTATAATGTTTTATCGTGAACAGACATTTATCATTTGGACTATTTTTCAAGATTGTCTATCTTTTCTCTGACATCTTTTGATTGAGTTTGATTTTCCTGTTAAATCTGATTTGAAATTATTTTTTCGTTTTCATGAATGGGTTTATTTTAAATAGGATTTTAATTCTCTTTCTATTAATCAATTTAAATAACTTAATTTTCAAAATTAGGTTCAGATGATTTATGTATTGAAGAATGATTAGGCATTTCTTCAATTTTAGAATAACCTCAATTGCATTTTTGACTCGAACTGTTAATACAACCCATAATAAATAATGTTTTAAATTAATTAAATTTTAATTTTTAAGATGATTTGATTGTAAACAGATCATTAAATAATTTATTATAATTTATGATTGAAGTTCTAGTGATCATCACTTGTATGTTGACTCTGGTAGTAACCATCATTTTTTTATTAAACAAGTTTTTCAAACGAATGAACAATAACTATAAGAATTTTTTCGAACTCTCAGAAGATATAATGAACAAAATAAAATCTAACCCAAATTTGCAAGAAAAATTAGAGGATAAAAAAATAATCAAAAATACCATCAAAGTGAAAATTGAAATCATTTAAGACGTCATCAAAAACAACTACGAACCCGAAAAAGAAATCTATATGAAAATCATCAAACTTCTTGAAAGTGTGCTCAATTATATGATTGTTAATTACAACTTGATTTAAGATGAAAAGTTTTTGGGATCTGTTATTATGGAAATTTCTCCGATCATAGATAATTTAAGAGAATTCTTGGGGAAAAAACTGGACATAAAAAAAAATGAAATATTCTACCTTTAGAAATCCATATTGAATTATTGTGATGATATTCAGCAATTCTTTTCAAGAATTAATCCTGAAAAAAATGAGATAGATAATTAATTTTCTTATTCTATTAATGATTATAAAGATGTGAAAGAATTCAAACGAAGAGGAATATTAAATGCAGAAACCATTACTAAACAAAGTAAAAACTTATTCTTTTGTTGACAGGTATATGACCCGTTATTTTAATAATGATGGTACTTATTTATATGACCATACAAACGACTTGATTTTATTAGGAATTTCAAAAGCACTGATTGACCAAGAAGGAGGTGTCAAAAATTTGGAATTTCTATTCAAATAAGAAGGATTGAATATGAGGAATTTGGTAAAGGGGAAAAAAAAATCTGGTGGTGTGTTTTTGAATTAAGGTTAGAAAATTCTAAAAATCACATTCAATTCTGGAATAGAACTTATCATGAAAAGTTATATAAAAGGAACCGTCATCGAGATCAACGAAAGTCTTCTTAATCAAGACTATACAATTTTGAACTCAGATCCTGAAAACAATGGTTTTATTTTTATTGTCAATTTACATCAAGCGAAATTGAAATTATCAGATAATTTCAAACTTGTATAACCTGGAGAAAATTTTGAATTAAATAATTAAGATTCATAGATTATAGATTTAAAATGTAAATTTTTCCGAAGAAAACCTCTAAAAAAAATTTGGAGGAAAAATATTTCAAAGGCATGTTTTTAAAAACTTTATTGTACAGAGCGATATTCGTATAATGCTATGAAACGAAACAAAAATCAACTTTGATGACGTTAAATCAAATAAATAAAAGGTGGTTGAAAAAATATTATTTTTGATGGCGAAATACATTGTCATTGAAAAACAAATATATGATAAAGAAATTGGATTTATTTTAATTGTTGATTCGCAAAACACTATACAAATGAATATTCATTCTTTTGAAAAACCATAAATCCCATCTAACAATCCAAAAACAATTCTTCCAAAATATAAAAGATTTACATTGAAATAATATGGCTATCATCGTCAATATTTTTAGAATGCATAATCAGGTTTATAAATAATACAAAGACGTTTTCTTTAATTTTGTAAGTTCAAAAGAAAATTTTGCAATAACATTTCTTAAAAAAAAAATAATAATTTCAGCGATGAGAAATTGCTTAGTTTGTATTTCTGAATCTTAATTAACTCTTCGAATTCAAATAGTAATCACATTTAATGAATTCTTTTGAGTGAATCAAATGAATAACTTCTCCTAAAAAAATTTAACAAATTTTTTACCAAAATTAAAACAATGAAACTTTCCAGATTGATCCATCTACACTCGCATATCTTGAATACTTAAAGCAAAATTACATATCAAAAAAAATTAATAATTAATACATCAGTAAATCAATTCTCAATTAAAATAGATTTCTAAATTTAGTTATTATCGTTAAATAAATCCAATAGATCTTCTGGCCACTTACCTGAATCTCTATATGTCCAATAGTCTCCTTTGAATCTATAACAAGTGACTTGCTCTCCTTCCATTTTAAAGTCAAACCATTTAGGAACCCAATCCTTTTGATTCTCTTATTCTATTTTCCTTCTAAATCTTTGATTTTCCTCCAATCTATGTTTTTCACTAGCAGCCAAATCCAAATCTCCATATTCGTAAGCTCTTTGATCTGTTCTAAACCTTGCATCTGTTGGTGGAAGTTTAAGAAGTAAATCAGGAGTTAGATTATTTAAGTTTAATGAAATTTTTGTAAAATTATAGTATCTTTCAAAATTTTCAGGAAGTGGAACAAATTTTCCTTCTGCGACTATTGTTTGTCTTTAATCAAAGAACTATAAAAACTGTAACCAATCTCCCTTTATTTTAAAAATTTCTTTTCCATTTTCATCCATAATTTTGCCGTTTGTTTCAAAGTTTTTTTGACCTGACCATGTGTGTCCTGGGAAATTTATTTCAAATTTATCTTTAGTTTCACAATTTTATATGACTAAATTACCTTTAAAGAACACATATTTTTGTCCATAAAGAAGATTTCTCAGCTCAGCTAAAGGAAAATCAATGATATTAAATGTTTCTTTAGTTTTTTTTAAGTAGAATTATCTCTGACCTTTGGAAAGCATCGAAAATCCTTGTAAATTAAATTGTAATTTTGTGTAATTATATCCAGTGACAATAAAATCATCACTTTCAATATGAAAACAGTGAACTGGAGGATGATGAGATGTTTGTTCAACAATCATTTTGTATTCATCGCAAACATATTCAAATGTTTCTCCTTTTAAAGAGTTAAAAGGTTTATTGGGCCTAAAATAATGTCTGCCAAGTATGAAAAATTGAAACATTCCAATATAAGCAAGTCTAAGAAATCTATCTGAACTATTATTTGCTTTTTATAGAAAATGGAATTGATCTTAATCACCTTGCTTTTAAACGTAACTCAAGGGTTCATTAAGCCATACAGGCATAGTAATTCTGGATAAATCTTTTCCGTAATTATATTTTAAAATTTCAAAGAAATTAACTTTGATGCTGTTCGGATCTCTGGAAAAAGGCAGAGCTTCTCTAAATTTAGGTTGATCAGGCTCAACTGGATATTTTAGAAAAACAGAGTTAGTTTGAATGAGCTTTTAAACTTTTAAATCATGAAAAGTATATTATGGTTACACGATCACTGATGATTTCGCAACTTATACAAACTATTACTTAGCGTTATCCAAATCTTCTTAATTATATTCGAAAGAATAAAAGGAATCATCTTCGTCATTGGATTTGCGATTTTCATCTATGAAGTCTTTTTTCACTTGTTTACCTTGGAATTCATAATCTTACTCTTCTATAAATTTTTCTAATTCTGTTTTCTATGCAGTCGATTTTCGGACATTTTAATTCAAATCATTCAATAAATCTTCTTAAAATTGATAAAAATCTTTTTGAAAAATATTCAAATTTTTGAATAACTTTCTCATTAAAACGTCATAGTTAACCTCATCTTTACCGATATTCTAAACTTTGACCTGAATCCTATTAATCTGATTGAGTACGGTTCTCAATTTTTCAATTTCAAATTAAATTTTGATATTTTCAGATTCAGATATTTGATTGGAAATTACCTTTTCCTTCAAACTAGCAAGCGAAGGAAGTGACATTATTTTGCAATTCATAATCTTATCATACCATTTTTTCAGAAGGAATGTTTGTTTGAACCTCAAATTAATGGTAGTGCTTCCAGTGTTGATTATCATTTCCTTATTCTCCTCAATTACGCTGAATTAAGAAATGTTGGTGTGAATTTAATGCAGTATATTGTTCTTGTCTTGACTATAGAGTATAAGCACCCTATTTTCATCTAGCTTTGCGTATCTTTTGTGCCAAGAACCGATCCCTAAAAATCCTTCCCATATTTCACAATAACTTTCCATTACTCTGAAAGTGAATTTATTTTAGGTATTTTTAGATAAATTTAAATAATTATTTTATACTTTTAAATCTTATTGACTGCAATTTTAATATTTAAGGGGTTTGGGGTTTGGGGTTTGGGGTTTGGGGTTTGGG
>Ga0075158_10003907_pt1 | contig 10371 bp, 6 predicted proteins | sample JI91814BDNA_FD_70968 | JGI IMG/M metagenome (GOLD analysis project Ga0075158, IMG submission 70968) | Wastewater effluent complex algal communities from Wisconsin, to seasonally profile nutrient transformation and Carbon sequestration -... | ecosystem: Engineered > WWTP > Effluent > Algae... | reverse complement strand
TTGCCACTAACGTTTTCGGGCTTGGCGAAGGTGGCGATTTTCACCATAAATGTTGATGCGGAGAACCAAACTTTGATTAACCACAAATGTGTCTGCGGAGAATTGAACCGCCACTTTTGCCAAACCCGTGTTACAAGCTGGCCTTCTGTCCACCGAGTAGTTGAAACGCTTTATTGGCAACGGTTTTGGTGTCTGCATTGCAACTGATTTTTGTCTGTCGTTGGATTGTGCGGTTGCGTATTTTTTATTTTCAGAAGGGGAGGAGATTTTTTTTAATTCAATTTTGTCTGGGTGGGAAAGGTGGAAGCTCTTTTGCAAGCTTTGGTCTGTGCTTGGGCTTGTGCGGCTTGCAAATGTGCTTACACCTGTGCGATGGCTCTTTCTCATTCAGAGTAAATATCAAAATCCTTTTCCGCTTTTGTTTTCAATACTGTTTTACCTTCTTCAACAGTTATTTCTTCTTCATTGAATTCTTTACTTGCAGGTCTTGCCCTTTTTGATTTTCCAAACTGTCTAAGGAAGTTTATTTGTTGCTGCATTGTCATTGCAAGTGGAATAATTGGTTCTATGGCTGCAAGTAAATGTTTTAGGGTAATTTCTTTCACATCTTGATTTTCGTCATAAGCTATGAACATTGCTTCCTTAACACATTCTTCTATTTCGGCACCGTTAAAGTATTTGGATTTTTCAACCAACTCTTCAAAGTTTACAATTGAACCTTGACCGTATCTTTTCAAATGAATTTTGAAAATATTTTTCCTTTCTTCTTTAGTTGGAAGGTCAACAAAAAATATTTCGTCAAATCTTCCCTTGCGTAAAAGTTCAGGAGGTAAAGCCTGAATGTTGTTAGCAGTCGCCACAACAAAAACTGGTTTTGTTTTCTCTTGCATCCAAGTCAAGATTGTGGAGAACACTCTTGAATTAGTTCCCCCATCTTTTTCACCGCCACCTGTGTTTAGCCCTTTTTCAATTTCATCTATCCATAGAACACAAGGTGCAACTGCTTCTGCTGTTTCAATTGCTTGTCTGATATTATTTTCACTTGCTCCAACTTCTGCTTGAAAAACTTTTCCAATATCCAATTTCAAAAGCGGTTGTTTCCAACTTGCTGCAACACACTTTGCGGTTAAACTTTTTCCGCATCCGGGAACACCAACAAGTAAAATTCCTTTGGGTTCTTGCAAGCCAAAATCTTTGGCTTTCCTCTGAAATGATTTCTCTCTTTTCGTTAGCCAATCTTTCAAATTATCTAAACCACCTAAACTACTTTCCAAATCTTGATTGACTTGGTAGTAATCTAAAATCCCACTTTTCTTAATTATCTGCTCTTTCTCCATTGAGATAATTTGAGCAGCTTCTTTTGTTTGCAATCCAACTTTTTGTTTTGCCAACTGAAATGCTAAAAACGCTTCCATATCTGTCATGCCTAAAGCAGAATCAATAAAATGCTTTTTTAAATCATCATCAATCTTTTCTCCTCTTGAAATGTAGTCCAAATTTTTCTCTAAGTCCTTTCTGTCTGGCAAAGGAATATTTACCACAGTAACAAATTTTTCCAACTCGTCAGGAATTTTAATGAATGGTCCAGTCAGAATAATATGCTTGTCATAAAAGCGAAGTTTCTCCGCTAACTTCCTAAGTCTTGTAAATGTTTCTACTTGGTCAAAGTAGCGGTGCAAATCTTCAATGAGAAAAATCTCTTTTTCGCTTTGCGTTTCTTTTTCGTCTGTGGTTTTGATAATGTAGTCAAGTAAACCAATGTAGTCTTGGCATCCTGCTATTTCTTGAAACTCTATGTTCTTATCAACTTTCTTGTGTTCCCGCAAACCTGTTACACAATCCCAAACCTGAAATTTGTAACCGTTCTTGGTTGACAAATCTCTGATGTATGTTAGTGAACGGTTATACTCTGTTGTTACCGCATAGATTAACGGATAATTCGCTTTGATTAAATCACGAATGTTTTCAAATGTTTGCTTAGAGTTCATTTTGTTCTTTTAATTTTTTGAGTTACAGTTGTATTTGTGTTGTTAGATTTTATTTGTCCCGATGCAGAACAAAATGTTTTACCCTGATAAATTGGTGGAATTACTTTTCGTCTTATTTGCTCACCTTCTTTTCTTTTTGTTCCAAATGAATTATCAATTGCCTCCATCGCTTTGTCTGCAAGTTTGTGAATGTCCTCTGGAATGTAGTTTGAATCTGTTACAATAGTTCCGTCAAACTTGATTACAAATTCAATTTCGGTTCTCTTTTCTGCTTCATTTGTGTTTCTTGTTGAAGCAACCATTTTGAATTTTTCCTTTTCAGTTTCAGTAGCAATAAATTTTAAGTCGGGGAGAAACTTAAAACCAACTGCTTGAAATTCTCTCAAAATTGTTTCCTTGGCATAAACCACATTCAAACCATAAAACTGGCTTTCCAATTCCTTAATTAATTCCTGACCGTTCTTCATGTAGTAACTGTTGTAGGTTACAACATTGTCAATCACTTTCAAAGCAAACTCGCCTTTGAGATTTGCTTTTTGGTTTGCGTCATACACATATAGCACCTGCTTGTTCTGTTCGGTTTTAACTTCAAACTTCCAACCTAATTTTTCACAAGCTTTCTTTAAGATTTCCTGATTCATCACTTGCGGACTTTTCAGAAATGTTGATGATTCAAAGCACGACATATTATTTGAGTTTTATGTATTTAAAATCTGAAACTTGAAATATTCTAAGTGATGTAACAAATTTGTATTCCGAATCAAAACCATTCTTCTTGAAATCAAAGTCGGGATGAGATTTTTTGATTTCATCAATAAATGCTTTTATGTGATACTCTCCCTTTTTGTTTGGCTTCATCTGATTGAAAACTTTTTTGTAATCAATTCCGCTTTCAGTTTTCACAATTGGTTTAAGTTTCTGTTTTACTTCTTCCTTAATCCCAAGTAGCTCATAAATTGTAACAAGTGGAATATCCAACATCATTGCTTTTGATTGAAAGTTTCTATCCAAAGTTAATAGAGTAGGGTTTTGCTTTTTGTAAACTAATCCAAGTGAGAGAAGCAAATTATCGGCTGTCTTTTTTTGTAATTCATCAGGAAGCAAAGTTAAATCTGCTCTGGCTTTTCTAACTCGTGAATGTTTTGAGGTTGAAGATTTTTTCAAAGCAGTATTGATATTCACGATTGCTTTTGAGGCATTGGTTTTTGTATCAGCAATCGTTTTCAGTTTATCCAATTCTTCAATGACTGATAAGGACAATGCCACATAATGTTTGGAATCAATCTTTGAAATAATATCAGGTTCTTTAATAAAAACATTTGTATCAATGATATAGGTCTTAGCTAAAACTTCATCTTTTACTCGTTTGATTTCTGATTGCACTTTTTCTTTGAAAACATTTATAGCTGATTTGATGTCCTTGTAATCATCAAAACATTCAGCTTCTATTTTCTTCAAGATATTTTCAAACTGAACAACATCTTCAAGTTTGTCGCTTGTGTTTGCTTCAAAACCATTGGACAATTGTAATAGTTCTTCTGCAAGGAAAAGTTTATGTCGGTTCTTAAGTCCTGTGATGTGCTTTTTAATGGTGGTATTTAGACTGTCTAAAGATGCTTTTGCATCTGAATCAATTTTTGTATTTAAAAAGGTGTTTGCCTTATCGGCAATTGAATTTTGTTCAATAATAAAACTTTTGTTTATCGTATCATCTTCTATTTCAACTTCACAAATTTCATCAACAGCATCTTCAATAATTTTCAAATAATCATTTGCAAAGGATTTTTTGATTTCAGAATATTGAGGTGGCAATTCATTGAGAGTTGTTTGCTGATTTCTGTAAAAGACTTTTGAGAAGTGAACTTCTTCATTAACAAAGTCAAGGTAAGATTCGTCAAATTGAGTTATCCCCCTTTTACCTTTTAGCAAACATTCAAAAGAATTTACTTCTCTGCGAACACCAACAAACAATTTGTTGTCAGGGTTAGTGGAGAATTGATGTAGTTGTTGGATTTTATTGTTTACTGTTTCTTCTGCTGACTGTTGAAACACAACAAACAAAGTAGGTGTTTCCTTGTCATCTGCTAACTGTTTGATTTTTAAAATTGATAATTCTGTTACTTCTGGAACAAGTAGAAATATTTCTTCTATGTCTTTTGAAATAAAATCTTTGAGATTTAACCAAAAGTATTCTTCGTCAATGAATTCGGAATCCGTGTTTGATTTTTTTGAAGCAAGCAAAGCATCTTGTGGTTTACTGGAAAGTAAACTTTGAATGTTCTCTTTATCTTGAATCAATCTTTGCAAATATGAGTTTTGAGTTTCTATCAATATTCCTTCTTCCGTGTCTTGTCCAAATAAATTGAGAGTGTCTTGTTTGTTTAAGTTTAGAAAATCTGTGAAATAGGGATTCGTCATTTTTGAAATGGGTTCAAAAGCGATAAATCTTGTCTGCTTTGTTTCAACATCAAACAACAAAGCCACCGCTAATTTTAAAACAAATGAAGAACTGTTTCTGCTGTCAATTCTTGGATTGATAAATGAGTTACCCAACTTTGGATTGTGTATTTCTTTAACTTGAACCTCAGCAACATTTTGCATCATGGCTTCATCCAAAAAATCAAACTCATTGTTCAATTGAACTTGCTTTCCTTTCAAGGTTTCTAATTCCTTCTTTGCTCTCTGGTGATTGTTTGAAGTGTGGTCAAAAAATAATCTGAACGGTTTATTTTCTTCAACCCTGAACTTGTAACCTTTGGAAGCAAATAGTTTTCCGTCTTTTGTCAGTTTGCATGATGAATAGGAAGTGTCGCCAATCTCAATCATGTTGTAATCTTTCAAGTTGTCCAACGCAATTCTTAGAATGTCATATTCCGCTTCATCTTTGTATTGATGTTGCTCTGCATTATAAATCAAATTCATTCCAAGTATTTCTCCAATTTGCTCAATACTTAAAACTTCATCAACTGAAAGAATACCAACAATTACTTTATCAAATAAGTCAAATGGAATTGCAAGGGTGCAATCGGCAGTATATTTTACAGAAGAATATAGCCAGTCAAAACTTGCATTACCTAAATACTTTTCAGTGATTAATTTCTCTTGAAAAATTTCAGAATAAATTTCTATGTCAGTTTTTGAAATCATCTTAAAAGTTTGCTTAGTTGATTGGCTTCAATAATTTTTCCATTCTTTTCAATTTCACTTATTGCATTCTTATAAAGTGGCTTGCCTTTGCTGTCCGTAAATTGCTGAAAGAAATTTTTATTACCAACAACAATTAGTAACCTCTTTGCTCTTGATAAAGCAACATTCAAACGCTGTGGCAACTTGGCAAAACCAATTTCATCATTTGCCGCAATTACATTCACACCTAAATCTTCAAGTAAGGTAATGTTTGGTTGTCCGTTCTTTCTTCTGAAATCATTTCTGCTGTTAAAATCACTTTTAGTCATAAACTGTTTATCACTTCTCACGGTTGAAACAATAATGATATTCCGTTCCATGCCTTGAAATTTGTCAACTGAATTTATTTTCAGTTTATCAATACCAGCAAGTTTAGTTTTCAATTTCTTTTTCTGCTCTCCATAAAAAGTGATAACGCCAATTTGTTGTTCCTGCAATCTTTTGAAATCGTCTTTAATGAAATCCCAGTGAGATTGGAAATCATTAAACCCTTCGGACTGCTTGATTAGTTTGATTATTTTTTGAACTGCTTCAATTTCGTGTTCGTTGTAAATGGATGTTCCTTCTCTTTTTTCTTCACCCTCTACATTCACCCACATCGTATGAACATCAGGACTTATAAAACCTTTTAGATTAAGTCCATGATGTCTCGAAAAAGTATTGTCGGTTTTTTGCAAATTCCCTGTTGCATAGTTTTCGTTTGCACCTTGTTTTAACTCGTCTGCCGCTTCTAATCCTCCATCATCAATGTAGAACTGCTTAATCACTTCATTGATGTCAGGATGCATTCTGTATTGAATATTGCATCTTGCAAAAACTGTTGGCGAAATGTTTTCATTCAAAATCATTCTTTCAAACTGCGATGTTTCTAAAAACTCTTGGTCAATTTCAGCCGCCAGTTCTGTTGCTCCTGCATCTTCCAATGCTTCTTTAAAATCCTTTTCGTTAAGCATTGGTGGTAATTGCCTGTGGTCGCCAATTACAATTGACCGCTTTCCAAAACACAAAGGCAATAACATTTCAGGTGGTGTTGCTTTGCTTGCTTCATCCATAATCACTGTGTCAAATGAAATGGTGTTGCACTGGTTTAAAAATGTATTGGCTTCATCCAAATTCTCAAAACCAAGTCGTGTTAGTAATTTAGGAAGTGGTCTTGGAGCAGGGATTTTGTCTTTAATAAAACTTAAACGATTGATGTCGCTAAAAAAAAGTGATTGAATAAATGAATAAGTCGGAGTTGCAAGAAGGATAGTCAGTTCAAATTCTTTTATTCTTAATCGTCTGCAAATACTGTCAACGATTGTGAAATCATCATCTTCAATCCCTTTTTTTAATTGATAATTGATGTCACTGATACTCTCCTTATATTTTTCCGATTTAAGGTAATTGATAAATAATTTTTGAAGTGAAAGTTTTGAAAATTCTCTTTTGAAAGTTGCACTACCACTTGAACTACACGTTGAGCCAATGATATTGCAGTATTCAAAATATTTTTCCTTAAATAGAATTTTTACTTCGGGTTTTGGATATGATAATTCCATTGCCCAATCTTTTAATGCAGCAGCGTATTTTGGGTCGGTATTTTTTGCTCTACCTGCAATTCTCTTCATCCAGTCTTGAACTGCATTATTCTCAACGCTACCTTTCTCTTCATCTTCCTCAAAATCTTCATCACTCTCTTCAATTATTACTTCATCATCAGTTTCCTCAGCTACATAGGTGCTGTCAAGCCATGACATAATTCTGTCAACAGAATATTTAGCCCCTTCTTCGTCTATTTTTTTCTTGCTTGTCTCACCTGGCTTTCCAACTGAAACAAACCTTAACGGTTTGATAAGAGTGATGTAATCAGCCAAATTTGGATTAACGCCTTTTACATTCAACAATCTATCTAAAGCATTATCTACTGCAAGATTGTTTTCTGATGTAAGAAGTACTTTATGTTTTTGATTTTGACAAATGATTTGCCAAATGATTTCAGCAATAACAGTTGTTTTACCTGTTCCGGGTGGACCTTGAAGTAATGCTAAGTCAGAACAATGGATTGATGCTAACACTGCCTTCCGTTGACTTTCATTGAGTTTTAGAAGTTCATTGTTTTTCACTTTATGATAAAATTCTGAACCAACTGTAACTTTGTTTTCATCCACAATCGGGCTTGCTTTTGAAGTGTCAATTAGGAAGTTTCCCAAGTTTTCATTAATGGGTTTGCCGTTCAACTCTTCTGTCGGATTAGTTATTTTATTTACTGCTTCAACTAACCATGAATTTTTAGCTTCATCACCTTTAAGATTTGCCTGAACAAATTTGACTTTGTTTGCTCCGTTACCTTCAATAAATTGTTTTACGGTTTCAGCAATATCTTTTTGATTTGGGAAAAAAGAAGGAATGTAGAATGTCAGTTTTTTCAGATTAGAGAGGCGGCTATTTAAATTGCCTAAGTATTGGAAATCTGTTTTTTTAATTTTTTTTTGGATAGTAGTTTCCTCTGTTTCGACAATTACCTTTTCTTCTTTTTTGTTTAAGTCCGAAACAAATTCTGCCCCTCTCAACTTACTCAATTTGTCATAGAATAGTTGCTTCTGAGTTTTCTTCGCAATGAAATTTGTTTTCACTTTAAATTTGAACAAAGGGCTTTCGGGGTCTCTATTAAACTTGAATTGCTTTAATGATTTTAAAAACTTTGTGTATTCTTCAAACTCCTCTTTGTTTTCAAAATTAAAAATGAAGTGGTTGGTCTTAGGATTAAATTCAATTGCATCCTTATAAGGAATTAAACTTCTTTTAATTGACTGTTCAAAGTTTTCATCAAATGTATCTTCATCAAAGTTTTCTAACTGATATGAGAATAATTCTGCTACTTGATAGGTTAGGTCTCTGTAACCTTGGGAACGATATTCTTCAAACTTATTTAGTATTTCACTTTTTAAATTCCTTACAATATTCTCAATTTTGTCTATGTCTGCATTAGGACCTATCAGTCTGTCAATTGTTTCAAATTCCAATTCACCAACTGGATTTGTCTTTTTGATTTTCGCTACAATGTTTTTACGAACTAAGTGAAATCGTTTAACAATTTCATCAGGAATATTGAGTAAGTAGTATCTTGAATTTTGCCTGTATTTGCTTTGCTGATTGTTATACTTGGTTGGATTGCCATAGATTGACAATAGGTTGCTTTCGATATCAATAGCTGTTTTTAAATTCAGATTGTTTTTCCAAAGCAGCCTTGCAATTTCAAAATCAATTCTATTTTCTATTTTGATAATTGCTTGCATCTCATTTTCTCGTTCAAATATTTCTGAGAATTGAGACTTTATTAACGGGTCTAAAACTGTTTCAATTTCCTCATTTGTAAGAAGTATTGTGCCGTCTGGGTCAAATAAATCTTTCTTCGGAAAACCTAATTTGTCCAATGATGGTTTAATGTCATAACCTTTCAATGCTATTTCCAAAGGCACATATTCAGAAGTAATTGTTTCTTTTAAGTTGACTGAAACCTCATAGGCAATCATTGGTCTTCCAATTGCATCATTAAAACTTTGCTCTTTTATTTTTACTGTCGGCTTGCCGATAATTTCAAGTGGCTCTTGCAGTTTTTGGATTATGGCTCTTTGTGCTTCAATCCATTTGAACCAAATTTCTTGTTGACTTTGAATATTGATGTTCGATACAATAGTTTGCTTGCAAACACTTTTATACAACTCTTCAAATTCATCGGATGCTCTGTTTGCTTTGCCTCCTTCATTGATGTCAATAATTTTTACAAAACAAGTTTCCGCAATGCTTTTGTCTGCCTGCGGTGTAAGGATGGCAGTTCTGTAAATTGTTTTTTTCTTCTTGTCAACTATTGCTTGATAAGTGTCTGCAACCGAATACCACTTTACAATTGCTTCAAACTGTCCGTTAAATGAAGGGATAAATATTTTGTGTTCAGTGTCACTGATTTTTTGAAAATGGCAGTAAAGTTCCTTGCCTGATACATCTGCTTTTATTTGGTCAATAGAGAAATCGTTCAATTTATTAAACTCAATAACATTATCAGGCGTTAGCCTGATAATGACTTCTATTGGGTCTAATCCGTAATTAATTTCTGGCATAATAATCAATATTTGACTAAGGTAAATATTCTATGTCTACACCTCTGTCGTGCATATGCAAGATGCAATTTTCTAACTCACCGTTTTTGAGTTTAATTGTCAAACCATAGTCAGCAAATGAAGCTCCCATTGCATCGTGACCATAGCCACGCAAAACAATTTTGTCATTTGTCTGCTCTATAACTTTCATTTGCTTTGGTGCCATCTGAACATTGTTTTGCCAAACAGGATGATTCCCATCAAGGTTATACATTGTAACAGTAACACCTTCACCTCCTGATATATTAGGCTCAACTTTTACTGCTCTTCCTGCACCCCCATGTGGTCCAGATACGTGTCTGCCATTTTCGTAACGTAAATGGTCAGAAGATTTGAAAACGAAATCTAATTTCATAGTATTTATATTGATTGTTGATGAATGAGGCGTGGGCAAAAAATGGCTCTTTTGGTTTTGCGAAGGGTCGGCTTGTGTGTCGGGCAAAACCAAATGTGCCATTTGTGCGGCTGGCTAAAAATTGAATTAAAAAAAATGTGCGGTGGGGAAAATAAAAAATACAGAAGGGTCGGCAATGAGTGTCGGCTCAGTTGCTGTCCAGTTGAAATATGGTCTGTATGTTGGTCACCTGTCAAAATTAGCATTTCATTTTATGTTTATAATTGTCCGTTTAGTCGTTGTTGTGTCGTCTGTTAGGCTTGCTTGTAACGTGTTGCGGCTGTTGCGGTGTGCGGGATTTGGGTGAATAAATTGGATATTTAGTACAATTTAAAAGTAACTCAAATTTTCCAATGAAGCAAATTGCCCGCATAACGCAAAACCGCTGTTAGCACTCGTTTTTCTCCTGTCTTTTCGTTGTTAAAGTCGTGTCGGTATTTTTTTGAGTTGTTTAAATTCTACCATTTTTGTGTTTAAACCTTATGTCAATTTTTCTTTCAGTTTTTATTGTTTTTTGGATCAAATCCATACATAAAATTGTTCAAGAGGCCGTCTGAGCTTTTAAGTCCAACAATGTCCATAATTTCTTCAATGTAACTACAAACTCTTTCTCGGTCTTCTGTGTCAAGTTGTAAGTAAATGTCAGAAAATCGTTCAAGTCCTT
>Ga0075158_10003906_pt1 | contig 10372 bp, 10 predicted proteins | sample JI91814BDNA_FD_70968 | JGI IMG/M metagenome (GOLD analysis project Ga0075158, IMG submission 70968) | Wastewater effluent complex algal communities from Wisconsin, to seasonally profile nutrient transformation and Carbon sequestration -... | ecosystem: Engineered > WWTP > Effluent > Algae... | reverse complement strand
CCACGAGCAGCGCGCCGAGCAGGGTCGCCACGACCGCCAGGCCCCGCGCGCCCCCCGCCCCCCGCCGGAGCCGCTCCGCAGCCGGCACCGGGCCCCGAGCCCAGGCCACAACCCGGGAGTAACCGCGCCGCGTGCTCGTGCCCATGAGCCTAATTAAAGCGCAAGCCGCCGCCGCCCGAGCTACTTCTTTTGCGCGTCGAGCTTGGCCTTGGCGCGGCGGGCGACCTCGAGCCCCCAGTGCTGGCCGACCTGCATCGACTCTGCCGTGATCGCCGGCATGACCGTGATCATCTTCTTGCCCACCGGCGTCTCGTAGAACTTGATGAGCTCCTTGACCTCGGCGTGGGTCAGGTGCTTGTCGTAGATCGGGATGATCTGGTTTACGAGCTCGTCGGCGTTGAGCTCCTTGCGGAACTCGACCCAGAACTTCTCGGGGACGTTGGCCATCGCCCCCTTCATGCTGGCGATCATCTGATCCATCGCCTGCATGCCCAGGTTGCCGGCACCGGTCAGGTTCATCAGCTTCTGGATGTCGGCCTGCTTGGCGGCGTCGGCGGCGGCGCTCTGAGCGAGCGCCGGGCTGACCAGCGGCCCCGCGACCGGCAGCAAGCCGGAGACCGCACCCGAGACAACAAGGGAGATGACGAGCGGCGCCTTGGCCGCGAGATGTTTCGAGCCGAGCATGGTCGCAGGGGTCCTCTTTCGTGCCGATTCCGCGCTGCCAACAGCGGCAGCCCGGCGCACGTTACCAGGGGAGCGTGGTGCCCTGATAGTGAAGAAACAGGCCGGTCTGATCCATGCTGAGGCCGGCGATGACCTCGTTCATACCGGCGACGCTCTCGGCGGCGGTGAGCATGCCGAAGCCGCGCGTCATGTCGGTCTGGACCATGCCGGGGTGCATGGCGACCACGGTGACGCCGCGGCTCTTGCAGTCCACCGCCAGGCTGCGCGTCGCCATGTTCTGCGCCGCGTAGGACATGCGGTACCCGTAGTAGCCGCCCGAGGTGTTGTCGTCGAGGGACCCCATCCGCGAGGTGATGTTGACGACCCGCGACCCGCTCGCCAGGTTGCCGAGCAGGCTGCAGGTCACCTGCAGGGTGCCGAGCGCGTTGACCCGGAACTGTTCGAGGATGCGGACAAAGTCCATGTTGGCGATCGTCTCGACGTGGAGCACGCCGGCGTTGTTGATCAGCAGATCGATCGGCGTGTTGCCCAGCGCGTCGGCCAGCGCGTCGATGCTGCGCTCCTCTTTCACATCGAGCTGCAAGAGGCGCAGCTGCCCCGGATTGTCCCGGCCCAGGGCCTGCAGCTCCTCGGCGGTGGACAGGTTGCGAGCGGTGGCGATGACGTGGGCGCCGCGCGCGAGCCAGCTGCGCGCGAACTCGATCCCCAGGCCGCGGCTGGCGCCCGTGACAAGCACCGTACCGGCCGAAGATCGCTGATTAGTCGTGTCGTCCATTTTTCCCGTTTTAGGTCAGTATGTACAGTCGACGCAAGCAGGACCTGGAAGCTGAGCAAGTGCGCGGAGATGGCTGCCCTTGCGGGGTATGGCTGCGCGCAGCTCGCCAGCTGGCCGCTGGCCCACTTGTTCAATCAATCGGAGCGCTACCTGGATGATCGCCAGCGGGCGCTGCCAGTCGGGGGACTAAGATCACCACTTTTCTTTGGAGGCTCCGGAGGAAGCTCCGGAGGAAGCTCCGGAGGAGGCTCCGGACGCGGACCCCGACGCGGACCCCGCCCCCGCAGCGACCGCGGCGGCGACCATCTGGTCTTCGACGGCGACGGCGACGGCGACGGTCATGGGCACCGATCCGGAAGCGCTGGCCGCGCTGGCCGCGCTCGCCGCCGCGCCGGCGTAGAAGACCTCGGAGGGCTCCCCAGCGACGCGCACCTGGTTGCGTCCGGCGTGCTTGGCGCGGAACAGGGCCGCGTCCGCCGTCGCCAGCAGGCTCGCCGCGGTGGTGGCGTCGGTGGGACAGCTGGCCACTCCGACCGAGATGGTGAGCATGCCGCCCGGCATCTCGTGGTTCTGCGGGAACGGCTCGGCGCAGACGCGGGCGCGCAGGCGCTCGCCGATGTTGGCGGCGACGCGGTGATCGGCGTTTATAAGGAGCAGCGCGAACTCCTCGCCGCCGTAGCGGGCGACCACGTCGTTGACCCGCCGGTGCTCGCCGATGAGCCGCGCCACCCGCCGCAGCACCTCGTCGCCGGTCTGGTGGCCGAAACGATTGTTGTACAGGCGGAAGTTGTCGACATCGACCATCAGCATGCCGAGCGGGATGCCGGTGCGCAGCGACCGCTCGACCTCCAGGACCAGGTGTTCCTGCAGGTAGCGGTGATTGAACAGGCCGGTGAGCCCGTCGGTGACCGCCAGCTGCGAGAGCCGCCGGTTGGCCTCTTCCAGGGCCATGGTGCGCTCGCGGATGCGGGCCTCGAGGTTGTGGTTGCAGGCCTCCAGCTCGCGCTTCTGGTCCTGCAGGGTGTGGACCAGGCGCTCGTTCTTGCGCTGGAGGCGGTACTGGCAGAGGAGCCCTTCGAGGGTCAGCCGCAGCTGCAGCGGCTCCCACGGCTTGTGCAGGTAGCTCGACAGGCCGGCGTGGCGGACGGCCTGGGCCAGGGCCTCGGCGTGGTCCCCGTCCTGGGGGGCGGCCTCGACGAGCAGGACCTTGCCGGCCTGGGGCAGCCGGAGGTGCGCCTCCATGAGCAGCGCGAGTCCGCCGCCCGGCCCGACCGGCTCGCGACCGCTGCCCGGGACTCGTGGCGGGCCCAGCGCCAGCGCCTGATCGGCAAGGACGATGGCTACCGACTCGCCGCTCCGGGCGAGATCATCAAAGAGCCGCAGCGCCCCCTGCGGCGAGCGCGCCGCGTCCACCACGTACGACTCACCGACCCACGCGCCCAGCTGCTGCTGCAGCGCGGAGAGCATGCTCTCGTCGGTAGCTACGATGATGATGTGGTCGCGCACCGGCTCTGCTCCCCTTGTATCGGCCTAGCTCGCATCGGCCGCAGGAACTACCCTGCGTCGCCCGGCTGACAGCCGCGACCCCGACCGCCCTCGGCCCGTCCCCAGGCGGAGGCGGGACCGGCGGCCTGGGGTTGGGGAAGTAGACGTGGCAATCATCGGCAGTCGCCTTCGCACGCTTCTGGCTGGCTGGGGTTCATGGCTGGGCTCGGCGGTCAGACGGAATACCGACGGCCAACCGAGCAGCGGCCGAGTACCTTATTTTCGCCGTGGTTATACCACAACTGAGCCGGGTGCCAAGCGGGCCGCAGGGGCGCGGCCAGGGCCTGACCAGGGCCTGACCAGGGACCGACCCGGCGAGGCTACTGGCGATTGGCAGGTCCGGGAAATGGTGTTAGGGTCCGCGCCATGGCGACCAAGCACCAGATCGTTTGCGTCCCGGCGGCGCTCCTCGCGGGTCTCGGGTCGGGGCTCCTGCTCTTGCCCGGGTGCGAGACGAGCGACCCCTGCGCGCTGCGCCAGGCGGCGTGCCTCGACGTGGTCCTCATCGGCAACCGCGACGACGGTATGGGCAACCCGATCGCCTACCGGGATCTGTCGGTGAAGGTCTGCCCGGCAAGCCCCGGGACATCCGCCGATCCGCTGGCCAAGTGCGACCCGGCGGCGCCGTGCGGCACGGAGCTCGCGGCGACCCCGATGCCGGTGAGCCTGACCGCCGTGGCCCCGTACTCGGCCAATGTCCAGGGCCTGGTCACCTTCCGGCTGCCCGACAGCTTCAACGAGCTGCCCGATAGCCCGCCCGGGCCGGTCGTCGATCCCATCGATGACACCGACCAGAAGATCGCCCGCCTCAAGGAGCTGCGCGGCAAGGATCCGCGGGCGGTGCGCATCCTGGTCACCCAGGCCGGCCAGGCCGCCCCGGTCTGGGACAGTCGCTGCGATGAGGACTTGTTCTCCCGCGACCAATGGACGATGCTCAGGTACTATCGTGTCGGGAAAAATGAGTATCGCGCCGTCTACTCGCCGCTGGCCGCCGCCAAGACCTCAGCTCCCTAGGCGAGCTCGCGCCTGCGGCGGGGGTCGGCGGCGCGGCGGCTCAGGCAGGCCGTGACGCCCGCGGAACCGATCCGCACCGCCGTCATCGGCGTCGGCCTGATGGGAGAGCGCCACGCGCGCGTGCTGCGCAGCCTGCCCGAGGCGACCCTGGTCGGCGTCTACGATCCGGACGCCGCGCGCGCCCGCCAGGTCGCCGAGCGCTACGGCACCCGCAGCGCGCCCAGCCTCGAGTCGCTGCTGCCCGAGGCGGAGGCGGTGACGATCGCCTCGCCGACGCCGCTGCACTACGAGCACGTGAAGCGCTGCCTGGAAGCGGGCAAGCAGGTCCTGGTCGAGAAGGCGATCACCGAGCACCTGGAGCAGGCGGAGGAGCTGGCGAGCATGGCGGCGGCCCGCCACCTGCTGCTGCAGGTCGGCCACATCGAGCGCTATAACCCGGTGTTCACCGCGCTCAAGGGCCTGCTCGGCGAGCGCGATCACCAGCCCTTCGCCCTCACCTTCCGCCGGCTTTCGAGCTACGCGAGCAGCAACCGGACCGTGGATGTGGTGCTCGACCTGATGATCCACGACCTCGATCTGGCCCTGGACCTGTGCCGCGGGCAGGAGGTCGAGGCGCTGGCGGCGATCGGGCGCAGCGTGTTCTCGGGCGATATCGACCACGCCCAGGCGCAGTTTAGCGCCCGCGGCGGACCGCTGTGCAACTTCGTCGCCTCGCGGGTGACCGAGCACAAGGTACGCAGCATCGAGGCGACCACGCCGTCGGAGTTTATCGTCGCCGACCTGCTGCGCAAGGAGATCTCGATCTTCCGCAACACCCGGGCGGCCTACCGGGCGCAGGAAGGCGGCGTCGCCTACCAGCAGCGGAGCCTGGTCGAGCAGGTCCAGGTCGCGGCGGCCGAGCCGCTGATGCTCGAGCTGCAGGACTTCCTGGCGTGCATCCGCAGCGGCAAGACGCCCACGGTCAGCGCCGGGGATGCGATCCGCTCGCTGCGCGCCGTGCACGACCTGACCGCGCAGATCCGCAGCGGCCTGGAGAGGGCCTCGTGAGCCGGCTCCACTCCACTTTCCCGACCTTAAGGCTCGCCGCGCTGGCCGGAGCTCTCGTGCTCGGCGGCTGCTGGGTCAGCGAGCGTTACCTGGTCACGCCCGAGCAGCTCGACCAGGCGCGGCAGGTCCCGGCCGCCGAGGCGGCGACGACCGCGCTGCCCGTCCACCGCTACGCCGGGCCGGCCGGCCGCGGGCAGGTCGGCAAGGCGGTGCTCCTACGCGCCGAGGCGCTGGCGCAGGCCCAGCCGGAGCCGGGCGGCCCGCCGCCGGTCCTGCGCTCGCGGCGCTACAGCCCCGTGGTCACCGCCGGCGCGGTGCTCACCGGCGTGGGGACCGTGCTGTCGGTGGCGGGGACGATCCTCTACTTTGCCGGCAGCGGCGACCTCCACACCGCCGGCGGCGTCGTCGCGCTGTCGGCCGAGCCGATGATGCTGGCCGGGACCCTGATGTGGATCTTCGGCATCCTCCGGCCGCCCCAGGAGGTGTCGGCGGGGCGCGCCAAGGTGCGCTACCTGCAGGTCCCCGAGCCGCTCGCTCCCCAGGCGCCGCCGCCGGCGCTGTCGCTACGGTTCTGACGGCCGCGGCCGCCGCAGCGCGCGCATCACGCCCGGCTCCAGCCCCGCCCACTGGTTGCGCGTGCGCCAGTAGCGCGAAAGGTACCACGGCCGCCGCGCCGGCCGACCGGCGAGCTGCTGCAGCCGGTCCTCGACGCGTCCCGCCCAGCCGGCGAGCAGGGCGCTCCCCTGCGCGAAGGCCGCCGCGGGCGTCGGCGGCCGGCGCAGCCACTCGGCCTCGACGGCGTCGCGCTCGGGGATGAACAGCGGCCGCAGCTCGGCCTCGGCGGTGAGGACGGCGCGGTGGAGGCGCTCGTGCCGCCAGAACAGCGAGGACCGGTCCGCGCGATCGGTCGGCTCGGCCCCGAGCAGCGCCGCCGGCAGGCGCGCCGTGACCGCGACCGGCTTGAACAGGCCGGTGCACGGCGCCGCGGTCCCGGTCACCCAGTGGGCGTCGCCACCCGGCGCCAGCCAGGCCGCCCACGAGGCGACGGTCTGGGCGGCCGCGGCCAGCCCGCCGGCGTGCATGCAGGGGCCGCCCATCGCGCCGTTGAGCCAGCGGTAGGCCACAGGCCGCGCCGCCCGGCTGGACTCCTCCGGCCCATGGGCGCGCAAAATCGGCAGCAGCTCGGCGACGCCGCGCACCCCCTGGGCCCGCGCCTGGGTCAGCGAGCGACGGCCGTGGGCCTGGGCGGCCCAGGTCTTGAGCCCGTCGCGCCGGGACTCGGCGAAGCCCGGAATCGACAGGCCGTTGGAGATCGCCCGCGCGCCCACGACCTCCTCGATGGCGTGCTCGCGGCCGGCGGTCTCCAGGACGAAGGCCCGCCGGCGATCGGCGATGAGGAAGCTGCTGAAGTAGGAAAACCCGGCCTGCTCGTGATCGCAGCCGCCGCCCTGACCGTGCTGGGCGATAAGGTCGATGATCACCGCCGCCGCCCGCTCCGCGGTGTCGGCGCGCTCGACGGCCAGCCGCAGAAGGTCCATGCCGGTCAGCCCGCGCGCCGGCACCGCCGCGCGGGTAAACACCGCCTCGTTGCCGATCATCACGCCGTGCTCGTTGGCGGCCATCTCGGCCCCCCACAGCCAGAAGGGGCGCGACAGCAGCACCGCGTGCGTCCGCCGCACCTGGGGGATGGTGAGCCAGGTGCAGCGCACCACCCCGCGCGGCGGGTGCTCGCGCGCCGGCTGCCAGTCGAGGACCTGGGCCTCGTTGGCGGCGCGGTCCGAGTTCTTGGCGAAGCCCACCCCGTGCGGCGTCACCACCACCACCGTATCGCACATGCGCTACCTCTTGGCCCCGAGCGCGAGCAGCGGCAGCACCTCGGTCGCGGCGCGCCGCCCCGACTCGACCGCGCCGTCCATGTAGCCCAGCCAGCGCTCGGCGGTCTCGGTGCCGGCGAAGTGGATGCGCCCGCAGGGGGTGCGCAGCGCCGCCCCGTAGCGGCTGAGCGTCCCCGGCGGCATGAGGCCGAAGTAGCAGCCGCGCGACCACCGCTCGGCGCCCCAGTCCTGCTCGATGAAGTCCAGCGGCTCCCCGGCCTGCGGCCCGAACAGCTGCACCAGCGCCGAGATGACCGCCTTGCGCCGGCCCGCCACGTCGAGCTCGCGCAGCTCGCGCAGCCCATCGGCGAGGACGAACGCCACCAGCGCCCCGTGCTCGCCCTCGCCGGCGGCCGGGGAGTCATCGAAGGTGATGCGCACCGGCCCGCGATCGCAGACCGCCTCGCCGGACAGGCCGCGCTCGCGCCAGAACGGCCGCTCGTAGACCGCCACGCACTTACAAACCGAGCCCATCGGCATGCGCTGGGTCAGCTGATCGCGCGCCACCGGCAGCGCCGGCTCGTACTCGATGCGCCCGGCGAGCGTCGGCGGGATGGCGAGGATGACGCGCTGGCCGCGCACCGCGCCGCGGCTGTGGTGGACGGTCACCCCGTCCTCGCTCTGCACCACGGCCCGCACCGCGGCGCTCAGCTGCAGCTGCCCGCCAAGCTCCGCCGCCAGCCGCTCCGCCACCGTCTGGAAGCCCTCGCGCAGGCGGGTCTGCTGGGCGCCGCCCTGGATCGTCGACAGCTTCATCAGGCCGCCGCCGGCCTGCAGCACCCACAGGCAGTGGAGCAGCGACACCTCGGCCGGCTCGGCCGAGAAGATCGACTGGATCGCCACGTCGACCAGCGCCCGCGCGCCGGCCGTCAGCACGCTCTTGCGCTTCCAGGTCTCGACGGTCATCGCGTCCCACTCGCGGGCCCGCGGGGCCTGCCCGGGGGCGCCGAGCGGCACCGTCCGGGCCATCGCCTCCAGCTTCTTGATGGTGCGATCCAGGTCGAGCAGCCCGAGCAGCGGCAGCGACGGAATATCGCGCTTGTAGGTGCTGCGCTTGCCGCCTAACGACAGGACCTTGTCGCCGGCGCAGTGCTGCGGAAATGGCGTCAGCGCGAGCTCCTGAACGAGCGCCGCCATGTGCTCCTGCCCCGGCCCGATCCACTGCGCCCCGAGCTCGACCACCGGGCCCGCGGCGAGCTGGCGGCTGAGCACCCGCCCCCCCACGCGGTCGCGCGCCTCAAGCACCTGCACCGTCGCCCCCGCCCGGCCAAGCTCGCGCGCCGCGCACAGGCCGGCAAGACCCGCCCCGACGACCACTACATCCACCGTTGACGAATCACCGCCCAGCTCGTGCATCACAGCTCCATTTATGCGGGCCTATTCGGCCTGCGAATCGGTCCCATCACGATTATGCTAGGCCCCGCCATGAAGCGAAAACTCCGCGTCGCCGTCCTGGGCGCGACCGGCGTGGCGGGACAGCAGTTCCTCGCCGCGCTCGCCGCCCATCCGTTCTTTGAAGTAACCTGCCTGGCCGCCTCGGCGCGCACCGCCGGCCGGCCCTATGCCGAGGCGCTGCGCGACAAGTCGGGCAGCCTCGGCTGGTACGCTGGCGGAGCGCCGCCGCCGGCGCTGCTCGCGCTGCCGGTGCGCGAGGCCGCGAGCCTAGACGCCGCGCGCCTGCGCGACGAGGTCGAGGTCGTCTTCTCGGCCCTGGAGTCGGACGCCGCGCACGAGCTCGAGCCGCGGCTCGCCGCCGAGCTGCCGGTGTTCTCGACCGCCAGCGCCTACCGCTACGCCGCCGACGTGCCGATCCTGATGCCCGGGGTGAACCCCGAGCACGTCGAGCTCCTGCGCACCCAGCAGGCGCAGCGCGGCTGGCGCGGCTTCATCGCCCCGGGGCCGAACTGCACCACGGTCGGCCTGGCGATGACGCTGCGGCCGCTTGCCGATCGCTTCGGCCTGGCGCGGGTGATCATGACCTCGCTGCAGGCGGTCTCGGGCGCCGGGCGCTCACCGGGGGTCTCGGCGCTCGATATCCTCGACAACGTGGTGCCCTACATCCCCAGCGAAGAAGAGAAGGTCGAGCGCGAGACGCGCAAGATCCTCGGCCGCTACCTCCCAGGCAGCCCGGCCCAGCCGGCGCAGCCAGCCCAGCCAGCCCGGCCAGCCCGGATTGAACCGCTGCCGCTGCCGCTGTCCTGCACCTGCACCCGGGTCGCGGTGCTGGACGGCCACACCGAGGCGGTGTTCTGCGGCACCGAGCGCCCGGCCCCCCTGGATGAGGTCAAGGAGGCGCTCATGAGCTTCGGCGCCGAGCTGCGCGGCCTCGGGCTGCCCTCGCTGCCCGACCGCCTGGTGACCGTGCTCGACGATCCGTACCGGCCGCAGCCGCGCCTCGATCGCGACACCGGCGGCGGCATGACCACCGTGGTCGGCCGCCTGCGCCCCGAAGCCGCCCTCGGGCCGCATGGGGTGAAGTTCGTGCTCCTGTCCCACAACACCAAGATGGGGGCCGCCGCCGGGTCGATCCTCACCGCAGAGTACCTGCTCAAGACCGGTTTTTTCGCCGGCACGTTCACTCTATAGGCCACAGCGCCTGTAGCGCGCCCATAGACTCATGGAATGGATGAAAAGCGAAGGTCGCAGAAGCTACAGCACCTCGCGGAACCTTAGAAACGTGGTTTACTTTTAAATTGGACATGCCAAGCGGGCCGATGAGCAAGCCCCGAACGCCCATGGAGATGGTCGAGATTCTGCAATCCCGGGTGACCGCGGGCGCGCGCAGCTACCGCATGGCGACCGTGCGCTACCTGATGCGCCCTCCCCTGTCGCTGCGCCCCAAGTACGCCGCCTTCCTGCTCGACCTGGCCTACCAGAGCGATCACGTGCAGGAGGTCCTGGGGCGGGCGGCAGAGCGGGCGACCAACGAAGACATCGCCGCGCTGCTGCGCCACCACTATAAGGACGAGCGGGCCCGCATGCAGCTTGTGCGGGCCGATCTGCGGCGCCTCGGCTACTCCGACGAGCTGCCCGAGCGCGAGATGACCACCGGCGACGCCGCGCTGCGCGCCTACGGCACCAACTTAAGCTATGAGCGACCGACGGCGATGCTCGGCATGCTGCTGGTCTTCCTGGGGGTGGCGGCGGAGATCAGCCCGACGGTGGTGCGCCTGCTGGGCGTCGGCAGCGTCCCCCGCGAGTCGATGCGCTGGCTGATGGTGCGCCAGGAAGAGGACCCCAAGGCGGTCAAGACGCTGCTCGATCAGGTGGCGCAGCTCGTCCAGGATCCGGCGGCCCAGGCGTCGGTGATCGAGGCCGCGGAGGTCTCGGGCGAGCTCCTGGCGCTCGGCGCGGCGGCGCGGCCGGCGCTGTAGCCGGGCTAGCGCCGGTAGTGCAGGATGAGCCCGTCGCCGACGACGAACAGCTCGCCGGC
>Ga0075158_10003905_pt1 | contig 10375 bp, 6 predicted proteins | sample JI91814BDNA_FD_70968 | JGI IMG/M metagenome (GOLD analysis project Ga0075158, IMG submission 70968) | Wastewater effluent complex algal communities from Wisconsin, to seasonally profile nutrient transformation and Carbon sequestration -... | ecosystem: Engineered > WWTP > Effluent > Algae... | reverse complement strand
GTGGCGCATGGGCTGGCGGTGCCAGTAGGTGAGCGACCTCCACAACCACTCGGCGGGGCCGAAGCGGAATCGCGCGAGCCACCATGGACTCCAGAGGAGCAGGAGAGCCCATACGGCTGGGACGAGGAGGAAGGACTCGGCGCGCGTCCAGTGACCAAACTGGGCGAGGCCCCAGCCGAAGAAGACGAACGTGCAGAGGAGCGTTTGGGCAAGGTAGTTGGTCAGCGGCATGCGTCCTACGGCTGCGAAGCGTGAGGCGATGAAGCCCGAGGCTGGCGGGTTTGCGGCGGAAGCAGACTGCGATCGCATGCGAACGAGGAGCATGACCAATGACACATGTCCCAGAGCGACAAGGACGCTTCCGACGTAGTTGAAGTGCCAGTCGGTATAGATGGCCCAGATCATGTCGAAGTCGTGGTCGATTTGGCGAAGGCCGCCGATGTAGGCGAGGGGGAGGCCTATGGCGTATCCGAGAACGAGGGTTGTGGCATAGGCGGATCGGGAGCACTTGTTGGCGAAGAAGCCGAGTTTCATGAGGGCCATGCCGATGAGCATGCAACCCGACGCTCGCCAGAAGGTCCAGATTGCGAAGAGAAAGGTCTGCATGTAGAGGGAGGTGCGCGCGTTATAGCCAAGCACGCCGCCGTAGCCGCTGCGGACTTCTTTGACCTCGTCTGCGACGGTTTCGGGAGACTGGTAGAAAGAGGCGCTCATCTGGGCCCATTGATCGAGGGTTGCCCGCTGCTCGAGCGTCGGTTCCTGCCCGGGCGGGATGGCGGCGAGGGTTTCTTCGTACTGGGCTTGGAAGTGCCTCAGCATGGCTCCCATGCCTCCTTGGATCACGACCGCGACCAGGAGGATGATGATGCCGAGGGTGAGCAACCAACCCCAGCGGAAGTTGCGCAGCGGATAGAGGAGCAAGCCACAAAGGGCATAGGCGACGAGGATGTCCCCGTACCAGAGGAGGTAGGCGTGGAGCATGCCGATGAGGAAGAGCCAGAGGAGGCGTCGGTAGTAGATCGCGGCGAAGCGCGCCTTGCCGGGGGCGGGATCGGCTGCGCGTGAGCCTTGCAAGATGAGACCGGCACCGAAGAGCATCGAGAAGATGGCCATGAACTTCTGGTCGGCGAGGAGGTGCTGGGCCCACCAGAGGAGTCTGTCAGCGCCGTCAAACGGTCCCGCGAATGGAACGGCGCTGTCGGCCATTGGGTTGATGTAGGAGACGCCGGGCAGGGCGAACGAAACGATGTTCATAGTGAGGATGCCGAGGACGGCAACGCCACGCAGCACGTCGACGGTTTCCACGCGGGAGGAGAGTGAGGAGGGCACTAGCGTGGTGGTCATGCGTGTTTCCCCGGGTGAGTTGGAGTGTGGCCGTTGCTACTATTGGCCCCATGCCAAAGACCCCTGATGTTATTACTCGTTTCGCCCCCAGCCCGACTGGGCACCTGCACATTGGCGGAGCGCGGACGGCGCTCTTCTGCTGGGCATTTGCCAAGAAACATGGCGGGCGCTTTGTGCTCCGCATCGAGGACACGGACGTATCGCGCAGCAGCAATGAGTCCGCCAAGGGGATCATGGAGGACTTGGCGTGGCTTGGGATCGAGTGGGATGAGGGCCCTGAGTTGTCGTGGCAGGGACGGAAGATTGGCGGCGATCCGCGCGGGGTCGGGCCGTTCTTTCAGGCGCAGCGCCTGGACAAGTACAACGCGCACATCATGAGGCTCGTGGAACAAGGCAAGGCGTATCCGGCGATTGAGACGGAGGAGGAACTGGCGGCGGAGAAGAAGAAGGCCTCGGATGCGAAGGCGAACTATCGGTACAGTCGGGCGAGCCTGACGAAGATTCCGGATATCAAGGATCGCTTGAAACTGATCGAGCGGGGCGAGCCCCACGTGATTCGGCTCTTCTCGCCCGCAGAAGACATCGCGTTCACGGACCAGGTGTTGGGTGACGTGAAGATCGCGCCGGGCGAGGTGGATGACTTCATCCTGCGTCGTCGCGATGGGTTTCCGATGTACAACTTCGCGGTGGTGGTGGACGACCACTGCATGGGGATCACGCATGTGCTGCGGGCGCAGGAGCACTTGTCGAACACGCCGCGGCAGATTGCGCTGTACCGGGCGTTTGGATACACGCCGCCCGCGTTCGGGCATATGCCTCTGATCTTCAACATGGATGGCTCGAAGATGAGCAAGCGGGACAAGGCGAAGGTCGCGCGAAAGACGCTGAAGGACGCGATGGCGAAGGACAAGTCGCTGTTGGTGGGAGGCGTCGCTTCGGAGGTGGGAATCGCTGAGCAGTTGCTTGCGGATTTCGTTGCGGCGGAGAATGACTCGATCGAGGTCGCACAGAAACTCGCCATGCGATTGAAGATCTCGCTACCCGAGGTCGAAGTTGCGGACTTCCGCGAGAATGGGTACACGCAGGCCGCGATCTGCAACTATGTCGGGCTGCTTGGCTGGAATCCCGGAATGAAGACCTCCGATGGAAAGGATCTCGAGAAGTTTGACAACGAGTTCCTGAGCCAGCACTTTGCCTTCGATCGCATCGGGAAGACGAACAGCAAGTTTGATCGGGCGAAGTTGCTGGCGTTTGACAGCGACGCGATCGGCGCGATGGCGGATGGCGTGTTTGTTGAGAAGTGGCTGGAGTTCCTGAAGGAGTGGGAGCCCGCGTTGCACGCGCGTGTGAGCGCAATGCCGATGGAGAAGAAGTTGCTGCTCGCGCGGGCGCTCAAGCCTCGCGCGAAGACGTTCCGCGATGCGGCGCGACCGATCGGGTTCCTGCTTGTTGCGGATGATGGTGTGGTGTTTGATCAGGCGGCGGTTGAGAAGAATCTCAAGGCGTCGATTCCGACGGCGAATGGTGGAAGCACGACTGGGCTAACGCTCTTGCGCGGGTTGCGTGGCGTGCTCGAGGCGTCGGCGAACTTTGAGCCCGCGAACGGCGCAGCGATGGAAGCAGAGATTTCGGCGTTCGCGGAGTCGCAGGGAGTGAAGTTGGGAGCGGCGGCACAGGCGCTGCGCGTTGCGATGACGGGGACGGGCGTGAGCCCGGCGCTGGGTGACTCGCTCGCGCTGCTCGGGAAAAAGAGCGTGTTGGCGAGGTTGGATCGGGCTCTCACGCTGTAGGCGGCTTTGGCGGCTGCGCGTTTGTTGAGGCCGTGCTTCGATTGGCACGGATGGACTTCCATGCCCAGTAGGCGATCGGGACGAAGAGTCCGGCGCCGGGCATGTAGATTTTCCATGGGGCGATCTCGCCCATGTTCTTGACGACCCACGGCAGGTCCGTAGCGAGGTGTGCGAGGGCGGCGATGACGGCCCAGTAAGCGATGATGACGATGGGTACGAGCCAGAGGGGCGTGGCGGTGGAAAGTTTGTCCGCCTGTTGTTGGATCATCTTGAAACGGTCGAGGAGTTTCTTGGCCCAGACGAACTCGGTCGCGAGGATGGCGAGGCCTATGGGGACGACGACGATCGGGCCCGGGCCCGGGAGGGGCGCGATGAGCAGTCCCACGATGCAGATGACGGTCCCCGCGATGAGGATCCCGATCTTGCGCATGTTGCGCTTGGTGGCGAGGGAGGCCTCGAGAAGATCGTCGATCGGGAGGGGGCGTGGCTCGAGTTGGATGGTCTCGCCTGCCTCTGCGAGGGCGATGCGGGCGAGACGCTTGGACCGCATGGCTGACGCGATGATGGCGGCGGCGAGGATGGCGACGACGCTGCCGAGCGTGATGGCGGTGGCGGTTGCGCTGAAGCCTGCCTTGGGGTACGCAGCGACGTAGAAGGTCTTGGCGGAGAGCCCGAGAAGGATGAGGACGACGGAGATCTTGAGGTAGCGGAAGCGGGCTATGGCTTCCTGCATGGCGAAGAAGAGGGAGCGCAGGGCGAGGAGGGCGAGCAGATTTGAGGAAATCGCAATGAGCGGGTCTTTGGTGACGGAGAAGACTGCAGGGATGGAGTCGGTGGCGAACGAGATGTCGGCGGCGGCGGCGGCGAGTGCGACGGCCGCGATGGGGAGGCGGGCGCGTGGCGTGCCGGACCTGGTCGGCAACATTGGTGCGTCGGGCGTGGTGCGCCAGGGAAGGGCGCGGATGACGCGGATGAGGAAGCGTTTGTCGAAGTCTGTGCTCTCGTCGGGGAGGAGGAGCGTGCGCAGCATGGCGATCGCGATGAGCGCGCCGAAGAGGTAGGTCATCCAGTGCAGGTTGAGGGCTTGCGCGAAGATGCCGATGAGGAGCGCACGGGCGACGAGGCAGCCCAGGATCGCCCAGAAGAGGACCTTTCGGCGGTCTTCGTCGCGAACGCCAAAGTGGACGAAGAGCAGGGAAAGGACGGCGACGTTGTCGAGGGAGAGTGCGATCTCGACGACGTAAGCCGTGAAGAAGTGGAGTGCGGCGTTGGCGGCGCTGGTGGGTTTTTGGAAATCGCCGACGACGCTCATGGCCTCGTCGAGGTTGAGGTGGTCTTCGCGGTAGGCGATGGCGATGGCGGTCGCGACGCCGACGGCGAGCATGATCCAGATGAAGACGGAGAGGAGCGCCTCGCCGAAGGTGACCTTCTCGTTTTTTGTGCGTGTCAGCCCGACGTCAAAGGCGAGGAGCCCGACGAGCGAGGCGATGAACAGAATCCAGATCCAAAGAGACATGCTGGGTGGGGCGGTTGGGTGCGTTCGTCCTGAACGTGCGGGGGAGGTTAGGCGGGTGGAGCGTAGAGGCGGCGTCGGCTATCTGCGGGAAGGAAAGTGGGCCACGGCTTTGCGATCGGCTTCCAAGATGCGGGAAACGAGTGCGGCCGGGCTTTCTTCGAGGATGATTGAGTTGCGATGCTTGAGGCGGAGGAAGCCGGCTTCTTCGGCGTGATCGAGAAATGCCCACAGTGGGTCGAAGAAGCGGTGGGTGTTGAGGAGGGCGATGGGCTTGCCATGGATCCCGAGTTGGGCCCAGGCGATGATCTCGAACATCTCGTCGAGCGTGCCGTAGCCGCCCGGGAGGACGATGAAGGCGTGTGCGAGTTCGGCCATGGCGAACTTACGTTCGTGCATGGTGCGGACGACGTCGAGGCGTGTGAGGCGCTGGTGGGCGAGTTCCTTGTCGCGCAGGAGTTCGGTAATGACGCCGATGGCCTTGCCTCCGTTGGCGAGGGTGGAATCAGCGACGGCGCCCATGAGGCCGACGGACCCGCCGCCGAAGACAAGGGTGAGATTACGACGGGCGATTTCCTGGCCTAGTTCCTGTGCGGCGTGCGTGAAGGCGGGGTTGGAGCCGTGGGAGGCTCCGCAGTAGACGCAGACGTTCGAGATGGACATGGGTGGAGGGTAGTGGCGGGGAGGGCGCTGTGCCCGGTTTGTGATGGGAAGCGTGGTTAGGCCGGAACGACGAACCGCCACAGGAGTTCGGCAAGGACTGTGATGACGAGAATGGCGAGAATGTTGAGCCAGAAACCGGTGCGGACCATCTGGCGGACGGTGGTGTGGCCTGTCGCGTACACGATGGTGTTGGGAGGTGTGCCGACGGGGAGCATGAAGGCGAGGGACGAGGCGAGCGTCGCGGGGACGAGGAGGCGGATGGGATCAACGCCGAGCGAGGGGGCGGCGGCGGCGAGGACCGGGAGGATGGCGGTAGCGACGGCGGTGTTGCTGGCGAGTTCGGAAAGAAAGACGACGGCGGCGACGACGAGCATGATGATGAGCCAGACGGGCAAGCCGTCGAGACCCTGGAACGCACGGCCGACGTACGCATCGACGCCGTTGGCAGAGATCGCGGCGGCGAGGGAGAGTCCGCCGCCGAAGAGGAGCAGGGCGCCCCAGGGGAGTTGTTCGGCGGTTCTCCAGTCCATGGCGAAAATGCGCTTGCGCGGTTCGATCGGAAAAACAAAGAGCACAAGGGAAGCGATGATCGCGATAGATGCGTCGTTGAGGTTGCCAACTGTGTTGAAGCCGGCGGAGGTCGCCCAAGCGGTGATAGAGGGGCGAAGAATCCATGCGGCAACTGTTGCGAGGAACACGGATAAGACTGTCCATTCACCGCGACTCATCGGGCCCAGCGCGGCGAGTTCGTGGCGGATGAGATCGCGGCCGCCTGGGATGGACTTGAGGCGGATGGGCTGGCTGATGCTGGTGAGGTAGATCCACGCGAGGGGGAGGTAGATCGCGACGATGGGGACGCCGATCGTCATCCAATCCACAAACTGAACGGCGCGGCCCAGGTTGCTCTCGACAAATCCCTTGAAGATGGCGTTGGTGGGCGTGCCGATGAGCGTGGCGACGCCCCCGATGGACGCGGCGTAGGCGACGCCGAGCAGCAGAGTCGAGTCAAAGTTGGGATCGGGCGAACGAAGGTCGGCCTCGGGCGTGCCGGGCGGTGCGTGGCGGGCGCGCACGAGCGTGATGACGCTGAGCGCGATGGGGAGCATCATGATGGTGGAGGCGGTGTTGCTGACCCACATGCTGATGAGCGCGGTGGCGAGCATGAAGCCGCCCACGAGACGCTTGGGCCCGGTGCCGACGAGCGTGATGGTGAGGAGTGCGATGCGCTTGTGCAGCCCCCAGCGCTGCATCGCGAGCCCCAGGATGAACCCACCCATGAAGAGGAAGATGACGTCGCTCGCGTAGGGATTGGCGGCCTTCGGAAACGGAAGGATGCCGAGCACGGGAAAGAGGGCCAGCGGCAAGAGGGCCGTGGCGCTGAGCGGGATCGCTTCGGTGAGCCACCAGATCGCCATGAGGACCGCGACAGCGGCGGTCGCACGCCCCGCAGCGTTGAGTGCCGCCGCGTCGTGGCCGGGCGAGAGGAGAAGCCACGTCACAACGGCAAGGGCTGGCCCCGCGAAGAGGCCAGCCCAATGGATCCATCGCGGTGAAGCGTGCGAAGGTGCGTCGTTGTCAATGTCGGCGGGCATTGCCCGAAGGCTACGCGCGGCCGAGGTGAGAGTCTGTCATCGCCGACGGCGGCACGCCAGCATTCCGCCCGCCACGAGCGCGAGGCCTGCCGCACCGGGCGAGGGCAGCGGGTTAACGATCACGTCATCGAGGACGAGTTCGGTGGTGCCGCCGCCGCCAAAGGGGCCGAGGTTGAAATGGCCCCAGTTGTAGAACTCGACGGTGACCGGGAGGGCGGGGTTGAGTGGCGTGAAGTCGAACTCGAGGCGGAGTTGATCGCCATAGAGACCGCCGCCGGCAGGCACGGCGAAGTATCGCATTGGATCGCCTGCCTGGGTGTTGGTGAGACGCATGCCAAAGATCCCGTCATAGGGGTTCGCGCCGTAGTAGGCGGCTTCGCCCGAGACCCAGAAACTGAGCAAGTAACTCGGCGCTGGCGTGAGATGTGTGGGGATCGTCTGAGAGAGGATGACCGGCGCACCGACGGACGTAGAGACGGTGGGTGTGCTGGCGAAGGTGACCTCGCCGCTGGGGTTGAAGATCGGTGCGACGTTCACCTGACCGCCCTGGGCGTTGCCAAAGTACAGGGCTTTGACGCCATCAGGAATCACGGCGGAGTTGGCGATGTTCAGTGGAACAAGCGAGTCGTGCCCCCAGCGGGCGTAGTTGATGGGGCCGCCAGAGGACGTCCAGCCCGGTGGGACGACGAGTGGCGTGCCCGAGGTGCCGGTCGCCCAATAGACGACGGCGTTTGGTGGGCCGGCCTCGAAACTCCCGCCGCTGACGAGGTTGCCCACGTGCGTGCCGAGTTGCGGGCCCAGGGGAAGAAGGTTGAGGGACGCGTGCGCGCCGGAAGCGGCGACAGCCGCGAGCGAGCAGGGAAGAACCCGACGAGTGAACGAGGTCATGCTTGTCTCTCCTGTGCCGGGCGTCAGCCCGGTGTGGAGGTCAGCGTACCACATTGTTCAGATTGTGCAAGTGGCGACCGGCCCGGGAAGCAAAGGGAGTTGCACCAAGAAAGGACCGTGGGTCAGGCGAGGAGGGACTGCCCCAGCATTTCCCGTGGCTTTTCGCGGCCCATGAGGGCCAGAGCCGTCGGCACGACGTCCGCCAGGCGGCCACGGCCCGCACGCACCTTGGGGTTGAACCAGCCGGCGACGTTCTGATCGCCACGAAGGCGGTTTCCTTTGAGCGCGGGGTCCACGACGATGATCGGCACGTCGTAGATCGTGTGGGCGGTGTGGGGAGAGCCCGTCTCTGGATCGAACATCTGCTCGCAGTTGCCGTGGTCGGCGAAGACCAGCAACTTCCCGCCGCGTTTCAGCGTCGCGTCCACGATCGCGCCGACGCACGCGTCCACCGTCGCGACGGCCTTGACGGCGGCTTCGAGGTTGCCCGTGTGCCCGACCATGTCGCCATTGGCAAAGTTGACGACGATGAAGTCCTGGCAGTCGGGCGCGGCGAGTCGGCGCAGGACGGCGTCACGCACCTCGGCGGCGGACATCTCTGGCTTGAGGTCGTACGTCGCGACCTTGGGGCTCTGCGGGTTCTCGCGAGTCTCGCCGGGGAAGGGCTGATCGCGGTAGTCGTTGAAGAAGAACGTGACGTGCGGATACTTTTCCGTCTCGGCGCAGCGGAACTGCGTCAACCCCAACTTCGAGAGATACTCGCCCGCGATGTTCACCATCTTGGGTGGCTTGGGGAACGCGACCTTTACGTGCGGCAGCAGTTCTTCCCAGTACTCGGTCATGATGACGTAGTGCAGGCTCATCTTGACGCCACGGTCAAAACCATTCTTGCCCGAGTCGGGGCTGGGCTTGACCTTCGCCCACTGCGCGTCGGGGAAGACGAACGCAGCGGAGATCTCACGCGGGCGATCGCCTCGGTAGTTGTAGAAGATGACGCTGTCGCCGTCTTTGATCGGCGCGCCGCCCTCGATCACGCACGGCGGGATGAACTCGTCCCCCTTCTGCGAGTCGTTGGTGGGGTGGTCGTAGTAATCCTGGATCGCGGCGGCGGCGGTGGGGAAGCGCTTCGCCTCGCGTCCGGTCATCACGTCGTACGCGAGTTTCACGCGTTCCCAGCGATAGTCGCGGTCCATCGCGTAGTAGCGGCCGCAGATCGACGCGACCTTGCCCACGCCGATTGCCGTTGCCTCTCGCTCGACCGCGGCGACGAACTCCTTGCCCGAGAACGGCCCGGTATCTCGCCCGTCGGTGAAGAGGTGCAGGTACACGGCTGTCTGCCCAAGCACCTTGCAGGCCTTCAGCACCGCGTACAAGTGTGTCAAGAGCCCGTGCACGCCCGCGTCCGACGCGATTCCCAGCAGATGCACGGCCTTGCCATGCTGCTTTGCTCGCGTGATCGCGGCCGAGATCTCCGCGTTCTTCTCAAGCCCCTTGCGGCACTCAAGGCTGATCGCGACGGATTCCTGATAGACGATGCGGCCTGCGCCGATGTTCTGGTGACCGACTTCGGAGTTGCCCATGGTGGGGAGCGTGCCATCATCGCCGCCCCCCGGCAGGCCGACGTCCTCGCCACTGGTCTTGATGAGCGTCCACGGATACTCGCGCATGAGGGCGTCGGCGACGGGCGTCAGGCCGCGGGATTGCGCAACGCGAATCGCGTCAAACGGCGCGTGCGACGGGTTGGGGTTCATGCCCCAGCCATCGCGGATGATGAGGACGAGTGGGCCTGAGGTTCTGTTGGGCATGCAGGAGTGTAGAAGGGTGAGTGCGGACTACGTCTTCTTGAAGATGAAGAGGTAGTTGAACCCGCGCAGGAAGAAGTTCCCCTCTTCGGCGGCTTTCTTCCAGTTGCCTCGCGCGAGTTTCTGGTTGTGGCGCACGACGGCGATGGTGTCCACGGGCGTGAGGACGCGCGAGAGGGACTCGAAGAGGCGGAAGCCGATGGGGGCGAACTTGCCGCCGTCGCGACCTTTCACTTTCTTGAAGGAATCGCTGACATACAGGCCCATGTAGCGGCGGGGCTTCAAGATGCGGGCGACCTGATCGATCACGCGGTCCATGGCTTCGTAGTAGGCCTTGCCGTTGTCGTCGGCGAGGGCGTCGAGTTTGCCGATGCAGGCGGGGTCGTCTGAGTAATCGACGTGGGTGGAGTAAGGAGGGTCAAGGAAGACGAAGTCGGCGGAGTCGTTGGCGAGCGGGAGATTGCGTGCGTCGCCGCGGCGGAGGTCGTCACGCGCGGCGAGGGCAATGGGGGAGACGTCGAAGCCGATGCCCTTGCGATTGAGGTCGTTGCAGACGTCGAGGGTGGTGCCGCTGCCGCACATGGGATCGACGATGGTGTCGCCCTCGCGCGTGTAGCGCATGAGGAGTTGCCAGATGACCCAGGAGGGCGTGGCGCCGATGTAGTTCTTGTCCCCCTGCATGCCGGGCTGGCCCTTGGGGCCGATCTCTCCGAGGCGAGGGCTGTCGTAGTGTTGGCTCGGATATTCCCAAAGCGTGGTGGTGAAGATGGTGAGCGGCGGGCG
>Ga0075158_10003904_pt1 | contig 10376 bp, 4 predicted proteins | sample JI91814BDNA_FD_70968 | JGI IMG/M metagenome (GOLD analysis project Ga0075158, IMG submission 70968) | Wastewater effluent complex algal communities from Wisconsin, to seasonally profile nutrient transformation and Carbon sequestration -... | ecosystem: Engineered > WWTP > Effluent > Algae... | reverse complement strand
GACGTTGCCTGCGCTCCTGCGCGAGGAGGCGACCCGGCTCGGGTTTGATGATAAGGGCGGCGTGCTGTGTGATCGCCGCGATGAATCGGAGCGCGCGCGTCAGCGGCGGGGGGCGCGTCGGCTGATTCGTCGCAGCCGGATCCGCGTCGTCGCGCGGATGCTTCGCCAGCTCGTGGTCTACCGCGGGGCGCTCGAGTATCTGCGGGGCAAGATTCGTCGCTTGAGAGCGGGCTGATCCGCGGACGGCGCCGTGAAGGAGCGTCACGGCGGCGTTCACCGGTCAGGGCGGCGAGAGCTCCCAGGTGAAGCGGGCCTCGATCTCGCGGCCGTCCTCGGGCTTGACGAACTTCCAGCGGCGCGCGGCGATGCGGACGCACTCGGCGATGTCGTTGTCGCCGAGCGTGCTCTCCGCGATGGCGGCGGCGGTGACCTTGCCGAGGGCGTCGATGGTGAACGCGATGGTGACGCGGCCGCGGATGCGAGGGTCGCGGCGACGGTTGGTGTCGTAACACCAGCGGATCTCGTTGCCGTGGGCGCGGACGATGCGGCGGACGAGGTTCTGGTAGCCGGCGTCGCGGTTCGCCTTCACGGGGCCGAGTCGGACGGAGGAGGGGTATGAGGATGGCGGAGGTATCAGCGGCTGCTCGATGAGCGTCGCGCTGCCGCAGGGGATCGCAAGGGCGGCGGCCACGGCCTGCCACGTGGAGTCGTGGTCGGGCACGACGAGCAGCTGATCGATGCGGGCGTGCGTGGACGGGAGGATGTACGGGTCCTCGCGGTCACCGTCGAGGCGGAGGGTGTAGTTCCTCGGCGGCAGCCCGACGATGTAGGTCAAGGTGCCGAGCCGGGTCGGGAGGATCGGCAGGTGACGCAGCTGCGGGTCGTCGCCGACGCGGACGGCGATCCACAGGCGCAGCCTGGGGATCGACTGGAGATCGACGAGCAGCGAGTGGACGGGGAAGAAGCCGAAGTCGGCGGGGATCGCGAGGGAGAGCGTGCGGTCGTCGCCCCAGGCCTGGATGGCGTCGGCGAGCGAGGCGTCGCGTCCCAGCGGGATGTCGTCGAGGGTACGCCCGTCGGCGGTGACGACGAGATGGTGGGTGGGGCTGTCGCCCAGGACGCAGGTGCCAGCCGCGAGGGTCGGGACCGCCGGGACGAGCGGAGCCGGCTCGTCCGGGACCACGACAACAGGCGCGACGGGGACCGGGACGACAGGCGCGACGGGGACCGCGTCGGCGACGACCGGCGGTGTCGGAGCGGGCGGGGCAGGGGCGCACGTGCCGGCGAGCAGGGCGAGGGCGAGGGCGAGGGCGCGTGGTGGCATGGGTGTCCTCGGGTCTAGCTCCCGGGCGAAGCTGCTGTTCGAGCAACAACCGGGATGTCCTGCCAGCACGAGGTCTCACCGACGGCGCATGCGTCCTCGGGGATCGGATCCGGGGCTTTGAGGTACATGCCGTGGAGGCCGTCGGGCACCTGATTTTGCGCGCAGATCGCTGCCGCTGCCGCGCTCATGTCACGCGTGAATCGCAGCGCCACGACCTCTGAGTACATGCATTCATGCCATGCTTTGCTGGGGGACGGCGGGCGGGGGACGAACCCCAGGAGCGAGATACTCGGCGACAAGCATGGACCGTCGTCGCAATCGGCGACACGCAGCCGGAGGGTGACGTGCTTAGCGAACCCGGGCGTGATCGTTCGCTCCGCGGTCTCACAGCGGTCGCGGATCTTTTCGAGGGCATCCGCGAGCTCGCAGGGCCAATCGGGGAGGTGCTGCGCTGGCGGTTCTTCGTTCTCACGCGATTCTCGCTCCGTCGCCGGAGCTGCGACCGCAGGTGAGGCTGTCTCGGCGGCCGCCGGTGAGCCGATCGGAGCGTCGGCAGGCGGGCCGGGTTTCGGCGTGCAACCGACCGCGAGCGCGAACGTCAAGAATGTGAGACGGTCCATTTGATGGGCGGCAAACCTGCGCTTCGCGTCGACGGACATCAAGCTCGAGATTGCGGCCTCTCGCCCGACCTGGACAAGTGACGGCGGTATGCGTGATGGCGCGGGCTCTGGCGTGATGCCGGTCAGCCCGGGCACAGGCCGAAGGCGTCGGCGCCGAGGTTATTGCCGGGGTGGCAGTCGGCGATCTTGTCCTCGGGGTCGACGTCGACGAATACGTTGCCGGAGCCGTTGAGCATCGTCTGGCACTGGACGATCTCGCATTCGCCGGGCTCGAGCAGCATCGTCGTCTGGGCGGAGCAGGCGAGGGTGGCCTCGTCGACGGTCTGGTCGGGGGTCATGGTCTGCAGGAAGGCGACGGTGACGCCGTCCTGGACCGGGTTGGTGCCGCGGTTGCACACCTCGGCCTGGAGGACGAAGTCGCCGCCCTCGAAGTCGCACAGCATGCCGAGGTCGGTGAGCTCGACGGTGAGGTCGGCGATCTGCAGGGCGCCGAGGTTGCCCTGGCTGTTCTGGCGCAGGTTGTTGAGGCCGGGCGCCTGCCAGTTGTTGACGTACTCGCTGAGGCGCGGGACGCGGGCGTCGTCGGTGACGTGGGTGACGGAGTAGACGTGCTGGTTCCACACCGGGCGCGAGTTGGCCCAGCGGTCGAGCGGGTCGCGGTAGATCGCGAACCCGGAGGAGGCCTTGTGCGGGCCCGAGTCGGGGAACAGCGGGTCGACGGGCGGGCACGCGCCGTACGGGGTGCGCGGCACGACGATCTCGGTGGCGAAGTCGCCGTCGACGTCGGCGATCGTCGGGTACTCGAGGCCGGTGCCGCTCGAGGCCGGGGCGCTAAACAGCACGGTCCCGGACTTGCCGTCGTAGACGCGGAGGTAACACTCGTCGCGGTAGACGGCCTCGCCGTCGCCGTCGCCGTCGAAGTCGAAGATCGACGAGCCCGTGATGTTGGACGACTTGTCCTGCGAGGGCTGGGCCCACAGCACGCCGTCGGGCAGGTTCTTGGCCTGCTGCTCGGGTGAGCGCTCGCAGGTGCCGCCGGGGCGCTCGGGCGGGCTCATGCCCATCAGCGAGGCCATGCAGTCGGGGTCGTAGACGACGTACTGGGTGGCGCCGGCCGAGGCGAACTCGACCTGGCCGTCGCCGTCGAAGTCGCTGATGGTCAGCGGGCCGCCCTTGTCCTCCGGCAGGACCTCCGTCTTGTAGGTGACGATGGGGCCCCACACGACGGCGCCGTCCAGCGACTGGATGCGGATGCGGCCCTGGTTGCCGGGGGCCGACAGGACGACCAGCTCGGGCTGGTCGGCGGGGTCGATGCCGTCGACCTGCGAGTAGGTGCCGACGTTGGCGATGCCGGAGTAGCCGGCGGTCTGCATCGGGTTCTTCACGAACCATGGCTTGTCGATCCACTCGGTGGTGGCCTCGTCCCAGCCGGCGATGCGCGAGGGCGTGACGAGGTCCATCTGGCCGTCGAGGTCGACGTCGGCGATCTGCTCCATCCCGGCGGCCTTGCCGGCGTTCCAGGTGGTCAGCACGCAGCCGTCGCCGTCGAACACCTGCTCGCCGACGAGGATCTCCGGGAGGTCGTCGTCGTTGAGGTCGATGAGCAGCGGGCTGAAGATCGTGCTGCCGTTGCTGAAGTTGAGGATCGTGTCGGTGTCGCAGTCGCGGCCGTACCACATGCGCTCGAGTTTGGCGGGCAGCTCGCTCGAGTCGATGCGGAACGCGTACAGCTGGACCGGCTGGAGGTAGTCGTTGGAGCCGAGGTGGTAGCTGACGAGCTCGGGGTGGCCGCCCATCGGCACGTCGCCGTCGAGGTCGCCGATCGCCCAGGTCGCGGCGTAGGCCGGGCGGTTGTCGAGGTTCGGCTCGTCGACGCCGCCGGCGCGCAGCTGCTCCTCGCAGGTCCGGCCGTCGAAGATGCGCAGGGTGCCGAGGCGCTGGTTCGGCGGCTGGTGGAAGGTCGTCAGCACGACCGAGGGCTGCAGCTTGCCGGGGTCCTTGTCGAGGTTGAGGTCGGCGATCGTCGGAGTGGTGTAGACGAGGGTCGAGGCCTTGGTCGGGTCGTTCGGGTCCGCGGGGGCCGTCCACTCGCACTGCAGGGTCGGCTTGACGCCCTCGGGGATGTTCGGCTTGGTGCAGTCGGGGTCGTTGATCACTCCGTCGGGCACGCCGTACGGGATGCACACGCCATCGGGGTCGCAGTACGAGTCGCCGGGGCAGTCGTCGTAGGTCACGCACGGGCCGAGGTCCGGCAGGCACTGGTCGTACTTGCAGATGAACTTCTCGGGGCAGCCGCCGCACGGGGCGTCGCCGGTCGAGGTGCTGTCGTCGCCGCTCGAGGTGGTCGGCGGGTCGACGGGGCCGGTGGTCGTGGTCGTCGCGTCCGGGGTTGATGTCGTGTCATCGACGGTCGTGGTCGGCTGCGGCGTCGTGGTCGAGGAGGTGGTTGTTGCGTCCGAGGTGCCCTGTGTGGCGGTCGGATCGACGTCGGTGAGGCCGCCGGGGCCGGCCGTCGTGCCGCCCGTGCCGGTGCCGTCGTCGCCGCAGCCGGCTGTCCACGCCAAGATGCCCACCAGTGCCCACGAACTGTCCCGTCCACGCATCCGGGCATCCTCGACAACCGACGTAACACCGTCAAGTGATCATGATCTGCGCAGATCTGCGCGCTCGCGGAGCAGGCACGATCACGGCGCGTCGGGGTCGGCGAGCCACCGACGGATCTCGTCGGCCTTGGCGGCGAACCCGGGTCCGGCGGCCTCGTAGTCGGCGATCGCCTCCTCGGCGCCAGCGCTGGCCCCGGCCCGGTCGTTGATGGCGCGCAGGGCCCTGGCGTGGGCGAAGCGGAGCGAGGCCCGGTACTGCGGCGGGGCCGACGGAGGCAGCAGCGCGTCGGCCCGGCTGGCGTGGACGAGGGCGCGGGTCGGGTCGTGTTCGGCGAGGGCGAGCTTGCACAGCAGCGACTCGACGAGCGCGCGGTACTCCTTCGCGCCGTCATTGGCGGCGAGCTGAGCGTTCAATGCGTCGAGCAGGCGACCGGCCTCGGCGGTGTGACCGTCGGAGATCGCCAGCTGGGCGCGGTACATGTCGAAGGTGACGCGCAGGACCGGGTCGTCGCCGACGCGGGCGAGCAGCGGGTCGGCGCGCCCCAGCTGGCGCCGGACCTGGGCCAGCTCGTTGCGCTGATACAGGAGGCCGATGACGAGGGACAGCGCGCGCAGGGCCAGCTGCGGGGCGGTGTCGGCGAGGCAGACGAAGCTCTGCTCGGCGTGGTCCAGGGCCTGTTCGACGCGCCCGCCGCCGGTCTCGCACTGGGCGAGGGCGAGGCGCAGCGCCGCGGTGTCCGGATGACAGGCGCCGTGGCTCTCGACCAAACGCGCCAGCTCGGCCTCGCCGAGGTCGCGGGCCTGATCGAGGCGGCCGGCGACGCACCGCGTGAGCACGAGGTCGTGGACGATCGGCACGCGGTCGAGGTCGCCCGGTCGGGTCAGCAGGGCGAGGGCCGACTCGTACTCGGCGATGCTGCCGTCGGCGTCGCCCAGCTCGAAGCGCACCGACGCGATGGCGTGGTGGAGCCTGGCCGCGAGGACAGGTGGGCTGCCGACGCGGCGCACGAGGGCCCACGCGCGCGGGCCGGCGGCCAGGGCCTCGGCGGGGCGACCCGCGCCGAACCCGGCGTTGGAGATCCAGGTGGAGATCGCGGCGGCGGCCACGGTGTCGGCGCCAGCCTCGAGGGCGAGCAGCTCGGCCCTCTCGAGCGGTTTGAGCGCCTCGACGCCGTGCAGCGTGGACCCGGTGACGTCGCCGAACAGGTGGAGCACCTCCGCGTGGAGCGTGAGGTCGCCGAGCTTCTCGACCTCGCGCTGCAGCGGGCCGAGGACCGCGAGGGCGTCCTGATACCGGTGGCTCCGCGCGAGCGCCCGGGCGCGCGCGAGGGCCTCGCGCCCGGCCTCGATCGCGTCGGCGACGGCGGGGTCGGCGGGCGAGGGGCGGTCGTTCATCAGGCGCGCGTCGTCCTCGCAGGCGGCGAGCGGTGGCAGGCCGGCGGCGGTGGCGGCGACCTGGGCCACCGTCTCGGCGGTGGTCTGCTGCAGGACGGCGACCGTCGCCGCGAGCTCGGCGCGGCGCTGGCGGAGGCAGTGCATGCGGCGGTCGAACAGCGAGTCGGAGACGGAGCCGCGGCGGTGGGCCTCGCACGCCGCGGTGTGCGCGGAGATCCAGCCGTCGCGGTAGCCGTCCAGGTGCGCGTGGGTCGCGGCGAGCGTGGTGTCCGCGTAGGCCGCGGCGGTGCCGCGCACGGCCGCGTCGATCGCCGCGCGCTGGGGATCGTCCCACACGCCGGCGAGCTCGTCGGCGGCGCCGCTGCAAGCGCCCACCTCGGCGTTGCGGTAGGCCGCGCCGGCGTAGCCCACGGCGCCGATGGCGAGGGCGGCGAGGCCGGTGGCGGCCCAGCGTCGGCGGGCCTGCTGCGGGTCGTGGGCGAGGGCCGCGAGCAGGGCGTCCATGCCCGGCCAGCGGTCGCCCGCGGCGAGCGAGAGCCCGCGCTCGAGGATCTTCCGCAGCCGGACCGGGACGCGGGTGTCGGCGGACGGAGCGACGAGCTTGCCGGCGAGCACGTTGGTCCGCAGCTCGCGGACGTCGCCGCCGTGGAACGGACGCCGGCCGTAGAAGCCCTCCCACACGGCGGCGCAGAAGCCGAACTGATCGCTGCGGGCGTCGGCCTCGTCGCCGCGGAATTGTTCGGGCGACATGTACGCGGGCGTGCCGAGCATGCTGCCCGCCGCGGTGACCCCGACATCGGCGAGGTTGCGCCGTGTGATCGCAATCTGCGACCGCGGCCCGACGCCGCGCCCGCGCGACAGCCCGAAGTCCAGCACGCGCACGCGGCCGTCGACGCCGACCATCACGTTGTCCGGTTTAGAAACAAGGTCCTCCTCCTCGACCCGCCCCGCTTCCGCCATCCGGCCGAATTCTCAGCAATAGGGGCGTTTCGAGAGGGGACTTGTGCCGCATCATGCCGCGTCGTGCCGCAGGTTTTGGCAACCGGTTGGCAACGCGCGGAGCGGGTCCGTCCGCCCGACGGCAATTACCTCGCCCTCATCGCGGCAGCCGCCGTCCGTCACGCCGCTCGTGACCCCGGCAGCCGCCGTCGTGCTCGACGAGACGGCCCTGGCTCGTGGCGATCACGCAGGCGCGCCGCAGCAGCGCTTGTATTTGCGCCCGCTGCCGCAGGTGCACGGGTCGTTGCGGCCTACCTTCGGGGTGGTCCGCACCATCGGCGCACGGGCCGGCGGCGGCGGCGGCGGTCGGCGAAATTGCTCGAGGTCGAGGCCCGGCAGTACCCGCAGGAGCTCGGCGCGCAGCTCAGGTGGGAGTCGGTCAGGCGTCGCGCGCAACCAGACGATAGCGTCGTGCAACAGCTTGACGCCGGCGAGGCCGCGGTCGGCGAGGGCCGCCCACGGGTTGCCCGGGTCCTCAACCATCGCGGTCACGTTCTGGTAGAGCAGGAGGAAATCTTCTTGCATCTGCCCGGCTTCCGTGAAGTCGAGCTGGCCCTTCACCGACCGAACCATACGCTTTGTGATGACGGCCCGCAGCAGCGCTAACGCGACGCCCAGCTCGTGGCCAGCGCGCTGCTGCTGGCCCTCGGTCAATCGCGGGGTCCGCTGGACGGATAGCAACAGATGAATGGCGCGGTGCAAATCGGCGGCGACGTGATCGCCGTCGCGACACGCGCAGGCCAGGAGGATCCTGGCCTGCGGGTCGGCCAGCGCAGCGGCCCGCTCGAGGTACTCGAATGCTCGCACATCGTCCCGCTCGACCCGCGCGCCGTGACGGTGCAGCGCATGCAGCATGGTCAGCGCATACGGGATCTCGGCGGCGGCGGCAGCCCTGAGCAGTTCGACGGCCTCGCCGGGGCGCCGCTCGGGGATGCGCTCGTTGAGATACATGGTGGCGAGGTTGAGCTGGGCCAGCGGATAGCCGGCGTCGGCCGAGCGCCGAGCCAGCTCGAGCGCCCGTGCCGGATCGGGCGGGACGCCTAGGCCCTCCGAGTAGATCTTCATCAGACAGTTGAACGCACCCGGATGGTCGTGGCGCGCAGCCTGCTCGAGCAACGCGCGCGCGGCCTCATAGTCGCGGGGAATGTCCCGCAGACCCTCGACGTGCCCCTCGAGCAGGTACACCGCATACCGGTGCTGGGCGTCGGCGTGATCGTAGTGGGCCGCCGAGTCGATCAGCGCGAGCGCCTCGTCAATGTCCTGCTTGCAGCCGTGTCCGTGCAGCTTGGCCAGCCCGAGCTCATACATCGCCCCGGCGTGGAGGTGCCGCCGGCTCGCGCGGGTGAACCAGTAGACCGCGTCGACCTCGTGCGGGTAGGATGGGTTCACCAGGCCGGAGTACCGATCGTCGGCCTTCTCGGCCCGCGCCTCCGCGGCGAGCCGCTTATAGTGCGTGCCGAGGAAGTACACCGCCTCACGCTCGTCGCGAACGATCGCGTCGCCGCACACTCGGTCGAGCGTCACCTCGGGCGGCAGTTCGAACGCCGGCAGCGCGTCCGCCACGACCCCGAGGCGGGTGCCGCAGAACCACACCGCGAGGCCATGCGCGTATTCGAGGCCCTCGCGCGCGAACCGGTCGAGCGCCGCGGCGTCGGCCTTCTGCTCCTCGGGGTGCGCCGCGATGTTGCCCTTGCGACGCAGCCAGTCGAGGTGGACCCACTGGGCGAGCGGCACCCGCCGTCGCAACATCGGGTGCTCGAGCAGCGCGCCGAGGTCGGCCCGCGGATCGTGGTCGCAGCCGTCAAGGATCCGGTGGACCAGGACGACGCCGCAGGCTCGCAGATCGATAAGGGTCTGGGCTGGCGCGACCCATAGCATCCGGCGCGCACTGGCGTGGAGCCTGGCGAACTCTGCCGAGATCTGCGCGAACGGATCGGGGGGGTCGACGGGGCCAGCCATGGAAGGACCGGCGAGGTTAGCCACATCCGCCTGTGCCCCGCAATCTCACTGCGCGACCACGGCCGGCGCGAACATCAAGGTGTCGGGACCGAAGCCGGGGGCAGGGGGTTGTGGACAGGTCGACAGTCGTGTTGCGCCACGACTTTCGCGTCCCGGAGCCCTGGCGATCGCGTTCGTGGTATTCGGTGGCTGTCTTGGCCGCAGGCACCCTCCGCGTCGCTGTCGTCCAGCTAGACTTCGATCCAATCGCGAGCCGCTGGCCGACGCCCTGCGCCCGCGACCCCATCGATTGGCTGGTGCCGCCGTCCGTCGGCACGTCGCCGAGGATCGTCGAGCTCGCCGACGGGCTCCGCGCCGTTTACCTCGAGCAGCTCCACCTACGCGTTACGGCGATCTTCGCGGCCTGCCAGCGCGTGAACGCCGGCGTCGTCGTGTTCCCCGCCCACTCGTTGCCCGCCGCGCTGCTGTCCCGCTTCTCGCCCCGCGGATGGGTCGTCGCCGGCTGCATCTTCGCCGACCAGGCCGCACTTCGAGCGCTGCACGCGACGAGCGACCCCGACCGGCTGCACGACGAGCTCGTCGTGCCGCTGCTCGGCGGCTTTCTCGGCCATGATATCCAGCCGCGGCTGCACGGCGCGTCGGAGCCGTGGCGGCCATTCGCTAATACCGACGGCCTCGGCGTGCTGCTCGGCAGCGACATACAGGACCGCGAGCTCTGGGCTGCCCGCGTCGTGCCCGGCCTCGACGCATGCACGCGGCTCGTAGTCCTCGACGATACGCGCCCTGGCGAACAGCCCGACCTGCTCGCCGCCCTCGTCGACCAGCCACCGCTGCGCCCGCTCCTCTTCGCCTGCGCCACCGCGATTGGCGGCTCCGACGTGCTCGCCGCCGACGCGCCGGATCCGCCGCCCGGCGCCCTCGCCGTCTCGGCCCTCGCCCCCGGCGAGGAGGGCCTACGAGTCTACGAGCTCACGCCCGGGCCGGCGCCGACGCGGCGCCTCGTCTCCGCAGCGTCGTTCGTCTACCGCGTCGAACCCGTCGCCGCCGCCTACGCGGACTGGTCGCACGGCTTCATCACGCAGGGCTCGGACTGGGGCATGCGCCTCGAGGACCGATCGGTGCGCAGCGCTATCGCCACGATCGACGACGCACGCCCGGTTTTGCTCGCAGCCCGCGGCCTCGCCGACGCGCCAACGCGCCAGCGCCGCCTAGATCACCTGCTCGCGCACCTCCACCGGATCACCCGGCCCCAGGTGATCGGCGCGCTGACCCATGAGGTCGTGCTGCCGCCCGAGTGCCTGCCCCTACCCGACCTGCACGCCGTCCTCATCTGGGCGGCGAGCAAGCGGGTCGAGGCGTGGCACCGTCTCGGCCCGACCGGCGAGGCGTCCGCCCTCGCCGAGCACCTGCGCGCCCGACGACCCGACGAAGCCGCGTTCGACCGGTGGAGCGCGCACGGCCAGAAGGCGCGGCGCG
>Ga0075158_10003901_pt1 | contig 10384 bp, 10 predicted proteins | sample JI91814BDNA_FD_70968 | JGI IMG/M metagenome (GOLD analysis project Ga0075158, IMG submission 70968) | Wastewater effluent complex algal communities from Wisconsin, to seasonally profile nutrient transformation and Carbon sequestration -... | ecosystem: Engineered > WWTP > Effluent > Algae... | reverse complement strand
TAAAAATGTAATTATGGTCCAAACTAAAAGACCTGGATTAGCATCAAGTAATCCGCCTGCCGCTAGATAAATCAAAATGATTGCCTCTTACTTATTTAGGTTGTGCAGCTGGTTGCTCTACTGCAGTATGTGCCTTTAATGAATTTGGCAATTCTTTGTTTAAAACACCGCCAGCTTGGAATGCAATCACTAATGCGAATAAAGCAGCACCTTCAATAAATGCAGCAGAAATAAGCATTGCAGTTTGAATTTTACCTGCAGCCTCTGGTTGACGGCTCATACCTTCAACAGCTTGACCACCGATACGTCCAATACCTAAACCTGCGCCTAAAATAGCAAGTCCTGCTCCGATTCCAACACCAATATATCCTAAACCAAAATCCATATAAAATCTCCTCTTAAATCAACTTTAAATTAAAATAAAAACTCTTAATGCCTATGCATTGACGAACCAACAAAAAGGGAAGTCAATAAAGTAAAAATAAACGCCTGAACAAATGCTACGAATATCTCCAAGAGATAAATCGCTGTTGCCCCACCAATTGATATAGGAACAATTGCATAAGAACGGAACTCAAAAATGAACCCAAGTAAAGCTAGAATCACAACGTGACCAGCAGTCATATTTGCTAAAAGACGCACAGTAAGTGCGAATGCTTTCGCGATAGGGGAAATGATAAATTCGAGAGGCCATAATAAGGGCCAAAGTGGCCAAGGCACACCATTTGGAACGGAATTAGGAATAAAACGAATCCCTTGATAGGCGAACCCAGTTCCGTAAATTAAAAAGAGAGTTGAACCTGCTAATGTTACAGTAACAGAAACATCTCCGGTCACAGTAATACCACTCCAAATCTTAGTTAAAACAGAGTGGTGAGGATCTTGACCTGTTACCATTGCAAGGATTTCCCCAACAGAAGGAATCAGACCAAAAAGGTTACAAAACAAAATGAAAAAGAATAATGAAAATAAATAATGATAATATGGATGACCATGACCGTGCATATTTGGATCAATCACTTCTTTGCGTAGATACTCTAATACGGTCTCAATTGCACCGGTAAAACGAGAATGAACTTTCAAAGGATTGTTCGCAATCATACGAGCAGCAGGAATAAAAGTAATCAACAAAAAGAATGTCACAATCCACATCATAGTAACACGACGTGTAATATGCATATCGAATCCACCTACGAAGTGGTATCTTTTTGTAACATTGCCTTCGACATGCTCTTCAAAGATCGCAGGATTAGTTTTATCGAAGTCCTTGTCCCCTTCATAAACTTTAACACCACCGAAGTTCAATGGAAATTCTGCATGGTCGTAAAGGTGATGATCAATGATTCCGGGGAGGTCGAACGCTTCTGATGCATGTCCGCTCTCATTTGCAAAAATGGGAAAGCTAAGACAAAGGGAAAATAGAATAAGTAAGATTTTTTTAATCATTTTTCTTAACTGAACGATTCGTAATAAAGGCAATATTTAAAATATTAAGATTATGCGCAATAAAAAAACCAAAAACCAAGCTAAAATTATTGAGAGCAGACAAAAGAACCAAAAGGATAATAATATTAATAAAAATGGACAAAAAAGAAAAAGTAATTTGAATTTCTCCTGAATGCTTCAACTGTCTTTGCATAAGAATTATTCTCAAATTCAAAATAATAAATTGAATCACAAGCCCAATCAATACTCCCATCGTAAAAGCAAATTCTGGATTTGGAAAAAATCTTCGCTCCATACTAAAAGAAATCAATAAATAAATTCCAATCGATAGCGCATAATACGTATTAAACTTTAAAAGGGAAACTTTACTGAGATCGAGCGCATTCATACTAATTAGGAATTAGTAATGCAGAATGAGGAATGTAGTGTCAAGTGGGAATTGGTGAATTGTATTTAAGGTCCTGATACACAACGAATTAAATTCGCACCGCCTTTCCCACTGTCTATAATGATTCCAGAGTTAAAACTTACTAGCCATCCACTTGCTGGAGTTCCTTGGACAGTAGTAGAAGTCCAATAATTTGCACCAGCAGGAGTGCCCGGAAAAAACGTTGTGTTTATCGGAGGCTGTACTCCAACACTCACATCTACAATACTAAATAATTCATTCACATTTGGAAGCCTCCAAGTCTTTCCCGCTAAACTGAGTGAGTTACAATAAGACATTCCAACTAAAAAATCAGAAGCAGTGGCTGTTCCAGAACAGGTAGAGTCATTGTTTAGACCTCGTGAACATTTTTGCCAGGTAAGACCTGTTATGTTGTCTTTAATAGTAAAGTCTCCATTATCCGTAAAGTTTGGAGTAATATTTTTTTGAAGTCCACTAACGCAACGAACAAAGGGTCCTGTGGTTGTTTTAGCAGTGGCATTATCCGTTCTCCCTGTTGCTGAATTTATTGTATAAGCATTTAGAATATTGCCTAAAACTGTCGCAGTTGTAGAACTCCAATAAAAGGAACTAGCATTGGGAAAAAAAGTAGGATCTGGTGTTAGTAAGGAGAAATTGCTCAAAGTTTGTAATTCAAAGTAAGTTGGCAACCTCCATGTTTTTCCAGCGAGGCTTAACCCTGTACACGTTGAAATTCCAGATGCAAAAGTAGAAGCTGTTTCAGAGCCAGTCGAACATGTAGCTCCACTGAGCCCTAGCGGACAACGTTGCCATACTAATCCTGTTGCATTGTCCGTCACAGTTCCGTCACCATTATTTACATATCCGCGAGCGGATCCTCTTTGAGAAGATCCATCATCTTGAATTCCAGGGCATGTTACCGATGTTGACGCATCGTAACATAAAGTTTGCCCAGTCTTTAAAGGGAGATAAGAATAGTCGGCAGTAGCTACAGCGCTATCTATCATTCCCGATTTTGTCGCGAATGCTTTGATAGTCAAACCTGCAATAACCCAGAGGTTAGTAGTTGTTCCAGTATATAGGTTAGAATTGGTAGTTGGCGTGCTTCCATCAAGAGTAAAATAAATACTTGCACCTGAGGTTGCCGATGTAATTGTTAAATTTTGAAAGGTATTGTAATTTCCGGCGATAGGATTAAACACAGGGGTTGCAACGGCTTGGATTCCAGATGATGCTCCTGTGATTGATTCGCTATTTAGGTTCAATCCGCAAAAATCTAGCTTATCGTTTCTTGCGGCTTTAAATAAAAGAGAACCTTGGAAAATTTTTGATTTTTGACTGCAAGGACTTGGATATTCAGGAGGCTGGCAAAATAAAAATACTATGCTAAATAATAATGCAAAGCTTAAATATTTTTTTTTGGAATAATAAATACCTACTTCATTTCTTAGATTGTAATTACTCTTCACTTTATATAATTTACTTAACTCTTCAATTACTTCTAAACCTTTTCTCATATATCTCTTCCCAAAACATTCTTTAATACGATAATCTAATTGCCTACGGCAAACAATGACAACCCGCACGAACAAGCCAACTATCACTCAATATATCCTTGGTTTCTTTCTCTTTCATAGTCTTTTAGTAAAAATGAGGTTAGACAAATTTCCTCTTCTTAATTTCCTTATCAAAATCACTCTCATACAATCTATCTTGAATGACTCGATACTTTTCTATAATTAGACAATAAGGTCAAATATTATTTAAGAACATACTATGAATAAAGAGTTTCGATTTACTATTCTTTTGCCATTCGATACATCAACTCCGGTCTAGCTCCGCTCATATCGCCGGTCGAATATGCACTTGCCTCCTAGCTTAGAGCGGCTAAGACCGGATCTATAAGCGTAGCTGAAGCGCTCCTGAGTAAACGTCATCCGATAGGAAGTATATACAAAGTAAGATTCCAACTTAAAGAATAAAGATAATGCGGCAAATTATAATATGTCTCAAATAGGTGCAACTGCGTAAATATTCAAATTAAATACAATACGATATTTTAAATATCTTGATTCTCGATTAACCACAGAAGAAATGATAAATATACAAAGCAAATGTCACAAAGAAAAGCAGGATCAAGAATAAATTGTTTAAAATTATTTTTTACTTCATACTAATATTCACTATTTCAAACTGCAATTCAGCCTTCATAAAAAAAGAAGTGAAAAATGAAGAAAAATTGGCATTAATAGAAGATGCAATTTTTATAAAAATAACAGGACAGGCTGAACCTTTAAAAGTAAAATTAAAACTGAAACCAAGTTTACCGGATAAGGCTGATTATCCCAAACTAGAAACCTTTCCGATTTCAGCAGAGGGTGAGACTTTCGACGGAATAATTAAAATAGATGTCCCTGCAGGAAAATACTATGGGATTTTAGAAATAAACAACACAAAGTATTATCCACTTTTATTTACAGATATGTCCAGGATGAATATTTTTTTTGGGTTTTATCCTGGCGAACACACATTTTTAAATTTATCTCCGAGAGAAATATATGAAAATAAAGTAAAGAGTTGTGAAAACTCGGAAAAATCGGCTCTTATTAAAACACCTCTCATTACAATGAATTGCGGAGCTTTAACTATTGACGAGAGCAACAAAGTATTTCTAGAATTTAAAATAGAAGAAGAAAACAGCTTTAGTGCTGAAGGAACATTTTTTATTTGGGTAGCAGCAGCCTATGTATCTGCGACAACTAATTCTCCCTTTGGACTAATAGTCCCTGCAATCATGGGAACTTTTGCGATGGAAAGAAAAATTGAGCATAATTTAAAATAGCTAAATTATAAAACAATAACGATTATGAATAAACTTTTAATTGCATTCCTTTTTATACTCACAGGCTACTCTTATTTATCCGCAGACATTCGACCGAAAGCTTTAAAGCCCAAAGATAATTGTGAGCTATGGATTGGAACAGCAAGCGGAAATGATCCGAGTGTGCAAGTAGAATTTAGTTTTTGTATAAATCGAAACAACGAAGTGACAGGAGTATTACAATGGTCAAGCACAAGAAGTGGTTGGAATAAACGAGCGGTTAATGGCTACAGAAAAGAAAACTCAATTATTTTACATGATGAAAAATTCTTAGAAAATAAACCTAACAGGGGTTGGGTGTTTTGTCTAATTGATGAATATAGATTTTCTCTAAACAATAATAAAATGGAAGGGGAATATATATCAAATTCCTGTCGCGATAAAGGGCAATTTTCATTAGTTCGGAGAAATTAAATGAGCTTTATCTCTTTACAAACCCAAAGCTATACAACACAACAAAAAACTTGGCCTTCTTCAGGAAAACATATTCTCGCACAATTTGATAATTCATCCATTGTAGTTTATCAAGCCTATCGAAAAGACATTGCAGACTTCGCAGTAAAAAATCAATTCTTTGGTGGACCATTTAGTATGAATCGAATGAGTTGGATTAAACCAAACTTTCTTTGGATGATGTATCGCTCGGGCTGGGCTACAAAAGTAGATCAAGAACGAGTTCTTGCGATTCGAATTTCTAGAGAAGGATTTGATTCTATTTTACAGAATGCGGTTTACTCTTCATTTACCCCTTTCGTGTATTCATCACAAGAAGAATGGAAATCTAATTTGGAATCCTTTGATGTTAGATTGCAATGGGATCCAGATCATGACCCGCATGGTAAACCACTTGAACGTCGTGCAATTCAACTTGGAATGAAAGGAGACATTCTTCGTAAGTATGCAAAAGATTGGATTTTAAAAATTGAAGACATTACAGATTTTGTAAAAGAAAACTATCAGTATATTCTTTCAAACGAATTGAATAAATTATACTGTCCCCTTGAAACTATCTACCCTGTTGAAGATTTAAAAGTTTCACAAAAAATATTTTCCCAGTTATAAAAATACTATAATTATTCTGATTTTTTTTACCTTTACAATTCAGCAAATTAAAATGCAGATTGTTTTTTATTGAAAGGAGATAAAATGAAACTACAATATATTTCTATTATGGTAACCATTGCTTTTATGAGTTCGGGCTGTGCTACAGATTCCGCCAAGAAAAAACCTTCAAAGTCCGACAAAAAAATTGAGGGAAACATAAATAATGCGCTAGCTAGCTATAATAGGGCATTAGAGGAATTGGGAAAAGAAAGTCCACGGGTTAGTGATTTAGAATTCGAAAAAGAAAGAGTAGGTAAATGCAAAAAAGAACTGGATGAAATTTATGCGTCAGGCGAAAGTCCTGAACGTGAGTATACACTAAAATCATCCAATCTAAAATTTGAAAAGAATCCATTTCAATTAAAAGAATTGTATACTAAATGTGAGGAATTATCCATAAGACTCACTTCAAAAATAGCAGAAGTAAAGTCTGCAAAGGCTAACGAGTCAAAAGAAGAAGATATTAAAAAATACGGACAGGTTTTAATTGAATACAAAAAAATTCCATCAGGTCAAGCTTCTACTTCTTTTTCATGCTCCGATTCTATCTATGCAAATTTTCAATTTAAAGAAGCCGAAGATAATAATCCAATTTGGTTTAGTATTTACGTAGACGGTGAAGAAATCAAAGCTCATCGAAGTGAAATTAACATCGATAAGCCTGCCAATTTATTAAAAGGAAAAACGCTAACAGGAAAATTAGATTATTTATTAATTCCATCACCCGCAGATATCGAAAAAAAACCTAATGAATTCAGCACACCTGGAAGTTTTGCTTTTGATTCTAGAAAACTCATTTTAACCACACTCAGCAAATTGACTCCCGGCAAACATGAAATAGCCTTATATCATTTAAGAAATCCTAACATAACAAATAATGCAAGTTTCACTCTTGAATGTGAAGATTATTCAAAATCCATGTATTCGCAATCACTTGTGAAACTTAATGAAAGCGGACTTGCGAAAGTAACATTTCCTACTAAAAATGCGAATCCTTCAATAGCACCACAGGTTACAAAAAAAGTAACTCAATATTGCCAGGAATCTGATCCACCCTGCACAGTTAAGCTTGTTAGAATTCTTTCTGGAGCAGAAGAAATTTTTGGAGAAAAAGTGAATGGAAAATGGAGTAAGATTTACGGAAAGGGCTACGCAGTCGTAGCCGGTATTCAAAATCCAGATGGATCATGCGATGCAATGTATGGTCGTTACGCGCGCGAATACGATTACTCTGCAAAAGAATTCGTTGGGGATTTATACTTTCAGTCTTCTAATTCAGAAGATATAAGTTGTAAGAATATCAAGTAACCTATGACTAATACCCGTTATTCTCATACTTATAGAGAGTAACGTTTGTAATTGTGCCACCTGTTCCAATATCAGAACAGGTGGGTGTATTTGCAACTGTAGTAGAAGCAGAAACTAAATTTCCATGTCCTTGGTATGCGCCGACATTGGGCGTAAATATACAGGCTTCGTTTGATTCACAAAAACCATTTTCATTTCCTATTCCATCGCCAATAATTTCTACTGTATTGCGAAGAAAAGTAACTGAGCCTCCGCCATTGAGAGGATGAGTAATCGTAGTTGCAGGTAATTGACTAGTATTCCCCGGACAGGGAAGAGTATTTAAACCTATTGTATCTGAATTTCTTAGTGTCCAATCGTAAACCTGGCAAGTAGCTGAATTGCAAGCTCCACGAACGGCAGTGGAAGGAAATGTTCCAGACTTACCAATGCCTCTATAGAAATTTTGAAATGTATTCCAACTACTCGTGAGACTATACGTATTTGTTCCTGTGGAATAATAAGAATTAGCCGTATCAGCGCCTGGTTGACCAATTACAATGAGTGTAAGAGGAGTTGCTGAAAAATTTAAAAAACTATTTGTTGATGGGTAATTAATATCTGCCGCTCTAGTCCCTGTTACGGCTCCATTACAGGTTCCTGTTACTCCACCTGTTGAACCTCCTGCAGTAATACATGCAACAGAATTTATTTTAAAAACTCCCGTAAAATAAGTATCAAAATTTCCTCCACTCAAGTTGACATGATTTGCACCAGAAGTTCCACTTACATAATTTTGTAATGTCATATTGGCCGCACCATTCATCCGCAAATGATCTCCTGTGCTATTAAGATTCATCACATTGGATAATAGCAAATTGCTACTAGCAAGCAATTCGCCCGTAGCCACATTATTCGCAGAGGTGACATTAAACAAATAATTATTATGGCTACTAGTAATTATACTCACTCCGTCAGATGCATTATTAGAAACCAAAACTCCCGAGATAAAATTCCTGGTAGCACCTCCGTCAATTCTAAGACCAATACCTAATGTAGTATGTTGACTATTAAATACAGTTACATCTTGAATCAAATTCTCCTTCGCATTTCCTCCATTAATAAAAAAACCTGTCGGATTTGAATTCGCAATACTAATATTTGTAATATAATTATTAAAGCCCTGTAAGTTGAATGCCGGAAAATTAGTCTGCGGTGTGCAGGTTCCGTCCATTGCTGTATTTTGAATTTTTAAGTTGCGGATAACAGCAAAGGATGCGTTACTCCTAATATTAATTCCTCCTGGATGGATTGTAGCATCAATGTCTCCCTCAATCCAAGAAAAACTCGAATTAACTAAATCTATTATATGTCGACTTACTACACAAGTAGGAGCAGTCGCGGTCATTCTAATCCCGGGCTTAATCAAAAATGCAATATTCGAGGAAAAGAAAATAACTTGAGGCAAATTCGTTCCTTCCGAAATAGGAGTAGAAGAAATCAATACATAAATAGTTCCCGATGTAGTCAAAGCAGTATTAACCGCATTCGGAGAAACTATTGCAATTGGATTATCCCACCAGGCGGAGCTTGTAGATTGTAATAGAGTTGTAGAGCCTTCCTTCACAGTTAAGCTCATCGGAAGAAAACTTGGATTAGCCGCAGTCCAGTCGATTAAATCAGAAAGTCCTTTTCCTTTTTTAAGTCCAGTCGAAACAAATTGAACTCCACTTGAAGTAGTTCTGCAAATCCAATTGAATGCATTTAAATTATCAGTAGCGCTAAGATTTGTGCAACTAGTCTTAGTAGACAAATCCAGTTTGCGCATTTCTCCCCCATGAAGGCATGCATTATACCCGCCGGCTACTGTGGCAACACAAGCTGTATCCGTAGCCTGGTAACGATCTATCCCATCATTCTTCACATAATAAGTCCATCGCTTTCCATTGTTTGGATAGAGAGGCAAAACTGTGCTTGTAGGATTACACGCAGTATTCCCACTTGCACAATTTGAACTAGAAGAATTAGTAGAATTTTGCGACAACCCACCTGTAAAAAAATTAATCAATCCTATGTTGATTAAACCAGACGGACTCGAAACATCAAACGGAGATTTTTTTGCTTTTAAACAATTTAATAGACTAATTGAAAAAATTAATATAAGAATTCTAAGTTTCATAATATGTTACTTTTTTAAATTTATAATATTAGTATAAAATACCGAGCAGACAAAATAGAATTAATTTAATATTGAATTTGAACTCAATTAAGAAATTGTCATTCCTGCGAAGGCAGAAATCTAGAATTATAAAAATGCGTTTCTACTTAAAGAATGCAGATTCCCCATAGATTCTTGCTATGCCTGAATGAAAACACTCTTCAAACTCACTTTATCTGGTAACAAATTTAACACCTAACCCTATCCATTTTTTCAAATCTTACAAAAAAATTCTATTTCCTCTCTGTCATTTTTTTTAACCTATCGGGGTAATTCGTGAATACCCCCGCTAATTCCAACTTATTCATTCTCTTTAATTCACCCATTGTATTTACTGTGTAAATGCAAACCGGTATATTGCGCTCTTTTGCTCTATGGAAAATTTCTGATTTAATTTGAGACTTATGCATATTAAGCGATACAGCCTTAACCTGGTTTACAAAATAAATTGGATCTAGTTTTAATTTTTTGTAATCTGGCTCAATCAAATAAGCAAGTTTTACCTTAGAGGATAATTCCCGTAGCCTCAATAAAATTTTTGGTTCAAAGGAAGAGATTACAATTCGATTAAAAAGTTTATATTTATTTATAAGTCCCAGTGTTTGAGATTCGATGCAGGAATCGGAGAATTTTTTTTCGAAGGCAGAAGATTTAATTTCTATATTGAGCCCGAGCTTTGACTTTTTTATCATTTGTAAAACTTCTTCGAGTGTAGGAATTCTCTCCTCTGAAAATTTAGGATTCATCCAGGAACCAAAATCGAATTGCTTTAATTTATCAAGAGGAACATTTCTAACTTTTCCTTTACCATTACTTGTTCTTTCAAGTGTATCATCATGAATCACAACTGGAATTTTATCTTTTGATAAAGTCACATCTAACTCTATCATGTCCGCGCCTAACTCGATTGCTCGAGCAAATGCAATTTTAGTATTTTCAGGGTATTTGCCGCTAAATCCCCGGTGTGCAATATTTTTCATGAAACCCCCTCGAATCATAAAAAGTAGTTTATTTTAATCCCTATTCCTTACATGCATAA
>Ga0075158_10003900_pt1 | contig 10385 bp, 7 predicted proteins | sample JI91814BDNA_FD_70968 | JGI IMG/M metagenome (GOLD analysis project Ga0075158, IMG submission 70968) | Wastewater effluent complex algal communities from Wisconsin, to seasonally profile nutrient transformation and Carbon sequestration -... | ecosystem: Engineered > WWTP > Effluent > Algae... | reverse complement strand
TATCTGGTGGAAGGGTTGTAATAGGCACATAACATACTGGGGGCGCTAGGGGATTAATAAATTCACTAGCAAGGCCGAAAAGATCTAGTCGATTTAAAGGGCTATTGTGAACATAAAGATACAGATTAGAGCCATCAGCAAACCCTGTTGGGTCTGGAGAAATCCATCTGCCGAGAGATGGATCATAAAACCGGAAACCAAAAAAGACTAGCCCCTCTTCACTACGTTTAGAGGAAAAGCGCCAAGGATTGGTTGGATAGTTATAGTGTTTTTCTTTTCCAAAAGCATCAATTTCATAAACCTCTACCAACATCCCGCGCGAAGAGACAAGGCCAATAACATTACCAAAGAAATCATGAAGTGGAGCATAGACAGATCCTTCTACTTCAATAGCAATAGCAGCCCCAATATCCCCTCTGAGCCCAAGACCAAGAACTCTTAATTCTGTAATCTGACCATTTTCATCAAGCGTTCCAATTTCTACCCCCTGATCATAGAGGTAAGATAAAGTTTTTTCTTTTTTCCAATCAGTATGGCCCCAGTAGTAGATTGTTTTACTGAGCAGCCTAGATAGAGGATCATAGGAGTATGTTATTTTTTTCTCTTTAGGATATATGATTTGCGTAAGGCGACCCCGCGGATCAAAAGTGTAAAGAATCTGCTGATCTGGAGATCTTTTCTCTGTAAGGTTCCCATCTTGATCATAGCGTAATTTGTACTCTTCAGTAGCGGTAATTTGATTTAGGTGATTTACCTCACAAGTAGCTGGGTTACCCAAAGAATCAAAGTGATAGTTCTTCTTACCCTCTTTCGTTAACTGGTTCAAAGCATCATAGGCATACTCTTTCTCTCCAAACAGACTATTTTTTGAAGAAGTAACTAAGCCTGAAAGACCATAGGTAATCGATTGCTCTAGATGAGGAGACGTCTGTTTATAGGGTCTCTCCAAAAGATCGTGTCCGGTAGCAACAACACCAAGATCAAAAATAGCTCTTTCTTTGCTCACATGCCCATTAGGATCAAACTCTGTATAGTTATGCTGATAGAGAAGTTTACCATCCTTCGATTTTCTCTTTACGTCTCGCATATGGCTACCCGCATAACAAAAATCTATCGAAGATCCATCGGGTAATATCGTAGAGGTACAACGACCAAGGTTATCATACTGCCAACGCATTTCTATCTCGTTTGCATTAACCTCATGAGTAAGTTCGCCAAACTTATTGTAGCTACGTTTAATTCTGCTCTTTTGTACATGATCAACGATTGCAATAGCTTCTGGACCGTTGCTGTAGATATACTCTTCGTCAATCAATCCATCGGAGCTTTTTTGGCTAACAAGTCGAGAAATTCCGTCGTAGGTAGAATAGATTTTGACACCTCTAGGTGTAGTCGTCTCTCTAAGACGACCTCTTACATCGTAACAAAAGATTGTTATCTTATCGTCCCCTTCCATTTCAGCAATAACACGCCCCATAAGATCATATTTCCAAGAGACAACAATCTCTCTGCAAATAGAACCTTCTATATAAACATAAGAAATTCTCTTAGTTTGATTTCCTGAGAGATCATAGAAAAATTCCTCTTTAAAAACGGTTGATCCCTTCGGATCTTTCTTTTCTTGAGAAATGAGCCTCTGCCCCTCATCATACGTTTCAATAGTCTGGTTACCTAAAGGATCGATTACTGTTTTTCTTAAACAGCTATCTTCTGCGTAAATAAATTTAGTTACAGCACCATTTGGATCAGTATGACGAACAAGCCTGCCTTCTTTATAATCAAAAAAATCTCTAGCCTCGCCCTGTGAGGTAATTCGAATTGCTTCTTTCTTCTGATTTTCTTCATCGTAGAAAAATCGCATACGATTTTCGACTTTACCAGAAACATCTTGCTGCCATTCTTCTTCTAAAAGGCCCAGTACATTCTGTTTTTTCACTACTGTAACAGCTCCATTATCAACTGTTTCAGGCAACCCGAAGACGTTGTAAGTAAACGATGTTATCCGACCGCCTCTCTCCTCTTGCACTTTTCTTCCAGCACCATCATAGAAAAATCTTGTAACGAGGCCTCTTGGATCTGTGTAAGAGCGCATTTGAAAAGAGTCGTACTCCCATGTTTCAGAACTTAAAACTTCAAAACTAGAAGAGTATGTTGCTTTACTAATCATTTGCTGCAAAGCATCGTAAACATAACGATCTTCGGTACCATCGGAATAAACTGTTTTAGCAATGAGACCATTTTTATAGTAAAAATGCTGCACCTCACTACCATCTGGTTGCAAAATATAAGTTGGCTTATGCAGCGCGTTATAAGAAGTTTTTGTAGTCTCACCAAGAGGCATCTTCGATACAGTTAAGTCACCCTGTATATTGTATTGAAAGGCTGCCTCTTCTCCTTTTGGGAAAACCATAGATATACGATTTCCAAAAGCGTCATAAGCGTAGTGTGTTGTATTACCATAAGGGTCGGTTTGAGACAAGACGTGTCCCTTTGGATCATAGGTAGTTGCTATAGTTTTTCCGGTATCAACTTCGGTGCATGAAAGAAGGCGATTGCTTTTGTCATAAAGATAACTCTTTTTAGGTGCTCCAACTTCTTTAGCATACGTAAGTAGTCCTAACTCGTTATACTCGTAAGTGTTTTCCTGTCCAATAGGCGTAGTCTTACGTTTGACATTACCAAAAGCATCGTACTCTGTGTAAATAGTATAACGATATAGATCTTCTGCATCGTACACAGCCTCTTCTACAACTTTATTATTGTTATAAGTAAGCTTAGTCTTCTTCAGTAGCCTTTGTACTTTTGCTACAGGATCCAAATAAGATTCAATAATCGTCTCGGGAAGCCCCGAAAGCTCATTACGTTCTATCTGTTTTTGTAGACGCTGCGTTACTCCTGTAAGATCATTTACTTCAAGAGAACAACCGTTATCAACAATCTCATGAATTAGGAGGTTATCTTCATCGTAAAAATTAAAGAGACGCGCGAGTACTTCACCTTTATGGTTTTTAGTAAATTTAGCAGAGAGAAGATCTGTATCAGGCTTATAAAAATATTGATAAAGAGGACCTTCTTCTTCCCATTCAGTTTTTAAAAGATTATAGTTATCTGTGTAGTATGAATACCGTTTTCGATAGCACTCACCCCTCGGATTTCCATTCGAATCGATTTCTAATAGTGCCTTATTTTCACCGGTTATCTCCCCCCAAAAAACCTCTTCTACTACATTTTCTTCTTCATAGGTAAAGGTCTTTGCAAATAAAGGTTCATTATCAGAGTTGAAAAGAGTTTTACAGTATAAATGCGGACCTACCCAGTAAAACCTCTGTATGGCATGTGGTTCTTCTTTTTCGTTAAAATAGACAATTTCTGTAAGTTTTTCTCCATCATGGTGATATTCTACTAATATCCCATTATGATCCCGTACACTCGTAAGGTTTTTGTTATACGTGAAATAGGCTATTTTTATATCTTCGCCATTTGCTCCTACAGGTTCATATATCGCCTCTACCTTATCAGCAGCAAAACCTTCAGAATCTTTCTCTTCTTTGTTACATGGCTTGTGATAGCTTACTTTAAATTGCTCTCTTCCCTCTAAAGAAAATGCAAGAAGCCTTGCTCCAATACGTTTACGCGTCCGTTTAAAAGTTGCGTATTCCTTGGGACGGTTAGCTGTCTTAGTTGCTTTAAGATATTCAATTTCTTTGTGGTGACCACTTAGATATTGAATTTCTTTTCCATCCGTTGTTTTGGCTGTAAGATAGGTAGCACGACTCTTACTACCTGCTATATATTCAAAATCTATGGCCGCATAAACTTTCTCACCACTTGGATTTTGGGATTCAATCCTCTCTAAGTTTGTTTGCTTATCATAGAAATAACGAAATTGTTGCTTGCTAGGCAGAACTTCAACAGCAAGCAAATAAAAATACCGCCCTAAAGAATCGCCTGGTTCATGATTATAAAGCGCACGCCCTCGATAAATACGATAACCTCCATCAGGCAAAACAACTTGAGCCTCCCCCTTTTTTTGATTAATTCGAAGGAGGTTATTGTGGCTGCTAGTCCTACTACTTAGCTGCCCTCCAGCTTTACTAATTTTACGAATCGGCTTAAGAAAAATAACATGCTTTTCAGCTGGATCTCGATGGCTATACTCATAGCCAACCATATTTCCATTAGGCTCTGCCAAGTAGGCTTTATACTCTTCTCTTTTAAAACCGGGGGTAACCAAAAGGTTTGTATGAGCAAGAAAATGCCAGCCTCCCTGGACTAACCATCCACCTCTTGCAAACTTTAATAAAAACTCTTCCCTTATAGGCTGTAAAGCAACGCCACTTGAATAGGTTCGTCCAAGCGAAATTGGCACAACCCCCTCTGCAACAATATCAGAGAAAGAGAGGTTTAAATGTCCTGTAATCACATTTACATGATGTACAATCGCAGGATCATCATTTCCTAGAGAAAATGGCTCAGTATCGCCATACACAAAAAGAGGGAGTAAAAAGAGATAAAAAATTCGCCTGATCATTTTTACTTATCCAAATAAATCGAGAGGGCAAATTATAAGAAAAAATCTTTGCATACAACAAAAAATCGGCGGTGGAATTAAGGTTAGGCTAAGTGATAAAGCATTCAATGACGTCAAGGTCATCTAAGAATTTCTCATAAGCCCATTGGTTATAATGATTCAAGAAGTACCGAATAGCTCCTATGTGATTGGAGAGTATTTTTGAGAAAGCCACTGTTTTTCTCACAAGTCGAGTTATTCGTTGCCGTAGAATGCAGTTTACCCCTTCGACAAGACTTGTTTTTCCGGAGTTTTTTTACCGGAAAATGAACTTCGGGAGGAATCGCTCCCCGGTAAGCTTCCCATTCATCTGTGTAAATATCGCATCCTGAACGATAAGGCTCAGGTATTTCCTCCCAAAAGGCCTTGGCGTCAGCTTCTGAACGTCCTCCAGCATGCATAGCAACTACCTGTCTTGTCAAAGCATCCAATGCTAACTAAATCCATACTTGGCATTTTTTCTTACCGACAAAAGACCAAAGTTCATCAGCTTCAATCCGTTCTAAAATCAAACCTAAGGAATCTGGAGGCACAGTGACGCTTAAATTCGAAGGGATAGCGTTGTATTCTTCCTTGATAAAGGTCAGAAGCCAACTTTTACTCACTTGTGCAGCTCGGCAAATACCTCGAAGAGACAATTTTTCCAAAAGTAATCTGCGAATGAGATCTTTTGTCTCATCTGAAATGATCTTATTCTGAGGGTTTAGGACAAACTGTCTGCTGCATACTAGGCACTTATGATTTCGATCGCCGTGCTGATTAATGCCATTTTTCTTAAAAGCTGCAGAACCGCATGAAGGGCAACATATACGCATATCTCTAGAAGACCAAGTTCAATGGGAACTAAAGATTATACCATCAATTAAAATTTAACCTAACTTCTTTTCCACCGCCAGAAATTTTACAAAACGGTTTTTCCTAACAAAACCTATTCTGGAGAATTTGAAAAATGGCAAACTGGAAAATATCAAAAATTAGGAGAATTAGACCTAACTACAATTATACAATTTTATCATAAAACAAATATTCTATCTTCATGTAGCCTTAATTTACTTCATTCTGGATTTTCTAGGAGAGCTTGGTTTAAGCAGGCTAAAGATACTTATAAAAGTAATGGTCGAGTTCGGGCACGAATCTATGGTTCTTAATTTAGGTCCTTTTTTAACGATTCAGATTCATAGTTACCAAGCGTGTGAAGTGAAAGATCGTCTTCATCCAGAATATAATCATGAAAATATCGGCGGGCTTGATCATTTTGAAATTTATGTCTTTAGAAACAGTGAAATAATAGGCGGAAAGCCATGCGAAATCATTCAGGGAAAGAGTTTTTTTGCAGAAAAAAATCTGAAAGAATCTGGTTTTTTAGGCTATAATGAAGAAGCTCGAGATCTCTGTTTTCAAGATTTCTTAAGAAATCTTGCTGACAAATCCTTGCTCCAAGATCATAGATTAACAATTGAAATAGCAACGGCTATCTATCTAAGTATTAGTAAAAAACGCTCTGGTAGAATTCCTTTTATAAGAAAAAATTTAGACAATTTTTATACAATAAATCGAGATCTTAATTTTATGAACAATTTCCAGCAACAAGGTGTCCTATCATATGCTTCAACCTAATTTTATCGCGGCTTATATTGTTGATCCAACAAGCGGGCCATATCCTTTATTTCTTTTGCTTAAACGAGCTCCTGAAGCTTACCTAGGAGGAATTTGGCAAATTGTAACTGGAAAAGTAGATAAAGGGCATTCTGTTTTAGAAACAGTAAAAAAAGAAATTTTAGAGGAAACGGGATTAAGAGTAGAGAATGCATACAACGTTAACGTAACTCTGTTTTATGAGAAAGTAAAAGATCAAGTTGGCTTTAGCTCTAACTTTCTTGTTTTTTTGGATTATAACGAAAAAATCATTCTTTCTCCACGAGAGCACGTGGAATATTGCTGGTGCTCTTTTGAAGAAGCTTTTGAGTTGCTTGCCTTTTCAACACAAAAAGAGACTCTTGTGCATATCAATCAATTTTATATAGATAACAAGCCAAATCAAGCCTCTTTAGTTGTTTTGTGAAAATTAGCGTTATTATTCCTTATTTTAACAGAAAACAGCATCTATTATTAACTCTTGAGCAGCTTTTAAAACAGAGGCCAGTCCAAGGAGACTTTGGAATTTTAGTGATAGATGATGGGAGTTTGATATCGATCGAAGAGAGGAATCTAAGCTCAAAAATTCGCTGGTTTAGGACGACTCACCAAGGAGCTGCCTCTGCTAGAAATATAGGTATTTCCGAAGCAAAGGGAGATATTTATGTGTTTATAGATTGCGATATTTTGGTGGGTCCTGATTTTATTGACAATCACATCGATTTTCATAAAAATAATCCAAACACAGTTGCTGTAGGATTGCGTTATAATCTTTTAGAAAATGGGCTTTCTAGAGAAGATAGTAGGAAAAAAATTTTAGATCGCTATGGGTTTTCTTGCGTATCATTTTTAAAGCATCCTTGGTTTATGTCGTATACCTGTCATGTCTCTATTCCAGCTACAAAAGATAAACAAGAAAGATTCGATCCTTTCTTTGTATTCTGGGGCCTAGAAGATGTTGAATGGGCCTATCGTCTATATAAAAGGAGCTTTGATTTTAAGCTTATACAAGGAGCATTAGCCTGGCATCAGTATCATGATCGAAATTTAGGAAAAGGTGATCAAATCTATGTAAAGTCTAAAGATGGTATGTACATCTTTGACCAGCTAGATTTCCGCTCGGTTTACCAGGGTGAAAAACAGATAGTGCTTAGAAAAAAGCTCCCTTCTCTTTAATCGGAGAGATTTTCAAGTAGACTTCTAGTCTAGGAGCACTCGGCTTTTAACGGATCCTGCCATGGCAACTTGGATCTTTCTTTCACCACTGTGGACGGTTTTGGCGTGGAGAGTCGTTGCGTTATCTAACACCATCAAATCACCTTTTTTCCAATTCCGGCCTTCTTGGTGTTTTTCAAGAATCGTCAAAAGAGTGCTTGCGTCTTTAACGCTAATCGGGGTGCCATCATCAAATTGCACATCAAATTGGAGGACCCGTTTTGATGGGTATACAAAAACTTTAGCGCAAATATAAGGAAGCCATCCACCGCAGAGTTTGGGGTTTAACCGTTCTAGGTGAATTTGATTACAAAACAAAGCTTTGCCATTTACGGTAATAGTGGCGGGGACTCCCTTACGGGAAACAACTAACCAATCCCCATCCCATGCATAAGTTAATCCTTCTTGTTGGCATCTTCCTTCCACCTCTTTTCGATCTTCTGTTCCAAATAGGGTTTTTATGGTGGCATGAGAGGGATTTACCCGCTGAATCCACTTAGCCCGTAAGCTCTTTTCGGGTAGATAGCGAGCTGTGTAAGTGAGCGTTTTTTCTGTCATTTGCTTCCATAGATCAGGCATTACGCGTGCAATTTCTTCTGAAATTTTAGCGGCACTCCCTACCTGTGTTTGGCCAGTCCCTTCCTTCGGTGGAATCACGCAAAAAAAAGAGATATACTGAGGCATATCGTCACGAGATCCAATAGAGACCTCTTGGTGTAGGGGAATAGTGTGTCCCTTTGCTACTGCTGTGGACTCATAGGTGTTTTCGCCAACTTTTTTTCGGGGAGCATCTCCTTTATAGCCTGCAGGTTTCAAGCCAGTAACAGCTTCAAAAGCTGTAAAAAAATCATCTTTAGTTAGGTTAAATCCGCTAAAAACAATAGCGCCAAATTCTTGGATAGCTTTTGCGATTTTACTTTGGTTTTGCTTGGCCCAAGCAATGATATCAATGCTCTTTTCAAAACGAGGAGAGATGACAAGAGGGGCGCTTGTATTTCCTTCAAAATAGCAATGAAAAATATCTTCGGGAAAATATTTTGTTGATTTTTCCTGAGAAAGGCCTACTTGCTCGGCGTGAGCTTGTGTGCTTACTAAAACGAGAAGTAATAAGGCCAACTGTTTAAGAGTATAACGCATAGTACAAACTAGGGGCTAAGTTACTAAAGATCCACCCTGCTTCTAGTATGTAGCAGTTACTATCTATTTTGAGTACTTTTTTATCCGAAGGGCTAAAGACAGCCTCTTTTTTAGGATCTCCGCCGAATGCATGAGATTTAGGATCGGGTTGAAAGCATGGCGCCAAGATAAAGTGTCCATACTGGGCCCGCTCAATACTAGCGTAGAGTTTTCTGTCATCATAAGGAGCAAATACACGATTCCTTAGGTTCATTCCAATACCTTCGGCCTGTTGTCATGTCAATTAAATGCTCTGGTTCACCACCATAATATTTTGGACCCTCAAGAGCTGGCTTCCAGGTATTAATTGGCTGAAAATCTTTAAATAACACATCCACTTTAGTGCCTCACTTGCTAGATTTTATTTTTTTGAGAAAAAGCCTTTACATCTCGTGGATTATTGTAATGGGAGCGCTTTCCAAAGTAGAGATGAATTGGCTGTAGACAGTTGTTCCTGCTTCTATAGAAAAAGTCTTTTCATCAATCGAAATGTTACCATTTCTGGAAAAGATAACGACCTTATCTGCCTCTGCCAAATGGTCCACAATGGCTGAAAAAGTAGCCGATCGTATATCTTCGCAGGGAATACTACCTGCGGCTCTTATTGCATCTTCTATGCTCGTGCTAAGAGAGGCATCTACTAGCATTTTAAGGGCCGAGGAGCATACAAACTCATGGGGAATATCAGCTGCAACTTCTATTGCCTCCTTTAAATAATCAATCGCCATGAAACCTTTAGCGATTTCTTTAAGGGTTAGGGAATATACATAATTGTAAGAAATGCAGTTTACAACGTATTTAGTGTTGCCTATGACTTCTGTGGGTCTCTTTCCTCTTTCTACAGCTAGGATAGCCTCCGCAAAATCGACAGTTATGGGAGTATCTTTAAGAAGAGTAATTATCGGAGGAGAGCCTGCTAACTTATTAGCTATGGCTACAAGAGCAGGGCAGTGCTCCGATTTCCTTGGAATCGCATGAGCAATCACGATGGCATCTTCCATAGTAGCAGGATTTCTAGTAGCTATCGCTGCTACAATAATATCTACAAAAGCACTGCAACATTTCACCTGATCTTGGATCTTTAGGGCAGCCGCATAACTTCTGGAAATATCTCCTGTACTTACCCACGACTGTGTAATAGTTCTAAAAAGATCGCTTTTCCAGTGCCAATCTGATTCTGGAATTTCCGTAAGAATTTCCATAGCCGCAGTAAGATGGTTTTTTTCTAGAAGATCTCTAGCAACATAAGATAATGCTTCAGAGCGTCCGCCTTTGTGGGAAATTCTTCTAGGCTGCTCGGAAAGACTTCTGGCAAGGGCAATAGCTCTTCGTGTATCGCCTAAGGCTAGCCATTGTTTTACCATAGGCGCCAGAGGTTCATGCCTTTCATCAGCGACTTCAATAGCTCTTTCTAAGACTGTTATTTGGCGGCATAAGCGTAATCTTGCAGGATCGCTAGGGGGAGTGCCACTGGCAATCAAAGCTAAAATAGGTAAAACAGCTGAACGAAGAGCTTCTCCTCTTTCACCGCATTCAGGTACAAATGCTGCTACCATTTGCTCTGTTCTATCTGAAATTCTAAAATCAAATATCGCTGCCATGTCTAATCCTTTTATAAAAAAATTTTCTGATTATATTACGTTAACTTTATTAATTTTTCAATCTATTTATAAAGATATCAATGTTGATTTATTAATTTTTAATTAAAAAATTTTATACCAATAAAACAAGCTTGCTAAAATTAGTCCTTTTTTCTTTGTTTAAGTTTTTAGAGGGATAGGAGAGGATA
>Ga0075158_10003899_pt1 | contig 10386 bp, 8 predicted proteins | sample JI91814BDNA_FD_70968 | JGI IMG/M metagenome (GOLD analysis project Ga0075158, IMG submission 70968) | Wastewater effluent complex algal communities from Wisconsin, to seasonally profile nutrient transformation and Carbon sequestration -... | ecosystem: Engineered > WWTP > Effluent > Algae... | reverse complement strand
CGGCCTGATCGTCGCACTCGACGACGAACGAGATCGCATGATTGAACGGGTCGAGCGGCCCGGCGCTGATCGCCTGGAACGGCTGGCCCATCAGCGTGAACTCGACGACCGTCACCGACCCCGCCGGCCCGCTCGGAGAGTCCGCCGGCATGACGGTGACCGAGTCGACCCGCGAGTCCGGGAAGATCGACGCATAAAAGCGGGCGGCCTCCTCGGCCTCGCGCGTGTACCAGAGATGAGGGACAATCTTGAAGTTCGGCATGGGATCCTCCTGACCTGTACGTTGGACCGGAGGGCGGCCCCGAACTCATCGGTCAGCGTCGAAAAAAACGCGACACCAGAACGCACCCACTGCGCATGGCCGCCGTTCTCGCGGTTAATCGTCGGGGATCGCCGCGGGTGACCCCATTTCTCCTGTCGCCATTGCACGGCGGCCCAAGCTCGACGGCTGATATCCTGCACCTGACCGGGCGAAACCAGGATATCGTGGCCGGGTATGCCGCCCTCCCGCCGGACCCCGTGGTTGCTCGCGGCCTCGCTGACGGCGAGCGTCGCCGGGCCGACGCGGGCGCACGGCAGTTCGTACGCGCAGGCCCCGACCGTCGTGACGGTGAACGGCCCGCAGGTGAAGTGGACCGTGCCCTACTCGAACCCGCCGCTGTGCCCGCGAGAGGACGAGGTGCGCGGCTGGATCTCCGGCAGCTTCCCGTCGCCGGACGTCGGCGCCGACGTCACGGCGGACCTGTACATCACCAAGCTCGCGGGCGGCTGGAAGCTCGCGCTCACGCTGAAGGGGCCCCGCGGGACCCACGAGCGCACATTCGTCAACGGCCTGTGCCGCAACCTGGTGCTCGAGGCGATCAGCGAGCTCACCTCGGTCATCCTGCTGGGCGGCCCGGGCGAGGTCGAGGCGGCCCCGCCACAGACGACGCCGACGAGCACCACGACGAGCACCACCAACACCTCCCCGACCGGCGAGGCGGAGCGCCGCCACTGGGGTCTGCTGCAAGTCGCGGGCGGGGTGTCCCTGGGGATCGTCCGGCCGACGATGGCGCTGCTGCGGATCGCGGCCGGGTACCGCGCGAAGCGCTGGAGCCTCGCGCTGACGCAGACGTTCCTGCTGCCGCGCGACGTGCCGAGCGGCACGATGCCCTTCATCAACGCCGCGACCTGGCTGTGGGCCGCGGGCCTGCGCGCGTGCTGGATCCCCCGGCAGGGTCGGCTCGAGGCGGGCGCGTGCGCGACGTTCGAGGCCGGCACGATGACCGGGCGCAGCGACGGCGACGATCGGGCGCGTCAAGTCCGGCCGTGGGTCGCGGTCTCGGCCGGGCCCGGCGCGTCGATCCGGCTCGCCGGGCCGGTCCGACTGCAGTTGGGGCTCGACATCACGATCGTCGCCGTGCGCCCGCAGTTCACGTTCCGCGGCAAGCTCGACACCTGCTGCGACGAGCGCGTCGGCGGGCGGCTGTTCGCCGGGCTCGAGTTCCTGCTGCCGTGAGCGCCGCGGTCCGCGATGGCAACCGAGGATCCGGGCGACTCACCGCTCCGGTATCCGTGCGACCCAGATTCCGGAGCGATCGCCGTCGTTCACCGAATAGACGAATGCATTCGCGCCGAACTCCGGCGACGAGCTCACGCCCCATCTCGCGTTCACGCGGTCGTCGATGCTCGTCGCGGTCCGGTCGCCCGTGTCGAGCAGCACGAACTCGCCGAGGCCCCCGCCGCCGATGTCGATGATGCTCACATATCGCCCGTCGTCGAGGCGGACGCTGTCCGACGTGATCTCGTCGGCCAGCGTCCGCGGCGGAGATCCGTCGAACGGCACGAAGTAGAGCGGCCCCTGCGAGCCCTGGTATTCGGTCACGTCGAGCACCTCGATACCGTCCGCGAGGATATGCTTGTACAGCCCGCGATTCATGCCGATCAGGTGGCGCACGCCGCCATCCTTCGGGTCGAACAGGTCGACCGGAGCGCCCTGCGTCGATGTGGAGATCAACCACCGACCGTCCGGAACCGTGGCGTGGAACCAGTAGTCCTCCGGCAGATCGGCGTACTCGAGCGTCGACATCGCGTACAGCCGCTGCCGCACGCGCCCGTCCGCGTTCGGCCCGTTGTTCACGAGGATCCGCCGCGGCTCGGTCGCACCGTACGCATCGGTGAACCCCCAGAGATTCCCCACGGTCAGGAACGTGTCGTGCCCGTCCTGCAGGTCGCGCAGGAATATATCGTCGCGTGGATCCCACGAATCATCGTTCACCACGTGATTCGCCTGCCACAGCAGGTAGCGCTGGTCGCTCGACAGCGCGAACTCCCGCACGCCGGGCTGCTCGATCGCCACCGAGCCGTCCGGGACGGCGACCCGCACCAGGTGCCCCTCCGCGGAGACCATCAGCAGGTCGTCCCCCAGGAGCTCGAAGTGAATGCTGTAGACCTCGCCGGCCTGGCCGGTGATCGGCACTGGATCGTACAGCGGCGCCCGCTGCACGGTCTCGGCGCGCGGGTCGGCCGGATAGGGGTAGAAGAACGCCGCCCCCCACGCGTCCTCGCGGTGCTCGGTGACCACGATGCCCACGTCGGTCCAGCGCACATACGACCCGGCGCCGACGCCCGCGAACACCACATGCGACGGCTCCACCCCCTGCGGATCGACGAGCACGATGTCCCCGTCGGTGCGTGTCCCGAGCACCAGTCCGGGCCAGCGATCGCGCGTGAACACCCGGCGGACGGTCGGGTCGAGCGCCACGAGATCTTCGCCGCACATCCCCGTCGACCGCACGAACGTATGCTCGTAGTCATCGTCGGGGACGATCTGGAAATACGCGCGATCTCCAAAGATCTGGGGCCGCCAGAACAGCGCCTGCCCGGGCTCGAGCGCGAGCAGCCGAAACGGCTCCTCCTGGCCACACACCTCCGCCAGCTCGGCCGGCACGAGCGGCTCGGGCCCGCATGCCAGCACCACCAGGACACCGAGACCCGCGCCGCGTCGCATCCGCGAAGGATGGACCGCTGTCTACACCCCGTCAACGCCGTGTGCACGCCGACCTTCGACGCGGCCCCATCGCCTGATAAAAGCCGATCCGCGCGAGCAGCCTTGCGGGTCCACCGTTCCAGGTCACAGTCCCTCCCTGGCGCGCCAGTCGCCTGTTTGTCCCCGCACCGCCCATGCCCCACCGCAGCCTCGCGCGACCCGAACAGCAGTCGCTCACCTACCGCCGCTTCTCACCCGCCTTTTCGCTGTTCTATCTCGGTATGACAGCTTTCTTCGGCCACCGATACGGCGATCTCGAAACCACCATCCCGGTCATGTTCTCTATCCTCATCGCGCTCCCCCTCGGCCTCGCGTGTTATCATCATGGGTCCGTCCGCGTGATCGTCGACGCCACCGCCGACCTCGCGCGGGCCGAGGTCTCCGACATCCTGGTCTGGCGACGGGTTCGGGCTCATGGTCGGCGCTTACGGCTGCTGGCCGCCGCCGAGGCCGGGGAGGCAGGTCGTGAGGATCTCACCGGTGGTCACGCTGGTCAGGCAGAAGGCGTGGGTCTGGAGGTCGGGAGCGGCGAGGCAGTCGGCGAAGTAGTCGGCGGGCCTCAGTGGCTGATGCGTGAGGTCGCTGAAGTCGATGGTGTCGCTGACGTAGTCGGCGCGGTAGGTGAACGAGCGGCGGTCGGTGTCGATGAGGTGCTCGTCGACGTACTTCGGAGTCGTGCCGGGTGTGGTGAACCTCCACGTGAGCCGGCCGGGTGTGCCATCACGTAGGGCGGTCAAGATGCAGTCGAGGATGAGCTGGTCGGCGTAGAAGTCGTCGGGGTTGCCGTCGCCGCCGTACGGGAGGGGGCAGCCGTCCTGGTCGTTGTCGCAGATGATCACGGCCATGGGACAAAGGGTCGGCGAGCCGTCGCAGGTGTTGTGGAATTCGAGGTCGATGTAGTTGCCGTCATCGGGCGGGAGGGCCTCGTAGGTGAAGCAGCAGCAGTCGTCAGTCGCGTCGTGGATGCACGGGGGCGCAGGCGGGTCGCCGGTCGGCGAGCTCGCGCTCGTGGTGACGCCGGCGTCACCGGTGGTGCCGGTGGTGCCGGTGGTGCCGCCGGTGGTGACGCCGACGTCGTCGGGCTTCGAGGTCGTGCAGGCGAACGCGGCGAGTAGGAGGAGTCGGAAGCGCATGGAGGTCACCGGCGCGGCTGGATGTGCACGCCCTGCTGAAGGCCTTGGGCGGAAGCCTTCGGCTGGTCGATGCTCGCGGTCTTCGTTCGGGTGACCGCCGGGGCGGTGGCCTGGGCGATCACCGTGGGCGCGGGCAGCACGGGCGGTGGGGCCAGGGTGCGGCAGGCCGGGACGGCGGACGCCAGCGCGACGCCGGCGGCGGAGAGTTCTCCCAGACGCATCACCGGCTCAGCCTACCCGCGGCGCGCGAGGCCGGCTACCGCTCGCGCCCGCACCCGTGCTCTCCGCCACGCCACTGGATCACCCGCCGCGCTCGACGGCCACGGCACCCAACACGACGCGGATGAGATGCCCGTATCCGCGAGACCGATGCTGAGCCCGGTCGAGCTCCCTGCCGCCGCGACCCTGGACTCACCGGCTTTCACGGTCGGGCTCCGTCTGTGCATCGACGATCGTCCCATCATCGCGCGCCTCCGCAGCTTCATCCGAACGCGGCCAATGATGACGGTAGAGGCCACGGGTTCGCCGAATACGCCTCCTCTGTCCGCCAGCGCGGGGCGGCGTTCGTGGCCCACGCGGCCGCGTTCGGCCCACCATGGAGCGTCTTGTACGCCTGGGCCGCCTTCCTGTACCCTGCCACCATGACCAGGGCCTCGCCTCCGTGCAGTCGCCAGCCCTGCTCGTCGGAGGCATGGGTGCGCCGGGCGCCCCACGGCGCGGTCTGCCGCGGGTGGTGTCTCCCTACCCGGGTAGCCTCGATACAAATCGGCAGACGCCCTGTGACAGCTCACCGTGTCCTACATTAATTACAACGAACGTACGCACGCCTTCAAGCTCGCATACTGGGGCCCGAGTCGCTGCGGAAGAGCGACGACGGTTAATTATATTTACAACAAGTGGAATCCCGGGAGTAGATCTCCGATGCAGATACTCGACAGGGAGCACTCGATTCTCCGGTTCGATTTCAGCGCCCCCTCACTGGGCGAGATCCGCGGATTCAAGACACGTTTCCATCTCCACATCGCCCCTCATCAGGCATTTTTCGATGCTTCTCGGAAGCTGATATTAAAGGGTATCGACGGTGTTTGCTTCATCGCTGATTCTCAGGAGGAGCGCTTCGACGCCAACATCGAATGCCTCGAACTGCTGCGTGAAGCGCTCCATGAACAGGGATACGAGCTCGACAGCCTACCGTTTGTCATTCAGTACAACAAGCGAGACCTCCCGAACGCCATGAGCGTCGAGGAGCTGAACCGGGCCTTGAACCCGACCCAGGTCCCGTATTTCGAGTCCGACGCGAAGACCGGAAGGGGGGTGTTCGATACTCTCAAGTGTCTCACGAAGAACGTGCTAAGCGTCGAACGCGGGACCTGGACGCCCCCAACCAGGCAGACCGGTGAAGCGGCCGCGCAGGGCCCCGGTGACACCACCGCTTCGTCGCCGAAGGAGACGCGGGGACCGCAAATCTCGTCAGCTCCGCGGACCTCACGGGCCGCGCACGCCATCAGCGGTGAGATACCGGCGACGCCGACCCCGGCAGCCCTGCAGACATCATTGGCAGCGCCCGCCGCGAGCCGCGAGGATCTGGCGTCGCCGCCCCCGCTGTCGCGGACGACACCCATCCACGACGAGACGCCGGGGACACCGACGACCGCGGCGACGACCCCGGAGCCCCCGTCTCCGTCGTCGGCGCGTAGCGACGCAGAGGCGCCGCCTGTGGAGGCAACCCTCTCGCCTCTCCCGGCGACCACGACGTCTTCCGAAGCGGGACGACGGACGCCGCTGGAGGCCATGCATGTGCTGCTCTGTCGGCTCTATCACGAGTCGATCACCGAGCTGCGGCGCTTCGTCCGCCACGAAGTGGACGGTGACAAACTGCTCGCCGAGATACCGACCGCCGAGGCGCCGCTGGCCCGTCAGGTGGACGGTCTGCTCGTGGCCCTCGAGCAGCGGGACCTGACCAGCATCACCCTCGCGCGGCTGTCCGATCACCATCCCCGGTACAGAGCCGAGGTCGAGCGCATCGCCGCTTCTTACCTCACCGGAGCGCTCCTCGATCCGTCCGACATGGACATCGCTGCGTCCGACGACGACGACGGGTCGCCGGGCGCCGACGAGGTCTCGCGGCTGCTGGCCGATGCGACGGCGCGCCGGGAGCGGCTGCGCGGCGCAGGGCGCGACGTGAGCGCGGCGGACCGCGAGATCCTCGACCTGCGCAGGCGACGGCGCGACGGCGCGACGCTCTATCCCGGCGACGAACTCCACCGGGGCCGATATCTCCTGATCAGTCAGATCGGACATGGAGGATTCGGCGCGGTCTGGCGGGCGAAGGACCGGACGAACGCCGTCGACGTGGCCATCAAGGTGCTTCATAAGCAGCACTCCGAGGACCGAACCCGCAAGGAGCGATTCTTCCGGGGTGCGCGGCGAATGGCGGAGCTCGAGCACGGCGCCATCGTCCAGGTGCTGGATGTAGGGCGCCGGGAGGCGGGCCATCACTATTTCGTGATGGAGCTGGTGGAGGGGGGTGACCTCAAGGAGGCCGTGAGGAGCGGCCGGGTAACGCGAGACGAGCTCGTCCCGATCCTCCTGCGCGTCGGCGACGCGCTCGGCCACGCCCACGACCGTGCGTTCGTCCACCGCGACATCAAACCCGAGAATATCCTGTTGACCGCCGCGGGCGCACCGAAGCTCACCGACTTCGATCTCGTCGGCGCGGCCGATACGACCGGCGGGACCCGCACCGGTGCCCTCGGCACGTTCCTCTACGCCGCGCCCGAGCAGATGAATCGCCCGCAGGACGCAACGGCCCGGGCCGACGTCTATGGCCTCGGGATGACCCTCATGTTCGGGCTCGCGGGTCACGACCTGCCAGCCGACGCGGTGTTCGAGACCAAGGCGTTCATAAAACGGCTCGCCTGCAGCGAGCCGCTCAAGGCGGTCGTGCAGCGCGCCACCGCGAAGAAGGCCAGACGGCGCCATAACTCGGTCAAGGAGTTCAACGCGGAGCTGCTGGCGGCCGCGGACAACACACCGGAGAGCTTTCGTGCGCTCGAGCGCGCGCTGCCCTGGACGGACCCCGCGGGGCGGACGAGGCTCGTCGCCCGCATGATCGAGATCCTCGATACGCTCGCGGATGACGCGCTGCTCGACCTGCTCGGCGCTGGTTCCCTCGTCGGGCGAGAGGCCGTACAAACGTGGGAACACCACGCGTCCCATGCGAATGACTCGAGGAGATGCGCGCGATATGCCGTGCGGGCAGCGCGGGTGCTCGCGTATACGTTCGCCGAGGGCCGGTCGGCGGTCGAGCTGCTGGCGTCGGCGAGCTTCACGTTGTGCACACGATTCGCGCTGACGCCGAGCGCCGAGCCCATCGCCGACGTCAAGCTGCTCCGTCGCTCCCTGCTGCGAGAGCGCGGCGACTGGGCCGCTTTGGCCGCGGAGCTCGCGCACGAGGCGATGTCCGCTGCGGACCCGGCGACGCGCATCGAGCTGCGGCGAGAGGCCGCCGATCTCCACGTCGACAAGCTGGGTGAGTTCCTGCCGGGCATCTTCTTGCTGGCGGCGGTCCTCGACGATCTCCCGGCCACCCTCCTGCGGTCGAAGATCCAGGAGCTCCTGACCAACCGTCCGCCGTCGCCCGAGGTCTTCGCGCTCGCCGGACGCGCGATCGAGGTCGCCGCCACCGCACGACCAGGGACCGACGCGGACCCCGAGCTGGCGATCGATCTATGGCACGCCTGCAGCGTCCTGGAACCGGCGGAGGAGCTCCGCTGTGTCGCCCCGCCCGGCGTCTTGCCGGTCGCCCGGCTGGCGCTGACGATCGCATATTGCGGCGCGAGCATGAGCGAGACGACCAGCCTTCGCGGTCTCCACCGGCATGCCGCGTCCCTGGGGATGAGCCCCGGTCCATGGACCACATCGGCCACGGAGGGATCGCGCACATTGTTCTTCGACCTCGAGTCCTCGGACTTCACCGTGCGGGTGAACGGTGCCGCGCCCGAGCAGCTCGATGATGCATCCAATGAGCTCATGCTCCGAAACGCCGACGCTGTCGTGCTCGTCGTCGACGCACGGGCTGAGCGCCAGGAGGCGAACCTCGCGGTGGTGCTGCAGACGCGGGAGGCGCTGCGCAAGCTCGGCCGGGATCCGGACCGGGTCCCGTGCATCGTCCAGTACGACCGACAGGACGAGCCGCGCGCGCCCCCGGTGAGCGACATGCGCGATCGCCTCGGGCTCCACGGTTTTCCGGGTTATCAGAGTTATGCCTCGACCGGCGAGGGCGTGTTGACCGTATTCCAATCGGCGCTCCTCAACGCCGCCTTGCATCGCAAGTGTATGGAAAAATAGTGTCGCGGGCCTCCGCGGGTTTCGTGCGATGCGGTGCACGGCTTCACCCGCGCGGCTGTCCATGACGTGACGTCCGATCCATCGGCCCGGGGGCGAGCGAACCTGCGGTGCAGGGTTCTCTAACAATGTTAGCTGTGACATTCAGCGGACGGATTCAAGGAGGATCAATTAAAATTGACACCCGCCGTCGTCGAGGCCTAACATTCTCCGAATACTCGGAGGTAGTCATGACTGTGGTGCGTCAAGTGACAGTGATAGGAATCGGTGTATTCGGGTTATGTTGCTCGCCGGAGGCGACCGTATCGAAGGGGACCGACGCGAAGAAGGTCGAGTCCAAGGAGCCGAAGGCGGCCGAGCCGAAGGGGACGGCGCCCGGGGCGGTGAGGCCTGGTACGGCGCCGGGCGTGCAGGCGGCGTGCAACGGCGCGTTCAGCGACGGCACCGCCGTGAACGTCGCGAACCCTGTATTCCTGGCCGACGTGCCCGGCACGCAGCAGTTCTGCGACTTCCACACGTTCGCGTGGAACCAGTTCCTGTACTTCACGGGCGGAGATTCGCCGCAGTTCCTGGCGATGGCGCCGTGGTACAACCTGCTCCAACCCGCGGGGTCGGCGGCGCCGTCGGCGTACCCGGGCGGCAGCACGGAGCTGCAGGGCGGCAAGCTCGACAAGCAGCAGGCCGGCGACGCCGATCAATTGTTGGACGTGTCCGGCGCCCCCGCGCTCTACGATATCCGCGTCAACCAGACCTACTACGACAGCCTCGTCGCCCAGAACCTCTACACGTACGCGCTGTACGCGGCCGCGTGCAAGCCGGACAGCCACGGCAGCTGCACGCAGTTGTTGTGGCTGCCGCCGAACGCCACGACGACCGCGCCGTCGGTCGAGATCAAGACCGCGTGGCGCGACTTCCGGACGCCCGCCAGCTGTCCCGCCGACACGTACTTCTGCGTGGGCCGGCTGGCGCTCGTCGGGCTCCACCTGGTCCAGAAGACCGCGACCCACGGCGAGTGGATCTGGGGCTCGTTCGAGCACGTGGGCAACGCGCCCGACTGCGCGCCCGGGTCCGACACCCCGATCGCGCCGAGCTCGCCGCTCGGCACGCCGTGGTCCTTCTTCGACCCGGGCACGGTGCCGGCGTCGGTGATGAGCTCGAAGACGTGTCCGGTCACGGGCACGCCGCTGTGCAACACGGACCCGCATTCGGGCTCCGGGTTCAAGCCGGTCAACATCTGCCGCACCGCCCCGCTGCCGGCCGGCGGCGCGAGCCCCGACAACTGCGCGGTCAAGACGGGCGCGGGGCTGCCGAACGACCAGGCCAACAACCCCGGCAACGTCGCCTGCCTCAACGCGACGATCCAGCCGCAGCGCACCGGCGTGTGGCGCAACTACAAGCTCATCGGCTCGCTGTGGACGCGCGGGACGATGGCGCCGACGCAGGACTTCCGCGTGAAGGGCTTCCAGGGCGACCAGCCGCCGCTGCCGTTCGTCGAGCCGGTCGGGTTCCCCAACCTGGCCAACACGACCATGGAGACGTTCCTGCAGAGCGGGCCCGGGGCGGGCTGCTTCGCGTGTCACAACCTGCCGTCGATCGCGACCAGCAAGTTCAGCCAGCTCGACCTCTCGCACGTCGTCACGAAGTTCGACGAGCTGGGCGCGCCCCGCGTGAAGGCGATGTAGGGCGCGACCTCGCCGACCTCGTAGATCCGACCATCGGTGGTCACCACGCAGATCGGGTCGGCGCTCGGCAGCGCGGGGACGGCGTGGAGGTCGGTCAGGAAGTCCGCGACGGGCGAGTCCATCGCGCGCAGCACGATACAAGCTCGCCGCGCGGGGCCGCACGCCCGGCCGACGAATGCACGGGTCTGCGGGCCTC
>Ga0075158_10003898_pt1 | contig 10386 bp, 7 predicted proteins | sample JI91814BDNA_FD_70968 | JGI IMG/M metagenome (GOLD analysis project Ga0075158, IMG submission 70968) | Wastewater effluent complex algal communities from Wisconsin, to seasonally profile nutrient transformation and Carbon sequestration -... | ecosystem: Engineered > WWTP > Effluent > Algae... | reverse complement strand
CGCCGGGGTCGAAGCGGCTCTCGGTCTGCATGATCGCAAAGGTGAGCAGCGAGGGCACCTGGTGGCTCGCCTCGCCGCTGCGCACGATCGTCTCGAACGCCAGAGGATGCGCGAGCGACCATAGCTCGCGCAGCGGGCCGACCGGCGGATCGACGCGCCAGCCGCTGCCGAGGCTGCCGAGCAGCTTCTGCGACTCGCTGTAGAGGCCGGCCTGGGCGAGCACCGCGATCGCGGGCCAGCCGGACACGCCGGCCTCCTCGAGCTCCTCGCCGGCCTCCTCGCCGAGCCCGAGGCGCGCGAGCAGCTGGGCCCGCTTGGCCGCCGGGGTGGCGGGCAGCTCGAGCTGGACCTTGACCGCGGCGTGCTCTCGCTCGAGCACCGCGATGCCCTGATTGAACGCGTCGTCGCCGACGTCGCGCAGGCGGGACAGGGTCTGCAGGCCGGCGTAGCTGAGCGGGGCGGCGGCCAGCGCGTCGAGCCACGCGGCCACGGCGGCGTCCTTCTGGCCCTGGCGCTGGAGGGCGCGGCCGCGGAAGTAGTGCAGCTTGGCTCGCTCGCGCAGGTCGAGCTTCGGCAGGGCGAGGCCGGCGTCGGCGAGGGCGAGCGCGTCGGGCACGCGATCCGAGGTGAACGCGAGCAGGAACAGCCGGCGGCGCGCCTCGCTGGCCTGGTCGCCGCTCGCTATGTCTTTAATGATGCGCTCGTAGGCGAGGCGCTCGCGCGGGTGATCGTCGGCCTCGGCCCACGACTCACCGGCGAGGATCAGCGCGTCGTCGGCGTAGCTGTGGGCCGGAAACTCGCTGGCGATCGCCTCGAAGTGCTTCGCTGCGGGCGCATAGACGGCCTCGGCGTAGCGGCCGCGGCCGGCCTGGTAGAGCGCCTTGACCAGCGTGTCCTCGCTGGCCTTGCCGGCGCGCCGGCAGCTGGTCGCCGCGAGGTCGAACACCGGCCGCGACTTGGCCCGCTTGCGCTGTTTAAAAATTGCGCTGCCCTTGAGGAACAGCGCCTCGCAGCGGTCGCCGTCGACGAGGCTGGATAGGCGCAGGAACTCGTCGGCGTCGTGGATGACCGTCGCGTAGCGCGAGCGAGCGAGCGCGTCGCGCAGGCGGGCGACCGTGCGCTTGCGGTCGGTGTCGCGGGACTCGACGAACGACTTGCGGACGCCGAGGCGCTGCTCGAGCGCGGGGATCCGCTCGGCGGCCTCCTCCCCGAAGGCGCTGAGCGGCACGTCGAGCACGAGCCGCTCGTACAGCGCGAGGCCCTTCTTGAGCTGCTCCGGGTCGTCGCCCTCGACCAGCAGGCGGGCCCACTTGGCGCGGACCTCGTGGCGGCGCGCGCCCTCGGCGAAGCGCTGCAGGTAACGGTCGTAGAGCGCGCCGGCGCCGGCCTTGTCGTCGGTGCGTGCCCTCGCGTCGGCGGTCACGATCATCGCGGCGCCGACGAGCGCCTCGCTGTCTGTCCCATCGGCCAGGTTGCCGATCGCCGCGAGCGCCTTGCCGGGCTCGCTGCCGTCCAGCCAGGCCTGGGCCTCGAGCACGCGCAGGCGGTCGGCGACCGGGGCGAACACGGCCGCGGCGCGGGCCTCGGCGAAGCGGGCGGCGGCCAGGGCGAACTTCTGCTGGCGCAGGTCCTCGAGCCCGCGGAGCCACTGCGCGGCGGCGCGGTCGTCGGGGGACAGGTCGGCGCTGGCGAGCAACTGGTCGAGCAGGGCCGAGGCGGTCGCGAAGTCCTGGCGCTCGCGCGCGAGGATCGCGTCGCGGCCGAGTCCGTCGGTGAACCACAGGCTGCGGTGCGGCTCGGGGATCGGCGGAGCTGCGGGCGGCTCGGCGACGTTCGGCGCCTCGCTCGCCGCGGTGTACAGCGGCGGCGTCGCGTCGCCGCGGCAGGCGGTCGCGAGGCTCAGCGCGGCGAGGCAGAGGGTCAGGTTCGTGCGCACGTAGTCTCCAAACAATTAAACGAGGCGGGTCGGTTCGTTCTCGGGGTCGTAGATCTCGACGTGGTTCCCCCCCGCCCTACGCGCCACGACCAGCGCCGATTCTGCGGCCTTTATTAAAGCCTGGGCGGTGGGTTCGTGGAGGAGGGCGAGGTCGGCGACGCCGAGGGACACGGAGATCTGCAGGGGGCCGGCGGAGGTGGGGAACGTGTGCGCGGCGAGCGTCTCGCGGATCCGCTGGGCGGCGCGTGCGGCTCGCATCGCGTCGACATCGCGGCACAGATGAACGAAGGTCTCGTCGCCGAGGCGGGCGAGGAGGTCGTCGCCGCGGGTCGTCTCGGTGACCTTGCGGGCGAGCTCGCGGTAGACCTGTTCGCCGATGGCGCGGCCGCGCGACTGGCTGAGCGAGGTGGGGTCGTCGACGGCGAACATGGCGAGGGCGAGCGGTTTGCCGTGGCGCAGCGCCATGGCGACGTCGCTCTCGACGCGGTTCTCGAAGTAGGCGCGGCTAAACAGGCCGGTGAGGCGGTCGCGCAGGGCCGACTCGTAGAGGTCGCGCTGGAGGTCGTCGTCGTTGTCCTCGTGGAAGGTGAAGCGGAGGACGCTGGCGGCGCCGAGCTGGATCTTGTCGCCCTCGCGGAGCGGGTGGCGGTCGACGCGTTCGCCGTTGGCGAACGTGCCGTTGGTCGAGCCGGCGTCGGACAGGTAGTACACGCCCTGGTCGACCCTTACGGCCGCGTGGGTGCGGGAGATTCCCTCGTCGTTGATGCGGACCGTGGCGGTCAGGCCGCGGCCGATGGTCGTGTAGCTGGGGTCCAGCTCGAACATCTCGCCCATGCGGTCGCCCGCGAGGACCACCACGAACGCCCGTCGTTGCCCGGGTGCGTCCGGCGACGGGCCAACGAGGGTGGTGGGAGGCGACGGCACGGTGTTTACGGCGCCAACAGGCCCGGAGGGCCGTGGAGATGCCCATGTAACCCCGCGGGCCGCAGCGGCGCAACAGATCGGCGTCGGCGCCCGCGCGGCCCCGCAAAAAAGCCGGGGCCTTGCGCTCACCGGCGAGGAGATTCATACTCGCCGACTCGCCGCGACAACTCCGTCGCCGCGGCGAGAGGCTTCAGGCCCTCCTGGCCCGAGGTTGTTCTTCTCCAACCAACGGGGGTGTCACGGTTTCGACGGGGGTACCAAACGTGAGGATCGCGTGCCGGGGCTTCCTACTTCAGCCCTGTAAAAATGGGTAGGAAACACAGCTGCCAACGACGGCAACTACGGGCCTGTGGCCCTCGCTGCTTAATAAGCGGTGACATCTCTGCCTTAGGTGCTCCAGTAGGGACAGAGGTGTAAAAAACGGGAGCTGGCCTGCGCGGATGCCTCGACCGCGCGGACGAGAATTAGAGGATCGGGAGGTGGAAGGCCTGGCGATGGGCACACCACCAACCTAAACCCAAATGCATCGTCTACGCACGTAGAGGTCACACCAGCGGACTTTCGGACCCGGGTTCAACTCCCGGCGCCTCCACTTCAACAACTGAACTCCCGAGCAAGGTCTCGAGGTTTCGACCGCTTCGTCGGCAGGGTTACTCCCTGGACGAGGCGGTTCTTTTTGGTTCACTCGCGGCTACTCGATGCCGTCGATGCAGTCGGCGACGGCGAACATCGCCTGGTCGTCGGGGTGATCGGGGTCGAAGTGCGACTCGTCGAGCGACAGCGCGTCGGCCGGCAGCGCGTTGATGCGGCGGTAGCCGTGGCCGGGGCGCATGCGCGGCGAGCGGACCAGGAACACGCGGCCGCGGGACACGTAGTACACGCGGTGGTCGTCGGCGTAGAAGCCGTCGCGCACGCCGACCAGCGCGAAGTCCTCGCCGTACACGTTGGCGTCGACGATCGCGCGCAGCTTGCCGCCACGCGCTGGTTCGATGCGCGCGCGGACCCCCTGGGCCTGTTCGAACCGGGCGAACTCTGCGATCTCGAGCTGTCGCTGGCCGATCTCGTGTACGCGCATGGGCTCCATTAAAACGGCCGGTGGCCCGTGCAGGTCAAGCGGAGATCTGTCGGACGTCGGGCGCGGTGGCGGACCTGCCGCCGCCCTCGCCGCCTGTGGATAACGTGCGCGCGAACGCCGACAAACGCCGGTCCGCGCCGCTTGCTGGCGGGTTTGTCTGGTGGCACCCACATGTGGACAAAGGCGCGCAATCGTCGATTGTGCACAAGTGCGCACGTCGATTTCTCGGCCTGCGTGGCCGTGTGAGCGCGGTGCCACGACGCCTGCGCGGTCCGAGGCGGTCGCGCTCGACCGTGCTCGCTGGCCTCGGGCGACATGTCGCAACGGTCATGTCGCCCGCGGACGGACGCGCTGCGAAGTTGTTGCAGGCGCGGCGCCTCTTGTCGAGCGCGGCGATCGGTGGAAGCTTTGTCGACTGTGAACAGCGGTCGGAATGAATGGATGTTGAGCCTGGACGAGCTGGCAGGGCTGGTGCCGGCGAACAACATCCGTCACGGCGCGGGCACCCGGGGCGAGGTCGTATCGATCGGGATCGCCGATCTACGACCCGAGGACGCGGAGACGGTGCGCGCGCTGTATGCGATGATCGGCGCGCTCTATGAGGTCGTGACACCGCGGGTCGACGACGGCCTCGCGGCGGTCCCGGCGGTCCGGGACTGCGCAGAGGCGCACGGGTTCGCCGGGCTGGCCGCGCGGGTGTCCGCGCTGGGCGCGGGGCTCGACGTGAACACGGTCTCGCCGCTGATCCGCAAGGCGCTGCACGACATCCGCGGCGGCGGCATGCCGGCGCTGATGATGCACATCGAGGCGCTGCTGGCCGATGAGGTCGAGACCGACGACATCCGGCGGATCTTCCTGCTGTGCCGCGACCAGCGGAAGATCGTCCGCAACGCGGTCCCTGACCTCGATCCTGTCGGCTACGCCCACGACCTCGAGCCGCGGGCGCACACCACCGAGCTGCTGACGAAGTGGTCGGCCGCGACCTACCGCGTAGGTGATCACACCGCGGAGCTGCACCTGCGCTGCAACTTCGACGGAGCCATCTCCGAGTGCTGCATGGAGTTCGCGGCGCTCGACCGCGTCGTCTACAACCTCGTCAACAACGCGGCCCGCTTCGCCGCCGACGGCCACGTCGGTCTGTCGGTGTTCGCGATCCGGCCCGACGTCGAGACCGACCTGCGGTTCGTCGTGACCAACCGCATCGACCCGGAGCAGCGCGGGCGCATCGCCGACGACCTCGGCGGCGAGCTGTCGCGCGTGTTCCAGGGCGGCTACACCACCGGCGGCACCGGGCTTGGCCTGCGCATCTGCGCCGACCTCGTGTGCCACGGCTACCAGCTGCCCTCGCTGCGGACGGCGCTCGACCGCGGCTACCTCGGCGCCCGTATCGTCCACGATCAATTCGCGGCGTGGTTCCACTGGCCGGCGCGGCGGGCCGCGTAGTGTCGGTCAGCTAATCGAGGAGCACCGAGCAGAGCGCCTGGCCGCGGTTGCCGTTGGCCTCGACGGCGACCGCGAAGATGTAGCCGCCGGCCTTCCAGGTCTCCGACTTGAACGGGACGACGTTGACGAAGTAGAAGCCGGCGAGTCGCCCACCGGTGACCGACGTGACCTCGACGAGCGAGCCGCCGGGGCCGACGACCATCGGGTCGACCTTAAAATTGGCGTTCGTGAGGCCGTGGACCGCGTTGCCGTTGCTGTCAGTCACCGACACGACGATGTAGTTGGGGTTGCGGTTGCCCGGGGACGCGATCGTGTCCTCGGAAGCGGCTTGAACGTTCAACAGTGCCATTGTCTGGCCCTCCAGCGGCCCGAGGATAGCGTGACGATCTTCGTGGACTCGTGGTGACCGTCACGTCGTCCACGTGCGCCGAGCTCACGAGGACGACGAGGATCCGGTCATCCGAGCTCGACGCGTACGAGGGTGACGAGGCGTTGCAAGGCGCGCTCGAGCAGGCCGGTGTCGGGGTGGCGCAAGATCGCGTATCCCTCGCCCTCGTAGCTCTCGGCCTTCGGCTGGCCGATCTGCGGCATCTTGGCCTCGACCACCAGGGCGCCGAGCTCCTTGTGCGCCTGCTCGAGGCCGTGCACCGCGACGACGCGGCGGGCGCTCGTCGGGCTCCCGCCCTGACCGCGGAAGAACGCCGCTCCGGCGGCGTAGCGGCGGTTCGCCGGCGGGTCGAACATCTCGTGGACGACCAGGCGGGCCCACAATTTATAAAAGTCGACGTCGTGGGCGTACGAGTTGATCGACATGATCTGCGCCCCGGGTGGACGCGCGCCGACCTCGGAGATCGCCACCGGACCCGCGTCGCCGCCGGTCGATCGATCGCGGCGGAACCATTCCATGTGGCTGATGCCGGTGCCCATGCCGAGGGCCTCGAGCGCCGCGCGGGCGTACGGACGCACGGCCTGGGTGTCCGCGGTCTCGGCCTCGCGCGGGAGCAGCACGGTCCACTGAATCCACGGGTTCTCGAGCACGTGCAGCGGCGCGGGGTCGTAGCGGGTCGACGAGTCCCACACGGCGCGGCCGCGGATCGTCACCGTCTCGAACGAACGCTCGCGGCCGGTCACGAACTCCTCGGCCACCGCGGGGCGCTCGGGCGACGGGCGCACCGCGTTGAGCACGTCGTGCAGGCCCTTGGCGTCGGTGATGCGGTGGGTGCCCTTCGCCGCCGCGGCGTCCGGCGGTTTGATGATCATCGGGAAGCCGACCTCGCGGGCGAACACCCAGCCCTCGGCGACCGAGGTCAGCAGGCGGTGGCGCGCGCACGGGACACCCGCGCCGCGCAGCACGTCCTTCATCCGCGCCTTGTCGCGGAAGTTGCGGGACGCGGCCTCACCCATGCCGCCGACGCCGAAGTGGTCGCGCAGCTGTCCGAGCTGGATCTGCAGCTGCTCGAGCGTGCCGATGATGCGGTCGATGCCGCCGAGCTGCTTGCCGACCGCGTGCGTCGCGGTGACCAGCTGCTGGACGTCGAGCGCGTCGGGCACACGGTAGTGCGCGTGCAGGCGGGCCCGCAGCTCGCCCGGCAGCGAGTCGGACGGTTCCTGGGTGATGAGCCCGAGCTGCACGTCGGGGAGCTCGGCGACGGCGCTGACGAAGCGCATCGTCGCGGGCATGTTGAACGGCGCGATGAAGATGACTCGGACCATGGCGGAACTCCTCGCGTGACGGGCTCGGGCCCGGAGGGCCGTGGGATCTGCTCAGAGATCAGGTCACTTCGGACATGTACTTGGGGAGCATGGTGCGCCACGACGGCCAGTCGTGGTCGTGATCCTTGCCCCACGGGTCGACGCGGTTGGGCACACCACGCGAGCCGAGCACGTGGGCGGCGCGCCACGAGTTGCGCGGGCTCTCCCACCGGCCCTCGCCGACCGCGAGGATGAAGAAGCGCTGGCGCAGCTTGTCGAGGTGTTCACCGCTCAGCTGCGGCAGGAAGTGGATCGGCGAGGCCTGCTGGAAGTCGGCGCTGTGCTGGCCGTCCATCCAACCCGACAGGTCGAAGGTGCCGCTCATGCACACCGCCATTTTAAAGATGTCGGGGTGGCGACACACGCTGGCGAACGCGTTGAACCCGCCGAGCGACGCGCCGGCGGTGAAGATCTCGATGTCGGGCGTCTCGCAGTCCTCGCGGATCCACGGGACCACCTCGCGGTGGACGTAGCCGTCGTACATGTTCTGGACCCACGCCTTGTGCAGCGGGCCCTGTCGACGGTCGATCCAAGCCTGCCCGGCGATCGAGTCGACCGAGTAGACCTTCAATCGGCCCGCGTCGATGAGCGGGCTGAGCGCGCGGATCATCAACATCCGCTCGCACTCCTCGGCGTCGCCGCCCGCTGTCGGGAACAGCAGCAGCGGCGGGCCGTAGTGACCGAAGCGGACCGCCGTGACGTCGCGGCGCAGGCGGGACGAATACCAGGTCGAGCGCTTCTTCTCCATCGCCTAGTTCTTGGGCTTGGTCCCGTTGGTGGGCCGCTTGTTCGACTTGCTGCTGTCGCTGACGCCGGTGCTCGGCGGAGCGGGCGGTGGTGTCGTGGGCTTCGGCGGCGCCGCGACGACCGTTGCGACCGGCGCTGCGGTCACGGCTGGTTTGGCGGCCGGCGCGGGCGCTGCGGCCGGCGTGACCGCTGCGGGTGCTGCGACCGGCGCGGGCGCTGCGGGTTTGGCTTCGGGCGCGGCCGACACGGCGGGCTTGGGCTCGGGAGCTGCGGGTTTGGTCTCGGGCGCGGGCGCGCTCGAAGCCACGGGCGGCTTCGGAGCGGGCGGGGCTTCGGGCGCCTTGATCGTGTCGACGCTCGGGGTCGCGAGCTTGGCCTCGGCCTGCTTCCTGGCCTCGGCGACGTTGTTCATGCGGTCGGCCTCGGTCTTCCGCCAGAACTGGATGAGGCCCCAGTAGTGCTCGGTGAACGCGTGGACCTCGTGGGCGGGGAACAGGGCGGCGACTTTCTGGCGGACGTAGCCCTTGGCGACGTCGGTGCCGAAGAACTCGAACGCGACCTCGTCGAGGTGGCTGAGGTTCTTGTCGCAGAACTCCTGGAACGCGTCAGCCTCCATGCGCTCGCGGGCGATCTTCGCGTACATGCGCAGGCGCTCGCGGTACGGCAGGTCCTTCTTGGCGATCTCCATGAAGGGCGCCCAGTTGAGGTTGAGCTGCTTGACACGCTTGGTGGTCGCGCAGAACAGCGACCAGCGGACCATGTTCTTGACGAGCTCCGGGAAGTGGTAGTGCAGCGACGTGACCTGGAAGTCCGGGCACGCGTTGGCGAAGTCGATGGGGTGGAACACACCGTCCTTCCGCAGCGACTCGCAAGAATTAAACTCCCAGCCGAAGAACGCGTTGATCGTCAGGCAGGTGTCCTGGAGGATCGACCACTCCTCGCCGTCGACGAAGTAGAACGCGACCTTGTAGCGGTCGTGGAGCGGCGCGTCGGGGTCGTACTTGACGATGTGGACCTGCGGGCCGATGCCGATCGTGCGGACGAACAGGTCGAACGGGTCGACGGCTTTCTGCAGGTGCATGACCCGCTTGCCCGACTCCTGGTAGGCCTGGCGCAGCTTCTGGGGGCTGTCGATGCGGGTGACGCCGACCCACGCGCCGCCGTCGTACGGCTTCATGAAGAACGGGTAGCCGAGGCGCTGACCGATCTCCTCGAGCTCGAACTTGCGGCCGTAACGCTCCATCGTCGGGTAGACGTCGGGGTTGTCGGTGAACTCCTTCGGCGGGACCATCCACGTGTCGGGGATCGGCATGCCGAGCTTCATCATCGCGCAGTACGTCGAGTGCTTCTCCATCGACTGCAGCGACCAGGGGTTGTTGAGCACGTACAGGCCGTCCATCAGCACGGCCTTCTTGATCCACTCGCGGCTGGTCTGCAGCCAGTGGGTCAGACGGTCGAGCACGACGTCGTAGCGACACGGCTGGCGCAAGTTGAACGGCTCGACCGTCACCCGCTCGACGTGGAAGTTTACGATGTCGCCGGCGTGCGGAATGTTCAGCTGCAGCCGCTTGACGATCTCCTCGTAGCAGCCGGGCCAGCAGATGTCGGCCCCGAGCGAGAGTCCGATGTTGCGAGTGACGTTGGCCATGGTGTGCCCGGACTATCGGCGAAACGTCCCCCACCTGGCAAGGGCTACTCGTAGACCATCCACAGCGGCCCGGGGAACAGCCACGACAGGCCGCCGCGCAGGCGGTCGCGCCAGTTCTCCCAGTTGTGGCCGTCGCGGGCCTCCTCGTAGCGGACGTCCATCCCCGTCGCCTGCAGCACGGGGATCATCGTGCGGTTCTCGTAGATCAGCGACTCGTAGGTGCCGCAGCTGACATACACCTTCTCCGACGGCTTGCCGGGCTTGTCGCGGAAGCCGTTGACGAAGTCGACCACTCTGGCGAACGCCGGGCCGCGCTTGTTCTCGCCGATGTCGGTGAAGGCGAACGAGCCCGACTGCAACAGCAGGCGTCCGAACGTGCCGGGGTAGCGCCACGCGGTCGACAGCGAGGCGACCCCGCCGAAGCTCGCGCCCATCAGGCAGCGGGTCGCCGGCGTGCCGTACAGCGGGAACTGCTTCTCCATGTCGGGCAGCACGTGCTCGGCGATGAAGGCGGCGTGGGCCTCGTGGTTGGCGTACTCCGACAGGCGGTCGCCGGGGTGGCTGAGGGCGACGACCAGCGGAGCGACCTCGAGGCGGTGGATGAGGTTGTCGAGGACCGCCTGCAGCGACGCGTAGCGGAAGTAATCTCCGCCGTCGTGGACGATGAGGAGAGGGTATCGGCGCGACTCGCGGAACCGCGCGGGCAGGTAGATGCTGACCCGGCGCGGCCCGCCGAGCGGGGTCTTGGCGAAGATCATCTCCTTGATCGTGCCGGTGCGGGCCTCGGGGTCGGGCTCGGTCCAGTCGGGCCGCTTGTAGCCGCGGCCGTGGGCCACCGAGTTGGCGCCGAACGGGTCGTGC
>Ga0075158_10003894_pt1 | contig 10392 bp, 6 predicted proteins | sample JI91814BDNA_FD_70968 | JGI IMG/M metagenome (GOLD analysis project Ga0075158, IMG submission 70968) | Wastewater effluent complex algal communities from Wisconsin, to seasonally profile nutrient transformation and Carbon sequestration -... | ecosystem: Engineered > WWTP > Effluent > Algae... | reverse complement strand
TCGACGCAGTTGCTGCCCTCGCGCCCGAAGTCGGCGGTGGTGTCGCGGATCGGGTACATCGCGCCGATCCACAGCGTGTCGTCGCGGGCCACCGCCTCGTCATCCGCGAGCACGCGGCACAGCCCGGTCGTCAGCGGCACGCAGCGGCCCTGATCCTCGCGGCAGATCGCCGGCGCCTCGCCGCCGGCGCAGTCCACATTCGCCTCGCACCCGGCCGTCGCTCGCCACCCGGCGAACACCGCGGCGCCGACCGCCACGAGCCCCGCGGCGACCGCGAGCCGACGTCCTCGACGCCGCGGCGTCGCCTTCACCGGTGGTGCCGCCTCAACCAGCGCGCCCGGTTCGCTCGCGATCGCGGGCTCTGCGGCGCGCGTCGCCCCGAGCGCGTCCACGTCGATCCGCGAGCCGGCCACGGTGCGCGCGTGCCCGGGCTGCGAAGCCAGCGCCTCGGTCGCCGCGGTCGTGTCCGTGCTCGTGATCGTGGTCGTCTCGCCGCGCGGCAGCGGCGTCGCCTCGATCGCCGCGCCGAACACCGCGAGGTGCGCCGCGGCGATCGCCGCCTGCATCGCCGCCGCGTCGGCGAACCTCTGGTCCGGCGCGAACGCGAGGGCGCGATCGACGACCGCCGCGATCTCCGGGGGCACCTCCGGCGCGACGCTCGCGAGCCCCGGCGCCGGCTGTGTCGCCGCGCGGACCATCATCTCCTCGGGCGAGTCCGCCGGGTGGACCAGGCGCCCGGTGATCACCGCGAACATCGTCGCCCCGACCGCCCACAGGTCCGACCGGCTGTCGATCGCGTGCCGGCGACCCAGCGCCTGCTCCGGCGGCATGAAGGCCGGCGTGCCGAGCATGTGCCCGGTCTGCGTCCCCGAATCGCGGCCCTCCTGGCGGACCCGGGCGATCCCGAAGTCCAGCACCTTGAGCTCGCCCTGCGTCGTCAGGAAGATGTTCTCCGGCTTGATGTCGCGGTGCACCACCCCGCGCGCGTGCGCCCGCGCCAGCACGTCGCACAGCGCGTGACCGACGGCCAGCACCTCGCGCAGGTCCAGCCGTCCGCGGCGGTGGCGGTGGGCCTCGAGCGTCTCGCCGACCAGCAGCTCCATCACGAGGAACAGGCACCCGTCCTCCGTGACGTCGTCGTCGATCACCCGCACCGCCCCCGGGTGCTCGAGCGAGTTGGCGACGTAGGCCTCGCGCACGAACCGCTCGCGGTGCTCGGGCAGCCCGCTGAGCTCCGGGTGCAGCATCTTCAGCGCGACCCGGTTCCCGTTGCGATGCACGGCCAGGTACACCGTCGCCATCCCGCCCGCGCCGATCTTCCCGACGATCCGGTAGCGCTCGCGGAGCACGCTGCCGATGCGCCGCTCCGCCGTGTCCCGCTCCGCCGCTCCGGTGCCGCGCATCCGGGCCGAGTCTTACACGAACCCGCGAGTCCGCGAGTCCGCGAGTCGCGTGTCTCCGCACCTGCCGACGACATCGACGTCGCGCCGATCTCCGTGTTAGGAGATCCTCGCCGAACCTCGCCGTCGCGCGATGTCCCGGCGCAGGTGCACACCGATGACGAGCCGCCCCACGACCGCGTACATGCCCGGGCGCTTCTCGCCGCCGACGCGTGGCCACATCCAGACGATGCTGTGGCTGCTCGAGCGCTTCGACCGCCTCGTGATCGGCGTCGGCAGCTGCTACGAGGTCGGGACCGTCCGCCACCCGCTGCTGGCCAGCATCCGCGAGAAGATGGTCCTGTCGAGCCTGCACGCCGCGGGCGCCTCGCTGCGGCGCGTGCGTGTGGTCCACCTGACCGACTTTCCGGGCGACTGGGACGGCTGGTGGTCGCACACCACGTCGATCCCGGGCATCGAGGACGTGACCCACTTCGTGACCGGCAACGAGGAGGACATCCTCGCGGTCATGCGGGCCAAGGGGCTCGAGCTGCCGTTCGCCCTGATCAACCCGGAGAAGGAGGACCTCGGGGCGTTCCGCTTCGCCTTCCACGCGACGGATCTGCGGCGGGCGATCGTCGACGGAGATTACGAGCGCTTCCGCCTGATCGCCGCCGAGGGCACGATCAACCTCATGGGGCTCGTCGGCGGCTTCGCCGGCATCCGCCGCGCCATGCAGGACGCGGGCACGCGGTTCGTGCCGGGCCGTCAGGCCGCGGACGCGGTCGTCACCTGCGAGCATGCCGGCCGCCGGTGGCTGCTGTGCGGCTACCGCAAGGAGGGTGACTTCAAGGACGCGCTCGCGATCCCCGGCGGCGGCATCGAGGTCTACGAGTCTCCGGTGGACGCCGCGCTTCGCAAGCTGCGGGACGAGACGGGCCTGGCCTTCGAGGTCATGAACCGCACCATCGAGCCGATCCACCTGCGCCTCGGCGGATCCAGGCTGTGCGAGATCCGCACGCTCGGCATCCTCTCGACCGCCGACCCCCGCCTCGGCGGCACCCGCGGCGGCTCCGCCCAGCCGTTCCACATCGCCCTCGATTGCGCCCCCGACGCCCTCGAATCGCTGCTCCTCCGCGACCCCGCCGGCCTGTACGACGTGGCCTTCCGCGCCGAGGAGGAGGTGGCGACCGCCGGCCTCGCCTTCCAGCAGATGCGCTCCGTGCAGGCCGCCGGCCTCTGTCGCGCCGTGGCCTGACAATGTCGACACATGGCCTTTTGGCCAGGTTCATATTGTCTCACGGCAACGGGAAGCAGCGCGTGCCGGGCGGGCAGCCCGCAGCCACGCTGCCGACTGTCCTTTCGGACAGCCGGCTCGTCGACTACGTCGCCGGCTTCTGCGGCAGCAGGGCGTCGTCGATCGCACGCGCGCGCACGGCGGCCGGGCGGGCCATGATCCCCGCGGCGTAGCGCTCGAACGCGGGGCGACGCTCGAACGTGCCGAACTGCATGCCCCAGGCGATGTGCGAGCCGGTATAGACGTCGGCCGCCGTGAAGCGATCGCCGACGATGAACTCGCGGTCGGTCACCGCCAGCTCGAGCGCGTTCACCACCTCCTCCAGAGATCCGTAGCCGACCGATGCGCGGCGATCCGCGGGCGGCACGAAGCCGAGGCTCTTGTTGGTGGCCGCGGCCTCCACCGGACCCGCGGCGAAGAACAGCCAGCGGTAGTAGGTCCCGCGCAGGCGGTCGGTCGGCGCGGGCGCCAGCTGGGCCTGCGGGAACGCGTCGGCCAGGTACGCACAGATCGCGGCGGTCTCGGTCACCACGACGTCGCCGTGCCGGATCGCCGGGACCTTGGCCATCGGGTTGATGGCCCGATACGCCGCGTCCTTCATGGTCGCGTAGTCGATCAGCTCGGTGCGGTAGGGCTGGCCGACCTCCTCGAGCATCCAGCGGACGATGCGACCACGCGACATGGGGTTGGTGTAGAAGACGAGTTCATCGGTCATGGTGGGCGCGAATCTACCCCGGGGACCCCACGACCGGTCGCCTCACGCGACCCTCGACCGCGAATGACGCGGGCCGTTCTACGGCCCACAGCCGCGGCAATTCGCCGGTCCGCGGGTCCGCGCGATTACGCTACTCTCCCCGCGTGCCGCCCTCGCCCCGCCCTGTCCTCCTCCTGGCCTGTGCCCTCGTGACCGCGTGCTCCGCGTCCGGCGACGACGACACCACCACGACCATCACCACCGCGTCCAGCCCGACCGCGACGACGCCCGACGACACCACCACCCCGACGTCCACGGACACGCCGCCAGCGTCCTCGACGACGACCAGCCCCGGCGAGACCGGCGAGACCACGACCGCGGATCCGACATCGACGACGACGACCTCGAGCACGTCGATGACCTCGGCGACATCGACGACCGCGACGAGCGACTCGACGACCGACCCCGGTGAACCGCCGCCCGACTGCGCGGTCGCCCCCTGCTTCAACGTCATCAATCAATGCCCGACCCCGCTGTGGATCCACGCGGCCAACAACGCCAACGTGGTGCTCGCGCCCGACAACCTCATGCTCGCGCCCGGCGAGATGCAGCAGTACCCCGTGCCGCCCGAGTGGCCCGCGGGGCGCATCAACGCCTTCTACGAGGACCCGAACAATGCGCCGGAGGCCCACGACAAGGTCGAGGTCACGGTGACCGGCGGCATCATGAATTACAACATCACGTACGTCGACTACGTGAGCCTGCCCGCCGAGATGGTCGCCGTCGGACCCGAGTGCCCGACCACCGACGAGTTCGACCCGAAGATCGGCTGCTACGTGCCGCGCGCCCAGCTGCTCGACGGCTGCCCGGGCGACCTGCGCAGCGGCGACCGCTGCCTGTCCGCCGGCCTCTACTGCTCCGACCCCGCCCATCAGGGCGAGCCGTACTGCCACGCCCTCGACGCCGAGATCGCCGCGTGCGCCGCCCAGCACCCCGACACCTGCGGCGTCGCCATGCAGCTCGGCGACTCGACCCGCAACGTCTATTCGTGCTCCGGCTACTTCGACAGCCAGCCGCCCAACTGCATGCCCGCCTCGCCGGCCTGCCACGCCGAGGGCAACAAGTGGTGCGCCGCGCTCAACCGCGGCATGCTCGCCGACCCCGAATCCACCAACACCGCCGACTACTATCAAAAGGCGCCGTTCAACACCTACTCGCAGTGGGTCCACGCGACCTGCCCCAGCATCTACGCGTTCGCCTACGACGATTACCCGGCGAACGGCGGCGAGAGCGGCTTTCGTGCGTGCAAGGCCGACCGCCTCGACATCACGTTCTGCCCCTCGGGCTGACGAGGCACCACGCAGTCCGCCCGGGTCGCCCGCGGTTCGCTTCCGCGGGTCACCCCGGACAGACCGCGAGCCGCGCCCGCGCTACAGCACTTCCTTGATCGCGCTGGCCCAGCTGTAGCTACCGGCCGCCTTGCCGGTGATCGAGGACTTCACCGGATCGATCTTCACGACCAGGCCGGTGCCCGACAGCGCCGCCCCGGTGCCCGAGGTCGAGAACTTGCACGTCACCTTGGACAGCTTGGCCACGCTCTCCTTGCCCGCGTCGCTGGCGCAGATCGCAGACAGCGTCGTGACCGCCTGCTGGCACGCCGACTGCGTGCGGTCCTGCATCGGGTCGAAGTCCTTGTACGTGGATTTGTCGTAGCTGGCGGTCAGCTTGGATCCGCAGGACTTGTTGACCGCGTCGATCTTGGTGTTCAGCTGCTTGGTGTAATCCGCCCAGCCCTCCTTCTGCGCCAGCGACTCGCCGCCCGCCGGCGCCGGCGCGTCCGGCGTCGGCGCGTCGCCCTTCACCGGGTCCGCGGCCTTGACTCTGTCCGCGGCCTTCGTCTCGCCGACCGCCCCGGCCCGCGCCGGGTCCGGGGCCTTGACCTTGCCCGCGGGCTCCGACTTCGCGTCGGCGATCACCGTGGTCCGCGGCGTGTCGTCGCCCTTCGCCGGCGCGTCGCCGACCGGGTCCTTCGGCGCGTCGGCGGCCTTCACCGGCTCGGGCTTCGCCGCGTCCCCGGCGGCCGCGGCCTTGACCTCGGCCTTCGTGTCCTTGCCGCCCGAATCGCAGCCCGCGACGTTCATCCACAGGATGACTGTCATCAATGAGAGGATCGCTCGTTGCATCTGGATATCTCCGCCCTGGCAGTGAACGCGCACAGTATCACACCCTCCGCGACCCCATCGAATCGCCGCATTGTTTTCCGGCGCGTGTACGCGCATCCCCGGGACCGAGCGCCGACGCGAGATTCGTCAGTCGACGTCGCCGTCGAGGCACATCAAATAGGCGACGAGCTCGGCGAGCTCACCGTCATCCAGCGTGCTGGTCACGCCGTGTTCGTCGTTCGGGTTTTTAATTGTAAAAACATCGAGCAGGGTCGCGGCGGATCCATCGTGCAGGTACGGGGCGCTGCGCCACAGTCCGTGCAGGCTCGGGGTGTCGAGGCCGGTCAGTGGCTGGCCGAGGCGCTGACCGGAGCCCGGCCCGAAGGTGCCGACGTCGTGCAGCAGCGGCACGCCCGGGCCGATCCACTGGCTGTCGGTCAGGCGCGGTCCGGTGTGGCAATCGGTGCAGCCGAGCCCGGGCGACTCGAACAGGACGCGGCCGGCCTCGGCCTCCGGGGTGAGCGCGCCGCCGGGGGTGCGGTGCGGGCTGCGTGGCTCCCCGGTCAGCGAATCGACGTAAGCGGCGAGCGCGTCGAGGTCGGCGCTGACGCCGGCCTTGGGATCTCCGAGCGTCTCGGCGCGCGTGCCGGTCTGCCAGTCGGCGTCCGCCATCAGCCCGGATCCGCCGAACGCGTTGCGGATGTCGTTCTCGAAGTCCTGGACCTCGTCGAAGTTGGCGCTCCAGTGGATCGGCCCGTCCCCGGTCCCGCCGTGCCCATTTAAGATCACCGTATCGCGCAGGCCCTCGCCGCGGTCGGTGAAGTCCCAGATCAGCAGGTCGGACTCGCCGTCGAGGTGGCAGTGGGCGCAGGCGATGTAATTATCCTGGCTGAGCCGCGGGTCCGCGCTGTCGTTGAAGATCTGTTTGCCGCGAAGGATCTCCGGGGCGAGCGGCTCGGCGGTGGGGATCTGCAGGCGGGCCAGCGGCGGGCCCGGCGTGTCGAACACCCGCGTGTCCAGGACCACCAGCTCGCGCGACATGTACGCGTCGATGAAGATGAAACGATCGTCGGCGGACAGCGCCAGGCCCTCGAGCGCGAGGCCAACATTAAATATGTTGCCGGCGACGTCGCCGCTGAACACGTCGACGCGCTCGACGGAGCGGGGCCCGCGGGTCGCCACGTAGGCGTAGTCGCCGTAATAATTGAAGGCGATCGCGCTGGCCATGCCGCGGTTGTCGAATTGCTTGCGGCGGTCGAACGCCTCGAGGCCGGTGGTCGGGTCGAGGTACGCGAGCACGGCGCGCATGGTGGTGTCGGACTGCAGGGGTACGCCCGCGAGGTAGGTGCCCTCGCCGATGTTGGCCTGCAGGCCAGGGATGGCCGCCAATTTGCCGGTCGGCGCGACCGCGAGGGCGCCGAGGTAGCTCGGCACGCCGCCGACCTCGGTGTCCGACGCGGCCTGCGGGTCGAACTGCAGCGACCAATTTGTTGTGGTGCCATCCTGCGGATCGAGGGCCCACATCGTCGCGCCGGCGGCGGCGGACCGCCAGCGAGCGACGGCGACCCGTCCGTCCGGCAACAGGGTGACATGGCGGGTGTCGGGGCCGACGTCCCAGATCTCGCCGAGCGTCGCTGTTTCATTGTTCATATTAAAAGTTGCGCGCGCGAGCTGGCCGGTCGCCTGCAGCGATATGTACAGAGCGTCGCCGTCGGCGACCACGCCGAACGGGCGCGAGGCGGGCGGCAGCTCGAGGGTCTTGATAATTGTCCCGTCGACGCGGGCGAGGGTCAGGGTGGCGTCGTCCTGGTTGGCCACGGCCAGCCACTCGTCGTCGATCGCGGCGAGCGTGCGCGGGTTGTCGCCGACCGGGACGCGGCGCTCGACCGCGAAGCCGCGCTCGTCGCCGGACGCGATCATGATCTCGTCGGAGTCGGGGCTGACGACGGCCACGCGCGCGCCGACGCGGACCACCGACGAGCTGCTGCGCGGGGCCCACACGGGCGGGTCGGTCGCGGTGATCGTCACGCCCGCGGCCAGCATCTGGCCCATGCCGTCATACACGGTGAGGATCGGCTTGTAGCGACCCGGCTGGGCGTAGCTGACCTCGAGCACAGGATCGGTCGACGGCTCGCTGGGCGGGCTGCCGTCGCCCGGGTCCCACTGGTAGAGCGCGGCGCCGGTCGACTTCGATCCGTCGAGCACGACCACCTCACCGATCAACGTGTATCGCGGCTCGCCGGGGTCGGGCAGCAGCGGGCCGGACGGGCCGGTGCTCTCGCCGGTGCTCGTCTCGCCCGTGCTCGTGCTCGTGCTCGCGTCGGTGCTCGCGGGATCGGTGGTCGTCGGGGTGTCGCCCGTCGTGGTGGTCGTGGCGGTGGTCGTCGTGCCCTGGATCGTCGCGCTGCCGGCGTCGCCGCAGGCGCCCAGCAGGGTGAGGGCGAGGAGGCGGCGCATCAGCCCCCCACGGTGAACGCGGCGGTGAACGCCGCGGTGATCGGGTTGCCGCTGTAGTCGCGCACGCCGCCGGCCGGGACCTCGAGCGTGTACGTCACGCCGGGCGCGAGCGGGGCCTTCGGGGCGAACGTCACGATGTTCTCCTGGACGCTGACGTGGCCGTCGACGCGGGTGGACGCGGGGTCGGTGCCGGTCTCGTACAGGCGGACCGAGCCGGCCCACGCGGACTTCACGTCGATCATCTCGGAGAACGTGAGGCCGAAGCGCGAGGTGGCGGCGAGGCCGGTGGCGCCGTCGGCGGGCCAGGCCCAGGTGACGGACGGCGCGGTGGTGTCGGCGGCGGCGACGTAGGGGACGACGATCGACCCGCGGTCCTTGTCGGCCTTGTCGTCGACGCTGAGCACCGCGACGTTGCCGATCGGGGTGATCGTGTCGAGGTCGCCCTTGAGGTTGAGCTTCATGTGCTCGACCGGACTGGCGATGTCGGTGAGGTCGTAGATCGTCGCAAAGTCGGACTCGCCGACGAACGCGTGCTGGTCCTTGACGAACACGTAGCCGCCGTTGCCGCCGCTGCTGTAGTCGGCGACCTTGACGGGGGCCTTGGGGTCGTGGATGTCGTAGATCAGGATCCCGCCGCCGCCGGACTTGGGCGCGTAGTAGGCGTAACCGCCGCCGACGTTGCTGAAGTACGACTCGCGCGTGACCTCGAACTCGCCGCCGGCGATCGGCTGGATGAAGTCGGGCCTGCTGATGTCGAGCAGCGCGGTGCGCTTGCCCTCGGCCGCGCTGACCATCAGCAGGTTGCCGATCGCCTGGACCTGACCGGCGCGCAGCACCGGGTCGAACTTGTACTGGTGGACCAGCTTCGGCGCGGCCGGGTCGGCCGCGTCGATCACGAAGACGCCGTTGTCGGCGCCCGCGACGTAGACGTACGGCGCCTGCCAGAACACGCTCAGCGTCACGCGCTGGTACGCGTCCGGGTAGAGGAACCCGTCGACCTCGACGCGCGAGACCACGTGGATGTCGGCCTTGTCGGTGACGTCCCAGAACTCGACGCCGCCGGCGAACGGCGACGACATCTGGTCGGCGACCATGTACCAGCGGTCCTTCAGGTTGGCGAACCCGAGGCTGTGGCTCTCACGCATCTCGTCGGACTGCGCCGAGGCGACGGCCACCGGGGCGCACGGGTCGGAGAAGTCGTACAGCGAGATGCCCGCGTTCAACCCGAACTCCGGGGCCCACGGCAGCACCAGCCAGCCGTCGAACATCACGACGAGGTTGTGGTGGTCGAAGGTGTCGTGCGACTCGCCGTCGCCGACGTCGCCGGGCATACCGCCGTCGAGCGCGGCGCACTCGACCCCGACCTGCTCGGGCGTGAACCCGCCGGTCGGTCCGCCGGGGCCGCTGTTCGGCGGGAACGCGCCGGGATCGGGGTACGGCTCGGGCACGTCGCCGCCGCTGCTCGAGGGGTCGCCGCTGCTCTCGTCCGCGCTCGTGGCGTCGGTGGTCGCGGCGGGGCCGGTCTCGTCGGGTCCGGTCGCGTCCGGTCCGGACGGACCGTGGGTCGTCGACTCGTCGCCGGACGACTGGACGTCGCCGGTCGGGACGTCGCCGGTCGGGTCGCTGGACGGGCCGGAGGGATCCCCGCTCGTTGGTTCCCCCGTGGAGGACTGCGGGTCGCCCGAGCAGGCGGCGAGGGAGAGCACGACGATCCGTGTGCACTTCATGGGCGGGAATACACCTCATCGTCGCCTGCCCCGGCAATGACCTCGCACGTTGCAGTTCGCGGGGTCTGTCGAACCCCGGGCGAGCCCGATGGATCCCGCGTCGTGATGGATCTTTGCTAGTGTCGCGGACCATGCGGGTAGCACTTCCCAGCGGCATTCATCTCCACGTCCACGATCACGGCCAGGGCGACCGCGCGGCCCTCCTCGTCCACGGGTGGGCCGTGTCCGGCCACATCTGGAACGACCTGTTCAACAAGTGGCCGGACAACGCGGGCCGGCTGCTCGCCCCGGACCTGCGCGGCACCGGCTGGAGCTCGAAGCCCCGCGAGGGCTACACGATCGACAGCTACGCGGAGGACATCGTCGCGCTGATCGACGCGCTGCAGCTCCGCGACCTCGTGCTCGTCGGCCACTCGATGGGCGGGACGATCGCCCTGCGCGCCGCGCTCGAGCGCCAGGACGCGCTGCGCAAGCTGATCCTCCTGTGCCCGGTGCCGCCGTCGGGCGTGCCGTTCAACGACGATCAGATCGCGTTCTTCCGCAGCCTCGGCGCCGGTCGCGAGGGCGCGGCCCAGACGCTCGGCATGATGTTCGCCAAGCCGGTCGCGCCGGAGATCCTCGGGCCGGCCATCGAGGGCTGCGCTAGCGTGGTCCCCGAGGCGTTCTACGGCGGCTT
>Ga0075158_10003889_pt1 | contig 10402 bp, 5 predicted proteins | sample JI91814BDNA_FD_70968 | JGI IMG/M metagenome (GOLD analysis project Ga0075158, IMG submission 70968) | Wastewater effluent complex algal communities from Wisconsin, to seasonally profile nutrient transformation and Carbon sequestration -... | ecosystem: Engineered > WWTP > Effluent > Algae... | reverse complement strand
CGGTGTCCATCCACGGCACCTGTCGTGCTCACGGCCGGGAGGCCGCTCCGCGCGTCAGGTACCGCGGCTGGCCATCCTCGCTACGGTTTTGTGAGGTGCTCTATGGGGCGGGCTCGTAGGCGCCGATGCTGATGGGGCCGGCCGGGGCGCGCGGGCGGCCGTCCATGTCGATGGCGGGGGCGAGGATGCGGTCGGGAGCGAGGTCGAGGACGGAGAGGCCGCTGTCGCTCGGCGAGCGGCCCTCGACGGTGATCTTGGGGCCTAGGTGCAGATCGCGGGCCATGGTGCTGACAAACGGCGCCGCGGTCATCGGCAGCACCAGGCTCTTGTCGGCGTTCATGGAGTTTATGGCGGGGTCGTTGGAGGCGTTGTGGTGCAGGCTCGCGCCGCACATCGGGTCGATGTAGTGCTCCTCGGGCATCGTCTGCAGGGGGGCGTCGCTCCACAGCAGCGTGTTCATCACCACCAGCCGATCGCCAACCCCGGAGTCGCACAGCACCCCTTGATAGTACTTACCAAACTTGATAAGCCCGCTCTGCTGCAGGAACGTGCTGTTGAGGATCCCCGAGCGGCTGCGCGAGCCGACGCTGAGGCTGCGCACCCGCACCCCGCCGAAGCCGTCGAGGCGCGGGTCGCCATTGTCGGCAAACACGCTATTTATGACCCAGAAATCGCTCGCCGTGACGTCGATGGTGCGCGCGTTCATCGACGAGCCGCGAAAGACGCTGCTGTCGGGGGCGCGGCCGAACCAGCACTGCTCGACGGTCAGGCTGCAGCCCGCGGTGGCGAGCAGCGCCGTGTCATTGCCGGACAAGAACGACCGCACCACCCGCACCTGGGCGCCGCTGCCCTGGCAGGCGATGCCCGCCTTGCCGTTGCGGATCGGGAAGCCTTCGACGACCACGCGGCTGCTGGTGATGGTCAGCGAGTCCTTGCTGCTCACGCCGCCCAGGTTGACCAGGGGCGGGCTGCTGGCGCTCGTCGGCGGGCCATCGGCAAGCGGGCCGATGAGGGTGATCGGGTAGAGCTGGTGGCTCGGCAGGTAGCCGATCTGCAGGTCGCTGAAGTCGCTCGCCACCGCGCTCTTGCGCACCACGATGTAGCGCCGCTTCATGTCGATCTGGCCGAGCGCCTGCTTGAGGGTGCAGAACACCGGCCCGCCGCTCGTGCACAGGTCCTGGTTGACGATCAGCACCTGCTCCAGCGGCACGCAGCTGCCCTGCGGGACGCCGAAGCTGGCGCCGCTGCCGTCCTTGGCGCAGACCCCGGAGTCGCACTCGCTGTGGCGCTGGCAGGCGCGGCAGGTGCTCTGCGCCTTGTCGCACACCGGGGTGGTCGCCGGCGTCCCGCTGCCGCTCCGCTGGCACTCGGCGGCCTGGGCGGAGTCGGCACGCGGCGACAGGCAGCCGACGCAGCGGCCGCCGCCGCAGCGCGGGTGCTGCGGGTCGCGCAGCAGGCAGGCCGCGTCCTCGCCGGGGAAGCAGGTCCGGCAGAACAGCTCCTGGCGGTCGCACACCGGCGTCGCCTCGCCGCAGGACTTGCTGCTGTCACAGCTGGTGACGCACATGCCCTGCCCGTCTTCCTGGCTAGAGACGCAGCGCTGCCCTTCCGTGCACACGACTCCCGCGGCGCACATCGGGTCGTCGTCCGGCGTGCAGCCGCCGATGAGGGCCACAAGGACGCAGAGCCGCAGCGCACCCGGCCAGCGGCCTTGGTGACGGCCAATTAATGATTCGATCCGCATCGCCACTCCTCTCGCGGTACCTGCAGGAAGGCCGCGTGGACTGGGCGAACCGTATCAGAACTTGATCTCGCTGAGTATCCCCGCGCTCGCGATGCCGATACTCGGCACGACCAGGAGGCGCGGGCGCAGGAGCGCGGTGCGGCTTGCGTCGGCGCGGTGGAAGCGCGGGTGGTTGGCGGCGTTATGCCCAAACCAGATCGTCCCGGCCAGGAGCGCCACGGCTCCGGCGCTGAGCGCCACCGCCGCCCCGACCGTGAAGTTGTGGCTGAACAGCCCCAGCGCGTCGGACGGCTGGCCATCGAAGGCGAGCAGCACGCCGCCGGTGATGAGCGACGCCGCGCCCGCCGCCATGAGGACCAGGCCCGGGGCGAGCAGCGGCGGATTGAGCACGACGTTGGTGCTGGCGCGCGGCAGGACTTCGATGCGGCGGGTCAGCTGCAGGCCGCGCCAGCTCACCGCGCTGACCGTGTGCGGGCCGGCGGTGATCGGGTAGCCGGTCTCGACCATGTAGCTGCTGGCCTGCAGGCCGCTCGTCGCCAGCAGCTGGTTGTCGACGCTCACCGTGTAGCCTTCGGGCGCCTTGATGCGCAGCTCGGTGAGCTGCTGCAGGGCGATGCGCAGGGGCTCCATCCCCTGCTTGACGACGATGTCATCGGCCCACGACTCGTAGGGCGAGCCGCGCGGGGCCAGCGCCTCGAAGTGGTGGGTCCCCTCGGGCAGCTCCACCGAGCGCTCGCGCGGGTCGACCCGGATGCCGTCAACCAGCACCTGCGCTTCGGGCGGCTGCCACTCGAGCTTGACCTTGACCGGCTGGGTCTTGAGCTCGACCTGCAGCGCCGCGCCCGCCTGGGTCACGGTCACCGTCGGATCCTGGGCGATGAACCCGGGCTTCTCGACGTGCAGGGTGTAGGTGCCAAGGAACAGCCGCACGTCCTTGGCACCATCGCGCTCGGCGTCGGTCAGGACCCGCGCGCCGCCGCGACCGTCCTTGATCGTGACGCGCGCGCCCTCGGGCTTTACCTCAAGCTTCAGCCCGGCGGTGAGGCGCTGGTTGAGCATCACCCGGTCGACCGCGTCGACGATCGTGCTGCGCAGCTTGTCTTCCTCGGGCTTGAGCTGGGTCTCGAAGTCGGCCGAGATCCCCTTGGCGGTCGGATCGAAGACAAGCACGGTGGCGCTGGTCTTGTGGTGCTTCTGGGTCTGGATGATGATGTCGATAAGGCGCGACAGCTCGAGCTTCTCGGCGATGGCGGCGCGGCAGTCGTCACGTCGGCAGCCGCGCAGGGAGGGCTCGCGGTTGAGCAGCTCCTCCAGCTTCTCCGGGGCGATGAGCTGGTACTTGCGGCGCAGCGACTCGCCGGCCGCCTCCAGGATGGTCTCGCAGGCGTGGCTGGTCGGTCCGTCGTTGGCGCACTCCAGGCGCACCGCGGCCAGCGGGAGGCTGGCCGCCTTCTGCCCCGGCAGCGGCGCCGTCACCGGCGAGGGTGCCGCGATCAGGGAGTCGCCGCGCGGTCGCGGCCGCGGTCGGTGGCGCTGCGCCGAGCTGCTCGCCAGCGCCCCGAGCAGCGCGAGCAAGAAGGCGAGCCGCGCCGCGTGGCCATCGAGTCTGGCCGACCGCCGGACCTCGGCGAGCGGGCGAGCTCCGGCACGCGGCGAGCCACCGGCAGAACGGTGCGCTGCGGGGACGGCCGGACGGACCTGATCCGAACGGACCTGAGGGTGATCGGGAAGGTCTGGCACCGGGTAGCTCAAGAGCAAGTGATCCCTGGGCCCTCTACGGGCAGCGGGGCATTAAAGTTTATCGCCGTTGGCGCCTGTTTACCATCCCCGGCAAGCCGCCAGCAGCCGAGCCCGCGCGGCTCACTGCCCGGCAGACCCCCCGGAGGCTGCGGAATCAGCCCGGGAGCCACCGGCGCTCGACCTGGGCGACTCCCTGACCCAACAGCTATACACACGTTTGTATCTTACCGCATCCGCTGCGCATTTAATAGGCAATAGAGCCCCGGCGGGCGCTTACTACTTTCTGCGCTCGCGGGGTGCAGCTCGGGCAGCGCCAGGCCGGCGCCGGGGTCGGGGTCGGGGTCGAAGAGAGCTGCCGCTGCGGTCGACTAGGCTTTGGCAGGCTTTGGCAGGCTTTGGCAGGCTTTGGCAGGCTCGGCTAGGCCGTGTGCTTTTCGACCAGGCTGGCGATGCCCGGGACGGCTTCCTCTACGTGCTTTTTGGCGCTCGGGCGCAGCTTTTCGTAGCTCTTTTTGACCATGGCGTTCTGGGCTCTTTTGGCCCGCTCATCGGTGATGCCAAGGAGCGCCTCGGCGATCGCGCCCGCCTGCTCGCTGAAGTGGCTCGGCAGCGAGCGGGCGTCGCCGCGGCCCTGGGCCTGGGCGTGCCCGGCATAGAACGGCTCCAGCCGGGTGGCGAAGTCGTCCAGCAGGTGGTCGACGGCCTCGGCGATGAAGCCGGGCTTTACCGCCTTGACGGCGGCGAAGGCGAGCTTGACCGCCGCGCCCGAGAAGCCGCCTTTTTTCTTCACCTCGTCGTCGATGAGCAGCACACAGTCACCGATCACTGCCTTGCGCTTTTCCGGGGCGCCGATCTTTTCGAGCAGGGTAGCCACAGTCATCTCCGTTGGTCTGCTTAGTTAGTTGGTTAGTTAGTTGGTTAGTTAGTTGGTTAGTTAGTTGGTTAGTGGTTATCGGTTACTCGCTTGTATTCGCTTGCTTGGCCGATTAACCGATTATCTGGATCATCTGGTTGCCTGGTCATCCGGTAGCTGGTGGTAGCTGGCCAGCGGGCGCTGTCGGCTCAGCGTCGGAAGTTTCGTCGCCGGACGGTCCTGGGCCCAGGCAAGCGGGCGGAGAATAAGCCGCATCGCGCGGCGTACGCAAAGCCAAAGCGCAAGCGGCGCAGGCGCGGGCGGCCAAGCCCAGGGAGCCGGCCCGCTCGTCGGCATTGCCTGCGACCGCGGATCTGCGGTACATCGCACAGTATGGAATCCGCTGCCTCCCCTGCGTCCGCCCCAGTTCCCTCGTCTTTTGAGACCGCGCCGGCCCGCTACCGCCACTGGACCCTGTCCTGTGAGGGGGCGATCGCCCGGCTCAACATGGCGGTGCGCGAGGACGAGCCGCTCGTCCCCGGCTACCAGCTCAAGCTAAACTCCTACGATCTGGGGGTGGACATCGAGCTGTGCGACGCGACCCAGCGCCTGCGCTTCGAGCACCCGGAGGTGCGCGTGGTGGTGGTCAGCAGCGCCCGCGACCGGGTGTTCTGCGCCGGCGCCAACATCCACATGCTGGCGCAGTCGAGCCACGGCTTCAAGGTCAACTTCTGCAAGTTCACCAACGAGACCCGCCTGTCGATCGAGGACGCGGCGCGCCACAGCGGCCAGCGCTACCTGGCGGCGGTGAGCGGCAGCTGCGCCGGCGGCGGCTACGAGCTCGCCATGGCCTGCGACGAGATCATCCTCATCGACGATGGCTCCAGCACCGTCGCCCTGCCCGAGGTGCCGCTCCTCGGGGTGCTGCCGGGCACCGGGGGCCTCACCCGGCTGACCGACAAGCGCAAGGTGCGCCGCGACCGCGCCGACGTGTTCGCCACCCTCGCCGAGGGCATGCGCGGCAAGCGCGCGGTGCAGTGGGGCCTCATCGACAAGACCGCGCCGCGCAGCCGCTTCGCCGAGGTCGTCACCGCCCGCGCCAAGGAGCTCGCCGCGCTGCCGGCCCCCGCGACCGCCGCCGGGCCGCCCGCCGGGATCACCCTGGAGCCGCTGTCTCCGACGGTGACCGGCGACACCCTGAGCTACCGCTTTGTCGAGCTGCGCCTGGACCGCGCGCACCGGCTGGCCCACCTGACGGTGACCGGGCCGGCGGCCGGCAGCTCGCCGCGCACCGCCGAGGAGCTCCACGCCCAGGCCGGCCGCGGCGAGCTGTGGGCGCTGCGTGCGATGCGCGAGCTCGACGACGCGCTGCTCCGCCTGCGCTTCCACGAGCCGACCGTGGGCCTGCTGCTCCTGCACACCCGCGGCGAGCCGGCCGCGGTGCTGGAGGCGGACGCCCGGCTGTGGGCGCTGCGCGACTACTGGCTGGGCCGTGAGGTCATCCTGAACATGGCGCGGGTTCTGCGGCGGCTCGATCAGACGGCGCGGTCGCTGTTCGCGATCGGCGAGCCGGGGAGCTGCTTCGCCGGCTGCCTGCTCGAGCTGCTGCTCGCCGCCGATCGCAGCTACTGCCTGGACAGCGCCGCCGAGCCGGTGGCGCTGCAGACAAGCGCCCTATCGGCGGGCGCGCTGCCGGTGCTGGATGGCCGCAGCCGCCTCCAGCTGCGCTGCTACGCCGAGCCGGCGGCGACGGACCGCATCCTCGCCCGCGGGGCCCAGGGACCGATCCCGGCCCGCGAGGCCGATGAGCTCGGCCTTTTGACCTTCGTGCTCGATGAGCTCGACTTTGACGACACGCTGCGCCTGGCGATCGAGGAGCGGGTGAGCCTGTCGCCCGACGCCCTGACCGGCATGGAGCAGAACCTGCGCTTCCCGGGCGCCGAGGCGAGCGACTGCAAGATCTTCGGCCGGCTGTCGGCGTGGCAGAACTGGATCTTCATCCGCGACAACGCCACCGGGGACAAAGGCGCGCTGAGTAGTTATGGTAAGCCTGAGCGTCCAAGCTTCGACTGGCGGCGCACCTAGAAGCCCTGGCCGCCCTGGCGGCACCCTGGCTCTCATACGCAAGCGAAAGGCCCCGAGCCATGAACGTCGATCTGTTCGAGAAAATCCCCAACAACGTCAACCTGTCGGCGGACAAGCGTCTGCAGCGCGCCCTGGAGCAGTGGCTGCCCAACTACCTCTCGTGGTGGCGCGAGATGGGCCCCGAGGGGTTTCAAGAGGACAACATCTACCTGCGCACCGCCGTCTCCGTCGAGCCTGACGGCTGGGCCCACTTCAACTACGTCAAGATGCCCGACTACCGCTGGGGCATCTTCCTGGAGCCGCGCCAGGAGGGCCGCACGGTCGGCTTCGGCGATCACTTCGGCCAGCCGGCCTGGCAGGACGTGCCGGGCGAGTACCGCACGCCGCTGCGCCGCATCATCGTCACCCAGGGCGACACCGAGCCGGCCTCGGTCGAGCAGCAGCGCATGCTCGGCCACAGCGCGCCGTCGCTGTACGACCTGCGCAACCTGTTCCAGGTCAACGTCGAGGAGGGCCGCCACCTGTGGGCGATGGTGTACCTCCTGCACTCCTACTTCGGCAAGGACGGCCGCGAGGAGGCCGAGGCCATGCTCGAGCGCCGCAGCGGCGATCGCGATAAGCCGCGGATCCTCGGCGCGTTCAACGAGCCGATCGTGAACTGGCTCGACTTCTACATGTTCACCATGTTCACCGACCGCGACGGCAAGTTTCAGCTCTACTCGCTGGCCGAGTCGGGCTTCGATCCGCTGGCGCGCACCTGCCGCTTCATGCTGACCGAGGAAGCCCACCACATGTTCGTCGGCGAGACCGGCGTCGACCGGGTGGTGCAGCGCGCCTGCGAGCTGATGCTCCAGGCGAAGAGCGACGATCCCGAGGCGGTGCGCAAGCTCGGCGGGGTGCCGCTCGACATGCTGCAGCGCCACCTGAACCTGTGGTTCAGCGTGTCCGAGGACCTGTTCGGCAGCGAGATCTCGTCGAACGCGGCGGACTTTTTCGCCTCGGGGCTCAAGGGCCGCTACAAAGAGGCGCAGTACGAGGACCACATCGCCCTCGACAAGAGCTACGAGCTGACCGCCCCGGGCGAGGACGGCCGCCTGGTGACCACCAACGTGCCGCTGCGCAACGCGATGAACGAGGTGCTGCGCGATCAGTACGTCGCCGACTGCCAGCGGGCGGTGGACAAGTGGAACCGCACCATCGAGCGGGTGCTCGGTGAGCGCGCCGCCGGGCACAAGCTGCGCCTGCCGAGCCGCCGCTTCCACCGCCAGATCGGCGCCTACAGCATGCCCGCCGGGCACCACTTCGATCCGGACGGGAACCCGATCTCGGCGGCGGCCTTCATCGAGCAGGCGCGCAGCTGGCTGCCGACGGCCGAGGACCGCGCCTACCTCAAGGAGATCCAGAAGCCGGTGCTCGAGCCGGGCAAGATCGCCAACTGGGTCGCGCCGCCGGCCCGCGGGATCAACGGGCAGCCCTTCGAGTTCGAGTACGTCCGCCACAGCGGCTAGCCCTGGCCGGCAAGGCCCCTACAGGCGGGGGCGGGCGGGCACGGCGAACGGCTGCAGCTGGGCCGGCCACGGCGTGCCGGGGCCGGCGGGGGGCAGCGCGGCGATGCAGACCGGCAGCTGCCGCAGGAGCATGCCCAGGACCAGGGCCCGCACGGTCGTCAGCTCGGCATCGAGGACGAGGAGCGCGCCGTCGCGCGCGGCCAGGTAGGCGGCGGTGGCGTAGGCGTCGGGAGTGGCGCTGGCGCTGACCACGATGGCGGCGCGGTGATCGCCGGCCACCAGGGGCTCCAGCCGGCCCCTTGGCAGCGGGCCGTCCGCCAGTGCGGCGAGCGCGGGGAGCGTCGGGGCGCGCCAGCTGGTGCCGAGCGGCAGCGGGGCGCTCGGGAGCAGCGGCGCCGGCTGCTCGGCCGGGCTGGCCGGGGTCGGCAGCGACCGCGCCATCAGACCGAGCGCCGCCGGCGCCTCGGGCATCGCGCACAGGACGAGCGGCACCCGCGGGCTCAATAGGAGCGCCCGCAGGTGCGGCAGGGTGCCATCGCTGGTGAACGCCGGAAACGACAGCCCGGCGACCCCGTCGAGGAGGACCGCGGCGTCGTAGAGCTGGGCCCGCCGCAGGGCGCGGGTCAGCGCCGGCAAGAGCCGCGGCTCGCGCAGGCCGTCGACGCGCAGCAGCGGCTGGCCGCTGGGGAGCTGCGACCTGTGGGGGAAGACGCCCGGCAAGAGGTGGAGGCCGGGCATCAGCGGCTCGCGCCCCAGGCCGCCGGCCGGGCTCGGCTGCAGCTCGGGACAGGGCGCGCCCAAAAGGTGCAGGATCACCTCCTGGCGAAGCTTCAGTCGCCCGTCGGTGCGCAGCGCGAGCAGCTCGAGCGTACGCAGCGGTCCCAGGGGCAGGAGCTCGGCGAGCACGGCCGGCTCCTCGTGCAGCGGTCCCAGGCACTGCGCCAGCTCGACGGGGCGCATACCGTGCGGGCGGCAGCCGAGCAGGCTCTGGGCGGCGTACAGCAGGCCCAGCGCCTTGCTCGCGACCGGCGAGAGGCGCAGGCGCTTGGCCAGTGCCGCCAGCGGTCCCCCCTCGGGCGGCATGGGCGCCAGCGCCGCGCCGCTGCCCAGGAGCAGGCTCTGCGCCCACCGCGCCAGCTCCCACTGCCAGGCGGCCGGGCTCTTGCGCGGATCGAAGACCCGGCCGAGCATCTCGCTCTGGCGGCTCGGCTGCCGCTTCTCGGCGCCCGCGCGCTCGTAAGTCCCCTCCAGCCCGAGCGCCAGCACGGGAACGCTGTCGCCGAGCGCGTCCGCCTCCGGGTCGCCGAGCAGGTCCGCCTCGGGCGCCAGCTCGTCGGAGTCCGCCGAGCTCACCGCCGAGCTCACCGCCGGGCGGGGGGTGACCGGAGCGAGCTCGTCGTCGTCCGCTTCGACCGGGGCGGGCGCCGGGCGGCGGATGAGCCGGGTCTCGGGCCGGGCCTGGCGGAGGGCGCGAGTCGAGGCGTCCGGGTGGGTGCCGCGGGCCAGCGTCCGCCCGCCGGCGGCGCGGCCGGCACCCGGCCGATCTTCGAGCGGAGGGAGCGGGGCGACCGGGGCGAGCCGCGCGAGCGGGCGCGGCAGGGGCAGCCGCAGCAGCGGCGCCTGCTCGGTCTCCAGACGGATCAGGACCTCGGAAGCGCCGGCCTCAGGGTTTACCACCAGGCTGCGCGGCGGCGGGCTGCCAGCCGGCAGGGCGACGCGGCGCAGCGCCCGCGCCCCCAGATCCAGGTCGAGCAGCCCGACCGTCGCCCGCTCCTCGACCGCCACCAGCAGGCGGCCGGGCCCGGCGTCGGCCTGCAGGGCGCGGCCTGGCTGATCGAGCTCGAACAGCCGCCGCCCGTCCGAGGCGCGGAACACCTCGACGTGCACCGGGATGGTCCCGGTAGCCGCCCACAGCACCCGGCCGCCCAGCGCGAACCCGAGGTAGGCGGGGCTCTGCCGGGTGTTGAGCACCAGCCGCCCGAGCGCCTTGCGCGCCTGCGGATCCCACAGCTCGAAGCCGCTGCGCTGCTCCATGAGGAAGCGCCGGTCGGGGGCGGCGACCGCCGAGATGACCTCGCCGCGGATGAAGGTCCGGTGCAGGGTCAGCTCGCTGCCGCGGGCGGCCACGATCTCGGCCCCGGGGCCGCTCGGGGCGACCACGGCGCCGGCCGGACCGACGCCGAGGATGCGGGTGCAGCCGGGGACGCGCAGGCCGCGGCCGATTTCGCTCAGGGTGGGCACCGCGAGGAGCTCGGCGTAGACATGGCCCTCGGCGGCGGCCTCGTCGGTGGCCTCGTCGGCGGCCTCGTCGGCGGGAGGCACCAGCCACAGGTGCAGCAGGCGATCCTCGCCGAGGAACACGATGCGGCCCGGGCGGCCGGCGCGCGTCACCTCGGCGATCGGGGCCAGGCGCGTCCCGGCGGCGTCCGCGGCGAGCCGCTGCCCGCGGCCCGGGTCGCGGCCCAGGTCATA
>Ga0075158_10003888_pt1 | contig 10402 bp, 8 predicted proteins | sample JI91814BDNA_FD_70968 | JGI IMG/M metagenome (GOLD analysis project Ga0075158, IMG submission 70968) | Wastewater effluent complex algal communities from Wisconsin, to seasonally profile nutrient transformation and Carbon sequestration -... | ecosystem: Engineered > WWTP > Effluent > Algae... | reverse complement strand
ATCAGCTCGCCGTGCGAGTTCTGCTGCTCGCCCTGGCCGTCCGGGCAGTACAGCTTGTGCACGTACCCGCACTGCGTGATGCCGTCGCCGGTCGCGTGCGAGATGTCCATGCACTGGTCGAGGAACTGCCCGGCCCCCGCGACGTACGGGTACATGATGTCGGTCATCAGGTCGGTGTGCTCGAGGCCCCAGTTGTGGGCCGTCTCCTGGCCGGCCGTCAGCGCCGCGTCGCCCGGGCACGAGTCGCTGAACGACAGCGACACGTGGTTGCGCTTGGCCCCGTCGCACGCGACGTTGGCGATGCCGCACACCCCGTTCTCGTAGCCGGCGTTGCCCGACGTCCCGCCGATGACCGACAGCGTGTACGGCAGATAGTCCGGCGGACGCTGCGTCGCGATCACGAGGTCGAAGTCGGCGTAGTAGGTCTTCATCGCCTGCAGGATCGAGCTCTTCTTGGCGTCGCTGCTGACCGACGGGAACGTGGTCTCGCCGTCGACCAGCGGCGAGCAGTTGAGCGCGCCGTTGGCCATCTGCGTGCCCGGACAGGTCGGCTTGAGCGTCACGCCGTCCATCGCCAGGACCAGCACGCCCGGGGTCGGCGGGTGATCGAGCGACGGCAGCGGCGCACCCATCACGCCCAGCAGATCGCGGGCCAAACTCTCGCCGGTGAACACCATGTCGCCCTCGCGGATCGTCCCGAGCGAGCGCGGGTCGATCCGCTGTCCGGTCATCTGCTCGAGGAAGTCGCGGGGCCCGTCGTCCGGGGCGACCGCCCACGACACTTCCGCGGCGATCGGCTGACCAGGTTCGATGGAGGCGAGGAGAATTAGGATCGGGAGCATCGTTCCCACCCTACAAACCTGAGATCTGCCTGTCCAGCGGTTCGAAAGTCGTAAAACTCAGGCCTGCGGTGCCTTGCCGCTGCCCAGAGACGACCCCACCAGCCTGGCCGGGTCGATGCCGATCGACCGCAGCGCCTCGCCCCACATCGCCTCGGGGGACGCCGACCACAGCCACGACTCGGACACCCCCGGCCCCGCGCTGGCCGCAGGGTGGACCGGGACGGCCATCCAGCTGCCCGCGGCCATCTCCGCCTCGAGCTGGCCCTCACCCCAGCCCGCGTAGCCCAGCAGGACGAGCACGTGAGCGCTGCCTCCCCCCAGCCGCGGCGTGGTGTCCGCAGCGGCGTCCTCGCGGACCGAGTCGAGCGAGGTGGTGAGGAACACCCCGGGGGTGATCGCCTCCGCCAGCGGATCCCACGCCGGCTGGTCGTGGAGGATGAAGCCCCGCGTCGTCTCGACCGGACCGCCGAGCCCGACCGTCTGCTCCGGATCGCCGCCCCACCGCAGCCCGATCGCCGAGGCCATCTCGCGCACCGGCGTCGACAGGCGGTTGTTGAGCACCAGCCCGAACGCCCCCTTGCTCGAGTGCTCGAGCACCAGCACGACCGACCGCACGAAGTTCGGATCGACCAGCTGCGGCACTGCGCACAGCAGGTGCCTCGACAGGCCCGGGGCGACGGCGAGGGACATCGCCGGACCTTGGCACGTCACCCCGGTAATGTCATCAGTTGGTGGAAGTACCAGAGGTCGGACTCGAACCGACACGAGGGGCTACCTCAACGGATTTTGAGTCCGCCGCGTCTACCATTTCGCCACTCTGGCGCGAGCGCGAGGCAGCCTTAGCACGCCTGCCAGGGCCCGCGCAAGGGCGCTGAGCCGCCCGCCACGGGCCTTCTAGAACCCGCCCGCGTAGCTGTACTCGACCGAGTAGTCGACGCACGCGTCGGCCTCGGCCATGTCGAGTCGCACGTACACCTGCGAGCTCTCCGGGCCGCCCATGCAGTTGAGCGTGAACGTCACCCCGGTGTCGTCGCAGCAGCCCGGCAAGCCGCCCGGCGACACGTTCATCTGCGATCCGTTCCCGCACTGGAACACCGGCTCGCCCGCGTCGCAGTCGACGAACGCGCACAGCCGCAGGTTGTCGCTGGCGTTGAGGTTGTGCAGCACGTCGGGCTGGCCGAAGCAGCCGTTGCCGAAGTTGCCGTGGTAGCTGAACCAGTCGACGTCGCCGGCGCCCGCGAGCACACCGCTGAACTCGGTGGGCTCGTCGTTGCAGCCCTGCTCCGGCAGCTCCGTCGCCTCGTCCTCGGCCTCGGGCGCGTCGTCGGGATCCTCGCAGCCAGGCGGGTTGTCGGTGGTGGTGCCGTCGCTGGTCGTGGTCGTCGCGTCGCTGGCGCTGACGTCGGTCGTGGTGTCGTCGCCGGTCGTGGTCGTGATGGTGGAGACGTCGGTCGTCTCGCCCGGCGGCTCGCCGGTGGTCGACGCGTCGCCCGAGACGCTGCCCGCGGTGGGATCGGGGCAGTCGCACGCGCCGTAGCTGTTGCCGTCGGGGTTGCAGGTCTGCACGCCCTGCCCGCCCCCGGTGCACGGGCACGCCTCGACCTTGCCGGGCACACACGCCTGGTCGCCGGCCTCACCGCCGTCGGTCGGCGTAGCCTCCGTGTCGGTGCCCGACGTGTCGGTGTCGGTCTCGCTGTCACCGGTCGATGTAGCGGCGCTCTCCGGCGTGCAGGAGACCGCAAAGAGCACCAACAATGTCATTTCAGGGTATGGCCGCATGGTCGCACCATAACGCGCGCGACCTCGGCAATTCGAGCGAAAACGACGAGCTCCGGTCTGGACGCCGACCCGGATCCACGCCTATAACCGCCGGGTGCTGCGCTGCCTGTCCTTGATCGCCGCGCTCGCGGGTCCGGCACCTGTCCCATCGGCCACACCGGTGGTTGCACCTGCAACCGCGAACGTGCCGCCGACGGGCCCCAGCACGGCAACCCCCGCGCCCGCGGCAGGACCCACGCCCGTCGCAGCGCCCGTCGCAGCGCCCGCTCCGTCACCTGCTCCGACTCCCGCAACGGCGCCCGCGTCCGCGGTCCGGGCGCCCGCCGACGGCATCGAGACCGGCGCGCTCGAGCTGCGGGCGACGCGGCCCGAGGGCGGGCTCGTGACGGTCCGCGACGACAAGGACGCGGTGGTCGCCAGCCTGCAACTGCGCCCGGGCTCGGCGATGCGGCTCGATCTACCGCCCGGCAATTACAAGGTCGACGACGCGGCCCGCGGCAGCCGCGTGACCGTGTCGGTCGACCCCGAGGCGCGCGCCAGCTACGTGTTGACGCCGGAGGGCGCGCGCGGGGTCGCCGGTGAACGGCCGCCGCCGCCCGACGTCTCGCGCAAGGGCCGGCACGGTCGACCGATGTGGAAGATGATCGCCGCGCCGGTGTTCTCGTCGGTGATCCCCGGCCTCGGGCAGATGGTGAACCGCGAGCCGGCCAAGGGCATCGGCTTCCTGGTCGGGACCGTCGCGCTCGGGGTCGGCGCCGGGCTGCTCATGCGGGCCAACGCCGGCACCGACCTGTCGCAGCCGGGCCTGCGCGGCGGCTCGTTCGGCAGCGAGGCGGTGTCGGGCGCCGGCTACGGCCTGCTGTCGGGCGCGCTGCAGATGCTGTACGCCGCGCAGATCATGGACGCCCACGCGGTCGCGGCCGGCAAGCGCTCGCCGTCGCCGCACACGCGCCACAAGCTGTCGCTCGAGATGGGCCGCAGCGCGACCGTCGGGCTGCGTGCGGGCGACCCGGCCGCGGCGTTCTACGCCGACTGGTCGATGAGCGTGATGGGCCAGGTGATCCCGCGGCTCAGCGTCGGCGCCAGCGACCTCAGCGTCAAGAACATGAGCGGCTCGCGGACCACCCTGCAGGGCGGCGTGCGCGTGCACTACCGGTTCCTCGAGCGCACGCGCGTGTGGCTCGGCGTGGCGGCCGGGCTGATCCTTCAGGGTAGCTTCGGCAAGCCGGGCGGCGTGCAGGTCGACCCCGACGCGGCCGCGCCGGGCAACCAGTCGGCGTTCGCGGCGATCCCGTACGGCCAGCTCGACCTCCGCTACTTCATCCTCGATCGCTGGTCGCTCAACCTCGTGCCGCGGATCTCCGCGCCGCTGGCCGGCCCGCGGTTCTTCAACTTCGGCGGCGACAACGCGATCAGCAAGAACGCCGCCACGCTCGAGCTGGGCACCGGGATCGGAGTGTACTTCTAATGTCTGCACGAACGATCGGCGGCGCCCTGGCGCTCGGCCTCGCGGCGCTCAGCCTCGCGGCCTGCGTGTTCGGCTACCGCGGCGAGGCCGAGGTCTCGGCCACCTACCCGCTCGCCGGCGTCGACGCGATCCGCATCGACCTCGGCGCGTCGCCGCTGATCGTCACCGGCGATCCGATGGCCCCGGGCCTCGAGATCGCGGGCGTGTGGCAGTCGGTCGGCGGCAACGCGAAGACGGCCCGCGACAACGCGACCACGCCCGACCTGGTGTGGTCGCAGGACGGCGCGTTCGCCGAGCTGCGCGCGTACGTGCCGCTGGCGCTGCGCGGCCAGGTCGACTTCGAGGCCGACGAGATCCGCGTGCCGCCGGACCTCGACCTCGAGCTGGTCACCGCGCTCGGCGACGTCCAGATCGTCGGCATCGACGGCAACCTCAGCGTCGACGCCCACGTCGGCCGCGTCGAGATCGACGGCGGCGCCGGCGGCATCGCCGTGGCGACCGGCGACGGCGACCTCGACATCCGCTCGGTCGGCCACATCGACGCGCACACCCGGCACGGCTCGGCGCGCATCGTCCAGGAGGGCATGGGCGGCAACGACGTGGTCGTGTCGGCCCGCGGCGACATCGACGTGGTCCTGCGCGCCGACGCCAACCTCGACCTGCGCCTGCGCGGGCGCGAGATCCGGGTCGCCACGCGCACGGTGTCGACCGTGCGCGGCGGGTCGTTCGACCGCACCGTCGGCTCGGGCAACGTCAAGGTCTGGCTCGACGCCGGACCCGGGAACGTCCGCGTCGAGCTCGTCGAACAGACCGAGTGACCCGCCGCGCACGCGGTCACTTGCAGTATTCGGCCTGCGACTGGACCGACTCGACCAGCACCTCGCTGCCGGCGCGGACCACGAACTCGCTCTCGCCGACCTCGGACTCGGCCCCGGGCGCCCAGTCGTAGGTGTAGCCGAGCTGCGTCCACGGGTAGCCGTCGTCGCCGTACGACTTCTCGCGCAGGTCCATGATCCAGTCGATGTGCGCCTGCGGGGTCCCGGTCGGGAACTCGAGCTCGGCCGACGAGTCGTCGATCCGACGGTCGGGGCTCGGGCGGAAGATCGCCGAGGGCTCGGCCCAGAACGTCACCACGCGATCCTTGCCGTTGTCCGGCGGCAGACCGAGGCGCTGCTCGAGCCGCTGCGTGAGCGCGTCGTCGTCCGCGCTCAGCCCGCGACAGAACTGCTGCAGGTGCGGCGCCGCGGTCGTCCACACCTCGACGCCGAGCTCGGTCGCCTCGCCCTCGAGGCCGTCGTAGCCGTCCCAGTTGGTCCAGGTGACCATCAGCACGCGGCCCACGCCGTCCTCGACGATGTCGTCGGAGCCGGGCACGATCGCCACGAGGCCGTCGTAGATCTCGTCGACGTCGACCACCGAGGCGTCCTCGACGGCCTCGCGGTAGAGGGTCTGCGGATCGAGGTCGACGCCGTCGTCCGAGCCGCCGCAGGCGACCGGGACAAGGAGGGTGAGGACGAGGAGGGATGGGCGGGTCATGGCCGGCGGAGGATACCGATCCCGGGCGTGATCGCGCCATCCCCCGCTGCGACCGGGAATTCGAAGGGTCTACAATGCCGCGGTGTCGTCGCCTCCGATCCCGCGTCCGACTCGCCGCCTGCAGACCGCCCGCCTGGTCGGGCTCGCCGCGATCAGCCTGCTCGGGATGGTCGTCGCCAACGCGCCGAAGCAGCACTTCGGCGCGGCCAGCCAGATCACCCTGGTCGGTGCGGTCTACGCGATCGCCCTGCTGGTGCTCGCGGCGGCGATCGGCGTGGGCGTGCTGCTCGGGCGCCGCTGGGGCGCGTGGGCCATCCCCGCCCTGCTCTCGCTCAACATCCTGGCGTTCTTGCCGGCGCTGATCGAGGACCTGCCGATCGCCGGCGGCGTGGTTCTGTGGAGCTTCGTCCTGCTCGCCTACCACGTCGCCCCGACCCCGCGGGCCAGCGTGCGGGCCCGCCGCGAGGCCGGGCCGCCCGAGGCCGAGGCCGTGTGGATGCAGAACTACGGCGACGCGACCCGCCACCTGCTGCTCGTGTCGCTGTTCGTCAGCCTGTCGGTGGTCGGGTTCCAGGTCGCGTCGTCGTGGCTCGCCGACCTGATCTGCGTGATCCTCGGGCTCGCGCTGGCGCTGCTGTCCGGGCCGTTCGTGATCGCGGTGATCCGCCGCCACCCGCGGTTCCTCCTGCTGATCGGCGTGGTCCTGCTGATCCCGCCGCTCGGCGCCAGCCCGATGAGCGCGCTGCTCATCGCGCTCGCGCTGTACCAGGTGGTCGTGCTGCTGGTCCTGCTGGCCCGCGGCCCGCTGTTCGGCGACCTCGTCCAGACGTTCCTCAACCGCCCGGCGGTGCTGATCCTCGGGACGTTCGCCGGCATGGCCACGCTCGGGGCGATCCTGCTGTCGTTCCCGGCGGCCTCGCAGGGGGCACCGCTGTCGTTCCTCGACGCGCTGTTCACCGCGACCAGCGCGGCCTGCATCACCGGCCTCACCGTGCTCGACACGCCGAACGCGTTCACCGACTTCGGCCTGGTCGTCATCATGATCCTGGTCCAGCTCGGCGGCCTCGGGATCATGGTGCTGTCGACGTTCGCCACGGTGCTGCTCGGCGGGCGCCTGGCCCTGCGCAGCGAGCAGGCGCTCGAGGAGGTGCTCGACCTCAGCAGCCCGCGCGCCGCCTACGAGCTGGTCCGCTTCATCGTGATCTGCACGTTCGCGCTCGAGGCCCTCGGCGCGGTGATCCTGCTGCTGCGCTTCTACCAGCACGGCCTGTCGGTCGCCGACGCGGCCTGGGCCGGGGTGTTCCACGCGATCACGGCGTTTTGCCACGCGGGCTTCTCGCTGTGGACCGAGTCGCTGGTCCCGTTCAAGACCGACGCGACCGTGCTGTTCGTGCACATGACGCTGATCCTCGCCGGGGCGCTCGGGTTCCCGGTGCTCGCCGCCCTGTGGCTGCGCGCGCGCGGGGCGACCCGCCGGTTCTCGCTGCAGACGCGGGTCGTGCTGTGGATGACGCTGCTGCTGACCGTCACCGGCACGCTGCTGTACGCGGTGCTCGAGTGGAACGCGACGCTCGAGGGCTTGACGGTCGGCCAGAAGTGGACCAACGCGCTGTTCCAGTCGATCTCGCTGCGCTCGGCCGGCTTCACGTCGCTCGACCTCCAGCCGGTCCAGCAGGCGACGATCGCGGTGATGATTCTATGGATGTTCATCGGCGCGGCCCCCGGGGGCACCGGCGGCGGCATCAAGGTGACGACCCTGGCGGTCCTCATGGCCGCCATCCCGGCCCTGCTGCGCGCCCAGCCGCGCGCCGCCCTGTTCGGCCGGGCGATCCCCCACGAGATCCTGTACCGCGCCGCCACCATCGTGACCGTCGCCGGGCTGATCACCGGGACCTCGGTGATCGTCGTGCTCGCCTTCCACGACCTGCCGTTCGCCCACGTGACCTTCGAGGTGGTCAGCGCCGCCGCCACCGTCGGCATGTCGCTCGGTATCACCGCCGACCTCGAGCCGGCCGGCAAGTGGGTGATCATCGCCCTGATGTTCATCGGCCGCGTCGGCCCCACGTCGCTGGCCCTCGCCCTCGGCTCGGCCCAGGCGACCCGCGTGTCGTTCCCCGAGGGCCGGCTGATGGTGGGCTAACGGGTGGATAGTCAGTTGGGTTGACAGGCTCGCCACGCGTCTGTCATCCGTGGGGTGCATGGCTCCGCCCTCGATGCATCCCCGCCACCTGCTCCTCGAGTCCCCTGCGATGGGTCGCCGCGTGCACCTGTGGTGCTACGGCCACTTCGGCCCGCCCGTGGTGGTGTTCCCGTCGGCGGCCGGGTTCGCCCACGAGTGGGACCGCCACGGCATGCTCGACGTGCTCGCCCCGCTGATCCACGGCGGCGCGATGAAGCTGTACTGCCCGGAGTCCAACGTGTCCCAGGTGTGGACCGACAAGGAGGACCCCATCGACGTACGCATGCAACGGCACGCGACCTACGAGCAGTTCGTGACCGAGACGCTGGTCCCGTTCATCCGCGAGGACTGCCGCTGGCCGACCGCGCCGATGACCGGCGTCGGCAGCAGCCTCGGCGGCACGTACGCGGCCCTGTTCGCGCTCAAGTACCCGGAGACGTTCCGCCAGGTCCTGTGCATGAGCGGCCGCTACCTGACGACCGCCCTGGTCGGCGAGGCCAACAGCGCGGCGCTCTATTTTAATAATCCGCTGGCGTTCGTGCCCGGCCTGCACGGCGAGGCGCTCCAGCGCATCCAGCGAAACACCCACCTGACCCTCGTGTGCGGCCGCGGCATGTGGGAGGAGGGCTGCATCGAGGAGACCATCGCGCTCGGCAACCTGCTCGACCGCAAGGAGATCCCCAGCGTGACCGACATCTGGGGCCGCGAGTCGCGGCACGACTGGGACTGGTGGCAAAAGCAGGTCGTCGTGCACCTGCCGCGGCTGCTCGCCCGCATCGGCTAACCGGCCTAGCCGTCGCCGTTCTGGTCCTCGCCGGTCGGGCGATCGACGCGGATGCGGATCACGTGGCGCGCGTCGGCCTCGAGCACGCGGAACCGGATCGCCTCCCACACGAAGATCGACCCGGCGATCGGGATCGATCCGGCGAGGTGGGTCAGCAGGTCGCCGATGCTGATGAGGTTCTCGATCTCCGGCAGCTCGATGCCGAGGAGCTCCTCGACGCGGGTCAGGCTGTCCTGGCCGTCGAGCACGTGGGCGCCGGCCTGGTCGGCGCCGGCGGCGAACGGGGCGCGGTCGGTCTCGTCGAAGATCTGGCCGACGATCTGCTCGAGCACGTCCTCGAGGGTGACGACGCCGACCGTGTCGCCCGCGTCGTCGACGACGACCGCGAGGTGGACCCGCTGGTCCTTGAACCGCTGCAGCAGATCGGGGAGGCGCATCGTCTCGCTGATGAACACCGGCGGGCGCAGGGCCCGGCCGACGCGGTCGCTGTCGGCGAGCCCGACCAGCTGCTTGATGTGCAGCACGCCCTTCACGTTTTTGATTAACGTGCCCTCGTAGACCGGCAGGCGGCTGTGGCCGGTGCGCATCGCCAGCTCGCGGACCTGACGGACGTCCCATTCCACGTTGACCGCGGTCACGCGGTTCTCGGGGATCATGATGTCGCGGGCGATCTTCTCCTCGAAGCGCACGATGTGGGCCAGCAGCGCGGCCTGGTGCGCGGGGATCGAGCCCTCGCGGTGGCCGACCTTGATCATGTAACTGATGTCGTCCGAGGTGACGACGCGGTTGAAGCTGCCCGACGGCGCGTCCTCGGTGGCGCGCTTGATGATGCGATCGGTGATGCCGCCGGTGACCCACAGGACCGGCGCGAGCACCCGGCTGAGGCCCTTCAGCAGCCACAGCGCCGACACGGCGACCTTCTCCGAGTACAGCTTGCCGAGCGCCTTGGGCGTGATCTCGCCGAGGATCAGCAGCAGCGCGGTCGACAGGAACACGGCGATGCCGACCGCGTACGCGCCCCACTGCGTGCCCTCGAGGTGACGGATCGCCAGCGCCGTGACCACCGCGCCCATGAGCGTGTTGACCAGGTTGTTGCCGACCAGGATCGTCGACAGCACGCGCACCGGCTGCTTGACCCAAAACTCGATGATCCGCCCGTCACGCCCGCCCTCCTCCACCATTCGCTGAGCGCGGTGCGCGTCGAAGCTGGTGATCGCGGTCTCGGAGCCGGAAAAGAAGAAGCTGCCGACAAGACACAGCAGGATCGTGAGGACCCCAAGAACGTCTCCGTCGCTCATCGAGGTCCGAGTGTTTTCGCACGGTCCGGCCCCCGACCGCAAGCCTCCAGGCGCACGGGCGAGCACCACGACCGCGAAAAAACGGCGCAAAGCCTCAAATAAACGCCGTTAGCCGGCGAATTCGTCGCCCGCGTGCTCGCCGAGGTAGCACGCCAGCGCGGCCGTGCGGCGGCGCAGACTCGTCAGGCTGCTCCACTCCTGCACCTCGTGGAAGAACTCGCCGAACGGCCCGAGCCCGTCGATGCACGGGACCCCGAGGGCGACCAGCAGGTTCGCGTCGGATCCTCCGCCCTGCAGTGGCGCCTCGCCGACCTGCAGCCCGACGGCCGCCGCGTATGGCTCATAGGCCAGGCGCAGGCGCCCGGTCGCCGCGCTCGCCTCCATCGGCGGGCGCGTCAGTCCGCCGCTGACCTCGACCCGCACGCCGCGCAGGCGCTCCGGCACCGCGTCGATTCCGGCGAACGGATCGCGCTGCAGGTCGAACAGCGCCGCCGTCACCCGCTCCGCGTCCGCCAG